>Ga0308167_1002018_pt1 | contig 20477 bp, 19 predicted proteins | sample PhyCR1_2_FD_202138 | JGI IMG/M metagenome (GOLD analysis project Ga0308167, IMG submission 202138) | Phyllosphere microbial communities from UC Gill Tract Community Farm, Albany, California, United States - DLSLRC.R1 | ecosystem: Host-associated > Plants > Phyllosphere > Unclassified | place... | reverse complement strand
TCAGGCAATTCTGAATATGTCAGTTGATTTACAGAAGAAACTTCCTGTTTAATAACCTGAAAAATAAAGCCTTATTACTAATAAATGCCAGAAAAGTGCGCTAACTCATTATTGCTTAATCAGTTTTCGACTTTATCTGGCAGTTTGCACTCACAACAACCACGACATAACAGATGGGGTAGTCCGGATGAAAATGAAAGGTCGCGCATTACTGGCGGGATGTGTAGCACTGGCAATGAGCCATGCCGCGCTGGCTGAAGATATTAAAGTGGCGATTGTCGGGGCGATGTCTGGCCCGGTTGCGCAGTATGGCGACATGCAGTTTGCCGGTGCGACCCAGGCGATTGAAGATATCAATGCCAAAGGCGGCATCAACGGCAACAAACTGGTTGCGGTGAAATATGACGACGCCTGTGACCCGAAACAGGCGGTCGCGGTCGCCAACAAAGTGATCAACGACGGCATCCGCTATGTTATTGGCCATCTCTGCTCCTCATCGACCCAGCCTGCATCTGACATCTATGAAGATGAAGGCGTGCTGATGATTACCCCTGCCGCCACTGCGCCGGATCTCACCGCCCGTGGCTACAAACTGATTATGCGCACCACCGGTCTCGACTCCGATCAGGGTCCGACCGCGGCGAAATACGCCATGACCGAGCTGAAGCCGCAGCGTATCGCCGTGGTTCACGATAAGCAGCAGTATGGCGAAGGCCTGGCACGTTCAGTGCAGGATAGCCTGAAAAAGCAGGGCGCCAACATCGTGATGTTTGAAGGTATCACCGCGGGCGATAAAGATTTCTCTACCCTGGTGGCGCGCTTTAAGAAAGAGAACGTCGATTTCGTCTACTTCGGCGGTTATTACCCGGAGATGGGCCAGATTGTTCGCCAGGCGCGAGCTGCCGGTCTGAAAACCCAGTTCATGGGTCCGGAAGGCGTGGGCAACGCCTCGCTGTCTAACATCGCCGGTGCTGCTTCTGAAGGGATGCTGGTGACCTTACCGAAACGCTACGATCAGGTTGAGACCAACAAACCGATTGTGGATGCGCTTAAAGCGAAGAAACTCGATCCAACCGGTCCGTTCGTCTGGACCACCTATGCCGCGCTGCAATCGCTGGCGGCCGGTATGGAGCGCAGCAAGAGCGCAGAGCCGGAAGATATTGTGAAGAACCTGAAAGAGGGCGCTGCGGTGCCAACCGTGATGGGTAACCTGAGCTGGGATCAGAAGGGCGATCTGAAAGGCTTTGAGTTCGGCGTCTTCAAATGGCATGCCGACGGTACCTCGACCGCTGTGAAGTAAATCAGGCGGTTTACTGGCGGGTCAGGTGTCGGGTAACCGCTGCCTGCTCCCCTGCAACACTAACGCCTGGTCTGTGCTGCCAGGCGTTTTTTGTACTCCGTTCGGCGACGATCGGATAAGTAAGGGTTAAGGTATGTCCGAGCAGTTTCTCTATTTTATTCAGCAGATGTTCAACGGTGTTACCCTCGGCAGCACCTATGCGCTGATCGCCATCGGTTACACCATGGTTTACGGCATCATCGGCATGATCAACTTCGCCCACGGCGAGGTTTACATGATCGGTAGCTATGTCTCTTTTATCGTGATTGCCGCCCTGATGATGATGGGTATCGACACCACCTGGCTGATGATCGCCGCCGGGTTTGTGATGGCGGTGATTATCTCCAGCGCCTACGGCTGGAGCATTGAACGCGTCGCCTACCGGCCGGTGCGCTCCTCCAAGCGCCTGATTGCGCTGATCTCCGCCATCGGCATGTCGATCTTCCTGCAAAACTACGTCAGCCTGACGCAGGGATCGCGCGACCTCGCGCTGCCGAGCCTGATTACCGGGCAGTGGACGGTGGGTGAGAGCAACGGCTTTGCCGCCACCATCTCCACCATGCAAATCGTGATCTGGGTGGTGACGTTTCTGGCGATGCTGGCGCTGACCACCTTTATTCGCTATTCGCGTATGGGCCGCGCCTGCCGTGCCTGTGCCGAAGACCTGAAAATGGCCAGCCTGCTGGGGATTAACACCGACCGCGTCATCTCACTGACCTTTGTGATCGGTGCCGCCATGGCGGCGGTGGCGGGCGTGTTGCTGGGCCAGTTTTACGGATCGATTAACCCGTTTATCGGCTTTATGGCCGGGATGAAGGCGTTTACCGCCGCAGTGCTGGGCGGCATTGGCAGTATTCCGGGCGCGATGATTGGCGGCCTGGTGCTGGGGATTGCGGAAGCGCTGACTTCTGCCTACCTGAGCACCGAGTATAAAGATGTCGTCTCCTTTGCCTTACTGATTGTGGTACTGCTGGTGATGCCGACCGGGATTCTGGGCCGTCCGGAGGTGGAAAAAGTATGAAGTCTTCCTTTCTTAACGCCCTGATTTCATCGCTGATGTTGCTGCTGCTCGCCAGCTTCTTTATGGGGCTGCGCCTCAATCTGGATGGCACTAACCTGGTGGTGCAAAACGCCGGCAGCGTGCGCTGGAACTGGATTGCGGTCGCCTGTGTGGTGGTGTTTCTGTTCCAGCTGCTGCGGCCGGTCTGGCAGAGTGGCCTGAAGAAAATCTCCGGTCCGGCGCTGGTGCTGCCGGGCATCGATGGCTCTACGCCAAAGCAAAAGCTGGTGATGGCGGTGATGATCGTGGCGGCACTCGCCTGGCCTTTCCTGGTGTCGCGCGGCACGGTTGATATCGCCACCATGACGCTGATCTACGTGATGCTCGGTCTCGGGCTGAACGTAGTGGTCGGCCTGTCGGGTCTGCTGGTTTTAGGCTACGGCGGCTTCTACGCCATCGGTGCCTATACCTTTGCCCTGCTGAACCACTATTACGGGCTCGGCTTCTGGCAGTGCCTGCCGCTCTCGGGCATGGTGGCAGCGCTGTTTGGTCTGCTGCTGGGCTTCCCGGTGTTGCGATTGCGCGGCGACTATCTGGCGATTGTGACGCTGGGCTTTGGTGAGATCGTGCGTATTCTGCTGCTCAACAATACGGCGCTGACCGGTGGTCCGAACGGCATTAGCCAGATCCCAAAACCGACCTTCTTTGGTCTGGAGTTTGGCCGTACGCCGCGCGAAGGCGGCTGGGATACTTTCCACCACTTCTTCGGCCTGAAATACGATCCCAGCGACCGGATTATCTTCCTTTATCTGGTAGCGTTGCTGCTGGTGGTGCTGACGCTATTTGTGATTAACCGCCTGTTACGCATGCCGCTGGGCCGCGCCTGGGAAGCGTTGCGTGAGGATGAGATCGCCTGCCGTTCACTGGGTCTCAGCCCGACCCGCATCAAACTGACGGCCTTTACCATCAGCGCCGCCTTCGCCGGCTTTGCCGGTAGCCTGTTCGCCGCGCGTCAGGGCTTTGTCAGCCCGGAATCCTTTACCTTTGTCGAATCGGCGTTTGTGCTGGCGATTGTGGTGCTGGGCGGCATGGGCTCGCAGTTTGCGGTGATTCTGGCCGCCATTCTGCTGGTGGTTTCCCGTGAGCTGATGCGTGACCTCAACGAGTACAGCATGCTGGTGCTGGGAGGATTAATGGTGCTGATGATGATCTGGCGTCCGCAGGGACTGTTGCCGATGAAGCGTCCGCATCTGAAGCTGAGACAGGGTAAGCAAGGAGAACAGGCATGAATCAGCCTTTATTAGCCGTTGAAGGCCTGATGATGCGCTTCGGCGGCCTGTTAGCCGTTAACAACGTTTCGCTGGCGCTGCATCCGCAGGAGATCGTCTCGCTGATCGGGCCAAACGGTGCCGGGAAAACCACGGTGTTCAACTGCCTGACCGGCTTTTACAAGCCAACCGGCGGCAGCATTAAACTGCGTGAGCAGCATCTGGAAGGGCTGCCTGGCCAGAAGATTGCACGGATGGGGATTGTGCGCACCTTCCAGCACGTGCGTCTGTTTCGCGAAATGACGGTGATTGAAAACCTGCTGGTGGCGCAACATCAGCATCTGAAGAGCGGGCTGTTTGCCGGCCTGCTGAAGACCCCGGCGTTTCGCCGCAGTGAAGGCGAGGCGCTGGATCGCGCGGCCAACTGGCTGGAGCGGGTCGGTCTGCTGGATCTGGCTAACCGCCAGGCCGGAAATCTGGCTTATGGTCAGCAGCGCCGTCTGGAGATTGCGCGCTGCATGGTCACGCGCCCGGAAATTCTGATGCTGGATGAGCCGGCGGCGGGCCTTAACCCCAAAGAGACCCACGAACTGGATGAGCTGATCGCCGAACTGCGCGGTGAGCACAAGGTGTCAGTGCTGTTGATTGAACATGATATGAAGCTGGTGATGGGCATTTCTGATCGCATTTACGTGGTTAATCAGGGAACGCCATTGGCTAACGGTACGCCGGAAGAGATTCGTAATAACCCGGACGTGATCCGTGCCTATTTAGGAGAGGCGTAAGATGGCAAATGCAATGTTAACCATTGAGAACGTGAGCGCCCATTACGGCAAAATTCAGGCGTTACATAACGTCAGCCTCTACATCAATCAGGGCGAAATCGTTACGCTGATTGGGGCCAACGGCGCCGGGAAAACCACGCTGCTCGGCACCCTGTGTGGTGAGCCGCGGGCCACCTACGGCACCATCACCTTTGATGGTAAAACCATTACTGACTGGCAGACGGCGCGCATCATGCGTGAAGCGATCGCCATCGTACCGGAAGGCCGTCGGGTGTTTGCGCGCATGACGGTGGAAGAGAATCTGGCGATGGGCGGCTTTTTTGCCAGCCGCCCGCAATATCTGGAGCGGATCAAGCGCGTTTATCAACTGTTCCCGCGGCTGGAGGAGCGCAAAATCCAGCGGGCCGGCACCATGTCCGGCGGTGAGCAGCAGATGCTGGCGATTGGTCGTGCGCTGATGAGCCAGCCCCGCCTGCTGCTGCTGGATGAGCCATCGCTGGGTCTGGCGCCGATTATCATTCAGCAGATTTTCGACACCATCGAACAGCTGCGCAGCGAAGGGATGACCATCTTCCTGGTGGAGCAGAACGCAAATCAGGCGCTGAAGCTGGCGGATCGGGGCTATGTGCTGGAGAACGGGCATGTGGTGCTGGAGGATACAGGCGCAGCACTCCTTTCCAACGAAGCCGTCCGCAGCGCGTATTTGGGTGCCTGATGGGGCACGGCCTGGCTTGCTTGCCAGGTTGCGGTTGGGCAGTGCTCGCCATCCTCACGTATATGTGTACGCTCCGGTGGCTGCGCGCTGTCCGCCCGCAACCTGCCTGCGCCGCCGACGGCCTTCAAAATGAGTGTGGGATGCGCCGCCGACGGCCTTCGAAATGGGTGTGGGATGTACCGCCGTCAGTCTTTGAGTTTGGTGAAGTGAAAACCCGATCCGGGCGTTTTCACTGCCCCACCGCTCTGCAAATTATGTAACCAAAACCTGGCAGCGGTGACGCGTTACCGCTGCGCTGCCAGCCTCCTCATTTGCGCTTACCGGTCTGTCACCCGGCTGTCATCTTTCTGTTATTAATCCTTCATTTCCCCGTGTCATGGTACTTCGCGAAACAGAAAACCGTGATTTCACGCGTATTTACCTGCACAGGAAAATTCTATGTCCGTCGTTACCTATCGTCGTAGCCTGATCAGCGCGCTGCTTGGCCTGACGCTCAGCGGCCAGGCGCTGGCCGCCACTGAGATCCCCTTCTGGCACTCTATGGAAGGCGAGTTAGGCAAAGAAGTTGATTCGCTGGCACAACGGTTTAACCAGGCCCATCCCGATTATAAAATTGTTCCGGCTTACAAAGGTAACTACGAGCAGAGCCTGGCGGCAGGTATCGCGGCAGTGCGCACCGGTAAAGCGCCCGCTGTGTTGCAGGTGTATGAAGTTGGCACCGCCACCATGATGGCCTCACAGGCGATTGTGCCGGTGCATCAGGTGTTTAAAGATGCCGGTATTCCGTTTGATGAAAAGCAGTTTGTACCGACGGTGGCGGGCTACTACAGCGACAGCAAAGGTCAGCTGATCTCTCAACCGTTCAACAGCTCGACGCCGGTGCTCTACTACAACAAAGACGCCTTCAAAAAAGCAGGGCTTAACCCGGACCAGCCGCCAAAAACCTGGCAAGAGCTGGCGAAAGATGCTGCGGCGCTGCGTAAAGCGGGCATGAGCTGTGGTTACGCCAGTGGCTGGCAGGGCTGGATTCAGATCGAAAACTTCAGCGCCTGGCATGCGCTGCCGGTGGCGACCGAAAACAACGGCTTTGACGGGCTCAACGCGGTGCTGGAGTTCAACAAACCGGTGCAGGTTCGTCACATCCAGATGCTGGAAGAGATGAACAAGAAAGGTGACTTCACCTATTTTGGCCGCAAAGATGAGTCCACCGCCAAGTTCTACAACGGTGACTGCGGCATCACCACCGCCTCATCCGGTTCGCTGGCGGATATCCGCCACTATGCCAAATTCAACTTTGGCGTCGGCATGATGCCGTATGACGACACCGTGCCAGATGCGCCACAGAACGCCCTGATCGGCGGAGCCAGCCTGTGGGTGATGAAAGGCAAAGATGCGGCCACCTATAAAGGTGTGGCTGAGTTTATGCAGTTCCTCGCTAAACCGGAAATTGCCGCGGAATGGCATCAGAAAACCGGCTATCTGCCGATTACCACCGTCGCCTACGAGCTGACTAAACAGCAGGGCTTCTACGACAAAAATCCGGGTGCCGATATTGCGACCCGCCAGATGATGAACAAGCCGCCATTGCCGTTCACCAAAGGGATGCGTCTGGGCAACATGCCGCAGATTCGTACCGTGATTGACGAGGAGCTGGAAAGTGTCTGGACTGGCAAACAATCACCACAAAGCGCGATGGATAATGCGGTTAAACGCGGCAACGAACTGCTGCGTCGCTTCCAGCAGCAGGTGAAATAACCCGCTCTACCGGGCCAGCGCAGGCTGGCCCTTTACCTTTCTGAATCAGAGTGCGCCATGTCCTCATCTCGTCCGGTATTTCGCACCAGCCTGTTGCCCTATCTTTTGGTGCTGCCGCAACTGCTGATCACCGCCATCTTCTTTCTCTGGCCTGCGGGTGAGGCTTTATGGTATTCGCTGCAAAGCCTCGATCCTTTTGGCATCTCCAGCACCTTCGTCGGGCTGGAGAATTTTAAACGGCTGTTTGCCGATCCTTACTATCTGGAATCATTCTGGACTACCATCAAATTCAGCGGTCTGGTCACCGTGTGCGGCATGGTGCTGTCGCTGCTGCTGGCGGCGCTGGTAGATTACGTGGTGCGACTGCGCAAACTTTACCAGACGCTGCTGCTGCTGCCCTACGCCGTTGCGCCGGTCGTGGCAGCGGTGCTGTGGATGTTTCTATTCAATCCCGGCCTTGGCCTGTTCAGCTACCTGTTGAACCACATCGGCTACAACTGGAACTATGCGCAAAACAGCGGTCAGGCGATGTTCCTGATTGTACTGGCGTCAATCTGGCAACAGATGAGCTACAACTTTCTGTTTTTCTTCGCCGCGCTGCAATCAATCCCCAAATCGCTGGTGGAAGCCGCCGCCATTGACGGTGCCGGCCCGGTGCGTCGCTTCTTCAACCTTTCTCTGCCGCTGATTACCCCGGTCAGCTTCTTCCTGCTGGTGGTGAACCTGATTTACGCCTTCTTCGATACCTTCCCGGTGATCGACGCGGCGACAGGCGGCGGGCCGGTGCAGGCCACCACCACGCTGATCTACAAAATCTATCGCGAAGGCTTCACCGGTCTGGATCTCTCCTCATCCGCTGCCCAGTCGGTGGTGCTGATGGTGCTGGTGATCGGCCTGACGGTGATTCAGTTCCGCTTTGTTGAACGTAAGGTGCAATACCAATGATTGAGAATCGACGCGGACTGGATATTTTCAGCCACATCGTGCTGATACTGGGCGTGCTGACTATCCTGTTCCCGCTCTATGTTGCCTTTGTGGCGGCCACGCTGGATAACGAGGCGGTCTATCAGGTGCCGATGACGCTGCTGCCCGGCACGCACCTGTGGGAAAACGTCTCGCGCATCTGGACCCACGGCGTGAACGGCAACGGCCCGGCATTCGGCCTGATGCTGCTCAACAGCACGATCATGGCGCTTGGGATCACCATCGGCAAAATCACCGTCTCGATGCTGTCAGCCTTTGCCCTGGTCTGGTTCCGCTTTCCGCTGCGCACGCTGTTCTTCTGGCTGATTTTCATCACCCTGATGCTGCCGGTCGAGGTGCGTATTTTCCCGACGGTACAGGTGATCGCCGATCTGAACCTGCTTGACAGTTATAGCGGCCTGACCCTGCCGCTGATGGCGTCAGCGACTGCCACCTTTTTGTTCCGCCAGTTCTTTATGTCGCTGCCGGATGAACTGGTGGAAGCTGCGCGTATCGATGGCGCCAGCGCGATGCGTTTCTTCCGCGATATCGTGCTACCGCTGTCGAAAACCAACCTGGCGGCACTGTTCGTGATCACCTTTATCTACGGCTGGAATCAGTATCTCTGGCCGCTGCTGATTATCAATGATGCCAGCCTTGGTACGGCGGTCGCGGGGATCAAAAGTATGATCTCCACCAGCGGTTCACCGACCCAGTGGAACGAAGTGATGGCGGCGATGTTATTAACCCTGATTCCACCGGTGGTGGTGGTGTTGGTCATGCAGCGTGCCTTTGTGCGCGGCCTGGTCGAGAGTGAGAAATAAGATGGCAGGCGTAACCCTTCAGGCAGTGACCAAGTCCTACGATGGTAAAAATCAGATCATTCAGCCGCTGAACGTCACGGTGAATGATGGCGAGTTTATGGTGATGGTGGGCCCCTCCGGCTGTGGGAAATCGACCCTGCTGCGGATGGTGGCGGGCCTGGAGCGCGTCAGCTCCGGCGACATCTATATCGACAACAAACGCGTCACGCAGGAAGAGCCAAAAGATCGTGGCATTGCGATGGTGTTCCAGAACTATGCGCTCTATCCCCATATGTCAGTGGAAGAGAATATGGCCTATGGCCTGAAGATCCGCGGCATGGGCAAAGAGCAGATCCGGCTGCGGGTGCTGGACGCCGCGCGCAGCCTTGAGCTGGATCATCTGCTGACCCGCCGGCCACGTGAGCTCTCCGGCGGCCAGCGTCAGCGCGTTGCCATGGGGCGCGCCATCGTGCGTGAACCGGCGGTGTTTCTGTTCGATGAGCCGCTCTCCAATCTGGATGCACGGCTGCGGGTGCAGATGCGTCTCGAACTGCAACAGCTGCATCGGCGTTTGCAGACCACCAGCCTCTATGTCACGCACGATCAGGTCGAAGCGATGACGCTGGCGCAGCGGGTGATGGTAATGAACAAAGGCGTGGTTGAGCAGCTGGGCACGCCGGTTGAGGTTTACGAGCGTCCCGCCAGTCAGTTCGTCGCCTCGTTTATCGGCGCACCGGCGATGAACCTGCTGAAAGGGCAGTTCAACAGTGACGGCACGCGCTTTAATCTGGACGCGTCGCACGCTTTGCCACTCAGCGAAAGCAAAGCGAAGTGGGCCAACCGTCCGGTGGTGTTAGGTATCCGGCCGGAACATATTCAGCTTAGCAGCCGTGAGCAGGGCGGCGTGCCGCTGCGGGTTGATACGCTGGAGATGCTGGGTGCCGATAATCTTGCGCATGGCCGCATCGGTGATACGCCGCTGGTGGTACGCTTAGCCCATAGCGAGCGGCCACAGCCTGGCAGCACGCTGTGGCTGCATCTGCCGGCAGATGCGTTACACTTCTTCGATTCAACCCATGGAAAGCGTCTGGAATGAGCACACAACACTGGCCCTATCCGCACATCGTCGCGCATCGCGGCGGCGGTAAACTGGCACCGGAAAATACCCTGGCGGCAATTGATGTCGGGGCGAAATATGGTCATCAGATGATTGAGTTTGATGCCAAATTGTCGGGCGACGCACAGATCTTCCTGCTGCACGACGACACGCTGGATCGCACCAGCAACGGCTGGGGCGTTGCCGGGCAGTTGCCGTGGGAGAAACTGTCGCAACTTGATGCCGGCAGCTGGTTCAGTAAGGCGTTTAATGGCGAAAAGCTGGCGCGGCTGGATCAGGTAGCGGATCGCTGCCGTCAGCATCAGATGATGGCGAATATTGAAATCAAACCGACCACCGGCAGCGAGGCGGAGACCGGACAGGCAGTGGCACAGGCGGCAGCCAGCCTGTGGCAGGGGCAAACGCCGCCGTTGCTCTCCTCCTTCTCTTATGTCGCGCTGGAAGCGGCGATGCAGGCCGAACCGCAGCTGCCTCGCGGTTTACTGTCGCACAGCTGGGATGAGCAGTGGCGTGAGAAGACCTCGTCGCTGGCCTGCGTTTCGATTCATCTCAATCACAAAGTGCTGACCGAAGCACGGGTGGGGGAGCTGAAAGCGGCGGGCCTGAAGATTCTGGCCTATACCGTAAACAGCCCGGAGCGGGCGCGGGAACTGCTGAAATGGGGCGTTGATGCCATTTGTACCGACTGCATTGACATCATCGGCCCCGATTTTAGTTAGTTCTGATTCTGGTTCTGCTGACCCGGCTGCGTGTTAATCACTCGTTGCTGGGCGCTGTTACGCTGCTCCTGCATTTTACGCTGCATATCCTGAGTCTGACGCTGCTGATCCTGACGCAGCTTCAACTGCTGTTGCTGCTGTTGCGTCTGCATCTGGCTCTGCATCCGTTGCTGGCTCGGGTTATAGCCTGGCCGGTTGGGATCGTTGGTACTGTTCAGCGTGTTCGCCAGCGTGGCGAAGGGCAGCAGAGCCGCCAAAGCAATAATCCACTTCTTCATCATTCCTCCTTCCTCAAAGCGACAGGTGCTGGATGCTGAACGCTATCGTCTGGCGTCCAGGGTCGCACGCATAAGTTTACGCGATATCACAGACCTTACCTTCAGATGTAATCCTGATTTGACTTAACCCTGATTATTTTGCTGTATTTGTAGCCACTTGCGTAAATGATAAAAAAATGTAAATAACAACACGGGATGGTGGCAGGATGAAAATGCAACAAACAGTGCGTCAGCTTAGCTGGTCGCTGGTGATGAGTTTTACCGTGGTGGCAGGCGCTCACGCCGCACCAACCCAGGCACCGCCGGTCTCCTACGGCGTGGACAGTGACACTTTCCATCCGGTAAAAGCACAGCACGGCATGGTGGCGTCGGTCGATGCGATGGCAACCCAGGTCGGGGTCGGGATACTGCGTCAGGGCGGCAACGCCGTCGATGCGGCAGTGGCGGTGGGCTTTGCGCTGGCCGTCACCCATCCGCAGGCCGGTAATCTCGGCGGCGGCGGGTTTATGCTGCTGCGCTCTGCTTCCGGCCGCGCCACCGCTATCGATTTCCGTGAAATGGCACCGGGACACGCGTCGCGTGACATGTTTCTGGATAAGCAGGGTAACGCCGACAGCAAGCTGTCGCTGACATCACATCTCGCCTCCGGTACGCCGGGCACGGTGGCCGGGCTGGCGCTGGCTGCGCAAAAATATGGCACGCTGCCGCTGAGCACCCTGCTGGAACCAGCGATTAAACTGGCGCGTGACGGTATTCCGGTCAACGACGCGCTGGCGGACGACCTGAAAACCTACGGCAAAGAGGTGCTGATTAACCATCCCAACAGCAAAGCAATCTTTTATAAAGCGGACGGCACGCCGTGGCAGAAGGGCGATCGACTGGTGCAGAAAAACCTCGCCCACAGCCTGCAATTGATTGCCCGTCAGGGACCGGATGCCTTTTATAAAGGTGCTATCGCCGATGAGATCGCGGGTGAGATGGCGCAACACGGCGGTCTGATCAACAAGGCGGACCTGGCGGCTTATCGCGCCGTTGAACGTAAGCCGATCAGCGGCACCTATCGTGGCTATGAAGTCTTCTCGATGCCACCGCCGTCGTCCGGTGGTATCCACATCGTGCAGATCCTCAATATCCTCGAAAACTTCGATCTGGCGAAGATGGGCTTTGGCAGCGCAGATGCGATGCAGGTGATGGCCGAAGCGGAGAAATATGCCTATGCGGACCGCTCTGAATATCTCGGCGACCCCGATTTCGTTAAGGTGCCGTGGCAGGCATTAACCAGCAAAGCCTACGCCAAAACTCTGGCGCAGCAGATTGATGTCGCCAAAGCGCGCCCGTCCAGTGAGATCAAACCGGGCAAGCTCGAACCTTACGAAAGTAACCAGACCACCCATTTCTCGGTGGTGGATAAACAGGGCAATGCGGTGGCGGTGACCTACACCCTGAACACCTACTTCGGCAGCGGTATTGTGGCGGGTAACAGCGGTATCCTGATGAATAACGAAATGGATGATTTCTCAGCCAAGCCGGGAACACCAAACGTCTACGGGCTGGTTGGCGGTGAAGCCAATGCGGTGCAACCGGCGAAACGACCGCTCTCTTCGATGTCGCCGACCATTGTGGCCAAAGGAGGCAAAACCTGGCTGGTCACCGGCAGTCCGGGTGGCAGTCGTATCATCACCACGGTATTGCAGATGGTGGTGAACAGCATTGATTTCGGAATGAACGTCGCCGAAGCGACCAATGCGCCGCGTTTCCATCATCAGTGGCTGCCCGATCAGCTGCGCGTTGAGAAAGGCTTCAGCCCGGATACGCTGCGTCTGCTGGAAAGCAAAGGCCAGCATGTGAAAGTGCTGCCGGCGATGGGCAGTACCCAGAGCATCATGATCGGGCCGGATGGGATGTTGTATGGCGCCTCCGACCCGCGCAGCATCGACGATCTCAGCGCCGGTTACTAAAGCAAAAGGGCACCTCGCGGTGCCCTTTTTTATTCTGAGGCGTCAGGATTTCAGCCTCGCCATGAAATGGACATCGATCAACTCGCCGTAGCGCATCGCGTATCGTCTTGCCGTGCCCTCGATCTCAAAACCGAAACGACGATAAAGGGCGATAGCCGGGGCATTATCAACAAACACCGTCAGTTCCATCCGCGAGACCTGCAGCCAGTTGTCACACAAGTTGACCATCTCCTGCATCAGGGCGCGGCCGACACCGCGCTGGCGATAATTTTCATCGACCCCCATGCCCAGGGTGGCGGAGTGACGCCGCCGGGCGCGCTCGGGCACTTCCAGGGCACATTGCCCGACCACTTCATCATCCATACAGGCGACCAGCAGATGCACTCCTGGCCGGGGCGTACTGAGCCGGGTTTGCCACATCTGTAACGACGAGTGAGGGAGTTGTAGCGTGTTCGCCTGGGTATCGGGCTGGCTATAAATGCGCTGCAGGGCGACCGCATCTTCCGGCGTAACGTGGCGAATGGTGATCTCACTCATGGTGCCTCCCGATGGATTAGATGGATAAATCCCTTTTAACATCAAGGGAAAGCGCGCATAAATCAACAAAATTTCGCCAAAATCGCTTTACAGATACGAATGATAATGATTATTATTGCGATGCGTTCCCGGGATGTCGCCCGACAGCCTGAGAAAGCACGACATTGCTCACATTGCTTCCAGTATTATTTAGCCAGCACAGATGCTGGCTTTTTTTGGCTGGCACTCCTTCAAACCGTTTCAGTCTCCGCTACACGCTTGTTCAATTATTCTGAATAGAGGCGTGAACTTTTTCAGCTATCAATCAATGCGCCGCAGGGAGAGACTATAAAAAACATTGAGGAGATTTGAACATGATTTATGTACGTAAAGCAGAAGAACGCGGTCACGCGAACCACGGCTGGCTCGATAGCTGGCACACCTTTTCCTTTGCCAGCTATCACGACGCTAACTTTATGGGTTTCTCCGCGCTGCGGGTGATCAATGAAGATGTGGTGGAAGGCGGCCAGGGCTTTGGTACCCATCCACATAAGGATATGGAGATTCTGACTTACGTGCTCTCCGGAACGGTTGAGCATCAGGACAGCATGGGCAACAAAGAGCAGATCCCAGCCGGGGAGTTTCAGATCATGAGCGCCGGCACCGGTGTACGTCACTCCGAGTACAATGCCAGCGCCACCGAGCCGCTGCATCTGTATCAGATCTGGATCATTCCTGAGCGTACCGGCATTGAGCCACGCTACGATCAGCGCCGTTTCCCGGATGTGCAGGGACGTCAGCTGGTGCTCAGCCCGGATGCGCGTGACGGCTCACTGAAGGTCTATCAGGATATGACCTTATCGCGCTGGGTGCTGGCGGCGGGTGAGCAGGATAACGTGGCGATCGATGCCGGTCGTCGCATCTGGATTCAGGTGGTGAAAGGTGATGTCACCGTCAACGGGCAGGCTGTCACCACCAGCGATGCGCTGGCAATCTGGGATGAAAGCGCACTGACCATTGAGGCCAGCAGCGCCGCCGAAGTCCTGCTGTTTGATCTGCCACCGGTCTGATTCGGTTACGGGCGCGCCTCGTCGCGCCCGGTTGGCAATCTGGTGACAGAAAAGTGATAGACTCATCGTACTGAAGCTATAAGGGCGATCCCAGGCGCTACGATGAAGAAGAAAAGACCGGTATTACAGGACGTTGCCGATCGCGTCGGCATTACAAAAATGACCGTCAGCCGTTACCTGCGTAATCCTGAGCAGGTCTCCATTGCTCTGCGCGATAAAATTGCGGTGGCGCTGGATGAGCTGGGTTATATCCCCAACCGCGCGCCCGATATGCTCTCAAACGCGACCAGCCGTGCCATTGGCGTGCTGCTGCCGTCGCTCACTAACCAGGTCTTCGCCGATGTGTTGCGCGGCATTGAAGCGGTCACTGATGACGCGGGCTACCAGACGCTGGTAGCTCACTTCGGCTATAACCCACAAAAAGAAGAGTTACAGCTGCGCTCGCTGCTGGGCTGGAACATTGATGGCGTGATCCTGACGGAACGAACCCATACTGCCGGCACGCTGCGGATGCTGGAAGTGGCTGGCATACCGGTGATTGAGGTGATGGACAGCGTCACCCCGTGCCTGGATATGGCGGTAGGCTTCGATAATGTGGAAGCGGCGCGGCAGATGACGCAGGCGATCCTCAGCAAAGGTCACCGTCACACCGTCTACCTCGGGGCACGTCTCGATGAACGTACGCTGCAAAAGCAGCGCGGCTATGAAGCGGCAATGCGCGAAGCGGGCCTGACGCCGCGCAGCGTCATGATGGAAGATGCTTCATCGTTCAGCGCCGGCTGTGATCTGCTGCGTGAGGCGCAACGGCTCTATCCTGAAACGGATAGCCTGTTCTGTACCAACGATGACCTGGCCGTCGGGGCGATGTTTGAATGCCAGCGACAGGGCTTGCAGGTGCCGGGCCAGATGGCGATAGCCGGTTTCCACGGGCATGACATCAGTCAGGTGGTGACGCCGCAGCTGGCAACAGTACTGACGCCGCGTGACCGGATGGGGCGAGAAGCGGCCGCACTGCTGCTGGCGCGTATTGGCGGGGAGAGCAGCGCCAATCAGTTGCTTGATGTCGGTTTCGAAATCAGTGAAGGTGGCAGCATCTGATTCTGGCAATTTTATGAGTCAGCTCACACTTTCGTGCTTTTCCCGGTAAAAAGGTTGCCAGGCTGTTAAGCGGTCAAGACAATGAGAAACGACATTGTTATCGGTAACATTGGCAAATTCACACCTGCCGGAGCAGAAAAATGACAACGCAATCCCCGTCGCATCACGTTTTTATCCTGATGGGCGTTTCAGGCAGCGGTAAGTCTGCCGTCGCCAACCAGGTTTCGCATCAACTGAATACCGCCTTTCTCGACGGTGATTTTCTCCATCCGCGTGCCAATATCCTGAAAATGGCTGACGGTCATCCGCTGGATGATAACGATCGTCAGCCGTGGTTACAGGCGCTGAACGATGCTGCGTTTGCGATGCAGCGCACCCAGGCGATTTCGGTGATTGTCTGCTCGGCGCTGAAAAAAAGTTATCGCGATATTCTGCGTCACGGTAATGACAACCTGCGTTTCGTCTATCTGAAAGGCGACTTCGATACCATCGAAGCCCGTCTCAAAGCGCGCAAAGGTCACTTCTTCAAGCCGCAAATGCTGGTCACCCAGTTTGCGACACTGGAAGAACCGGGCAGCGATGAGCCGGATGTACTGGTGGTGGATATCGATCATTCACTCGACGAGGTTGTGGCGGCTACGGTTGCGACTATCAGGGACGCAATCAGCCAGGGTTAGAGATGAATACCGCAACACTTGTACTGACCGCAGCAGGCTCCGTCCTGCTGCTGCTTTTTCTGGTGATGAAAGCGCGTATGCATGCCTTTGTCGCCCTGATGTTAGTGTCGATTGGTGCCGGGCTGTTCTCCGGCATGCCGCTGAATCAGATCGCCGAAACCATGCAGAAGGGGATGGGCGGTACGCTCGGCTTTCTCGCCATCGTGGTGGCGCTGGGCGCGATGTTCGGCAAAATCCTGCATGAAACCGGGGCGGTCGATCAGATCGCTATCCGGATGCTGAAAACCTTTGGTCAGAGCCGCGCCCATTACGCGATGGGGATTGCCGGCCTGATCTGCGCGCTGCCGCTGTTTTTTGAAGTGGCGGTGGTGCTGTTAATCAGCATCGCTTTCGCCGTGGCGCGACGTACTGGTGGCAATCTGGTTAAGCTGGTGATCCCGCTGTTTGCCGGGGTCGCCGCCGCTGCCGCCTTCCTGCTGCCGGGCCCCGCGCCAATGCTACTGGCCTCACAGATGCACGCTGACTTTGGCTGGATGATCCTGCTGGGTCTGTGCGCGGCGATCCCCGGCATGCTGATTGCCGGGCCACTGTTCGGCAACTTCATCGGTAACCATGTCTCGTTCAGCGCACCGCCGGAAGATCATCAGCCGGATGTTGATGAGAGCAAGCTGCCGTCGTTTGGCTTCAGCCTGTCACTGATTCTGTTCCCGCTGGTGCTGGTTGGCCTGAAAACCATCGGCGCACGTTTCACCACCGAAGGCACTACCCTGTATGAGTGGCTGGAGTTTATCGGTCACCCGTTTACCGCCATTCTGCTGGCGTTGCTGGTGGCGATTTACGGTCTGGCCTACCGTCAGGGCATGGACAAAGAGCGGGTGATGCAGGTATGCGGCAGCGCGCTGCAGCCGGCGGGGATTATCCTGCTGGTGATTGGCGCGGGCGGCGTGTTTAAACAAGTGCTGGTCGATTCTGGCGTCGGACCGGTGCTGGGCAATGCGCTGACCGGCGCCGGACTGCCGATTGCGCTGGCCTGCTTTATCCTGTCGGGTGCGGTGCGGGTGATTCAGGGGTCGGCGACGGTCGCCTGTCTCACCACGGTTGGATTGATTATGCCGGTGATTGAACCGCTGCACTACAGCGGCGCTCAGCTGGCGGCACTGTCGATTTGTATCGGCGGCGGGTCGATTATCATCAGCCACGTCAACGATGCCGGTTTCTGGCTGTTTGGTCGCTTCACCGGAGCCAGCGAAGCGGAAACCCTGAAAACCTGGACCCTGATGGAAACCATTCTCGGAACCGTCGGTGCGGTGGTGGGGATGATCGCCTTTACGCTGTTATCGTAACGGCGCACTCCCGGTTCCGTTCTTCCCTGCAGTAATGGGGAAGAACGGAACCGGCTACAGCTTGAGGTAGGCCCGAATCCCATCGAGGAACATCTGGGTCGCCAGCATAATCAGAATCAATCCCATCAGTCGCTCCAGCGCATTGACCCCTTTGTCACCCAGCAGGCGCAGGAACAGGCCTGACAGCAGCAGAATGCCCACCGTCACGCCCCAGGCGATAAGCAGCGCGCCAACCAGATGCGTCATCTGTTGCGGGTACTGATGTGACAACAGCATCAGGGTCGCCAGCAGCGAAGGCCCGGCAACCAGCGGGATCGCCAGTGGCACCAGAAACGGCTCTTCACCCGCCGGTAAACCGGTACTGCTGCTCTCTTCCGACGGGAAAATCATCTTGATGGCGATTAAGAACAGAATCACCCCGCCGGAAATCGACACCGTCTCGGTACGCAGATTGAGAAAAGCCAGAATGCGTTCGCCGGTAAACAGAAACAGCAGCATGATAATTAACGCGATCAGCATTTCGCGAATCAGCACCACTCGCCGCCGTTTCGGTTCCAGATGCTTTAAAACCGACATAAAAATCGGCAAATTGCCCAAGGGGTCCATAATTAACAACAATAATATGGTCGCTGAAATCATTTCAGTCATTCGTTTTACGCCGTCTTGTGAGCTGGAAATGGCTGTTATTAGTTACGCTGCTGAAAAAGTTAGCGTAATCGAATTAATTCACTTGCCAGAAAGCCTGCATTTTGTAGAGTTGATGGTCACAGGTAAATCTTATTATTACGCAGAGCGGCGTGAAAATAACACGCCGTTCTCTCCTCTGACATGAAAAGCAGGTGTGAAACCGCCTGAGACGGACACGACATGAAGAATGTAGGTTTTGTTGGTTGGCGCGGTATGGTCGGCTCAGTGCTGATGTCCCGTATGAGCGAAGAGCGCGATTTTGATCTCATCAATCCGGTCTTCTTCTCGACGTCGCAGCACGGTCAGGCGGCCCCCGCCTTTGCCGGTAAGCAGCAGGGCGTACTGCAGGATGCGTTTGATATTGAGGCACTGCGTGCGCTGGATATCATCATTACCTGCCAGGGCGGCGACTACACCAGCGAGGTCTACCCGAAGCTGCGCGACAGTGGCTGGCAGGGTTATTGGATCGATGCCGCTTCTACGCTGCGGATGAAAGACGATGCGATCATCATCCTCGATCCGGTTAACCATCAGGTGATTCGTGACGGTATCGATCGCGGCATCAAGACCTATGTCGGCGGAAACTGTACCGTCAGCCTGATGCTGATGTCACTCGGCGGGCTGTTTGCGCAGGATCTGGTGGAGTGGGCCTCCGTCGCTACCTATCAGGCCGCATCAGGCGGTGGCGCGCGTCATATGCGTGAACTGCTGACCCAGATGGGGATGCTGCACGATCACGTGGCACCTGCGCTGCAGAATCCGGCGTCGGCAATTCTCGACATCGAGCGCAGCGTCACCGACTTCACCCGCTCCGGTACGCTGCCGACTGATAACTTCGGCGTGCCGCTGGCAGGCAGCCTGATTCCGTGGATCGACAAGCAGCTGGAAAACGGTCAGAGCCGTGAAGAGTGGAAAGGTCAGGCGGAGACCAACAAGATTCTGGCGACCCGTAATGTCATCCCGGTTGATGGCCTGTGCGTGCGCGTTGGTGCGCTGCGCTGCCACAGTCAGGCGTTTACCCTGAAGCTGAAGCGTGATCTGCCGCTGGCCGAAATCGAACAACTGCTGGCGTCCCACAATGAGTGGGTCAAAGTGGTGCCGAACGATCGTGAGCTGACGATGCGTGAACTGACGCCAGCCGCGGTGACCGGCACGTTGACCACGCCGGTTGGCCGGTTACGTAAACTGAATATGGGGCCGGAGTATCTCTCCGCCTTCACCGTCGGTGACCAGTTGTTATGGGGCGCGGCTGAACCGCTACGCCGTATGTTGCGGTTGTTAACTAACTAGCTGATGACACTCGCAGGGGCCGGATTTATCCGGCCTTTTTTGTTTTTGTCGCAGCATCTTTGTACTGCCGTTTCGCTTACTAAGTGATCGGCTTCCCTTTTTTGCCGGTCGGTGAATAATTTTTTGGTTTCGACCATGGCAACTGCCGCTACCAAGCTATGATTTAACCATGATGTGCCGCAAGTTGACTGTTTTGCTTTCCGGACTAAATGGTTGTTGTACACGGCAAAGACCTTTTCCCACGGAATGGCCTGATGCCTTTTGTCGTCGTACGTATGGCTCAATAAAGAGCAGTGCATGTGAAGCGTGACAGGCTGTGTCGCGTTCATTTCGCCTGCCAACTATCACAGGAAGAAAGTCATGTCAGAGCTTCCCGATCGCGATGCGATCAACGCCCTGTTTGCAGGTAATTATTCCGACCCGTTTGCGTTACTGGGGATGCACCAGACTCAGCAAGGCCTGGAAGTCAGGGCGTTGTTGCCTGAAGCGCTTGAGGTGTGGGTAATCGAGACCTCCACAGGGCGTAAACTTGCCCAGCTGGCGTGCGAAGATGCACGCGGCTTCTTCAGCGGTGTGATCCCACGCCGCAAAAACCGTTTCCGCTATCAGTTAGCGGTGAACTGGCACGGTCAGCAGAACCTGATCGACGATGCTTACCGCTTTGGTCCGTTGTTACAGGAGATGGATCTGTGGCTGTTGGCTGAAGGGACCCATCTGCGCCCCTACGAAACGCTGGGTGCCCACGGTGATGTAATCGATGGCGTCACCGGTACCCGTTTCTGCGTCTGGGCGCCTAATGCCCGTCGCGTATCGGTGGTGGGTGATTTCAACTTCTGGGATGGTCGCCGTCATCCGATGCGTCTGCGCAAAGAGATGGGCATCTGGGAGCTGTTTGTGCCAGGTGCGGTGAACGGCCAGCTGTATAAATTTGAGATCATCGATGCCAACGGCGAGCTGCGTATCAAAGCGGACCCGTTCGCTTTTGAAGCGCAGATGCGCCCGCAAACGGCCTCAATGATTTGTGGTCTGCCGGATGCGATCGAGATGAAAGAGGAGCGCAAAGCGGCTAACGCTTTCGATGCGCCCATCTCCATTT
>Ga0308167_1002015_pt1 | contig 20489 bp, 18 predicted proteins | sample PhyCR1_2_FD_202138 | JGI IMG/M metagenome (GOLD analysis project Ga0308167, IMG submission 202138) | Phyllosphere microbial communities from UC Gill Tract Community Farm, Albany, California, United States - DLSLRC.R1 | ecosystem: Host-associated > Plants > Phyllosphere > Unclassified | place... | reverse complement strand
CAGGATACCAGCCGGACACTCGAAGAAGAGGAGATTGCCGCGACCGTTGGCAAATGCGTTGCGGCATTAAAAGAGCGATTCCAGGCAACCTTGAGGGATTGAACCTATGGCGCTTACAAAAGCTGAAATGTCAGAGTACCTGTTTGAGAAACTCGGGCTGAGCAAACGCGATGCAAAAGAGTTAGTGGAGCTGTTTTTCGAAGAGGTACGCCGCGCTTTGGAAAATGGAGAACAGGTAAAACTGTCTGGGTTTGGCAATTTCGACCTGCGCGACAAAAACCAGCGTCCTGGCAGAAACCCGAAAACGGGGGAAGATATTCCGATTACTGCGCGTCGCGTAGTGACCTTCCGCCCAGGGCAGAAGCTGAAAAGCCGCGTAGAGAACGCTACACCCAAAGAGACTGACTGATTTCAGCGTTTCAAAAAGGCCGCGCAAGCGGCCTTTTTTCATTTCAGGCATTCCCGGCCTCACGCTTCCCGGCAACCGCGCCGGTGCGCATCACCAGCAGCCTTTCTTTTTTCTGCAATCCCTCTACAATCAAATCTCTGTTTTCTCAGCTAATCCTGCTTATGTCTTTGCTAGACCAGCTTGCTCACCAGGCCGATCGCCGTAGCCAGAAATGGCTGGCGGGGCTGGCTATTGCGCTGCTTGCGCTACTTATTGTCAGCCTGTGCGCTGGCGACAGCTGGATTGCGCCGTCACACTGGCTCAATGACAGCAGCAGGCTGTTTGTCTGGCAGCTGCGGCTGCCGCGCAGCGTGGCTGTGATGCTGGTGGGCGCCTCACTGGCGTTATGCGGCGTGGTGATGCAGGCACTGTTTACCAATCCGCTGGCCGAGCCGGGACTGCTTGGCGTCTCGAATGGTGCCGGGATAGGGCTGGTGCTCGGGGTACTGCTCGGCAGCGGCTCACTGTGGAGCCTGAGCCTGGCGGCGATGGCCGGTGCGCTGATCATCACCTTAATACTGTTGCATTTCGCCCATCGCCAGCTCTCCGTGACCCGGCTGCTGCTGACCGGCGTTGCGCTGGGCATCATCTGCAGCGCTATCATGACCTGGGCGGTTTACTTCAGCACCAGTCTTGATTTACGTCAGCTGATGTACTGGATGATGGGCGGCTTCAGCGGTATTGACTGGCGCTACGGCTGGATGATGCTGGCCTTATTGCCGGTGATGCTGGCGCTGAACGGCAGCGGCCGGATACTGAATTTACTGGCACTGGGCGAGACTTCGGCACGCCAGCTTGGCCTGTCGCTGTTCTGCTGGCGCAATCTGCTGGTGCTGGCGATGGGCTGGCTGGTGGGCGTTAGCGTCGCCATGGCCGGGGCCATCGGCTTTGTCGGGCTGGTGATCCCACATCTGCTGCGCCTGAGCGGCATCAGCGATCACCGTTATCTGCTGCCGGCGTCCGCGCTGGCCGGTGCCAGTGTGCTGCTGGGCGCCGACATCGTCGCCCGCCTGGCACTGACCGCAGCTGAATTACCGATTGGCGTGGTGACCGCAACGCTCGGTGCACCGTTGTTTATTGCATTACTGGTGAAATCTTCACGCTAGCCTCGGCTGGTTATTTAACATCCACGATAGGAATCCAGAATGAGCATTTATCAAACTGAACTGGTTACGCTTGATGGGGAAAAAACCACGCTGTCACAGTGGCAGGGCAAGGTACTGCTGGTGGTCAATGTCGCCTCTAAATGCGGTCTGACGCCGCAATATGAAGAGCTGGAAAATCTGCAAAAAGCCTGGCAGGATCAGGGTTTCAGCGTGCTGGGCTTTCCCTGCAACCAGTTTCTTGAGCAAGAGCCGGGCAGCAGTGAGGAGATCAAAACCTTCTGCAGCACCACTTATGGCGTGACGTTTCCGATGTTTGAAAAAACCGAGGTTAATGGCGAACAACGCCATCCGCTCTATGCCCAGCTGGTGGCGGCACGACCTGACGCCGTGCGTCCGGAAGGCAGTGGTTTTTATGAGCGCCAGGTGAGCAAAGGCCGGGGCCCGAAAGCGCCAGGAGATATCCTGTGGAACTTCGAAAAATTCCTGATTGGCCGTGACGGCACGGTTATTCAGCGTTTTGCACCTGATATGACGCCGGAAGATCCGATCATTCTGGAGACCATCAAGCAGGCGCTGGCAAAATAAATGCTGTTGCGGTTGAAACAGGTAGCCGTCTCCGGACGGCTGCTGCCGTTTAGCAGTGCGCTGGATGCCGGTCAGCTGCTGCATCTGGTCGGGCCGAACGGTTCCGGCAAAAGCACCTTACTGAGCGTCATCGCCGGTCTGCAATCCGCTGACGGCAGCGTCGAGCTGGATCAGCGTCCGCTGGGTAACTGGCACGGCAGCGCGCTGGCACAGGTGCGGGGCTGGTTGCCTCAGCAGCAGTTACCACTGAGCCAGATGCCGGTCTGGCACTATTTGCGCCTGCATCTGCAACCGGCTGATACCGGCGCGGATCGGCGCCTGACTACGCTGCTGCAACGGCTGCAGCTGGATGACAAGTTAACCCGTTTGTTGACCCAGCTCTCTGGCGGTGAGTGGCAACGCGTCCGTCTGGCTGCGGTCTGTGCCCAGATCGATCCGCAGATTAATCCGCGTGGCCGGTTACTGATCCTCGACGAGCCGCTAACCGCGCTGGATCTGGCCCAGCAGAAAGCGGTGGATGATTTAATTGCTGAGCTGTGCGCGGCGGGTATCAGCGTCATCGCCAGCAGCCATGACCTCAATCACAGCCTGCAACAGGCTGATTGCGTCTGGCTGATGCATCAGGGCCAGGTTGTGGCGCAGGGAACGCCTGCGATAGTACTGACGCCGTCGCAACTGACGCCGCTGTATCAGATTGCGTTTCGCCAGCTGGAAATAGAAGGGCGCACGCTGCTGACAGTGCTGCCCTGACACTTGCCACCCGGCGCGCTTTCCCGCTACATTAAGCCGGTCGTAACTTCTGATAAGGACATTTGGCGATGCGCCTGGCTTTGCTGCTTTGGGTTCTGCTACTGACGGGCTGCAGTCATCACGCGCCGCCCATTAACGGCCGTCTTTCCGATTCGATCACCGTGATTGCCCAGTTGAACGATCAGCTTGGCAACTGGCGTGGTACGCCTTATCGCTATGGTGGCATGAGCCGCAACGGCGTCGATTGCTCCGGCTTTGTTTATCTCACCTTCCGTGACAAATTCGCCCTGCAATTACCGCGCACCACTGCGGCGCAGAGCGATATCGGTACGCGGATCAGTAAGGACGATCTGCTGCCGGGTGATTTGGTATTTTTTAAAACCGGCCGCGGAGAAAATGGCTTACACGTCGGGATTTATGACACCGATAACGCCTTTATCCATGCCTCGACCAGCCAGGGCGTGATCCGGTCATCGCTGGATAATGTCTACTGGCGTAAAGTGTTCTGGCAGGCGCGGCGCATTTAACCGCGCGCCCATCCCGCCGACTTAAGTCCAATTTAAATCAGACCTTAACCCGCCAGTGAAAGTTTTATTTTAAATGACATTTATCCCGGCGGGATTTTATTAATCATAATGTCTGCCGGTTTAATTCCACTAATAACCGGGCTTTTATTAGTCCTATTTGGCTTAAGCGAGATTGTCAGACGGCAAACGGCGATGGAAGGCTAATTAAGTCCATCTCTTCAATGATTTGGTCCTATTGCCTGCCTGTATCCATTCATATAGGATATAACCATCGCCGCATATTCTGGCAGTAGAAATGAAAATTCACTTATCGGCCGACTATCAGTCGGAAATTTGGTTCTACCCTGCCTGTGATGTTGACGGGCGGCTGACTGCTGTCGAGCTGGTAACCCAGTTTGTGCATGAAAGTGCACCTATCACCCTGCCGCAGGACCTGCTGCTGCCGCAGCTGGACGAATCGCAGCAGCTGCGCCTGTTACAGAGTCAGATTGGATTACTGGAGCAGTATCGCGCGCTGTTTGAAACCCACACGGTTTCGGCATTAATTCGAATTGATGAGGGAATGGCACGCACCCTGCTGGAAAGTGAATTGCTGATGCGGAAAATAAAGCAGCTTCCTTATGTGCGGCTGGATATCACTGAAACGTTTCCGCACCTCAGGCAGGGCAGAAATAATCCGTTGCTACAGAGCCTGCGGGCTGAATTTAATTTATCGCTTTCGCATTTTGGTGCCGGAAAATCACCGGCCAATGCAGTCTACGATAATTTATTTAACTGTATCAGTCTCGATAAAGGATTTATTCACTCGCTGGCCAAACGCGCCTCTTTCGTGCCGTTTATACAAAGCATTATCGATAACTTCCGATCCCATTGCGATCAGATCATTATTTGTGGCATTGACGATGAGGCGCTGCTGGACAAAGCCCTTCAGCTTAGCGGTGCGCATTTGCAGGGCGCGCTGTTCCCGGTGGTGAAATCAGATGCGCTATGCTCACTAATCAGTGCCGACAATCGCGTGCCATCCTCCCTGCATCCGTGCTGATGCGACCTGTTTAATCCCCGATATCAGCGTTACACTGAAGGTTTTAGCTGAACGACGTATCGCTGAGCGTCGCATGGGAGAAACAATGTCCACTGGCAAGCTTACCTTTGACAACACCTGGTTTCGCGAACTGACAGGGTGTTACACCGCGCTTACCCCCACGCCGCTGACAGGCGGACGCCTGCTCTATCATAACGCACCGCTGGCCGCCTCAATGGGGCTGGATGAGGCGCTGTTTACCGGTGACGGTCATGATGTCTGGCACGGCGCGGCCTTACTGCCCGGCATGCAGCCGCTGGCGCAGGTTTACAGCGGCCACCAGTTTGGCGTCTGGGCCGGGCAACTGGGCGACGGGCGCGGTATTCTGCTGGGCGAACAGCGGCTGGAAGATGGCAGCAAGCTTGACTGGCATCTGAAAGGCGCGGGTCTGACGCCCTATTCACGGATGGGGGACGGCCGTGCAGTGATCCGTTCCAGCGTGCGCGAATTTCTGGCCTCAGAGGCGCTGCATCATCTGGGTATCCCGACCACCCGGGCGCTGACGTTATCGATTGGCGATGAACCGGTCTATCGTGAAACGCCGGAACGCGGCGCCATGCTGATGCGGATCTCGCCGAGCCATCTGCGCTTTGGCCACTTCGAACATTTCTTCTACAGCCAGCAGCAGGATAAGGTGCAGCAACTGGCCGATTATGCGATCCGCCACCACTGGCCTCACCTGACAGAGGATGCTGAACGCTATCAACTGTGGTTTACCGATGTGGTCCTGCGCACGGCACGCCTGATCGCGCTGTGGCAAAGCGTCGGTTTCGCCCATGGCGTGATGAATACCGACAACATGTCGATTCTGGGCCTGACCATCGATTATGGCCCGTTCGGCTTCCTTGATGACTACCAGCCCGATTACATCTGTAACCACAGCGATTATCAGGGGCGCTACAGCTTCGAAAATCAGCCGATGATCGGCTTATGGAACCTCAACCGGCTGGCACATGCGCTGTCCGGGCTAATGACTACAGAGCAGCTGAAGCAGGCGCTGAGCGTTTACGAGCCGGAACTGATGCGGGTCTGGGGCGAACGGATGCGGGCTAAGCTCGGCTTGCTGACGGCGGAGAGCGGCGACAACGAAATTCTGACCGAACTGCTGGTGCTGCTGACCAAAGAGCACAGCGACTACACGCTGACCTTCCGCTTGTTAAGTGAGACGCAGCAGGCTGAATCCCGTTCACCGCTGCGCGATGAGTTTATCGATCGTGAAGCCTTTGATGGTTGGTATCAGCGCTATCGTGCGCGGTTATTGCAGGAAGAGGTGCCTGATGCCAGCCGACAGGCAGTGATGAAATCAGCGAATCCGGCAGTGGTGTTACGTAACTATCTGGCACAGCAGGCGATTGATGAGGCCGAGCAGGGAGAGCAGGGCGCGCTGGCGCGATTGCACCAGGCGCTGCAGCAACCTTTCAGCGATCAGACGGCCGCTGAATATCGTCAACGGCCGCCAGACTGGGGTAAAACCTTAGAGGTGAGCTGTTCCAGCTAACTCAGAAACGACAGGAGACTGCCTCGGCGAGCAGGGCAAGCACGGCTTCACTGTCCTGCCAGCCGAGGCAGGGATCGGTAATCGACTGGCCATAAACCAGCGGTTCACCGCCGACCACCTTCTGATTTCCCTCTGCAAGGAAGCTCTCAATCATCACGCCGGCGACCGCACGCGATCCGGCTACGATCTGCTGCGCCACATCGGCCGCCACATCAAGCTGACGGCGATGCTGCTTCAGGCAGTTGCCGTGACTGAAGTCGATCACCAGCTGTTGCGGTAAGTTAAATTCTGTCAGGCTGGCCGCCGCGTCTGCCACATCGCTGGCGTGATAGTTAGGCTGCTTGCCACCGCGCAGGATCACATGGCCATGCGGGTTGCCGCTGGTCTGATAGATGGTCATCTGACCGAGCTTATCCGGTGACAGGAACATATGGCTGGCGCGGGCGGCACGAATCGCATCTACCGCAATGCGGACATTGCCGTCGGTACCATTTTTAAAGCCGACCGGACAGGAGAGTGCAGAAGCCATTTCACGGTGGATCTGGCTTTCGGTGGTACGAGCACCAATTGCGCCCCAGCTGATCAGATCGGCAATAAACTGTCCGATCACCATATCGAGAAACTCTGTCGCGGTCGGTAAGCCAAGGGCGTTGATATCAATCAGCAACTGGCGAGCAATGCCAATCCCGCGGTTCACGTCATAGCTGCCATCCAGATCGGGATCGGAGATCAGACCTTTCCAGCCCACAACGGTACGCGGCTTCTCGAAGTAGGCGCGCATCACGATCTCCAGTCGATCCTGATAACGGACGCGCAGGGCATTCAGGCGTTCGGCATACTCCAGCGCCGCTTTTGGGTCGTGCAGTGAGCAGGGGCCGATAATCACCAGCAGACGTGGATCTTCACCGGTCAGGATACGGGCAATACGCTGGCGGGCCGCCGTGACGTTATCAGCAATGGCGTCTGAGACAGGATGTCCGGCCGCAAGGCTGGCAGGCGTAATCAGGCTGCCAATGCGCGCGGTACGCAATTCGTCGGTTTTGTTCATGATTTTCTCGGAAACTATTCTTCGCAACGGTGAAATACCGGGAAGTGATGGTGGTCACAATAAACCATTAGCCTGCGAATTCAACCCGGGAATTAATAATGAAATCAAAACCGACGGCAGCGACGCTTTACATCGCGGCCGCGGGGAGACGCTTAGTACATGCGGCGGGTCAGGCCCATGATGTCGAGAATTTTGGTGGCGATCTCCTCCACCGAGTAGTTGGTGCTGTTGAGATAGCGGATCTGATGGGTCCGGAACAGCGCTTCCACTTCTCCCACTTCCAGCCGGCACTGGCGCATTGAGGCGTAACGGGTATTTTCCGCCCGCTCCTGGCGAATGGCGGCCAGCCGTTCCGGATCGATAGTCAGCCCGAACAGTTTATGCTGATGCGCCCGCAGCGCCGGCGGCAGTTTGAGGTTATCCATATCATCCGCGATAAAAGGGTAGTTGGCGGCACGGATACCAAACTGCATCGCCAGATAGAGGCTGGTGGGGGTTTTGCCACAGCGCGACACGCCCAGCAGAATGACCTGAGCGTCTTCCAGACCGCGCAGCGAAATGCCGTCATCATGCGCCAGGGTGTAATCAATCGCGGCGATACGCGCATCATATTTGCCGAGGTTGCTGGCATCCAGCCCGTGGGTGCGGTGAGCCACCGGTGCTGGCGATAACCCCAGCTCCTGCTGCAACGGGGCCACCAGCGCCTGAACGATGTCCTGACAAAAGCCTTCGCTCTGAACAATGATGTCGCGCACTTCCGGCGTAACAATAGAAAAGAACACCAGCGGCCGCACACCGCTCTGCTGATAAAGGGCATTGATCTGCGCTTTGACCGCCTGCGCCCGCTGAACATTTTCAACAAACGGCAGCGTCAGGCTGGTGATATTGACCGGAAACTGTGACAGCACCGCATGGCCCAGCACTTCGGCGGTGATGGCAGTACCATCGGAAATATAGAAAACGCTTCTGTCAGTCGTCATGACGGGTCAGCCTCTGCAAAGAATGAGCGGTCAGAATGCGCCGCGAGATAAAATAAATAATCCATATTTCCCTGTTATGAATCTTTTAGTTGCATTATTAACGCCCTGTTTTAGCACATCAGTAAAAATGAAAGCGTGTTTCATTCCGCATAATTTGGCGGTCACTCTTTCGGGGACCGTAAATAGTCACCCTGCTTGTTGCGCAACAAAAAACAATTATTAAGTGACTGAAAAGCTGTCATTTACTGTTGCATCAGTCAGTTAGCGAAAAATAAGCCGCTTGCGCAACGGGTTATTCTGGCGTGCACAATTCCGAATCTGTTGCCAATATTCTGCTTTAACGATTCAACAGATCGTCATTGCCAGGGGCTTATGCCAGGCTGAACGGGTTGATTGCAGAATATTCCATGTGCCCATTCATTGATAAAGGATAAGCTCAATGTCCAATAAAGGCGAACAGCCGCTAGTGCTCTGGTATAACCAGCTTGGCATGCATGATGTTGATCGGGTGGGGGGCAAAAATGCCTCTCTGGGTGAAATGATTACTAATTTGTCGTCGCTTGGGGTCTCGGTTCCCAACGGTTTTGCGACCACCTCGTACGCCTTCAACCTGTTTCTCGATCAAAGCGGACTGAACCAGCGCATTTATGCATTACTGGATAGCACCGATATTGATGATGTTGATGCGCTGGCGAAAGCCGGTAAGCAAATTCGTCAGTGGATTGTTGAAACGCCGTTCCTGCCGGAACTCGAAGCGGCGATCCTTGAAGCCTACCAGCAGCTCTCGGCCGACGATGCCGAAGCCTCCTTTGCGGTTCGCTCATCGGCGACGGCTGAAGATATGCCCGATGCCTCTTTTGCCGGTCAGCAGGAAACCTTCCTCAACGTGCAGGGCATCGAGGCAGTGATGGTGGCGGTGAAGCATGTCTATGCTTCGCTGTTTAACGACCGTGCCATCTCTTACCGCGTGCATCAGGGCTATGACCACCGTGGCGTGGCTTTATCAGCGGGCGTCCAGCGAATGGTCCGTTCCGACCTTGCCGCTTCCGGCGTGATGTTCACTATCGATACTGAATCCGGCTTTGATCAGGTGGTATTCATCACCGCAGCGCTGGGCCTGGGTGAGATGGTGGTGCAGGGCGCGGTTAACCCCGATGAGTTCTATGTGCATAAACCGACGCTGGCCGCTGGCCGGCCGTCGATTGTGCGCCGCAATATGGGCTCGAAAAAAGTTCGCATGGTCTATGCCGATTCACTGGAGCATGGCGAACAGGTGCGGATTGAAGATGTGCCGGAGGCGGAGCGCGATCGCTTCTGTCTCTCTGATGACGAAGTGCAGGCGCTGGCGCAGCAGGCGGTGCTGATTGAACAGCACTATAAACGTCCGATGGATATCGAATGGGCCAAAGATGGTCACACCGGCAAGCTGTTTATCGTGCAGGCGCGTCCTGAAACCGTCCGTTCAAACGGTCAGGTGATGGAGCGTTACACCCTGCAGGGCCAGGGCAGTGTGGTAGTAGAAGGCCGCGCAATTGGTCATCGTATCGGTGCCGGTGAAGTGAAGGTGATTCACGACATCAGCGAAATGAACCGTATCGAAAAAGGCGATGTGCTGGTGACTGACATGACCGACCCGGACTGGGAGCCGATCATGAAGAAGGCCTCGGCGATTGTCACCAACCGTGGCGGCCGTACCTGTCACGCGGCGATCATTGCGCGTGAGCTGGGGATCCCGGCAGTAGTCGGCTGTGGTGATGCCACCGATCGTCTGAAAGAGGGCCACCAGGTTACGGTCTCCTGTGCCGAAGGCGATACCGGTTATGTCTACGATCAGTTGCTCGATTTTGACGTCACCAGTTCGCAGGTTGATTCACTGCCGACGCTGCCGCTGAAAATCATGATGAACGTTGGCAACCCTGACCGCGCATTTGACTTTGCCTGTTTGCCGAATGAAGGCGTTGGCCTGGCGCGTCTGGAATTTATCATCAATCGCATGATTGGCGTCCACCCGAAAGCGCTGCTGGAATTTGATCAGCAGACCCCGGAACTGCAGCAGCAGATTCGTAAAATGATGAAGGGATTTGACGATCCGGTTGAGTTTTACATCGGACGCCTGACTGAAGGGATTGCCACACTTGGGGCCGCTTTTGCACCGAAACGGGTAATTGTGCGACTTTCGGACTTCAAAACCAATGAGTATGCCAACCTGGTCGGCGGTGAGCGTTACGAGCCGGAGGAGGAAAATCCAATGCTCGGCTTCCGGGGTGCCGGTCGCTATGTCGCCGACAGTTTCCGTGACTGCTTTGCGCTGGAGTGTGAAGCTGTGAAGCGGGTACGCAATGAGATGGGGCTGACGAACGTGGAGATCATGATCCCGTTCGTACGCACCGTCGATCAGGCGCAGGCGGTGGTTGAAGAGCTGGCCCGTCAGGGACTGAAGCGCGGAGAGAACGGGCTGAAGGTGATCATGATGTGCGAAATCCCGTCCAATGCCTTACTGGCGGAGCAGTTCCTGCAGCACTTCGATGGCTTCTCGATCGGGTCCAATGACATGACTCAGCTGACGCTGGGACTGGACCGCGACTCAGGGGTGGTTTCAGCACTGTTTGATGAGCGCAATGAGGCCGTCAAAGCCCTGCTGTCAATGGCGATCAAGGCAGCGAAGAAGCAGGGCAAATATGTCGGGATTTGCGGTCAGGGACCGTCGGATCATCAGGACTTTGCTGCCTGGCTGATGGAGGAGGGGATTGACAGTTTATCGCTCAACCCGGACACCGTCGTCGAGACCTGGGTAAGCCTGGCGCAGTTAAACAAATCTGCCTGACGGCAACCCTGATTCACCCGTAAAGGCCAGCTCTGCTGGCCTTTTCTATTTATAGCTGGCCAGTGACAGGCAAAAAAAAAGCCCATCACAGGGGATGGGCAAAGACTACACACAGCAATTCTTTACTTTACTCAGGGGAAAAAGGTTGTTTAGAAATCAGTGAGTTGATTTCGAACATAGGAAACATGTTATTCACCAGACCGGCTGACGTCTTTAAGAATCCTCTTATTAGTTTAAAGCCGATAATCTTTTGTCACCTTTTATGCTGCATTTCCCTTAAGAAACAGTGCAGAAAGTAATCTTTTTTAGCCCTGAATGGTCGATTCAGGGCTAAAGATGGCTTTTTTCTTAAAAACCGCTAATGAAAAATAAACTTTACGTGACGCAAAATAATTGGGGCGGTCAATCATCATTAACCGCCCTAACCATTGCTGATGCAGATTTAATGCGGGGTTTCGTCGTGATCGGTGAGGGCTTCGGCCACGGCCAGCGGGTCATCGTCTGGCGCGGGCGCTTCATGCACCCAGACCGACACCAGGCGATAAGAGACTGCCAGCACCACCGGACCGATAAATAAGCCAATCATGCCGAAGGCGAACAGGCCGCCGATCACCCCGGAAAGGATCAATATCATCGGCAGGTCAGCACCCATCCGAATCAGCACCGGGCGCAGCACGTTATCCAGCGTACCGACCACGCAACTCCAGACCAGCAGTACGGTGCCCCAGGTGGTATCCCCACTCCAGTAGAGATAGATAATGGCCGGCACCAGCACCAGCAGCGGACCAATCTGCACCAGGCAGCAGAGGATCATCAGCACCGTGAGCAGCGTGGCGTAAGGAATGCCGGAGACCGCAAGGCCAATCCCGCCCAGCACGCCCTGCACCAGCGCCGTCACGACCACGCCCAGCGCCACGGCACGGATTGACTGCGCCGCCAGCAACACTGCTGCATCGCCCCGGCGACCCGCCATACGGAAAGCAAAATGGCGAATACCCTGCGCCGCCTGTTCACCACGCCAGTAGAGCAGCACGCTGAACAACAGCATGACCGCCAGATGGATCATAAAGCGGCCAAAATGGCCGGCCTGCGCCACAAAGAAGCCGGTGGTGCGGCCAATATAGGGTTGCACTTTGGCCATGATGCCGGAGCCACCGCCTTCCACCAGCGTGTGATAACTGGCGTAAAGCTTTTCGCCCACCATCGGCATATCGTTGAGCCACAGCAGTTGTGGCATCAGATGGCCTTGCGTCACCCAGGCGACCACTGGTGCGCTGTTATCGATCAGGCTGCTGACCAGCAGAGCGATAGGAATAATAAACAGCAGCAGCAACAGCAAGGTCATGGCAATCACCGCCAGTGAACGGCGTCCCCATAACAGCCGTTGCAGCCGGAGCATCAACGGCCAGGTGGCGATCACCACCATGCTGGCCCAGGCAAAACCCAGAATAAAGGGCTGCACCACCCACAAACAGGCGATGATCAGTAACAAAATGAACATCAGCGTAAAAAGTATCTGTGGTAAATCCATGTCCCGATACAGGCTTTTCATCATCGACTCATAACCTCGTCTAAATCCTTCATTGCCGGGCTCTCGGTGCCCGTTTTTATCATGATCTATTTAGTGCGGATTAAACAGAGCAGCAGGGAAAGGTTTTTCCCTTTCCTGAAAAAACGGCGGTCAGCCAAAAAATGTGATAAAACGAGGGACCGCAAACGCGCAAACGCAAACGTTTACAACATCTTCGGTTAGACAATAATGATCCCACAGATTTCGCAGGCGCCGGGCCTCGTTCAACTGGTGCTGACATTCCTTGAGTCGCTGAAAGAGCAGGGTTTTACCGGCGACACCGCCACCAGCTATGCTGACCGCCTTTCACTCTCTACCGATAACAGCATCTATCAGCTGCTGCCCGACGCGGCGCTGTTTCCGCGCTCAACCGCTGACGTTGCGCTGATCGCCCGGGTGGCAGGCGAGCCACGCTTTGAAAGCCTGGTCTTCACGCCACGCGGCGGTGGCACCGGCACCAACGGACAGTCGCTGAACCAGGGCATTATTGTTGATATGTCGCGCTACATGAACCGCATCCTCGAGATCAATACGGATGAGGGCTGGGTGCGGGTAGAAGCGGGCGTCATCAAAGATCAGTTGAACGCCTGGCTTAAGCCGTATGGCTTTTTCTTCTCGCCAGAACTGTCGACCAGTAATCGCGCGACGCTGGGCGGGATGATCAATACCGACGCCTCCGGCCAGGGATCGCTGGTGTATGGCAAAACTTCCGATCACGTCATTGGTCTGCGAGCGGTGCTGCTGGGGGGCGATATCCTCGATACCCGGCCGATGGCGACAGCGCTGGCTGAAACGATTGCCCGCACGGCAACCCCGGAAGGGCGCATCTATCAGCAGGTGCTAAGCCGCTGTCGTGAGCAGCGTGAGCTGATCCTCGAAAAATTCCCGCGGCTCAACCGCTTCCTGACCGGTTACGACCTGCGACATGTGTTCAGCGACGATATGCAAACCTTCGACCTGACGCGCCTGCTGTGCGGAGCCGAAGGGACGCTGGCCTTTATCACCGAAGCGCGGCTGGATATTACGCCGTTGCCTAAAGTGCGGCGGCTGGTCAACATCAAATATGATTCGTTCGATTCTGCACTGCGTAATGCGCCATTCATGGTGGAAGCACAGGCGCTGTCGGTCGAAACCGTCGACTCAAAAGTGCTTAACCTGGCGCGTGAAGATATCGTCTGGCATTCAGTGCGGGAACTGATTACCGACGTGCCGGATAAAGAGATGCTGGGGCTGAACATTGTCGAGTTTGCCGGTGATAACGCTGCGTTGATCGACAGTCAAATCAGCCAGCTCTGTGCGCGGCTGGATGCGCTGATGGCGCAACAGCAGGGCGGCGTCATCGGTTATCAGCTCTGCGACGATCTGCAGGGCATTGAGCGTATCTATAACATGCGCAAAAAGGCGGTGGGGCTGCTGGGTAATGCCAAAGGCCGCGCCAAGCCGATCCCGTTCGTCGAAGATACCGCCGTCCCGCCGGAAAGCCTGGCGGATTACATTGTCGAATTCCGCGCCTTGCTCGATAGCCACGGACTGAGTTACGGCATGTTCGGTCACGTTGATGCTGGCGTGCTGCATGTCCGTCCGGCGCTGGATATGTGCGATCCGCAGCAGGAGATGATGATGAAGCAGATCTCCGACGAAGTGGTGGCCCTGACGGCGCGCTACGGCGGATTGCTGTGGGGCGAGCACGGCAAAGGCTTCCGCGCGCAGTACAGTCCGGCGTTCTTTGGCGAAACCCTGTTCAATGAGCTGCGCCGCATTAAATCGGCATTCGATCCGCATAACCGCCTCAATCCCGGCAAAATCTGCACCCCTTTTGACAGCCATGACGAGATGATGCAGGTCGATGCGGAGAAGCGTGGCACCTTCGATCGTCAGATTCCGCTCACGGTGCGTGACGAATGGCGCGGCGCGATGGAGTGTAACGGTAACGGCCTGTGCTTTAACTTTGATGTTCGCAGCCCGATGTGTCCGTCGATGAAGATCACCCGTAACCGTATCCATTCTCCCAAAGGCCGGGCGACCCTGACGCGGGAATGGCTGCGACTGCTGGCTAATCAGGGCGTGGATCCACTGATGCTGGAGAAGCAGTTACCGGAGAGCCGGCTTTCGCTGCGTGGGCTGATCGCCCGTACCCGCAACAGCTGGCACGCCAGTAAAGGGGAATACGATTTCTCGCATGAGGTCAAAGAGGCGATGTCGGGCTGTCTGGCCTGCAAAGCCTGCTCAACGCAGTGCCCGATCAAAATTGACGTGCCCAGCTTCCGCTCGCGCTTCTTACAGCTTTATCACACCCGTTATCTGCGTCCGGTCAGCGATCATCTGGTGGCGGCGGTTGAAAGCTACGCGCCATTAATGGCGAAGGCCCCCAAAACCTTTAACTTCTTTCTGCGCCAGCCGTGGCTGAAAGAGCTGAGCAAAAGCCAGATCGGCATGGTCGATCTGCCACTACTCTCTTCACCGACGCTGAAACAGCAGTTGAGCGGCCATCCCGCCATGAACATGACGCTGGAACAGCTGGAACGGTTACCGGCGGCTGAACAGGCGAAATGCGTGCTGGTGGTGCAGGATCCGTTTACCAGCTTCTATGAGGCGCAGCTGGTGAATGATTTCATCCGGCTGATTGAGAAGCTCGGCTATCGACCGGTTCTGCTGCCGTTCTCACCGAATGGCAAAGCGCAGCATGTGAAAGGCTTCCTGCAGCGCTTCGCCCGGACCGCCAGCCGCACCGCTGATTTCCTTAACCGGGTAGCACGGCTGGGAATGCCGATGGTTGGGGTCGATCCTGCGACCGTGCTCTGCTACCGCGATGAGTATCGTCAGACGCTGGGCGAGACGCGCGGTGATTTCAGCGTGCTGCTGGTGCATGAGTGGTTGCAGAGTGCGCTGGCGGAACGGGAAGTGCAGGGCACTACGGGCGAGTCGTGGTATCTGTTCGCCCACTGTACCGAAGTGACGGCGTTGCCTTCCGCGCCGAATCAGTGGCAGGAGATTTTTTCCCGTTTTGGCGCAAAGCTGGAGAATATCAACGTGGGCTGCTGTGGCATGGCGGGCACCTACGGCCACGAAACGAAAAACCTCGAAAATTCGCTGGGGATCTACGCGCTCTCCTGGCATCCGCAGCTACAGCGCTTACCGCGTCAGCGCTGTCTTGCCACCGGTTACTCCTGCCGCAGTCAGGTCAAGCGGGTGGAAGGTAACGGCATGCGCCATCCGCTGCAGGCGCTCTTAACGCTAATGTAAAAAAATTGTGCGCGACGTCACGACGCGGCTGGATTAGAATATCCAGCCCGCGTGACGCACAAAGTCGCTTTGCAGCGCGGTGGCTTTATCCCATTCACCGATCATCGCCAGCTGATGGCACAGACGGGTCAGGGAGAGTCGCGCCAGTTGGTAGGCCTGAATGCGGAACAGGCGATCGCGATCGCTATTTCCCATCTCCTGCACCAGGCGATGATGCAGTTTGCCCATGGCATGCAGATAGCTCTGGTCATCTCCGTTCAGCTGGCAGACTTCTGCCATATCCAGACAGGTATCATTAAACTGACGTAATTGCTGAATGGTACAGTCGGCCCGGTCGAGTCTGGCCTGCGCCAGGTAGAAGTCGACGGTGATATCGCGTACCGAAAATTTGTATTCATCGATCTTATGCTGCAGCCAGGCAGAGACTGAAAGCGTCATAATGCCACCCTGAACGTGAATGATAATAATTATCATATTCATCCGGGCGAGGAATGCAATTGCTGCGGCAGAAAAATTTAACGATTTATCTGACCTGTCGGTATAATCGGAAATAACAATCTGTTTACATCGTAGAAAGGCGTAACCTATTAATAAGCACTTTTATGAAAAGTCATAATTTAAAAAAGAGTGCGTTATTAACAGGTTACAACAGGACTCTTCGCGTGGTCTGTCTCACCGCAAAGTGAGTTGAAGGGTCTATGCTTAATAAACAGGCGAAAAAAACAGCACAAGATGATTATCCCTGCAAAACAAGAGGTTGAAGTGATCGGTCAGATCACTACCATAGGGGGATAGCCTGAAAAGGTCCGGACTCAAGAGGTATCAACATGGCATCCGTTAATGCAGACTCTTTCTCACCCGACGATTTCGTCTGGAAAGGGCTGACGCTGACTGAAACCGCAGCGCAACAAATTCTCAATCTGGCTGCTCAGGACCCTGATGTCAAGGGGCTACGGTTAGGCGTGAAACAATCCGGCTGCGCCGGGTTTGGTTACGTCATGGATCTGGTGAAAGAGCCAGTCGATGACGATCTGCAGTTCTCGTTCCACGGCGCAACTCTGTTTGTGCCGCTTCAGGCGATGCCATTTGTTGATGGCACCGAAGTGGATTACGTTCGCGAAGGCCTGAATCAGATTTTTAAATTCAATAACCCTAAAGCTCAGCACGCCTGCGGGTGTGGCGAAAGCTTTGGCGTCGAGTAAGTGAAATATGTCACGACACAGCGAAACATCTGACGATGTACAAATCTGGGACGGCAAGCTCAACTATAAAGAGGGCTTCTTTACCCAACTGCAGACCGAAGAATTTGCGAACGGCATCAATGAAGATGTGGTGCGCGCGATCTCGGCCAAGCGTAACGAGCCAGAGTGGATGCTGGAGTTTCGTCTTAAAGCTTTCCGTGCCTGGCTTGAAATGGAAGAGCCTCACTGGCTGAAAGCGCATTACGAGAAACTCGATTACCAGGATTACAGCTACTATTCCGCACCGTCGTGCGGTAACTGCGATGACAGCTGCGCTTCTGAGCCGGGTGCGACCCAGGCATCAGGCAGCGCGCCGGCCAGCGATTACCTGACGCAGGAAGTGGAAAACGCCTTTAACCAGCTGGGTGTCCCGGTGCGTGAAGGTCGTGAAGTGGCCGTTGACGCTATTTTTGACTCCGTCTCGGTGGCTACGACCTATCGCGGCAAGCTGGCGGAGCAGGGCATTATCTTCTGTTCCTTCGGCGAAGCGATTCAGGAACACCCGGAGCTGGTGAAGCAGTATCTCGGCACGGTCGTCCCGGCCAACGATAACTTCTTTGCCGCGCTGAACTCGGCGGTGGCTTCAGACGGAACGTTTGTCTACATCCCGAAAGGCGTCCGTTGCCCGATGGAGCTGTCGACCTATTTCCGCATCAACGCAGCCAAAACCGGTCAGTTCGAACGCACCATCCTGATTGCCGATGAAGACAGTTACGTCAGCTACATCGAAGGTTGTTCAGCGCCGGTGCGTGACAGCTATCAGCTGCACGCGGCCGTGGTGGAAGTGATCATCCATAAAAATGCCGAAGTGAAATATTCGACGGTGCAGAACTGGTTCCCGGGCGGTGAAGGCGAGGGCGGTATCCTTAACTTCGTTACCAAGCGTGCGCTGTGTGAAGGTGACCACAGTAAAATGTCCTGGACGCAGTCTGAGACCGGCTCAGCCATTACCTGGAAATACCCGAGCTGCATTCTGCGCGGTGATTACTCGGTCGGCGAATTCTATTCTGTGGCGCTGACCAGCGGCCGCCAGCAGGCGGACACCGGCACCAAGATGATTCACATTGGTAAAAACACCAAATCGACCATCATCTCGAAAGGGATTTCGGCCGGTAAAAGTGAGAACACCTATCGCGGCCTGGTGAAGATCATGCCGACCGCCACCAACGCGCGTAACTTTACCCAGTGTGACTCAATGCTGATTGGCCCGGACTGCGGCGCACATACCTTCCCGTATGTTGAAACCCGCAATAACACCGCCCAGCTTGAGCACGAAGCCACCACCTCACGTATCGGCGAAGACCAGATGTTCTACTGTCTGCAACGCGGTATCAGTGAAGAAGATGCCATCTCGATGATCGTGAACGGCTTCTGTAAAGACGTATTTTCGGAGCTGCCGCTGGAATTTGCCGTGGAAGCCCAAAAATTGTTAGCCATCAGCCTTGAGCACAGTGTGGGCTGATGCCGTCACACGCGTTGCCGGAAGCAATGTGAAGGAATAAGTATGTTAAGCATTAAAGATTTACAGGTAAGTGTTGAAGATAAAGCCATTCTGCGTGGTCTGAACCTCGAAATTAAACCGGGTGAAGTCCATGCCATTATGGGCCCGAACGGCTCAGGTAAAAGTACGCTTTCTGCCACGCTGGCCGGACGTGAAGACTATGAAGTGACCGGCGGTTCGGTGACCTTCAAAGGCAAAGATCTGCTGGAGCTGGCGCCGGAAGAGCGTGCCGGTGAAGGTATCTTTATGGCCTTCCAGTATCCGGTTGAGATCCCTGGCGTGAGCAACCAGTTCTTCCTGCAAACCTCCGTTAACGCGGTGCGTAAATATCGTCAGCAGGAAGAGCTGGACCGCTTCGATTTCCAGGACTTTATCGAAGATAAAATTCACCTGCTGAAGATGCCGGAAGATCTGCTGACCCGTTCAGTAAACGTGGGCTTCTCCGGTGGTGAGAAGAAGCGTAACGACATTCTGCAGATGGCGGCGCTGGAGCCGGAACTCTGTATCCTCGATGAAACCGATTCCGGACTGGACATCGATGCGCTGAAAATTGTGGCCAATGGCGTTAACAGCCTGCGCGATGAGAAGCGTGCCTTCATCATCGTTACCCACTACCAGCGTATTCTGGATTACATCAAGCCAGACTTCGTACACGTTCTTTATCAGGGCAAAATCGTGAAATCTGGCGACTTCTCGCTGGTGAAACAGCTGGAGGAGCAAGGTTATGGCTGGCTTACCGACGAAGAGTGATTCTGCGCTGCAACAGTGGCATCACCTGTTTGAATCGCGCGGAGACCTGCGTTCGCTGCAGGCACAGCAGCACTGGCAGCAACTGATGCGGATCGGCTTGCCTACCCGCAAGCATGAGAACTGGAAATACACCTCGCTGGATACCTTGCTGGCGCAACAGTTTGTGCTGCCGCAGGCACCGCAAACGCTGAGCGCTGAGCAGGTCGATGCGCTGGCTCTGCCACTGGATGCGGTGCGTCTGGTTTATGTTGATGGCCAGTTCCAGCCTGCACTCAGCAGCCGCGACAGCGATCTGTTTGAGATTCAGCACAGCGTAGCGGCTGAACGTCGCCCACTGCCGGCCGCCGTGCAGCCGGAAGTCTTCCTGCACCTGACCGAGAGTCTGGCGGAAGAGGTGACCTTCCTGCGTCTGGCGCGCGGCAAGTCGGCGGCCCGTCCGCTTTATCTGCTGCACATCACCAGCGGCCAGCAGAACGGGATGAACACGGTTCATCATCGTCATCATCTGCAGCTGGATGAGAGCGCTGAAGCAGAAGTGATTGAGCATTACGTTTCGCTGGATGGCAGTGCGCACTTCACCGGTGCCCGCTTTACCTTTGCCGTCGGCGACAATGCAAAACTGACCCACACCAAACTGGCGTTTGAAAGCAGCGAAAGTTATCACTTCGCACATAACGACCTGGTGATCGGCAGCGATGCGCAGGTCAGCAGCACCAGCTTCCTGCTGGGTGCGGGCCTGAGCCGTCATAACACCAGTACTCAGCTGAACGGTGAAAACACCCAACTGGCGGTGAACAGCCTGGTGCTGCCGGTGCGTCAGGAAGTGGCGGATACCCGTACTTACCTTGAGCACAATAAAGGCTACTGCCTGAGCCGCCAGATGCATAAAACCATCGTGCGCGATAAAGGCCGTGCGGTGTTTAATGGTCACATCAAAGTGGCGAAGCATGCGCTGAAAACCGATGGACAGATGACCAACAACAACCTGTTGCTGGGACGTCTGGCCGAAGTGGATACCAAACCGCAGCTGGAAATCTATGCGGATGACGTTAAGTGCAGCCACGGCGCCACCATCGGTCGCATCGATGATGAGCAGATGTTCTATCTGCGCTCGCGCGGTATTGAGCAGGATGCTGCCCAGACCATGATCATTCATGCCTTTGCTGCGGAACTGACCGAAGCACTGGAGAATGAGGTATTGCGTCAGGCAGTGCTGCAGCGTATCGCTGAGCGCTTTCCTGGAGGCGACTCATGATGAACTTCGATCTCGAACGCATCAGGGAAGATTTTCCGATCCTGAAGCGTGAGGTCAACGGTCATCCGCTGGCCTATCTTGA
>Ga0308167_1002011_pt1 | contig 20517 bp, 20 predicted proteins | sample PhyCR1_2_FD_202138 | JGI IMG/M metagenome (GOLD analysis project Ga0308167, IMG submission 202138) | Phyllosphere microbial communities from UC Gill Tract Community Farm, Albany, California, United States - DLSLRC.R1 | ecosystem: Host-associated > Plants > Phyllosphere > Unclassified | place... | reverse complement strand
TCTTGCCCGGGCGGTTCAGCGTGTTGATGCTCGCGACCTTGACGTCGAAGATCTTCTCGATGGCGAGCTTGATCTCGGTCTTGTTCGAGCGGGGGTCCACGATGAACGTGTACTTGCCCTGGTCGATGAGCGCGTAGCTCTTCTCCGAGACGACCGGCGAGATGATGACGTCGCGCGGGTCCTTGTTGAAGCCGCTCATGCGGTGATCTCCTTCGCGGTCTTCGACGCGATGAAGGCGTCGAGGGCGCTCTTGCTGAAGACGACGGCGTCCGAACGCAGCACGTCGTAGGCGTTGAGCTGGCCGTACGAGAGCGCGTGGACGTTCGACAGGTTGCGGATCGACTTGAGCGTCAGCTCGTCGTCCGTCTCGAGCACGACGAGCACGTTCTTGACGGGCGCGACCTTCTCGAGGAGCGTGCGGGCGGTCTTGGTCGACGGCAGTTCAGCCGCGACGAAGCCCTCCACAGCGGAGATGCGGCCACCGCGGGCGCGGTCCGAGAGCGAGCCGAGCAGAGCAGCGGCGATCATCTTCTTCGGGGTGCGCTGCGAGTAGTCGCGCGGGGTCGGTCCGTGGACGACGCCACCGCCGGTGTGCTCCGGAGCGCGGACCGAACCCTGACGGGAGCGGCCGGTGCCCTTCTGCTTGAACGGCTTGCGACCGGCACCGCGGACTTCGCCGCGGTTCTTGGTCTTGTGGGTGCCCTGACGCGCGGCTGCGAGCTGCGCGGTGACGACCTGGTGGATCAGCGGGACGTTGGTCTCGACGTCGAAGAGAGCTGCGGGGAGCTCGACGGTGCCGGACTTGGCACCCGATGCGTCGAGGACGTCGATCGTGGTTGCGGTCGTGGTGGCCATGATCACTTACCCTTCACGGCGGTGCGGACGAAGACGGAGCGGCCACGAGCACCGGGGACGGCGCCCTTGACGAGCAGCAGACCCTTCTCGGCGTCGACGGCGTGCACCGTGAGGTTGAGGACGGTCACGCGGTCGCCACCCATACGACCAGCCATGCGCATGCCCTTGAAGACGCGCGACGGGGTCGAGGAAGCACCGATCGAGCCGGGCTTGCGGTGGTTGCGGTGCGCACCGTGCGAGGCACCGACGCCGTGGAAGCCGTGGCGCTTCATGACACCGGCGAAGCCCTTGCCCTTGGAGGTACCGACGACGTCGACCTTCTGGCCCGCCGTGAACGTGCCGTCCACGGTGAGCTCCTGGCCGAGCGTGTACTCAGCGGAGTCGTTGGTACGGATCTCGGTGAGGGTGCGACGCGGGGTCACGCCAGCGGCCTCGAAGTGGCCAGCGGCCGGCTTGTTGACCTTGCGCGGGTCGATGGCACCGGCGGCGATCTGGATCGCCTCGTAGCCGTCGCGCTCAGCGTTGCGGATCTGGGTGACCACGTTCGGGCCGACCTCGATCACGGTGACGGGGATGAACTTGTTGTTCTCGTCCCACACCTGGGTCATCCCGAGCTTCTTGCCGAGGAGGCCCTTGACGGTCTTGGTTGAGTTCGCCATTGGTCAGCCCCCTTACAGCTTGATCTCGATGTTGACGTCTGCCGGCAGGTCGAGTCGCATGAGCGAGTCCACGGCCTTCGGCGTCGGGTCGACGATGTCGATGACCCGCTTGTGCGTGCGCTTCTCGAAGTGCTCGCGCGAGTCCTTGTACTTGTGAGGGGAACGGATCACTGCGATCACGTTCTTCTCGGTGGGGAGCGGCACCGGGCCGACCACGGTTGCACCGGCACGGGTCACCGTGTCGACGATCTTCCGGGCCGACGTGTCGATGACCTCGTGGTCATACGACTTGAGCCGGATGCGGATCTTCTGTCCCGCCATGTGTCTCTTGTCCTCTCTGCGCCGCGCACCCTCTGGCCGCCTGACGCCGCTCGGTTCCGCATTCCTGCGGACCGTGCTGTTTTCCTGAACCAACCGGCCGCATCCACTGGGGATGACCGCTGTTCACCTGTCAACCTCGCGGGCGACCGTGGCCGTCCAGCGTGGGCAATCGACTGCCTCGTGCTCCGGGCGCAGCAGTGGTACACCGCGTCCGTCACATCTCGGGGAGTCGTGTTCTGCTGCCTGCGGCCCAACCCAGCCCTGCTGAACAAGGGGGTTGTGCACTGCCAGAGCAGTGATCCTGTGGGCGTACACCCACGGGGAATTCGGAACCGGACAAGTCTCGCATAGCCCCGCCCCACGTGCAACCCGGGCGTGTCGCGAATTGCCGGGCGTGTCCCGCCGGCTCGCTTCCGCGGATCCACGCGGATCGAACGGCCTGGAGGCCCGGCTCGGCCCCGCAACGCGACGCACCCTCCGGACGGGGTCCGGAGGGTGCGTCGGAACGGGTCAGGAGACCTTCACTCGGCGGTCACCGGGGGCACGAACCACGGCGGGAAGACGGCCACTCGCGGAGCGTGTCCACCGTGGTCGGCGAGCACGGCGCGGACGGTCTGCCGGGCCTTGTCGTTCGGCACGCCGATGACCGCGACCGACGTGAACGGCACACTCGGACCGGCGAGCAGCTCGAGGCCGTGCATCTCGGGGTCGGTGAAGTCGGTGCGGCGGATCAGGTTCGTGCCGGCGTCCGGGCCGACGGCGAACCGGACGTCGTCGGCGTCGGCGTCCTGGTCGGCGACGATCACCGAGGCACCGAACGCCGAGACCGGCACGACGAGCACGACGTAGTCGATCGCCCGGGTACGGCGGGCGGCGTCCGACCAGCGCTCACCGTCGGCGCCCGTGCGGAGCTCGTCCCAGCGGGTGGCGTCGGGCGACAGCGTGAACGGCACGTGGCCGGCGATCGAGGAGCCGTCGGGTGCCTCGGCCTCGGCGCGGGCGGCACGGGTCTCGGCGGAACTGACGTCCACGACCGGCTCGGCCTGGTCGGACGCCAGGATCGCCCCGGCACCGACGATGCCGTCGAGGTTGTCGATGTGGGTCACGTGGTGGGCGCGGAGCGCTGCGAACTCACGTGCCTCGGGCAGGTCGGCGGACGACGAACGGAGCGACGTCGGCGACCGGAGCGACGTCCCGGGGCCGGAGGCCGGCGGGTCGACGCGCAGGTTGGTGGTGATGCGGGTCCGGCGGGGGGCCGGGGTGGCTGGGATCTCCGACGCCTCGCGCTGCCGGGGTGCGCAGATGTCGCAGAGCTCGGTGGGGAATCCGTGGATGCACTCGTCGGTCACGACTGTTGTGGGTCCTTCCGTGCCGTGTGGGGGTGGTCCGGCACGTCGACCAACGCTACGTCATCCGGACGGCCCCCGGGTCATTGTCGGTAGAGCAGTGCCCGGACCTCGGCCTCGGCGGACGCCAGGCGGTTCGGGTCGATGGTCTCCCCGTGGTCGTACGCGTCGAGCAACCGGGGGTCGATGTAGCTCTGTCGGCACACCGTCGGGGTGTTGCCGAGCTCGTCGCTGGCGGCCTTCACCGCGTGCGAGACGGCCTTCTTCCGCTTCGCCTGGGACGACTGCGGTCCGGTCTTCGCCAGGTCGACCGCGGCCGCGACCGTCCCGTGCAGGGTCCGGAAGTCCTTCGCGGTGAACTCGTCGCCCGCACGTTCCTTCACGTAGGCGTTGATGTCCTCGGCGGAGAGCGGCTCCCACTCCGCTCCGCGGCGCTCACGGAACGAGAGCAACCGCGCGTTGGGCCCGCGACGCTTCATGCCCGCGATCACCCGCGCCAGGTCGTGGTCGTGGATCGACGACGACCACTCCTGCCCGCTCTTGCCGGGGAAGTCGAGCTCGATGTCGTCGCCGGACACGTGCGCGTGCGCGCAGAGCAGCGTGGACAGTCCCCGACTGCCGTGCTCGGTGGCGTACCGCTCGGACCCGACCCGGAGGGACCCCTGGTCGAGCATCCGGAACGCTGCGGCCAGCGCACGGCGGCGGTCCGGCTCGGGGCGACGGAGGTCCTGCGTGACGCCGCGGCGGGCGACCGGCAACGACTCGGCCAGTGCCAGCGCACGGTCGTACTTGATCCGGTCCATCCGTTCACGCCAGGACGGGTGGTACATGTACTGGCGGCGTCCCGCGCCGTCCGTGCCCGTCGCCAGGATGTGGCCGTTCTCGTACGGGGAGATCCAGACGTCGTCCCACGCCGGCGGGATCACGAACTCCTCGAGCCGACGGCGTTCGTCCGGGTCCGTCACGGTGTTGCCGTCGGGGTCGCGGAACGAGAAACCGCGTCCGGAACGGACGCGGTGGTAGCCGCGACCAGAGGTCGCGGATCTGCGGAGGCGTGTCACGACGTCGAGCCAACTCCGTGACGCCTGTGACGGGTCACGGGGCGGACTGGAGGCCCGTGGCGGGCCCCGCCCCGGTCCTCCTGTCCGGCGCCCCGTACGCGCGCCAGGGGCCGGACACGACGAAGCGGGGCCGGGCCCGAAGGCCCGACCCCGCTGTCGCAAGGAACCGGAGTTACTTGATGATCTTCTCGACCGTACCGGCACCGACCGTACGACCACCCTCACGGATGGCGAAACGGAGGCCCTCTTCCATGGCGATCGGCTGGATCAGCTCGACCGTCATGGCGACGGTGTCACCGGGCATGACCATCTCGGTGCCCTCGGGCAGCGTGATGACGCCGGTGACGTCCGTGGTGCGGAAGTAGAACTGCGGGCGGTAGTTCGCGTAGAACGGGTTGTGACGCCCACCCTCGTCCTTGGTCAGGATGTACGCGTTCGCCTGGAACTCGGTGTGCGGCGTGACCGAACCCGGCTTCACGACGACCTGGCCGCGCTCCACGTCCTCGCGCTTGAGGCCACGGATCAGCAGACCGGTGTTGTCACCGGCGACCGCCTGGTCGAGCAGCTTGCGGAACATCTCGATGCCCGTGACGGTGGTCTTCTGCGTCGCGCGGATGCCGACGATCTCGACCTCGGCGTTCAGGTTGAGCGTGCCACGCTCGACGCGACCGGTGACGACCGTGCCACGACCGGTGATCGTGAAGACGTCCTCGATCGGCATCAGGAACGGCTGGTCGGTGGCGCGCACCGGGTCCGGCACGTGCTCGTCGACCTGGGCCATGAGGTCCTGGACCGACTTGACCCACTTCTCGTCGCCCTCGAGCGCCTTGAGCGCCGAGACCTGCACGACGGGGGCGTCCTCGTCGAACTGCTGCGAGCCGAGGAGCTCGCGGACCTCGAGCTCGACGAGCTCCAGGATCTCCTCGTCGTCCACCATGTCGGACTTGTTCAGCGCGACGACGATGTAGGGGACGCCGACCTGGCGGGCGAGCAGCACGTGCTCACGCGTCTGGGGCATCGGGCCGTCGGTGGCGGCGACCACGAGGATCGCGCCGTCCATCTGTGCCGCACCCGTGATCATGTTCTTCACGTAGTCGGCGTGACCGGGGGCGTCGACGTGCGCGTAGTGACGCTTCTCGGTCTGGTACTCGACGTGCGAGATGTTGATCGTGATGCCGCGCTGGCGCTCCTCGGGAGCGTTGTCGATCTGCGCGAAGTCGCGGGCCTCGTTGAGGTCCGGGTACTGGTCGTGCAGAACCTTGGTGATCGCCGCCGTGAGCGTGGTCTTGCCGTGGTCGACGTGACCGATGGTTCCGATGTTGACGTGCGGCTTGGTGCGCTCGAACTTGGCCTTGGCCACTGTGGGTCCTCCTCAGGACTCGGAAGCGTCACCCCCGGCCGGCCCTGGATGGGCTCGGAACCGTTGGTGCGCGGTGTGTGTCTGTACTTTACTTGGTGGCGAGGGGCCCGTCGCCGGGCGCCCCCGCCTGTGGAGAAGCGCTGAGCGCTACTCCCCCGCGTTCTTCGCGATGATCTCCTCGGCGACCTTGGCCGGGACCTGGCTGTAGGTCTCGAAGGTCATCGAGTAGACCGCACGACCAGAGGTCTTCGACCGCAGGTCGCCGACGTAGCCGAACATCTCGGACAGCGGCACGCTCGCGCGGACCACCTTGACGCCCGAGGCGTCCTCCATCGAGGCGATCTGGCCACGACGGGAGTTCAGGTCACCGATGACGTCGCCCATGTACTCCTCAGGAGTACGGACCTCGACGGCCATGATCGGCTCGAGGATCGCCGGACCGGCCTTGCGAGCCGCTTCCTTGTAGGCGATCGAGCCGGCGATCTTGAACGCCATCTCGGACGAGTCGACGTCGTGCGCCGCGCCGTCCTTGAGGATGGCCTTCACGCCGACCGTCGGGTAGCCCGCGAGGATGCCGACCTGCATGGCGTCCTGGATACCGGCGTCGACCGACGGGATGTACTCGCGCGGGACACGGCCACCGGAGGTCGCGTTGACGAACTCGTAGACCTTCTCGCTCGTGACCTCCATCGGCTCGAGCGCGATCTGCACCTTCGCGAACTGGCCGGAACCACCGGTCTGCTTCTTGTGGGTGTAGTCGTAGCGCTCGACGATCTTGGTGAGCGTCTCGCGGTAGGCCACCTGGGGCTTGCCGACGCTCGCCTCGACGTGGAACTCACGCTTCATGCGGTCGACGAGGATGTCGAGGTGGAGCTCGCCCATGCCCTTGATCGTCGTCTGACCGGTCTCGGCGTTGAGCTCGACGCGGAACGTCGGGTCCTCTTCGGCGAGCTTCTGGATGGCCGTGGAGAGCTTCTCCTGGTCGGCCTTCGTGTTCGGCTCGATGGCGACCTCGATGACCGGCTCCGGGAACGTCATCGACTCGAGGACGACCTGGTTGGTCGGGTCGCACAGGGTGTCACCGGTGGTGGTGTCCTTGAGGCCGATGACCGCGTAGATGTGGCCAGCGGTCACGTTGGCGACCGGGTTCTCCTTGTTGGAGTGCATCTGGAAGATCTTGCCGATGCGCTCCTTCTTGCCCTTGGTCGAGTTGATGACCTGGGCACCGGACTCGATCGAGCCGGAGTAGACGCGCACGTAGGTCAGACGACCGAAGAACGGGTGCACCGCGACCTTGAACGCGAGGGCCGAGAACGGCTCGGACGCGTCGGGCTTGCGGATGATCTCCTTCTCCTCGTCCTTGACGTCGTGGCCGATCATCGGCGGCACGTCGAGCGGGGACGGGAGGTAGTCGATGACGGCGTCGAGCATCGGCTGGACACCACGGTTCTTGAACGCGGAACCGCAGAGGACCGGGTAGAGCGTGCTGCTCACCGTGAGGGCACGGATGGCTGCCTTGATCTCGGCGACCGAGAAGTCGGTGTCGCCCTCGAGGTAGCGCTCCATGAGGACGTCGTCCGCCTCGGCCACGCGCTCGATGAGCTTCTCGCGGTACTCGGCGGCACGGTCCTGCAGGTCGGCCGGGATCTCTTCGATCTCGTACTTCGCGCCCATCGCGACGTCACCCTTGGCGTCGCCGCGCCAGGTGAGTGCACGCATCTGGACGAGGTCGACGACGCCTTCGAACGAGCTCTCGGAACCGATCGGCAGCTGGAGCACGAGGGGCTCCGCGCCGAGGCGGTTCACGATGGTGTCGACGGTGTAGTAGAAGTCGGCGCCCAGCTTGTCCATCTTGTTGACGAAGCAGATGCGCGGGACGTCGTACTTGTCGGCCTGACGCCAGACGGTCTCGGACTGGGGCTCGACGCCCTCCTTGCCGTCGAAGACGGCGACCGCACCGTCGAGGACGCGGAGCGAGCGCTCCACCTCGACCGTGAAGTCCACGTGACCGGGGGTGTCGATGATGTTGATCTGGTTGTTGTCCCAGAAGCAGGTCGTCGCGGCCGACGTGATCGTGATGCCGCGCTCCTGCTCCTGCGCCATCCAGTCCATCGTGGCGGCGCCGTCGTGGACCTCACCGATCTTGTGCGTGATGCCCGTGTAGAACAGGATGCGCTCGGTCGTCGTGGTCTTGCCGGCATCGATGTGCGCCATGATGCCGATGTTGCGGACCTTGTTCAGGTCGGTGAGCACGTCCTGTGCCACAGGGTTCCTCCGGAAGAGTTGTAGGAGAGGTTGGCGGCCGTCCGGGCGCCGGGGTTCTTGACCACCGGCGCCCGGACGGTGCCGGGACTACCAGCGGTAGTGGGCGAAGGCCTTGTTCGACTCGGCCATCTTGTGCGTGTCCTCGCGGCGCTTGACCGCGGCACCGAGACCGTTCGACGCGTCGAGGATCTCGTTCATGAGACGCTCGGTCATCGTCTTCTCGCGACGGGCCTTGGCGTACGAGGTGAGCCAACGGAGCGCGAGGGTGTTCGCGCGGTGCGGCTTGACCTCGACCGGGACCTGGTAGGTCGAGCCACCGACGCGGCGGCTGCGGACCTCGAGGGTCGGACGGACGTTGTCGAGCGCCTTCTTCAGCGTCACGACGGCGTCCTGCTGGTTCTTGGCGGAAACGCCCTCGAGTGCACCGTAGACGATGCGCTCGGCGAGGCCCTTCTTGCCGTCGAGCAGGATCTTGTTGACGAGCTGGCTGACGATCGGCGCACCGTAGACCGGGTCGGCGACGACGGGACGCTTGGGGGCGGGACCCTTACGAGGCATCTAACTCAACCCTTCTTCGCGCCGTAGCGGCTACGAGCCTGCTTACGGTTCTTGACTGCCTGGGTGTCCAGGGCGCCACGGATGATCTTGTACCGCACACCCGGGAGGTCCTTCACACGACCGCCACGGACGAGCACCATCGAGTGCTCCTGGAGGTTGTGGCCCTCACCGGGGATGTAGGCCGTGACCTCGGTGCCGTTCGAGAGCTTGACACGAGCGACCTTGCGCAGTGCCGAGTTCGGCTTCTTGGGGGTGGTGGTGTAGACGCGGGTGCACACACCACGCTGCTGGGGGTTCGCCTTCAGGGCGGGCGCCTTGGTCTTGGTGACCTTCGGCGTACGACCCTTGCGAACCAGCTGCTGAATAGTAGGCAACTGTTCTCCTGGTTCTTCGCTCGTGCTCTCTGGCCGGCGCGTTCCGCCGGCTTCCTCGTCCCACGCTGAGCACCGCCGGACGGCGGGTGTTCGAGTGGGGGACGGAGTGGTCCGGCTGGGCGATCCCGCTCGCCGGACTTTTCGGGCGCGCCCGAGGGCGCACACCCGGTAGAGACTACCCGCGTAACGGGACGAAATCAATCCGGGTCACCCCGGGAACCGACACCGTCATGAGCCGGTGTCGGAGGACCCGTTGCCCACCGCCGAGCGGAACGTGGCACCGTCGCTCGAGAAGCCGGTGACGTACCCGCTCGCGTTCACGTTGAGCGGCCCCGCGGACGCCGTTCCGGTGCCGGCGGCACCCGAGATGTCGGCCGTGTACTTCGCCCGTCCGAACGTCGTCGTCGTGATCAACCAGCCGTTCGTCGTCCAGCTGCCGACCCGGACGGTGGGCCGCGTCTCGAGTGTCCACTTCTGGTTCGAGTACGTGTACGCGGGGTTCTGCCCGTACGCGTAGAAGCTGCACCCGGCAGGGGCGGCGTCGGTGGAGGCGATGCAGCCGTCCACCCAGGCGTCCACCGCTCGCTTGGCGGCCTGCTGCCCGGCGGTGGTCAGGGTCGTGGTCATCTGCACCGGGCTCGAGGTCGACCGCCCGAACCCGCTGACGCTCGCCGATCCCCCGCTGGCCGTGGTCCACTTGTCGCCGTCGAAGGCGACGTCGTAGGTCCCGGGCAGCGCGCGGAGGCTCACCGTGCCGTCCTTCGCGGTCTTCACGTCCCGGCCGGCGACGGTGACCCCAGCACCGGACGGACCCCGCACGGCGACGTCGACCGATCCGAGCTCCGGGGCCTGCAGCTCCCAGACCGGGAACACGCCCCAGTCCGTCCCGGTCTTGTCCAGCGTGAAGGTCGCGGCGACGTCCTGCCCGCCCTGGCGCAGGTAGGCGCGGACCGTCGCGGTGTCGCCCTCTGTCCGCGTCGCGGCGACGCGGTAGCCGGTGACCTTGTCCGATGCCTTCGCGTAGGCGGCTTCACCGAGGAGCACGTCGGTCTTCTCGCGCTCGATGCCCGCGTCGTCGAGGGCGTCGGCCACGCGTCCGGCCGTCAGGTCGTCGAGGAACGCCCGCACCGGACGGTCAGCAGAGTGCGAGGAGGAACCGATCGAGTACCCGACGACCCCGGCGACGAGCAGCAGGACGACCGCCGTGCCGCCCGAGACGATGCCGATGAGCTGACCGCGGCGGAGCTTCCGGCGAGGACGCTGCGGCACCGGCCCGGACATCCCGGGGAACCCGGGGGCTCCTGCGGCGGGCGTTCCGTCGGTGCCACGGATCGAGTCCACCGGCGGGACGGCGCCCCAGCCGCCCTGCTGGTCCGGATCCTGCGCGTGCTGGTCGCTCATCGTTCCCCCGTTGCGTGTGCGTCGTGCCCTGCGAACACTACCGTCCGGCGGGTTCCTCGCCCGCGTTCGTCCGGTCGTGCCCGGAGCGCCCGTCAGGCCCGTCCGGACGCGTCGCGGCAGCGCCCGAGCCGCCAGCGGTCCGCGCCTGGTGTCGGGCCATCGTGATCCCGCCGAGCACCGACAGGACCGCCACCACGACGGACCCGACCACGAACGGCCCGAGGGCGTACCCCGCGGGGAAGACGAGGAGCTCCGTCGCGTCCGAGCGGACGAGCGCGTAGCCCACGGCCCCGATGCCGAGCATGACCAGGTAGACCGTCGCAGCGGCCACCAGGGCCGTCACGCCGGGGTTGCCGTCACGCGCACCCGCCACGGTCGCGAGGAAGACCACCACCGCGGCGCCGACCACCATCGCGGGCCCGAGGTACGGGGTGGCGTCGGGCTGCGAGATGACCTCGACGTCGGCGAGCAGGGCTTCGAAGCCCGTGACGGCGATCACGAGCGCGATGAAGAGGACGGACGTCATCGTCGCGATCAACCACCGGGACATGCGCCGATCGTATCGCCGACCGGCTGGTCAGCGAGCGGGTTCGGCGTGGCCCGTGTCGTCCGCGTGCTCGCGACGGTCCGCCCGGGCGGACTGCTCCTGCGCGGCGGCGACCAGGGCGAGCGCGATCGTCGCCGTGATGATCGGGACGGTCTCCGTCATGGGGGCGGGCGCAGCATCCGGCGTCTTCTCGTCCGTCGCGTCCGTCGCGTCCGTCGTGTCCGTCGCGTCGTCGGACTGGAGGCCCGTGGCCGCGTCCGCCTCGGCGGTGTCCTCCGGCTCGTGGTCACGCAGCGCCGGGCCGATGACCGGCAGGACCCCGGTGGTCGCGGCCGGTTCGGCGTGCAGGACCGGCGGCTCGGTGGACACGGATCCGTCGCGCTTCGCCGCGCGACGCGCTCGGCCCATCTTCACCAGGACGACGACGGCGACGATCGCCCAGATCCCGTTGACGATCGTCGAGGGCACGGCGTGGTGTGCGGCGACGTTGATCGCCACCGCGAGGCCACCGACCAGGTTGAACAGCTGGTAGAGCGGGCCGTTCGGGATCTTGCCGGTCGAGAACAAGATGTAACCGGCCAGAACGGTTACGGCACCGAACCAACCGAGGAATTCCACGATTCCGACCAACACGCGCGACTCCGGGCACGACGAGGAACGGCCGGTTCGAGCCGACCGTTCGAGCGGGGATGAACAGCCGCGATCACGGCGTCTGGTGCATCGTAATCACAACGACGGGTGTCGCGGAAGTGGGGTCGGCGTGGCGTGGTCGACCGCGGTCCGTGGGGGCGGGGTCAGCCCTTCGCGGCGGTGTCCGACCCGGCGGTCAGGACGTACACGTAGCCACCGAACGTCCACGTCGTCGCGACCGCCGCGGCGGGGTCGGTGGAGTCCTGCGAGACGGAGGAGGACACCGTGGTGACGAGGAAGAGCCGAGCGCCGTCCTGCATGCCCCCGACGAAGGACAGGGCCTGGTCGAACGACCCGTCGACCGACACCGAGACGGGGATGGCCGAGAAGTTGGCGGCCGAGATCGCGGGATCCGTCAGCGGTGCCGTCGCTCCGTCGGCCGCACCGGTGGTCGGTTCGGCGGTCGCCCCATCGGTGGCTTCGGGCGCCGCGTCGGTGGCGGCGGCAGGCGCGGTGTAGGCAACGGCGTCCGAGGTCGTGATCGCCGACACCTTCACGCCCGCCTTCGCGGCCACGCTGTCGACCGCGCCGTAGAAGGACGACATGCTCGCGCTCGAGGGCACCGAGGCGGTGAGTGCGGCGAGCTCCGCCTTGAGCTTCGGGAGGGACTCTGCCCGTTCCTTGAGCCGTGCGAGCTCCGCCGCCGTCGTCCGGTTCGTCGCGTCCACCGTCACCTGGTCGGTGCGGTCGCTCGCGGCCTGTGCGAGATGTGGCTGCACACCGAGGAAGAACCCCGCGAGCGCCACCACGACCATCGCCACGACGGCGAGGAGCATGTTGAGTCGGTTGCGGGTCATGTCACTCGCCCTTGTCCTGGTACTTGCCGTCGAAGGCGGCCTGGTCGACGTGGATCGTCATGTTCACGGTGTAGGTACCGGTCGTCGGATCGAGCGTGACCGAGTTCGCGGTCGCGTCGACGAAGCCCTTGAGCCCCTTGACGGCATCGAGCCACGACGGAACGGACGGCAGCGTCGGACTCTGCGCGTCGATGGTCAGGGTCGCGACACGCTGCCCCTGGAGCGGGGTGTCGGCCTGCGCGTAGGTCTCCAGCGGCGTGGCGGAGTCGATCGCGACGCCGGTGATCTCGACGCCCGCGGGGAGCGACGCCTTCAGCGAAGCGAGGTACGGCTGCCAGGCGATCTCCGTGGCCCCACCGACCGACTGCGCGGCTTCACGCAGCGCGGTACCTGCCTCCGTGTCCCGGACCTCGCGGTAGTTCGCCTGCTGCTGCAGGAGCGACAGGGTCTCCTCCTGCGCGTGGGTCAGGTCGTCGTGGGCCTGGCTGGACAGGAGGCTGGCGCCGGCGGTCGCGATCCCGACCACGATCGCCACGAGGACGACGCCGGCCCACATCCGACGGACGACACGGCGACTGCGTCGGTCGGCGAGGACCTCGGTGGGCAGGAGGTCGACGCTGGGGCGGCCCCCGATGACGATCTCGTTGGGGGCGGTGCGACGCTGGCGCTTGACGCGCTCGGCAGTCTCGGCGGCGACACGCAGGGCGGGGTCGGGCGCCGCTCCTCGGCGGCGACTCCGTCCAGCACGCGAGGGCTTCGACCTGGTCGTCTGGCTCATGCTGCCTTCCCTCCCGCGGCGAGTCCCCATGCGACCGCGATCGATGCCCCGTGTGCGTGCAGGTCTTCGACCCGGATGGACTTCGCGAGCGCGACGTTGGCGAACGGTGCCCCGAACCGGACGGGCGTCCGGGTGAACTCCGAGAGCGCTGCGGCGAAGCCGGGCAACGCAGCTGCACCACCGCAGAGCAGGATCTCGCCGACGGGTTCGGCGGGGTGTGTGTTGACGAAGTAGTTGACGGTGTTGCGGAGGCTGGAGAGCAGTTCGCCCATCGTCTCGCGGACCGCCGCCACCGCGAGTGCGTCGTCGCCCGTCCGCGCCCGCTCCGGATCCATGCCGAGGTGGCGCTTGACGGCTTCGGCCGCTCCCTCGTCGATCGTCAGCCGACCGGCGAGGAGCCGCGTGATGTCGTCACCACCGGTCGGCACGATGCGGACGAACTTCGGGACGCCGTCGGTGACGATGACGACGGTCGTCGTGTTGCCGCCGCACTCGACGATGGCGACCGTGCCAGACCGGTTCGCCGGCGCCAGCACGCGTGCCAGGGCGAACGGGATGAGGTCGACGCCGACCGGCTTGAGGCCCGCGTTCCGCACCGCGCGGATGTTGGCGAGCACGGCGTCCTTCACCGCGGCGACGAGGAGACCGCTCACGGTGGGGCCGTTCTCGCCCGTCTCCTCGCTCGTCGGGTAGAAGTCGAGGATGGCGTCGCCCACGGGCACCGGGAGCATGTCCTGCACCTGGAAGGGCAACGATTCGCGGATCTGCGCGATGGGGGCCTTCGGGACCGTCAGGTCGCGCGACAGCACTCGCTGGTTGCCCATGCCGAGCACGACGTCCTTCGAACGGAAGCGCCCCAGCGACCAGAGCTGTCGGAGCGCGCCCGCGACGGTGTTCGGCTCGAGCACCTCCCCCTGCTTCGTCGCGCCCGGGGGCACGGGGACCTCGGCGAACCGCAGGATCGTCGGCCTCGGCTTGTCGGCGTCCTGGACCTCGACAGCACGGATCGCGGCGGCGCCGATGTCGACGCCCACGATGCTCTTCGACATGGGTGGTCCTTCCGTGACCGTCTTCGGGTCGGTCTGGTGGGTCAGCGCGCGACGAGGCGTCAGGCGAGTCCGAGGAGGCGCAGGTAGCCGTCCCAGGCGGGGGCACCGACGGCGATGCCGAGCCAGGCACCCGCGAGCATCCAGGGGCCGAACGGGATCCCGCTGCGACGGCCCGCCCGGCGCACGACCAGGAGGACGACTGCGAAGGTACCTCCGAGCAGGAACGCCGCGAAAGAACCCACTGCGAGGGGTCCCCATCCGAGGTACGCGAGCACGAGGCCGAGCACGCCGGCGAGCTTGACGTCCCCGAGCCCCATCCCGCCGGGCACGGCCAGCGCGAGCGCGAGGTAGGTGCCACCGAGGACGACCAGGCCGATGAGCCCCCGGAGCGCGGCACCCCAGTCGCCGGACACCGCCGACGCCGCCAGCAGGAGCACGGGCAGCACGATGTAGGCCGGCAGCACGATCCGGTTCGGCAACGTGTGGGTGTCGAGGTCGATGAGCGTCAACGAGATGCTGATCGCCATCAGGTACAGGAGTGCGACGAGCAGGATCGCAGCACGGATCGTTCCGGGGACGCCGTCCGGTGCCGCCAACGTCGACCACGATGCGAGTACCGAGAGCAGGGTCACCGCGACGAAGAGGAGGCCCGTGGCGGCTTCGACGAGCGGGTACCGGGCCGAGATGGGCGCGCCACAGTCGCGACACCGTGCACGCAGGACGAGCCAGGAAACCACGGGCACGTTGTCGCGGCGACGGATCTCGTGGCCGCACCCGGGGCAGGAGCTGGCCGGCACGACGACGGACGTGCCCGCGGGCACCCGGTGGACGACGACGTTCAGGAACGACCCGATCGCGAGGCCGAGCACACCGACCAGCACGGCGACGAGGGGCGCCACAGAGGCGAGGGAAGACACGGTCACTTCCCCGTCGGGGAGCCGTCGGCGCGGAACGCCGTGGCCGACTCGGTCTCGGTCGTCACGCCGTACGTCGTCGACACGGGCTGCAGGAACTTCGGCGGGGCCGAGGTCTTCAGCCTGGTGTCGTACGCGTACGCCTTCGCGTAGCCGGTGAGGTACGAACCGTACGAGGTCCGCACCGACCCACGGAACTGCTGCGCGATCGAACCGTAGATCGTCAGGACCCCGAGGTTCGACCCGAACGCGCTGTTCTGCACGTTGAAGGTGCCGAGGTTGCTCGCGATGGCCGCATCGATCTCGATGTTCCGGGTCGGGGCGAGGTTGGTGGACGAACCCGACGAAGGGGAGCACGTGCTGCCCGTCCCGGAGGAGCACGAGATGGGGTTGTAGACGGACACTGCTCGCTGCCCCACGAGGCCGAGCATGTCGTCCGAGCCACGCCCGTTCTGGTAGACGATGCTCCCGGTCACGTAGACGAAGTTCTCGGCGGCCAGGGTCATCTGCCCTCCGAACGAACCCGACACGAAGACGTCTCCGTTCCGGCATCCGTAGTACCCGGAGTCACCGAGGCTGCCGGTGAACTCGTTGCTCTTCGGGTAGCCGAGTCCGTTCCCGTAGTCAGAGGTGGTCTTGCCGCTGGCGTCCTTCACGTTCTGCTGGCAGTACACCGGCGAACCGGCGTTCACGGTCCCGTTCACGGTCCCGCCCGGGGGCGGTGTCGTGTTGGGCGCCCAGTAGTTGGGGTCTCCGCTTGCGCTCGGGACCGTCTGCACGAAGACCAGGTTCGACGGCAGGGTCGGGATGACCGCTCCTGCCCCCGTCAGCGCCGAGACCGATCCACAGAGTGCGTCGTTCGTGCTGCCGCTGGTGATCGTGCCGTTCGCGGCGCCGGAGAGCTGCGTCTTCTTCGTCCACGGTGAGACGACGCGCATCTTGCCGCCGGACAGGAAGGTGATCGACGTCGGGCCGGTGTAGATGCAGCCGGGCTTCGCGACCTTGTCGGGGATGTCCGTCCGTGCCTCCTGCTTCATGTTCGCGTTCGTGCTCGGCATCGGGAGGGTGCCCCTGTTCTTGATCAGACCGCCGTTGAACTTCGTCGAGGTCCGGCACGACGAGTCGACCTTCGTCTCCTTGCTCGTGTAGAAGAAGTCGGCTGCTCCGGTGTCGTACACGGCCTGGTTGAACGTCGCACCGCAGGCGGTGATGACGTCGTTCGTCCGGACGGGGCCGTCGAGCGTGTCACCCGCTCCGAACTGCACCGCGTCGCAGCTGGTGTAGTAGTTCCAGTTGCTGTCGTTGCGGTGCGCCGAGGTGCACCGCGTCGTCGTCGCAGCGCCACTCGTCGTCGTGGTGGTCTCACCGGTGAGGCCGGGGTCCTGCGACTCGTAGTTCGTGAACCAGAGGTAGTTCACGAAGCCGTCACCGCGCAGGTCGACGACGAGCGTCCGGGTCGCGTCGTCCGCCTTGCCGGTGACACGGAGACGGACCTTGCCGGTGTTCGCGTAGGCGGAGTTGTCGACCTCGTACCGGTAGAACTGGTCGGTGCTCCCCACGACCGGTGCCCAGGTCCCGCCCAGGGTCGTCCCGAAGGCTTTGTTCGCGGTGTCGGTGGAGTAGGTGCTCTCGCCCGAGAACGGGGTCCGCACCCCGTACCTCACGTACGCGTTGTCCGCCGCGAGACGTCCCTGGTAGTCCGACAGGCCGGCGTACGCCGCGGCCATCGCCTTGTTGTAGTCGTCGTCGTTCGACGCCTTCGTCGCGCCGCTCGTCGCGGTCGCGACCACCAGCGAGAGCACGATCATGAGCACCGCGCCGAGGCCGATGACCGCGGCGAGCGCCACGCCACGTTCGTCGTCACGGCTGCGGAGGGCACGGACAAGTCGGATGAGCATCATGACTCCGTCGCTGCGCCGTAGTCGAGGTTGCGCAGGTTGATGTTCGCTTGGAAGGTGGTGTCGTTCGCGGTCGTCCCCGTCACGGATCCGACCCTGAGGGCCACGTCGACCGATCGGATCGAGTCGAGGGTTGCGGCTGTCGGGGTGACGACGCCACCGGCGGCGTTCCGGTAGCTGAACAGGGGGCTGGTGCCGGCGCTCGTCCGGATGACGTCGGCCAGCACGATGGTCTTCGTCGTGCCGGTGAACGTGCAGTACCCGTTCGCCGGGCAGTCGCCGCGCTGAAGCTGCATGCGGAGCTTCGTGCCCTGTGTGTCGATCGTGACCTTGGTGAGCCCGGCCCGGGACGTGGAGAGGTCGACGCCGGAGTAGAACCGCATGCTCGTCGCCGTCGCACTCTCGAACGCCGCCAGGTTCGTCGTCTTCGTCAGCTGCACGCGGGACGCTTCACGCAGGTACCGGCTCACCTGCGTCATGGAGGTCGTGCCCTGCCGCGTGCTGTCGTTGACCGACGAGACCGTCCGCTGGGCCTTGATCATCGAGACGAAGAAGCTCCCGACCAACGTGAGCAGCAGTGACGTGACGAGCATCGCCACGAGGAGCTCGACGAGCGTGATGCCCCGTTGCTCCGAGTGGAGACGGCGGATGATCGCCCGCATCAGCTGACCGGCCTGGGATCGACCATCACGGCACCACTCCGGACGGCGCCGTTCGTGACCATCGCGGCGTTCTCGTTCGTCAGGGCGAGGGCGTTCGTTGTGGATCCGGCCGTGTCCCCGGAGTAGATCTTCCAGGTCCCCCACGGCAACGCGATCGACGCAGTGCCCGCTGCGAGCTTCGGGAACTGCAGGGTCATCCCCGCGGCACAGCCCGGGTCGCCGTTCACGGGCGTCGTCGTCTTCGCGGTCAGGAACTTGCCCGCCGTCAGGCCCGAGAGCTTGACCGCTCCCATCTGCACGGTGATCGTCGCCTTGTTGTTCAGGGGCTCCGAGGGTGTCCCGACCTTCGACTTCGCATTCGGGGTCGTCCAGGACCCCGGCTCCGGGCTGAGACAGGTCGACGACGAGGTGCCCGACGCGTCGACGACGTACGACCCGGCAACCACCCGGTAGCTCCCGTACGGGAACAGCGACGCCGACCCGGCGGTGTTCGTCAGTTGGGTGGCGCCGGAGGTCGGGTTGATGAGCGTCGTCGGCATGTTGGTCGGGAGCATCGCGCCCACGTCCGGGGTGGAGGCGTACGTGAACGTGTACTTCGCTGCCACGTCGAAGCTGAACGCCGCAGCCCCGGAGGCGCCCGCAGCGACGGTGATCGTCTGCGATGACGGGCTGACCTGCTGGTTCGAGTCGACGTAGCCGCTCCGAGCGATCTTCACCGAGTACGTGCCCGGAGCGACTCCGGAGACGTAGGTGCACCCCTCGGCATCGGTTGCGGGCATGGTGACCCCGTCGGGGCCGGTGACCGTCGGGATGATCCCGGACACCCCGACGCCGTTCGCGTTCGTGACCCCGATCAGGATCGAACCCGTGCTGTCCGAGTTGATGTTCGTCAGCGGAGCGATGGCGCTCGACATGGTGACCTGCTGCGAGCCGGACGACGACGCACTCGTCTTCCAGCTGACCGTGACGGTGACGGCTTTGTAGGACAGCACGCCTTCGCCGGTGCCGCAGGCCGTCGCGCTTCCCGAGGACCGGGTCCACGACACCTTGCGCGTGAGGGCGAACGTCTGGTTACCGACCTTCGGGGAATCGGTACCGCTCTTGATGTCGAAGATGCTCGGGAGGTCGCGGAGGCCGTCGATGTCCTCCATCGCGATCGTCGACGCGACCTCTCGAGCACGGGTGTCCTTCGAGAGCACGAGAGAAGCGGTGATGCCGGCTGCGATGCCGGCGGCGATCAGGGCGAAGATCGTCATCGCGACCATCACCTCGATGATCGTGAAGCCGTCCTCGTTCTCACGGGAGGAACGCAGTCGCTCGGCGATGCGCGACATCATGTCGTTCCCTTTCACTAGCGAATCCGTGAGGGCAAGCTGTGTGGGCATCACTTCGGTTGCCCACACAGCACCCACTCAGGCGGCGCAGGCTCCGGAAGCGACACCAGTCGAGTCGGTGGCGTTGAAGATCTTGTTGTCAGAAGTCGTGCTGACCGCCTGAACACAGAATCCGTTCGCCGTCTTCGTGTAGCTGAGCGACTTGGTGCTGGCACCCTTGGTCGAACCGGCGCTGGCGTACTCTCCAGCGGTCAGCTGAGCCTGGGTGAGAGTTGCGGGGAACGATCCATCGCTTTGGGAAGCGACGCTCACGATCGCCGTCTTGACGTTGGCGAGGTCCGACTTGACGGCCGAGTCCTTGGCGTTGTTCTGCACGCCGATGTACACCGGGATGGCGATCGCGGCGAGGATGCCGATGATGATGACGACGACGAGGAGCTCGATGAGCGTGAAGCCCTTCTCGCCGTCCTTCAGGAGACCCTTGCGGCGAGCGTCGAGCTTGCCCATGAGAGCGAAGTACATGGTTGTTTCCATTCTGCGGGGAATGTCGGGGAAATGATTTCGGGGCTTGCTCGGCCGCCGCAGATCAGCGTATTGGGGACACATCGAGCGGCCAATCCCGAGAACGGGGGCCATGCTGGGCGCAAAACACCCCCAGTGCGGGGGAGGGTCGATATCGACAATGCCCCCGCATGGGGGTGGAATGGCTAGGAAGCGTTCTGCACGACGTTGGTGATCTGGAAGATCGGCATGTAGAGCGCGATGATCATCCCGCCCACCACCACCCCCAGGAACGCGATGAGCAGCGGCTCGATCAGCGAGGTCAGGGCGTCGGTGGTCGCCTCGACTTCAGCGTCGTAGAACACCGCGATCTTCTCGAGCATGATCTCGAGGGAACCGGCGTCTTCACCGACCGCGACCATTTGCGTCACCATCGGCGGGAAAACAGATTGTGCGGCGAGCGGCACCGCGATTGATTCGCCTTTCCGCACGGCCTCGGCGACATTGTCGAGCGCACGCTTCACGACGAAGTTGTTCGACACTTCCCCGACGATCCGCAATGCCTGCAGAATGGGAACACCCGCGCCGATCATGTTCGAGAAGTTGCGCGCGAACCGAGCGATGACGATCTTCTTCTGCAGCGGGCCGAAGACCGGGAGTTTCAAGGTGATCGGATCGATGAACGTCCGGACGCGTTCGGTGTTCTTGTTCGCCCGCCACCAGAGCCACGCCAGCACGACGACGATCGCGAGCGGGATCGCGACGTACCGCATGGCGTGCGAGAGGGAGACGAGGATCTGCGTCGGCAGCGGGAGCGTTCCGCCGAGCGACGAGAACATGTCCTGGAAGATCGGGACGATGAAGATGAGCATGATGGCGACCGCCACCAGTGACATCACGAGCACGACCACCGGGTAGGTCATCGCCGACTTGATCGTCGAGCGGAGCTTGTGCTCCTTCTCGAAGTTCGTCGCGATGGAGTCCATGGCCTGGTCGAGGAAGCCGCCGGTCTCCCCCGCGCGGATCATGTTGATCATGATCGGCGGGAAGTCGACCGGGTACTTCGCGACGGCGTCGGAGAACGAGACGCCGCGCTCGACGTCGTCACGGACCTTGCCGAGGATGTCCTTGAGCTTCTTGTTCTCGG
>Ga0308167_1002009_pt1 | contig 20532 bp, 16 predicted proteins | sample PhyCR1_2_FD_202138 | JGI IMG/M metagenome (GOLD analysis project Ga0308167, IMG submission 202138) | Phyllosphere microbial communities from UC Gill Tract Community Farm, Albany, California, United States - DLSLRC.R1 | ecosystem: Host-associated > Plants > Phyllosphere > Unclassified | place... | reverse complement strand
CCACGATCTGGCCCTGCTGGAAGTGAACCCGCTGGTTATCAAGACTGACGGCGACCTGCACTGCCTCGATGCAAAAATCAACATCGACGCAAACGCGATGTACCGTCAGCCCAAGCTGAAAACTTTCCACGATCCGTCGCAAGACGATCCGCGTGAAGCGCACGCTGCCCAGTTCGAACTGAACTACGTGGCGCTGGAAGGCAACATCGGTTGCATGGTCAACGGTGCTGGCCTGGCCATGGGTACCATGGACATCGTCAACCTGCATGGCGGCAAGCCAGCCAACTTCCTTGACGTTGGTGGCGGTGCAACCAAAGAACGCGTAACTGAAGCGTTCAAAATCATCCTGTCCGACAGCAATGTCGCTGCAGTGTTGGTTAACATCTTCGGCGGCATCGTTCGTTGCGACATGATTGCCGAAGGCATCATCGGTGCAGTGAAAGAAGTCGGCGTGAAAATCCCGGTGGTTGTGCGCCTTGAAGGCAACAACGCTGAACTGGGCGCTAAAGTACTGGCAGAAAGCGGCTTGAACATCATCGCTGCTACCAGCTTGACCGACGCTGCTCAACAAGTTGTTAAAGCTGCGGAGGGCAAGTAATGAGCGTCCTGATCAATAAAGACACCAAAGTTATCTGCCAGGGCATCACTGGTTCGCAAGGTAGCTTCCACACCCAGCAAGCCATCGAATACGGCACCAAGATGGTTGGCGGCGTAACCCCTGGCAAAGGCGGCACCGAGCACTTGGGTCTGCCCGTGTTCAACACCGTGAAAGACGCTGTAGCAGCCACTGGCGCAACTGCCAGCGTGATCTACGTTCCGGCTCCTTTCTGCAAGGACTCCATCCTGGAGGCAGCATTCGGCGGCATCAAGCTGATCGTTTGCATTACTGAAGGCATTCCTACCCTGGACATGCTGGATGCTAAAGTTAAGTGCGACGAACTGGGTGTTACCCTGATCGGCCCTAACTGCCCAGGCGTGATCACCCCGGGCGAGTGCAAGATCGGCATCATGCCGGGTCACATTCACTTGCCAGGCAAAGTAGGCATCGTGTCGCGTTCCGGCACCCTGACTTACGAAGCTGTGAAGCAAACCACTGATGCCGGTTTTGGTCAGTCGACGTGCGTTGGTATCGGTGGTGACCCGATCCCTGGCTCGAACTTCATCGACATCCTGAAGCTGTTCCAGGAAGACCCGAAGACCGAAGCAATCGTGATGATCGGTGAGATCGGCGGTTCGGCAGAAGAAGAAGCGGCTGCCTACATCAAGGCAAACGTGACCAAGCCAGTTGTTTCCTACATCGCTGGTGTGACTGCCCCTGCTGGCAAGCGCATGGGCCATGCTGGCGCAATCATCTCTGGCGGCAAGGGCACTGCAGACGAGAAGTTTGCTGCTCTGGAAGACGCAGGTGTTAAAACCGTGCGTTCGCTGGCAGATATCGGCAAGGCTCTCTCCGAGCTGACTGGCTGGGCTGTCAAATAAGCTACGCGCTTAGCTGACTGCTACACCAGGCAAAGGCCACCTTAGGGTGGCCTTTGTGCGTTTTGGGTACCGGTGAAAGTGTAATGAGGGGGAGCACGAAATATATTGTGAAATGATTGGTTTGCTAATTGAGGGCCGAGTATGGCACTGCTTAAATGGGGCGTCGGTAGGCTTTATAGCTTTTTTAATAATACTGTAACATTAGTTTTTACATTGCTTTTGAAGATGGGTTGACTGCTTTTTGTTGGGGAATAAAATCAGGTTCTTCTCACAAGAGGTGTAAGGTCATGAGTGTTACTGCTCCGGGTGCATCCAATATACACAGGGCCAATAGTTTTCATGAGCTGCGACAAGTAAAGGTTGAATCCGATCCGCGCCGTATCAATCCAGTGGGAGATAAAGATAAAGAAGTAATTTTGAACAGGGTTATAAAAGAATTAACTGCCCATGCAACGCCGCAAAAAAATCCTCAAATGCATATTGTATCCGGGCAAATGGGAGCAGGAAAATCGACGGTCATCAATAAGCTCTTCAGCCAGTTGAAAGGCAATTGTGTCATTGTCGATTACGATGAACTCAAGCGCTATGTCCCGGGCTATTCAGAGCAGGCGCACAAGGGGTACCCCGGAACCGTGCCTGGTAGCAAGGAGGTGGCGCGCTATCTGGAAGAGGGCTTGAAAGAGTATGGATTTGAAAATCGGCTCAATATGGTTTTCCAAAAATCGATCAATAGCCGCGATGATGAGATGTTTAAATTAGCTACGTCATCCAGAAGTCATGATTTTCGTGTGTCGCTTAGTATTCTTGCTGTTGATAAATCGCTCAGTACAGTGGGAATACTTTCCAGGTATGAATCCGGCTTGAAAAATATTAATGAGGGTGTCGATGCCGGTGCGGGTGCACGAAGGACGCCTATGGAATATCACGACGATGCTTATAATAGTCTCGTGGACAGAGAGCGGTATAACAGACTGGTGCCAGACCTGGATGAGGTCGTTGTAAGTAACAGGGCGGGAGAGGTTTATTACCGTTCTACAGGGCAGCCATCCGTGGATAAGGTTGTGGCTGCGATTGAGCAAGGACGGGCGGACAGTAAAGTTGATCAGGTAGATGTGTTCGATAAGTTGTCGTCGCTTGTGGAGTTTAATGTGAGATACAGTAATCCAGAGTTGAGAGGCAGCAAGGCCTGATATTGTTTAACCAGTATCTACTCGCAACGTATGCGGTTCAATCGAGGCAGCATGATGAGCCGCATTCCTGCTCGCTGTCAGGGGCAGTAGACAGTTCGACTACGTAGGTACATGTTCACTCCTGGCACGACCTAAAACACGTATATGGTCGTAGGAAAACCTCACCAGATCGGTTTTCGATGTCAACAAGGCGACAACTGCATGCGTTCATCGGACAGTCAGCTCTGTAACAGTGCGCTGTAGAAAAAAAATCGGTAGTCTTGCCGCCAAATCTGCGTTTCTGCGTTGGAGTCCCACAAGGAAGCCGCGCGCTAGACGGGTTGGACTCATACAGACCAACAGCATTTCCCACATCCGCACGGGAAATTTCCCTTCTAAAATCCGATTCAGTAGTGTGGTAATTCTGTAATGAAAGTATTGAAAGGCCAGGACATCCTGGCACTTGGTTTTATGACGTTTGCTCTGTTCGTTGGTGCCGGCAACATCATTTTTCCGCCAATCGTTGGTTTGCAGGCTGGACCGAATGTTTGGGTCGCCGCACTGGGCTTCTTGATTACTGCCGTAGGCCTGCCGGTCATTACTGTTGTCGCACTGGCCAAAGTGGGCGGTGGTATGGATGCGCTTAGCAGCCCTATCGGCAAAATAGCGGGCGGCTTGCTTGCAGCGGTTGCTTACCTGGCGGTGGGGCCATTGTTCGCTACCCCACGTACAGCCACCGTATCGTTCGAAGTAGGTTTGGCACCGCTGACCGGTGAAAGTCCGCTGGCGCTCTTTCTGTACAGCTCAGTGTACTTCCTGATCGTGTTTTTCGTGTCGTTGTACCCAGGCCGCTTGCTGGACACTGTTGGCCGGTTTTTAGCACCGTTGAAAATTATCGCTTTGGCCATTTTGGGCATTGCCGCATTTGCCTTGCCTGCCGGTGATATTGGTGTCGCTACCCCCGAGTATGTGTCGTCACCGTTCTCTCAGGGTTTTATCAATGGTTACTTGACGATGGATACCCTGGGCGCGCTGGTGTTCGGTATCGTCATCGTTAACGCGATCCGCTCCCGTGGTGTGGAGTCGCCGAAACTGATTACCCGCTATGCCATTATTGCGGGGTTGATAGCCGGTGTGGGCCTGGCGCTGGTTTACGTCAGCCTGTTCCGTCTGGGCTCAGGTAGCCATGAAGTGGCGGCGGGCGCGACCAATGGTGCCGCGGTACTTCACGCTTATGTACAGCATACCTTTGGCTCGCTCGGAAGTGGCTTTCTCGCCGTGCTGATCGCCTTGGCTTGTCTGGTGACGGCCGTCGGCCTGACCTGCGCATGTGCCGAGTATTTCAGCAAGGTGTTACCACTGTCCTACAGGGCGCTGGTGGTCATTCTTGCCGTGTTCTCGTTGGTTGTGTCCAACCTCGGCTTGACCAAGCTGATCGCCTTCTCAATTCCGCTGCTGACGGCCATCTACCCGCCGTGCATCGTGTTGGTCGCGTTGAGCTTCTGCAAAGGCCTGTGGCATGCCCAGACGCGCATCGTTGGCCCGGTCATGCTGGTATCGCTGATTTTCGGTACGATTGATGCACTTAAGGGGGCTGGTCTGGCGGACTGGATTCCCGCTCAATTGGCGAACATGCCGTTTAGCGACCAGGGCTTGGCGTGGTTGGTGCCTTGCCTCGTGACCCTGTTGGGTGCTGTGATTTGCGACCGTTTGCTGGGTAAGCGCCAAGAAGCACTTGCTTGAGTGTTCAACTCGCCAAAAGCGTAGGTTGAAGCCATTAAAAAGCCCTGTATCGATGAGATACAGGGCTTTTTTTGTACGCGCTGCCAATACCAGATTATTTGCTTTCCGGTGTTGGCTCAGGAGCTGTTTCAGCCGCTTCTTTTGCGGCGGCAGCGTCAGATTCAGCCTGGGCTTTTGCCGCTTCTGTGTTCTCTTTGGCTGCTTCGTTTACTTTGTCTTGTGCTTCAGACATTTTTTCCTGGGCCTGCTCGGAGTGCTGAGCAGCGTCTTGGGCCTTTTCTTCGGATTTTTTGTCGCAGGCAGCGAGGCCAAGCGAGGCAGTCAACATCAAGGCAACAGCAATAGTATTTCGCATGAAAGTGTTTCTCCTTATGAGTGTCTCTACGGGGCGTTTGAGCGCAGGCCGCTCGCTTAAGTTCCATGTCCTGACATATATAAGTACCTCCGGCACATGACTTCAGCCTGTTAAAAAAGACGGGTGAATTCATCAGGCCTTGAAATCCTGGCCTTAGCCCCCAACTTTCATGACATCTCGCCGCCAACCCTCTCGGGCGTGGTTTATGCCATCCAATCGGAGTTTGATAACAATGAGCGTGGAAACTCAAAAAGAAACCCTGGGCTTCCAGACCGAGGTCAAGCAACTGCTGCACCTCATGATCCATTCGCTGTACTCCAACAAGGAAATCTTCCTTCGCGAACTGATCTCGAACGCCTCTGACGCTGTCGACAAATTACGTTTTGAAGCACTGTCCAAGCCTGAACTGCTGGAAGGCGGTGCCGAGCTTAAAATCCGTGTGAGCTTCGACAAGGCGGCTAACACCGTCACCCTTGAAGACAACGGCATCGGCATGAGCCGTGATGACGTGATTACCCACTTGGGGACGATCGCGAAATCGGGCACCGCTGATTTCATGAAAAACCTGTCGGGCGATCAGAAAAAAGATTCACACCTGATCGGTCAATTTGGCGTGGGTTTCTACTCGGCCTTTATCGTTGCCGACAAAGTGGACGTTTACAGTCGTCGTGCCGGTACGCCTGCAAGCGAAGGTGTGCACTGGTCTTCCAAAGGCGAAGGCGAGTTTGAAGTTGAAAACGTCGAGAAAGCGGAGCGCGGCACCAAGATTGTGTTGCACTTGAAAGCTGGCGACGATGAGTTTGCGGATGGTTGGCGTCTGCGCAATATCATTAAAAAGTACTCTGACCACATCGCCTTGCCGATTGAGCTGCCTAAAGAGCAGGCCGCAGCCGAAGGTGAAGAAGCACCGGCACTGGAATGGGAAACCGTTAACCGCGCCAGCGCTCTGTGGACCCGTCCTCGCACTGAAGTGAGCGACGAGGAATACCAAGAGTTCTATAAGCACATCGCTCATGACTACGAAAATCCATTGGCCTGGAGCCACAACAAGGTTGAAGGCAAGCTGGAATACAGCTCACTGCTTTATGTACCGGCTCGTGCCCCGTTTGATCTGTACCAGCGTGAAGCGCCTAAAGGCCTGAAACTGTACGTGCAGCGTGTATTCGTGATGGATCAGGCTGAGTCGTTCCTGCCGTTGTACCTGCGTTTTATCAAGGGTGTAATCGACTCCAATGACCTATCGCTGAACGTATCGCGGGAAATCCTGCAGAAAGATCCGATCATCGACTCCATGAAGTCGGCTCTGACCAAGCGTGTGTTGGACATGCTAGAGAAACTGGCGAAGAACGAGCCTGAGAAATATCAGGGGTTCTGGAAGAACTTTGGCCAGGTGATGAAAGAAGGGCCTGCTGAAGATTTTGCCAACAAGGAAAAAATCGCTGGCCTGCTGCGTTTTGCGTCAACCAACGGCGACGATGGCGAGCAAAATGTTTCGCTGACTGAGTATCTGGCCCGCGCCAAGGAAGGTCAGGACAAGATCTACTACCTCACTGGCGAAACCTATGCGCAGGTTAAAAACAGCCCGCACCTGGAAGTCTTCCGCAAGAAAGGCATCGAAGTGCTGCTGCTGACTGACCGCATCGATGAGTGGCTGATGAGCTACCTCAGCGAGTTTGATGGCAAAACCTTTGTTGATGTGGCGCGTGGTGATCTCGACCTGGGCAACCTTGATTCGGAAGAAGACAAGAAGGCTGCTGAAGAAGTCGCCAAGGCCAAAGAAGGTCTGGTTGAACGTATCAAGTCTGCGCTGGGTGAAAGCGTCAGCGAAGTACGTGTCTCGCACCGTCTGACCGACTCGCCAGCCATTCTGGCGATTGGTGAACAAGATCTGGGCCTGCAAATGCGCCAGATTCTGGAAGCCAGCGGTCAAAAAGTGCCGGACTCCAAGCCAATCTTCGAATTCAACCCGGCTCACCCGCTGATCGAAAAACTGGACGCGGAGCAAAGCGAAGAGCGTTTTGACGACCTGTCGCACATCCTCTTTGATCAGGCTGCGCTGGCAGCCGGTGACAGCTTGAAAGACCCAGCGGCCTATGTCCGTCGTCTAAACAAATTGTTAGTAGAGTTGTCGGTCTAACCGCGCTATAAAAACCCGCTTCGGCGGGTTTTTTTTCGTTTCGAATTCAGGAGTTTTACATGGAACCCATCACCGTCATGTCTGTGGTCTATCGCATCGATGACCAGCCTTTTGAAGCTCGCTTGGCCTTTGACCCCAGCCGTGAAGATCCGCTCCCGGGTTTGCTGATGGCACCTAACTGGATGGGCATTGGTGCAGGTGCTGAAGAGATCGCCAAGTCAGTGGCTGAACAGGGCTATGTGGTCTTGATCGCTGACTTGTATGGGCAAGGCAGTCGTCCCACCAATGCCGACCAGGCGGGGGCGGCGATGATGCCCTTGAAAAATGACCGGGCCTTGTTGCGCAAGCGCATGTGGGCAGCTTATGACGTGCTGAAAAATCAGGAGCAGGCCAAGGTTGATCCCAATAAGCTGGCGACCTTCGGTTTTTGTTTCGGCGGGTGCTGTTCGCTGGAGTTGGCGCGCAGCGGTGCGCCATTGAAAGCGGCGGTGTCTTTCCACGGCACGCTCGATACACCTAACCCGGTTGATGCTCAGAGCATCAAGGGCTCGGTGCTGGTACTACACGGTGCTTCCGATCCCTTGGTGGGCAAGGATCAGTTACCGGCGTTTGAAGACGAGATGAATGCGGCCGGTATCGATTGGCAACTGATCAGTTATGGCGGTGCAGTGCATTCTTTCACTGATCCGCATGCCAATGTGCCGGGCAAAATGATGTACGACGAAAAAACCGCTAACCGTGCGTTTACCGCCATGCACAACTTGCTGGATGAAGTGTTCAGAGACTGAGGGGCTGCAGCCGCCTTCACCCGCCCTCTCGGGAGAGGACGGGGGAGGGTGTTTTACCGCTCCAGCGTTTCACTCACCGTCAAGTCCCGCATTAGCAGGGCGTACCTCAGGTCTACTTGTTCGGGAATTGGCAGGTACACCGTATGGCCATCACCTGGCGCGACGTGTACGGGCAAGCCCGCACTGTTTAGCAACTGGTTCAGGTCAAAGTGATAATTGCCGTGAGGCGTCATCAGTTCAAGATGGTCGCCCACTGCAAAGCGATTTTTGACGGTGACTTCTGCCAGACCGTTGCGGCGTTCGCCCGTCAACTCCCCTACAAACTGTTGGCGATGGGACAGTGAGCTGCCATGTAGATAGTTTTGGTACTCATCGTGAACATGGCGACGTAAAAACCCTTCGGTATAACCTCGTTGTGCCAGCGACTCTAGATCCGTCATCAAGCTGCGGTCAAACTCACGGCCGGCCACAGCGTCATCAATAGCCTTGCGATACACCTGGGTGGTCCGGGCGCAATAGAAGTGAGATTTGGTGCGGCCTTCGATTTTTAGCGAGTGAACCCCCATCTCAGCCAGGCGAGCCACGTGCTGCACGGCGCGCAGGTCTTTAGAGTTCATGATGTAGGTGCCGTGCTCATCTTCAAACGCAGACATGGGTTCATCCGGGCGTTGAGACTCGTGCAACACGAACACCTTTTCGGTTGGTGTACCCATGCCAAGCGTTGGCTCAACGACATTCACAATATTGCCCAGCTCATTCTCTGCAGCGGGCGTAGCCTCGTATTTCCAGCGGCAGGCGTTGGTGCAACTGCCTTGATTGGCATCGCGCTTGTTCATATACCCCGATAGCAGGCAGCGGCCGGAGTAGGCCATGCACAGAGCGCCATGCACGAAAATCTCCAGCTCCATGTCAGGTACGTGCTGGCGAATTTCTTCTATTTCTTCCAGAGACAGTTCGCGGGATAAAATGATGCGACTTAATCCCTGCGCCTTCCAGAATTCGACACTGGCCCAGTTCACCGTATTGGCTTGAACGGATAAATGAACGGGCATGTGTGGGAAGTGTTTGCGTACCAGCATGATCAGGCCCGGATCAGACATGATCAGCGCATCTGGTCCCATGGCGATCACGGGCTCCAAATCTTTGAGGAAGGTGCGCAGCTTGGCGTTATGCGGTGCAATGTTTACGACGACATAAAAACGCTTGCCTTGGGCCTGCGCTTCCGCTATGCCGGTAGCCAGGTTGTCATGGTCAAATTCGTTATTGCGTACCCGCAGGCTATAACGCGGCTGGCCCGCGTACACGGCGTCGGCACCATAGGCAAAGGCGTAACGCATGTTTTTCAGTGTGCCTGCAGGGGCTAGGAGTTCGGGTTTTGCAAGGGCCATGGCGAGATCGTTCAGAAAAGGGCGCGATGGTAGTGGAGCGTAAGCGTCCTGATGTTGACCTGGATCTATGCTTTGAGCTGTGGCGATTAATGCACAACCCTGAGCTTCAGCGAATGTGAATTTGTTATGTGTCGTCGTATGACCTTGTCAGTTTTTTGCGTCTTGCAAGAGGCGTGTCAACGCAGTGTCAGTCATAAATTCAAACTGTGAAATGTCGAGATGGGCCGGCATAGTAAGTCAACAGGTGATCGTACAACCGCCTTGAGCTATGATAAGAGGGATCATACCTCCCGATTTTTGACCTGAGAACAATGTCCACCATGGATAACCCAAACGACCTGCCTCGTCTTCCTCGCAAACGCCGCAGCCTCGCGCAGGAGTTGGTGACGGCGCTGTCTGAGCAGATCCGCGATGGTTTGCTCAAGCGCGGTGACAAGTTGCCCACCGAGTCCGCGATCATGGAAGCGCATGGTGTCAGCCGTACGGTAGTGCGTGAAGCGATTTCCCGATTGCAAGCGGCAGGCCAGGTTGAGACACGGCATGGCATCGGTACCTTCGTGCTGGATACGCCCAGCCCCAGCGGTTTTAGGGTTGATCCCGCCACCATTGTTACCCTGCGTGACGTGCTGGCCGTACTTGAACTGCGTATCAGCCTGGAAGTTGAATCAGCCGGGTTGGCGGCTCAACGCCGCAGTGCCGAGCAATTGAGCGCGATGCGCACGGCGCTCGATGCCCTACAGGAAAATACGGCCCGTGATGGCGATGCAGTGTCGTCTGATTTCCAGTTTCATTTACAGATTGCACTGTCTACCGGCAACCGCTACTTCACGGACATCATGAATCACCTGGGGACCAGTATTATCCCCCGTACACGGCTTAACTCGGCGCGCCTGGCCCATGATGACCAACAGCAGTACATGAGCCGGCTGAGTCGTGAGCACGAAGAAATTTATGCCGCCATCGCTCGCCAGGACCCTGAAGCAGCCCGTGCTGCCATGCGCCTGCATTTGACCAACAGCCGCGAGCGCTTGCGCCATGCCCATGAAGAGGCCGAAGGGCAACGAGGCTAGATCACTCTGCCGTCTTTATCGCAGGCTGTACGACACCCCTACGTAGGCTCCCCGGCCTTCGCCGGGGGTGGAGCGTGCCAAATCCTTGCCCAGGTCGTTATAGCCGGGTGTCACGGTGGCGGCGTAGCGCTCGCCGCCGAGGTTGCGCAGGTCCAACCAGGTTTGCCAGTCCTGTTTGGGTGAGGTGTAGCTAAGGGTTGCTCCGAACAATCGGTAGGAAGACGCGTAAAACGAGTTGGCATAATCCACCGCCATACGTGAGGCCACTTGGGTGTTCACCCCCGCGTAGAAACCTTGCGGGTGGTCATAGCGCACTTCTGCCTGGTAGTAGTGCTGCGGGATGCCTGGTAACTTGTTGTCACCGAAGCGCGGGTCATCACGGAAATGGAAGTCGCTGTAGGTGTAGGCTTGGCGCAGGGAGACCTTGCCCACTGCCGCATTTTCCCAAAGCACACTGTTCAGCCCGGCTTCAATACCCTGGTGCACAGTCGGGCTGGCGTTGGATTCACCCACGATTGCGCCAGCGTTGCTGGTAGCGGCTTGCAGCTCGACCGTCAGCAACTCGTGGCGGATCGCCGAATAGTAAGCCGCCACGTCCCATTGCCCCACCCAGGCGTCGCCACGGCTGCCCACTTCGAGAGTCGTGGCGGTCTGATTGCTCATGGCGATTGGCAGGCTTTGCCGGTCGTAAGCCGCACTGCCGGTCTCGGTGAAACGGTAGGGTGAACTCCAGATCAATGACCATGGGTGGGGCGGTTCAACCGAGCGACTCAGGTTGGTGTACACCTGCAGGTGCGGGTTGAACTCGTAACGCAGGCCCACGCGGGGTGCGTAATCCCAATCGTGCTGGCTGACCTTGCCACCGTTGTCCGGGTAACTGACGTCGCTCTCGCGGCGGGTATAGATCATCGCCATGCCGGTGGTCAGCCACAAGTCGGGCGTCAGTTCCAGATCATTACCGACGTGCAGTACTGTATCCGAACCCTGATAGCTGAAGTCGCGGGCCTTTGTGCCGACCGGGTAGAGGGTCGGAAAACGGACGTACTCGGAGGCACCGCTATTAGGCAGGTGCTTAGTACTGCGCAGGCCCGCCGTCGTTTTGCTTTGAAGGCCGAACAGCGTATCGCGGCGTTTGTAATTCAATGTGCCACTTGCATCGGTGTAGGCCACTTTGAGCCGATACGCGCCCTCGCGCAGGTCCATGGGGTAGTCGTGATAGACCAGCCCGACCTCCAGTTGTGAGTCGTCGTCCAGGTACATCGTGGTTTTGTTACCCAGCCACGTACTGCCGGGTTGCGGCCGCGTGTAGTCGCGGCTCACATAGGTCGGGTTAGCCGCGCGTGGGTGGTGCTTGATCTGATCTTTGGTCACCCGGCCAGCGAGTTCGTTATCAGTCTCGCGATACCGCAGGTAAAAGCGCGTTTCCAACTGCGGGCTGAAGCGATAGCCCACGTTGGCGGCAATGCCCTTGCTGCTGCCACGGGTGTGATCCTGATAGCCGTGGGTGTTGGCGTCGGTGAGAGCCACGTAGTAATCGAGATCCCCGAGAACCTGCCCGGAACTGATCTGACGTTTCTGATAGCCATAGCTACCGGTTTCGTACCGCACCTGCAGAGGGGCAGCGTCGTAGCCGGTGTGAGTCACATAGTTGATTGACCCGCCCAGCGCCAGAGCCCCTGTATCAAAGCCATTGGCACCGCGTAATACGTCGGCCCGGCTTAGCCACAGAGGTTCGAACAGTTCATAAGGCGTCCCCCCCGGCCCGGTGAGCGGCAAACCGTCAAACATGACATACAGGCCCGAACCGTGCGCACCGGGTGCCCGGTTAATACCGGAGCCGCGCACCGAGACTTTGGTGCCATCGTTGCCGGATGACTGCGCATACACGCCAGGCTGGTAAGCCAGTACATCGCTGTTACTGGACACGCGACCGTTTTCGACGCTATTTAGATCGATCAAGTTACTGGCACCGGGCACTTCTTCCAGTGCTGCTTTGGCTGCATCCAACTCGGAGTTTTCTTGCGTGCTGACCTGTATATCGTCCAGTTCCAGAACCCCGGCATGGGCGGGTGCCGCGCAGAATAGCGCTACAGGGAATAGGGATGTCAGGGCAGGGCGCATGGTCAGAGGCTTCCAGGTCGATGGGCGGGCGGCGCGCCAGCCTATACAAGCCGGTAATCCCTCGCAACTGCGAAGCGAGTTCACGCAGAGACGATGAAATATCCCACGGCAAAGCCAAAGCCAAAGCCAGAGATTATCCAGCCCTGATGGGTCGATGTTCATGCTTACGAAGGTGACTATCGGCAGATAGACAGATTGAGCGATGAGTTGCGCCAAGACATCATTGACTATTGCATGTACCGATAGGGCATTGAAACCGAAGTGAAACACAGGCCGATATTGTGATGTGCGCGAAATGGTAGGAGGGGCCGCCCCGTCTTCGACGCCGCGCTGTCGTTCAGCAATCCTATCCGCTGCGCAAAGCCTGCGTTCGGCCAGCGTGATTTAAGGGGGCCCTTTTAGATCAAAAGCCAGATCAAAAGCTAGATCAAAAGATCACGAGCAAGCTCGTTCCTACAAACGCTGCCATCCGTAGGCGCAGCCGGTCGACGCTCGATTGCTCGCGATCTTTTCATAACGCGGCGAAAAGCGCGCAGGCCAAAAGAAAACCCCGTAAAGGCAAGGCCTTTACGGGGTTTTTTGTACAACCGTTACGCTTTAGCCCATCAGGCCCAGCGTTGCGTGTTGCACCAGTTCCAGCATCGGTTGCGGGTAAACACCCAGCACGAAGACCAGGATCGATACAGCCAGCAGCATCACGCCGCCTGCTTTCTGTTCCCAGTTCAGCGGAGCGTCGTGGCGATGCAGTTTCGGCTCGACCAGGTACAGGGTCACCATCACACGCAGGTAGTAGAACACGCCAATGGCGCTACCCAGGATCAGCGACGCTACCAGCCACCATTGGTGGGCTTCTACACCGGTCGCAATGATGTAGAACTTGCCGATAAAGCCGGCTGTCAGCGGGATACCTGCCAGCGACAGCATCATCACGGTCAGTACGGCGGTGAGGTACGGACGACGCCAGAACAGGCCCCGGTATTCGTACAGTGCATCAGCATCACGCCCCTTGTACGGCGAGGACATCAGGGTAATCACACCAAACGCACCCAGGCTGGTGAGCACGTAGGTGATCAAGTAGACACCGATGGCTTCCATCGCCAGGCCCTTGCTGGCCACCAACGCGATGACCAGGTAACCGAAGTGAGCAATCGAGGAGTAACCCAGCAGACGCTTGAGGTTGTTTTGCGTCAAGGCCAGCAAGTTACCGAACAGGATCGAAGCAATCGCGATCACGGTCAGTACGTCGCTCATCACGCCGGTGGTCGCTGCAGGCGAGATCTGGAACAGGCGAACCATCACTGCAAATACAGCCACTTTCGAGGCTGTAGCGAGGAAGGCCGCCACCGGCGCCGGAGCACCTTCGTACACGTCTGGGGTCCAGAGGTGGAAAGGCACGAGGGACAGCTTGAACGCCAGACCGATCAGCATCATGCCAAGGCCCAACTGAGCAATGGCGCTGGGAGCACCAGTAGACGCCAGTGCCTGCCCGATACCGCTGAAGCTCAGGCTGCCGGCTTCGGCGTACAGCAGCGCCATACCAAACAACAGGAACGCAGAACCGGCCGCCGACAGCACCATGTACTTGATACCGGCTTCCAGGGAGCGTTTGTTGAAGAAGGCATAGGCCACCAGACCGTAAACCGGCACTGAGAGCAGCTCCAGGCCGATAAACAAACCAGCCAGGTGCTGTGCGCTGACCAGCACGATACCGCCGGTCGCAGCCAGCAGAATCAGCAAGTACAGCTCTTCGCGGTTGCCCGGATAACCCGTGCCGCCTTCACCCAGGTACGCATGGGCCAAGGTAACGCAGGCCAGCGTGGACACCAGAATCAGCCCGATGTACAGAAAAGCAAAGTTGTCCATCATCAACAGCGGGGTGACAGCCAGCGGGGCCACTTTCAACGCCGGGAAAATCGACAGTAACGCCAGGTTAAGACCCGCCACTGAAAGCAGGAAGGTCTGTGAGTGGTTGCGGCGCCACGCGATTGCCAGCATCACCACCACAACGGTGAGGCTGGTAATCAGCAGTGGAGCAAGCGCGATAAAGTGTTGGATCGTAAATTCCATAGCGCTCTTACCGGGCCGAAGCGAGTTGAGTGAAGGCGGTGCCGAGCCATTGCTGCACGCCATTCATGGTCGCAGCAGAGGTGTCGAGGAACGGTTGCGGGTACACACCGATGAAAATCAGCAGAACCGCCAGACCGAGCACCATGATCAGTTCACGTGCATCCATGCTGGCCAGTACCGCGTCAGACTTGGACGGGCCGAAGTAGGCGCGGTGAATCATGATCAGCGAGTAGACCGAACCAAACACCAGACCGGTTGTTGCAATCGCCGTGACCCAAGGGAAACTGGCGAACGAGCCCATCAGAATCAGGAACTCACCGACGAAGTTGCCGGTACCCGGTAAGCCCAGCGACGCCGCAGCGAAGAACAGGCTAATGGCCGGCAGGTAAGCAATTTTCGACCACAAGCCGCCCATTTTACGCATGTCACGGGTGTGCAGGCGTTCGTACAGTTGGCCGCTGAGGATAAATAGCGCAGCGGCTGAAACACCGTGCGCCAGCATCTGGATCACCGCACCTTGCAAGGCCAGCAAGCTACCGGAGTAGATACCGATGAGGACGAAGCCCATGTGCGAAACGCTGGAGAAGGCGATCAGACGCTTGATATCGGTTTGGGCGAAGGCCAGGAAAGCACCGTAGAAAATCCCGATCAGACCCAGGGTCATGGCAATCGGCGCAAATTCGGCCGAAGCATTCGGGAACAGCGGCAAGGCGAAACGCAGCAGACCATAAGCAGCGGTCTTGAGCAGGATACCGGCCAGGTCAACCGAACCTGCAGTAGGTGCCTGAGCGTGAGCATCAGGCAGCCAGGAGTGGAACGGTACCACCGGCAGCTTCACGGCAAAGGCAATGAAGAAGCCCAGCATCAGGATGTACTCGGTGGTGAGCGACATCTTGGTCTTTAGCAACTCGGCGTAGTTGAACGTCAACACACCGGTGTCGTTGTAGTTGACCAACACCAGACCCAGGATCGCCACCAGCATGATCAGGCCGGAAGCCTGAGTGAAGATGAAGAACTTGGTCGCGGCGTAAATACGGGTTTTCTTGCCGTCCGACGAGCTATGACCCCAGAGCGCGATGAGGAAATACATCGGCACCAGCATCATTTCCCAGAAGAAGAAGAACATGAACAGGTCGATGGCCAGGAACACGCCCACAACACCGCCCAGGATCCACATCAGGTTCAAGTGGAAGAAGCCCACGTGACGCTGAATTTCTTTCCAGGAACACAAGACCGACAGCACACCCAGCAAGCCGGTGAGCAGGATCATCAGCAGCGACAGGCCGTCTAGCGCCAAGTGCACGCTGATGCCAAAGCGCTCGATCCAGACGTGCTTGAACTCAAGCGCCCAAGTCGGATCGGCACCCGGGTTCGGGGCCAGTTGGTAGTCCCCGTTACCCCACAGCCAAAGGCCGAGGGCAAGTTCAAGGGACATGGTCAGCAACGCAATCCAGCGTGGCAGGGTAGGGCCGAAGCGCTCACCCAGCCAGCACAGCAGGCCGCCGATAAAGGGGATCAGGATTAGCCAAGGCAGAATCATGACGGGCTCAATTCCTTTCGCAATGTCGAAGGTTCATATCAGACCGCTACCAGTACGATGGCGCCCATGACCAATACAGCACCGGCGGCCATGGAAGCAGCATACCAACGCAGTTGACCGGTTTCGCTGCGGCTCAGGGCGTTATGCCCGGCCTTGGCCATCTTCGGAATCAGGCCGATAGTCTGATCCAGAGGGTCCTTGCGCAGCACGCGGCAGATCAACAGGTACGGTTTGACGAACAGTTTGTCGTAAAGCCAGTCGAAGCCCCACGCGGCGAACCACCAGGCCGACAGGAAGCGACCGATGCCGCTGTTGGCGACTGAGGTCACAAAGCGACGCTTGCCCAGGTACAACAGGGCGGCGAGCAGAATACCGGCCAGGGCGATGGCACCCGAGGCGATTTCAAGGCTGTGCTTGGCGTCACCGCCCGCATGGCCAACGCTCTGCGGAAGTACGCCTGCCAGTGGCGGGGTGATCATGGCGCCGATAAAGGTCGACAGTACGATCAGTACGCTCAATGGCAGCCAGTAGGTCACGCCGTGACCCGCATGGGCTTCAGTCTGGGCTTCGCCGTGGAACGTCACGAAGATCAGGCGGAAGGTGTACAGCGACGTCATGAACGCACCGACCAAGCCGGCATACAACAGTGCGCTGTTACCGCTGGCGAAGGCTTCCCAGAGGATTTCGTCCTTGGAGTAGAAACCGGCCGTCAACAGAGGCAAGGCAGACAACGCTGCGCCGCCGACGATGAAGCTGGCGTAGGCCAATGGCAGTTTTTTCCACAGGCCGCCCATCTTGAAGATGTTCTGCTCGTGGTGGCAGGCAACAATCACCGCACCGGAAGCAAGGAACAGCAGGGCCTTGAAGAAGGCGTGGGTCATCAGGTGGAAAATTGCCCCATCCCAGGCACCCACGCCGAGTGCCAGGAACATATAGCCGATCTGGCTCATGGTCGAGTAAGCGAGGATCCGTTTGATGTCGGTTTGTACCAGTGCGGCGAAACCGGCCAAAACCAGTGTCACACCGCCGACGATGCCCACCAGATGCAGTACTTCCGGGGCCAGGGTGAACAGGCCGTGGGTACGTGCGATCAGGTAAACACCGGCGGTCACCATCGTTGCGGCGTGGATCAGTGCCGAAACGGGGGTCGGGCCAGCCATTGCGTCTGCCAGCCAGGTTTGCAGCGGCAGTTGTGCGGATTTGCCCACCGCGCCGCCCAACAGCATCAGGGTCGCCAGCACGATCCAGAAGTCACCGGCCTGAAACTTCTGCGGTGCCAGCACCAGCAGTTGCTGAATGTTCAGCGTGCCCAGTTGTTGGAACAGGATGAACAGGCCGATGGCCAGGAACACGTCACCGATGCGGGTCACGATAAAGGCTTTAAGCGCGGCGTTACCGTTGTTGCGGTTGCTGTAGTAGAAACCGATCAACAGGTAGGAGCACAGGCCCACACCTTCCCAGCCGAAGTACACGAACAACAGGTTATCGGCCAGGATCAGGAACAGCATGCTGGCGATAAACAGGTTGGTGTAGGAGAAGAAGCGCGAGTAGCCGTCTTCACCGCGCATGTACCAAGAGGCAAATACATGGATCAGAAAGCCGACACCGACCACGACGCCCAGCATGGTCACGGACAGACCATCCAGGTGCAGGGCGAAGTCAGGCTTGAAATCGCCTACTGCCATCCACTGCCACAGCACTTGGGTGTACTGACCGCCTTCAGGCGGGGCGACGTTGAATTGCCAGATCACGTAGGCCGCCACAATGGCCGACAGGCCAATGGAGCCAACGCCGATCAGGGCCGAGAGGTTTTCGCTGAAGCGTCCACGGGAGAACGACAGCAGCAAAAAGCCGATCAGAGGGAATACGAAAGTCAGAAAGAGAAGGTTCATCCGCGCATCTCACTGGCAGCATCGATATCAAGCGTGTGGAAGCGGCGATACAACTGCAGCAGGATGGCCAGGCCAATACTGGCCTCAGCTGCTGCCAGGGTGATCACCAGGATGAACATCACTTGCCCATCCGGCTGCGCCCAGCGTGCGCCCGCAACGATAAACGCCAGTGCCGCGGCGTTCATCATGATTTCCAGACTCATCAATACGAAGAGAATGTTACGGCGAACCATCAGTCCGACCAGGCCGAGGCAGAACAGGATGCCCGCGACTGCCAGACCATGTTCTAAAGGTATTCCAGGCATCTTATTGCTCCTTCGCCTCGTTGCGGCCCAAATGGAACGCCGTCACCGCTGCAGCCAGCAGCAGCATCGAGGCGAGTTCGACCACCAGCAGATACGGGCCGAACAGGCTGATGCCCACGGCTTTTGCATCAATGGTGGTTTGACCGATGGCAGCACCGCTCTGGTGAGCGAACAGCACATACAACAGCTCGGCCAGCAGCAGGGCGGACAGAATGCTTGGCCCGATCCAGATCCCGGGTTTGAGCCAATGGCGTTCTTGCGTCACCGAGGCGGGGCCCTGGTTGAGCATCATCACCACAAACACAAACAGCACCATGATGGCACCGGCGTAAGCAATCACTTCGAGTACACCGGCAAATGGGGCACCGAGGCTGAAAAAGGTCATCGCTACAGCAATCAGCGAAATGATCAGGTAGAGCAGGGCGTGCACAGGGTTGGTGTTGGTGATCACGCGAAGCGTGGACACGACAGCGACACCCGATGCGAAATAGAAAGCGAATTCCATCGTTCTTCCTTAAGGCAGCAAGCTCTTCACGTTGATCGGCTCGGCTTCGTTCTGAGCAGCACCTTTCGGTTTGCCCTCAACGGCCATACCCGCAACACGATAGAAGTTGTAGTCAGGGTTCTTGCCGGGGCCGGAGATCAGCAGATCTTCCTTCTCGTACACCAGGTCCTGACGTTTGAACTCGGCCATTTCGAAATCCGGTGTCAGCTGGATCGCGGTGGTCGGGCAGGCTTCCTCACAGAGGCCGCAAAAAATGCAGCGTGAGAAGTTGATGCGAAAGAACTCCGGGTACCAACGGCCATCTTCGGTTTCGGCTTTTTGCAGCGAGATGCAGCCCACCGGGCACGCGACGGCGCACAGGTTACAGGCTACACAACGCTCTTCGCCGTCCGGGTCGCGGGTCAGTACAATGCGGCCACGGTAACGCGGTGGCAGATAGACTGGCTCTTCCGGGTATTGCAGCGTGTCACGCTTGCGGAAGGCATGGCCAAATACCATCACCAAGCTGCGAAGCTGGGTGTAGGTGCCATGCACGATGTCAAACAGGTACTTGAACATGGGTCTCTATCCTCACTGAACCGCGCCGGCAGGCGTGTTCAACAACACGACTGCAGCGGTTACCAGCAAATTGATCAGGGTCAGCGGCAGGCAGAACTTCCAGCTGAAATCCATCACTTGGTCATACCGTGGGCGCGGAATAGAAGCGCGCAGCAGGATGAAGATCATGATGAAAAACGCGGTCTTCAGGGCGAACCAGATAAACGGGATCTGCGGCAGGATGCCGAAAGGCCCGTGCCAGCCACCGAAGAACAAAGTCACCAGCAACGCCGAGATCAATACGATCCCGATGTATTCACCGACGAAGAACATGCCCCATTTCATGCCGGCGTATTCAATGTGGTAACCATCGGCCAGTTCCTGCTCAGCTTCTGGCTGGTCGAACGGGTGACGGTGAGTCACGGCAACGCCAGCGATGAAGAAGGTCAGGAAGCCGAAGATCTGCGGGATGATGAACCACAGGTTCTGTGCTTGATATTCAACAATATCGCGCATGTTGAACGAGCCAACCTGCACCACGATACCCATCAGCGCCAGGCCCATGAACACTTCGTAGGACACGGTTTGAGCCGACGCACGCAAGGCACCCAGCAGGGCGAATTTGTTGTTACTGGACCAGCCAGCGAACAACACCGCGTATACCGACAGACCCGCCATGGCGAAGAAGAACAGGATGCCGACGTTCAGGTCCGCCACGCCCCAGGTCGGGGTGATCGGGATAATCGCGAACGCGATCAGCAAGGCACTCATGGCCACGACCGGTGCCAGGGTGAAAATCACCTTGTCGGCAAACGGCGGTGTCCAGTCTTCCTTGAAGAACATTTTGACCATGTCGGCAGCGATCTGAAACGCACCGAACGGACCAACCCGGTTCGGGCCGTAACGGTCTTGCCACAAAGCGAGCAAGCGGCGCTCAACCCAGCTCAACAGTGCGCCGCAGACCACAACCGCAAGCAGGATGACCACGGCTTTAAGCACCGAGATAATCACGTCAATCACTTCAGGCGTGAACCAGCTCATTGGGCTGCCTCCTGCAAACCGTCAACGGTAAGGCCAAAGATGGCTGGCGGGATACCGGCCAGACCGGCGGGTAATGCCACCAGACCCGCACCCAGCTCTTCATTGACGCGCAGCGGCAGGCGCAGGGTCAGGCCAGCCACGTTCAAGCTCAGCAGTGCGCCATCGTTGACACCCAAGCGGTCAGCTTCAGACTTGGCTAGTGCAATGTAAGCGGCAGGAATGCGTTCTTGTACCGGCGCGGCTTTCGAAGAGTTCTCTTCGCTGCCCAGCAGGTGATAGAACGGCACCACTTGCCAGGTGCCACGTGCCGGGTTGAACGCGCCCGGAATGTTGGCGGACCAGCTCAGTGCATCACCTTTGCTTTCGATCAGGCGGGTGCCCGGGTCGCCAGCGCG
>Ga0308167_1002006_pt1 | contig 20561 bp, 20 predicted proteins | sample PhyCR1_2_FD_202138 | JGI IMG/M metagenome (GOLD analysis project Ga0308167, IMG submission 202138) | Phyllosphere microbial communities from UC Gill Tract Community Farm, Albany, California, United States - DLSLRC.R1 | ecosystem: Host-associated > Plants > Phyllosphere > Unclassified | place... | reverse complement strand
GTGATCGTTCCGTTCATCGCCATTTTTGCCTGCTTAATCTACTCAGTTTTTTACAGCGCGCAGTGTAAAACACAATGCCTGCGCAGACTATATAAGTCTGGATGATAATTTTCAGGTGCGCCAGAGGATGTGGGGCGGAAGGGGACTTTGTGGCTGGTTAAGGCGAGAGCGATGGAGTGTGTAGCGGCAGATAAAGACGAAGTGATGGGTTGGTAGAGCAGGTAACGGACATCAGCCACGTGAGACACGTGGCTGTCAGCATTGTGCGTTGTTACGGGAATACCGGCGGGCGAATGCGGTACTGAGTCAGGCAGATTAACCGGCGAACTGCGCAAAGCTCGTCTGCCGGTGAGTGTCTGTTACTCGTTGCCCCAGCGGTTCAGGAACTCGGCAATTTCATCAATACGCTGCTCATCGATACCCGCTTCACGCGCCATATCCTGCTGCGACTCTTCACTGATCTCTTCGTTGTTCATCAGACGGGTGATCAGCAGCTGGAAGTAATGCGCCAGTGGGGTACGTTCAGCTTCGCTCACCGGCTTAGCGGACTCCGTCGCATACTCATCTGCGACATCATAGTATTTGAGAGAGATTTCGTTATTCATAGGGTGTCCGCAGAGTTGAGTTTGGGTTTAAGCGTTGGCAGGGCGTTGTGGCCCGGCGTAAAGGGGTATTATTTCGTGTTTGGGTTGGGGCTGTAAAGGGGGAGTGGGGAGGCGGAAGAAAGTGTGAGAAGGGCTGGTCTTTCAGATTGGGAAAGTGCCTGCGCGTTATCTGTTGCCAGCGAAACGCCTGATACAGAGTTTATGGGTATCGCCAGGCCTACACCTATCTCATCCATTAAGGCGTTCAGTCAGATAGTGGGGCAGGGCTTTGCATCAATATAGAGGTATGTTTTTAGACCCGAGGCGCGCTTGACTCCATGCGGATCCGAAACAAAAGGAAGACGGAGATTTGGGCTGTCATTCACTTTTATCACCCATGCAGAATGGCCGATGAAATTGAAGCGGATATATTCGTCATGCACAGACAGCTGTTCGAAAGAACCGGATGAGTATTCATTGCCAATCTGCAGGCTTTCAATTTTTCCCTGACTCAAACTGATGAGCGTGACGGTAAGGGATTCCTCGAAAATGACATCATTAGTCGTGAACAGAATATATCTGTCACTATCCACCTTAACAGCCGCTTCCAGCATCTGTCCGTCAATGGTGATACCTGTCGGTTTATCCCCAACAATAACTTCAGAGGTTGCCTGTCTGAAATCAGAGGCTTTGCTTTTCTCAACGAGTTTAACCGAGGCTGTTTGTTCCATTCCTGTCACCATAAACGTCCCATTTCAAAGGCAGCAAGTGCACCACCAACAAACCTATCAATCAGTTCACGAATGGGCGCGCACGCAACATCATCTTTCATCGTATCTTTTGATGCTTTCAAGGAAATAGAGCAAAAAACTGCTAGCGTAATCAGGTGAAATATCGTGCCATCGCTGAGAAAACTCTTCCCTTATCTCTTCTTCTGACAGCTTGAGAAAGTCAGTAATTTCTTTACGTAAATCACATCTTTCTTCTGGAGAAGCTTCGTCAACAACTACATCAATGGCACCATCCATCGTATCAGCGCCAGTGATAACGTCGAAGTCTTGATTAAGTGTTCCCGCAATGCATAAATCTAAGTTTGGGGCAAAAGGTGCGCGGCTCATGATCAACTCACTTATCTGGAAAAGAAGTAATTATATAATAAGGTTTGTTATTGTAAGTCTGATACTTCAGCGCAACTCTGATTTTAGTTGCTTTATACGTAGTGTTGCTCCCTTTCTGAACAACATAACCAACGGTTTTACCCGTATCGTAACTTATCGTCATGTTATGTCGTGGTTTACTTGCAGCCCATAGTTTTATCCATTCCCTATTATTATGAAGTGCCTTTGATATGGCTGCTTCGGCAATCTCCAGCGACGAGAACGAACCAGATAGATCCAATACCCCATTGGATTGGATAATTCTATCATGAAGTTCCTGGGGTGATTTTCCAATATGCTTTAAAATCGTATGCCCGCCCGGTTTTAATCCAGAGACAGATTCATGCTCAATTAATTTGATTCGCCCAACACGAACGGCAGCAATTCTCGTCGCGCCAAGTCCAAGAGAAAAAGCTATCGGCACGCCTACATCAACAGTGAGGCCTACTTTCCATGCCGTATCTTCATCAGCGCCAAACTGTTTTGCCATCTCAATGGCAGCCCGATATGTTGCACTACGAACATTCTTGCCGCTCAGAACCTGATTTGCTGCGGAATGAATACTGTCCATGCTGTGCGTGCCAACAACTATGCAGGCCGCCTTTGTTAAGCCTGTAGGCTCGGGTGCCATACAAAGCGCAGTTGCCCCGGCCAGCTCAAGCGTTCCCATTACCAACCCCAGCCCGCCCATAAGACGGTTAGACATTGTCTCTGATTCGGTGACTGATTTGTCAGAAAGGGCAGCAGCCAGCTGCACAGGAGACAATACTATCTTTAACCCATCATCCATGATTCAACTCCATCTGTGTGAACGACATCCTTTTTAAATCAGGCAGGTACGTGCCTTGATTAGATCTACTTTAAATAAACACTGTTTCTCTAAATCTTCGTTGTCTGGATTATTCATTATTTGTTTTTAAAATAATATACTCAGGTCGCTAACTAGGGGGGCTAACTCACACAGCCAAGGTAAAGCTAATTTTATCAGTTTATGGAGTTAGTCAGACGATGAAGCGGGCATTGCGTTAGTCGGAATGTATGCTTTAAGGAAGATCACAGTAACAAAAGCCCGCAAAATTATATCTTGCGAGCTGGCGGAGTCTGAATTTTGCAGTTATTTTTATGAATATAAATGACAAGTATGAATTCAGTTCGCGAACGTATACCAACGCGTATAACAATTGCTTTTACTAAGACTGGTTATAGATGAGGGACATAGCGTACTTCCTCACATCAAAATTGCTAAAACAACGCGCATTTAATGTTACTTGAATTGGATTGTAACGTTGAAGTTTTGAATGTTTAGAATTTTATCTTCGACAATTGCTTTCGCTGTGCAAAGCAGTGGATTTAAGTTAAGTCATGTCCGCTACGAGCGACCAGCGGACATTCCTAACAGAATTCTATGTGAATCAACGGGGAGCAGGGCACAAGCATGCAGAATGGTTGTCAAAACATATCTAGGAGTAAATTAAATGACTGGCAGTTTTGAGTATTCACATGCTAATCAACGAGATAAAATGCGGAATTTCATCATAAAAACTTGCCTTTAAAAAGGTAAGTCGTCGTAGACACCATATTCAATAGTATAAGATGCATTTGTGGCTTCGCTTTTTGTTTCCGACGATGTGTGTAACTTGCTTACACCAGGGAAAAGCTTTTCTTTCTCACGAGTAGAAATATTAATGTAATCTATCCTGCTCAGGAATTCCGCGCTGTTTATCAGGGACTGATATGCCTGATCTTCTTCACTTTGAGCATACCATGCAGATGTATCAACCATAACATTAACATTCAATGGTTTTACCGAAGAAAAATCCTGCGCGCTGACAGAAACGGCGAACCAGAAGGGATAGTGGTCACCGGATGCATAAAATTCCTCACCCTTTCCATATTGTCGAGTAATATAAATCGTTCCTTCAATTAAAAAGTAAAGGAACTCGTTTGTCATAGTTATTAATCGAATTCCAGTGGTTTCACTATTATTTACATGAGTGCATGAGGATAGAATATCAACTTCATCAGGAATGTTATCACTTGTTATTTCGCGAATTTCTGCATCAATTGATTCAAGCACCTCCTCAGACATCACATTTTCGAGTTCATCGAATATATCATATGCCTTTGAGGTAAGTTCAATCAGTTGTTTCACTTCATTAAAAACAGCTTTAGATTCATTGTTAAAGTACTTTTCCGTGATATGAGTATATTTATTGAAAGTCATATATTCTTGATTGTAGTTTTTTGTTTTTTCTTTTATTTTATCTAACGTTTTATCTGAAATAACATTATCTGGAATGTGTTTTTGAGCGCAGTATTTTAATTGCTGTTTTCGGGTGACTTTTCTTTCTGGGGATACTTGAGTGTACCAAGGAGCGGATACGACATCCATCTCTGGAGCTTTCCGGTTAAGAATATTGGTTACCAGTTCCCGCATAGCAAATGCAAAATTATTAAATCGAAGAGGGTTTCCATGTGAACAATAGTTCCGGAGACTGGCTTCAAACAGTCGATGTTCAAAAGGTGTTTCAAGATGAGTGCGAAAATCCCTGATAAAATCCATTTCCATCATCTTTTTAAGTTTCATACTGTTTATTCCAGTTGCCATCGGCGTTTTATATAAAGGATATTATAATTTATTTCTCCCTGAATTCGAAGGAAAAAATCATGAGTACTGTTTTAATGATATTTGGGCACAGTATATGCTTACTGCGACCATAAAAAGACTTATAGCGTTGGGGGTTAGTGACTTCCGCTTTGGCACTTAGCAGAACAAATACATCATTCGCTTGTTAAAAAGGGAAATGAGCCCAGAAAAAGATTTTTACAGAAAACACTCCATATTGTTCATCTTAAGTTTTATTGATATATATCAGTTGTTTAAAAATTAATGAATGATAGGTGTAGGGTGTAGGGTGTAGGGTGTAGGGTGTAGGGTGTAGGGTGTAGGGTGTAGGGTGTAGGGTGTAGGGTGTAGGGTGTAGGGTGTAGGGTGTAGGGTGTAGGGTGTAGGGTGTCATTCATCACCGGTGAAGAGCATGCATAAAAAAACCGGCTTTAGCCGGTTCTGATAGTCATGCTGCTAAAGGGGCGTCGCATTTCGGCAGCCAATCGGTGCTACTATCTTCCGTCAGGTCTAGGTTGGTCTGAATCCTCAGCTTTGTCCGCCGAGTCATGTAGTGCTGACCGTATTCTCGCATGATGCTGGCGTTACCTATGTAAAGCGCGTTTGGCTCCCGCGTCGTGAACAGAGGTAGCCGCAGAAGTTCACCATCGGGTCCGCGTAGCGCTTGATGCGCATCGCCTTATCGGAGTTCTGCTGCGAATGAAGCAGCGACCAGGTCTGCTGCGGCAGGGTGAACTGCTGCATCAGCTGGCGCACGATGACGGCCAGCTCACCGCTGATTTTTTCCTTCAGCTGCGGGTTGTGCTCGTCTGCCGGGATGATTCCCAGGAAGTGCAGAATAAGCCGGCGGCGCGACACGCCCCCGCTGCTAGTGCTGGCAGACGTGACCGGGCACAAGGCTAATGCTTACGTGTCCTATCATAAGGGCATCACGGATGGGCGCATTTATAAGCTTATTAATGACTTCTTTTTCATTCATGACGCCGAGCTGAGCAGCTTGCTCAGGATGAAGTACAGCCAGTTTTAACGGAATGGATCAACGCATGCACTGGGCGTTATCGAAGGCGCGAACGATGCCGACACGCTGTACCGAAGATATGTCCTGAACCTTATTCTGCAATGGAGGGGGTAAACCAGCCGCTGATGTTCCGTTATGACGTGCTGAGCGTGAGGGGCGCGCATCCGTTCCGGGGAGCCAGAACCGATCGCAGCAAGCGTAAACTCTTCTGAGCCGCATACACAGAAACTCACCGAAGCCCGGCCCGTGCCGGGCTTTTTTACGTCCGCTGCGTGAGTGCATGTCTACGCTGCATGAAAATCGCTGCATAATAAAGTGTGCAGGCATGGTGGGGCTAGGAGTGCGCGCCACGGTATTAGACACACAAAAATATAACTCAACAAAGAGCAATAGTATGTAGATCCAAAAAAGGCGTGTATTGCGAGATACACACCTTATGAAACTTATTGGTCTTCAGTATCGTTACTGTAATACTTATGAGGTTTGATAGTTTTTATAATATTTATCTTGCCGCTTTTCTCTAAAACTCTATTACCCCAGATTGCAACTTTTTGTACCGTACAACCTACTGAGTCTGCGATCTCCCTGGCAGTCATTGCTTCATCAAGGGGTAACTGAGATATGAGACCAAGTATTTTTATCTCTACCTCTGCAAAATTACCTTCTGTCAGTGGTGAATCTTGATGTATTATTTCAGTTAAAACTGTATCATCCTCAAAGCATCTCTTTGTTTTATACTTAATTACTTCATTTTCATCATAAATTTTGTTGCAAAGCGGACACTTGAAACTTTTCTGTTTCGAGTTTAAGAAGTATGCATCAAACTCCGACAAGACTGGGTCGTAAATGAACCTTATGCGCGTATAGTCGTCTTTCTTATCTGCATATAAAATATTATATTCATTACATATGTCATAATCTAACGAATAAAGATTGTAACTTCCGCCATGTTTTGAAGAGATGTTTTCTGATATAAAATGTAGAAGGAAGTTTTCGCAAAATATATTTAAGTATTCTTTTCTTGTAGGATCTATCATTAAGTGGCTTGCTGCACGGTTTGGGAATTTGTTCTTTTCGGATATGGCTTTATTTATTATTTTATTCCAAAGGTCCATATAGAATCCCGGTATCAATTTTTGCTTAATACCACCCATAAACTGTTTTTGATAAGTTTTTCTGGCGCAACTAATGCCATAATTAATTTCAGCTAAACCGATTCTAGGGTCTAATGAGGTTGTTTGAGCTTGCGTAAAAGCGTTTTGAAGTATTATTCCTAGTGTTCGCGAAACGCCTATGGTTTCTCGGGTTAACCTATATAGGATTTCATTTAAATCACCTTTAAATACTTTTTGCATTGGTAAGGTTGGACAGAATTTTTCTATTCTCGTTTGAAGTAAATTACCAACAAAAATTTGCATTTTATTCATGGCAGCAACGGCGCCATTAAATCGCTCAGAATATTCGTTGAAATCTAAAGGGATAGGGAAAATGTCTCGTCCAATAATTATTTTTTCACCAAAGTTATACCTATCGGTAATTACACCTAGCTTGAAAAACATGCCTACCTTAGATCCTAAGAAAAGTTTAAGTAGTGCACTGAAATTCTTTTGAGATTCGATGCTTAGATCTGAATACTCATCAATGAAAACATAGATAGCATCAATTTTAGCCTTAACTTTTATCTCATTAACTTTACCCAAAAAGTCTTGGGCATTAAGGCCTTTAATAGTAGTCGTGTTGCTGCTTTCATTTCTTTCAGTAGATCCTCCAGCTTTAGCTGATCCGCCAAGCGAAGTTGCACTTACATCTCCTGAAAACTCGTGGCTTGAAGTCTTTTTGGTGGATTGGGTCGACTCTATTTTTTTTGTACGGCTTAATGTAACTCCCTCAATTAATGCCTTTTCAATAAAATCCAACTCATCAAGGGCGCTGTTTTGTTTTTTGAACATGCGAAGAAAACTATCCTCGAACATCAAAGATAGTTGCTCTTTTAATGATGATATTATCTGTCTGATGAAGTGGATTTCTAAAAGGGATAACTCATTATCAGAATCGAATATGTCGTTGCAAGTGCTAAGGTCGATATAAATAGGAAGGATTTTTTGATCGCCTAATATAGGCTGAGTTTTGCTGCTTGTTGTTATAGTCTTTAGACACTCATAGTAACCTCTTAGAAGATTAGTTGTCTTTCCTGTGCCTCTTCGGCCCGAAATGAAACTATCCTGCCTTTGTAATAAATTATTAAGTATACCAAATGAATCTATGAAATAACCTTCAAGCTGGTCTAACTCCGAAATTTTCTGAAGTGTAATGTAGTCAGCGCGTAATATTGAGTTAAATGCCATGTTGATCTGTTGCCGCTGTAACGTATCCATACTGGTTCCTTTTTAGTTATCTAGAATCATCAAAAACATTACCCCACCATGCCATAAACTCTCGTCTCTGATCGAAATGCAAGGAACGGTTATATGCTCTAAGTACTTCATTTTTAGCACTATGAGCTCAAGCAGATTCGATAACGTCACTATTGAATAGTGCCTAATTCATTGCTGTATATTCAATTGAACGTAAACCATGAGCTACTGATTTGCAACCGAATCCTATACGTTTTAAAGCTGCTTTTCAGTTTAGCTATTCATAGGGTTTTAGGCTCATTTCTGCTAAGAAACACATGCTCACGAGAATGGCCCCTAATGGGGCGCATAATCTCTAAAATCTTTAGTGCTTGATTTTATAGGGGGACTTGGTGTTCTCTTATTGTTTTCATACGTTCAGCTGGAATCGTCCAGAGTCTTGCTTCTAAGTCAATCTCAACCCATTTTGTACCAGAAGCCTCCGACGGATGTACAAGAGTTAAGAGCTGCCACTCGATTAGGCACCCAGTGGAGATTGAAAGGTTAGATAGCGATAATGCTTACATTAGTAGTGGAAGTTTATTAGGTTGTAGCGTTGGCATATTCTTTTTTTAGGCTTTTCAAAGGCCATTCCGATCCCAACTGCAACATTCGTATCAACTAAACCAGTATTGACGGCATAAATCATGTTCTCATTGATACGCTGTATGAGACGACGAACGTTTTCAAGAGCGCCTCTGACTCAAATTGGTTCAAACGTTTCAATAATCTTCCGGGCCTTGATTTTCTGAATTGGTATCTCACCAATGGTAGAGAAAAGATCTTTCTCAAGAGAACACCAGTTACCCTTTGCATTATCCGGCATAACGCTGGCTTGCTTCAAAGGAAACCAGATAGCGGCCAATATTACAAAAATGCTGTCTATTGCAATTTGCTGCTGTTCTGTGAGCTGTTCGGCCAGTGTCTGTTGATCGATGCTTTAGCTAACAATTAAAGATATTCAGCGCGCACGCGTTTGACGGCTGCCAGAAATAGGGCAGGGAGGGCACCGAGGTGCATCCTAGTGTGTCGCTTTGTCGCTAGTCTTTGATAGCGGAACCGTCAAATCTTCTTTTCGCTGGTTTTAGCAATCATAAAAAGTCCGTCGCCATTATGCAGAGTTGAATCTTTATCAATGCCTATGAATCGTAAAACTAATACGTTGGTGATATGACTTTTAGTCCGTGCCATGCGGGGCTTTCCTGCGTAAATAGTTATACGTAACTGGCATACATCTTACCGTGTACCAATAATCACCGGATTTGGCTGGATCATCCCGGAAGATCACAAACACAAAAAAGCCCGCAAGGCTTTCACCTTGCGGGCTCTCAGGACTTCGATGATGGTTCTGGTAACCATCAACCAAGAATTTTGGTGGGCTGGCGGAGTCTGAGTAAGTATCGCAAATAATTGTTATATATAATTTTATTTGAATACAAGTTTTAATCGTATACCTAAGCGTATACCAATAGCACCCACTAATCGTATTATAGAAAGTGTAGGGGAACATTCCAAATGTCAACATTTGATAGCCCTTTGGCATCGAACGCCATGCTGGTTTATCCAGCGGATGAAAAGCGCACTGCCATTTTTCATAGCTTAAGCCATTCACGCTGCCAAATCTGATAACTAAAGTGAATGCTAAATCTCTAGTAACTCACTCTGCTTCTTCAGCTTTCTTTTTAAGTTCGTGCTCAGATAAAGAGTCTATTTTTTTTAAAATCAACTTACGTTTTAAGTCCCTCTTTTCTATCTCACTCAACTCGTTAGCAGAATCTATAGTTCGCAGAATGCTTTCATAGCCCTCATCAATTGCTTTACCCCTAAATGAATTGATGTAGGTAGGTATATGAAGAAATAAAATACCTAAAAAGAAAATGCCTGTATATCCAATGAAAGAAAAATTAAAACCAAAGTTTTCTTCAATGTTCTTTTCAAAGACATTGCAAATCGCAACCAAGATTATCCCTACAATGGCACCAAGTGACGTTCTTATCTCATATTTTGTTGTAAGTATATCTAAGCCAAGAAACGCCCGGCTGGTTAACTTATCCATGTTCATCGACTGCCCTCATAAATACCCTGCTTCTCATTTATTTCTTGGGTAATATCCTTGAAAACTGGCATTCTTCGTCCACCAGAATTCATATCAGAATCATCATTATGATTGTCTATGAACCTGATAAGCATCATGGCCTCACGAGTTGTGGAACCAAAGTACCCTTTATTTATGCGATAAATCAGCAACTCTTCTTTGATTTGTAACAATGCCACTATCGCAAAAAAAAGGCCAGTTGTTGCAAAAGGAAGGTCGATAAAGTAATACATGGCTGCATTAAGTATTATCCCGCAGATAGCAATGTTTTTTGCCATGATTAATTTCGAGGATTTATGAATGAGGTATAGCTCGGTTACTGTTTCAGCTTTGCTTTTCCTTCTGGGTTTTAGATCTTCCTTTTCTATTTTCTTGAGTAAAAAACTGGCTAGAACAAAAATGGCTATTTTAAAAACGTTTAACCTAATTTTGTTTTTTTTATTATTAACGCTTATACCAGATCTGGTTTTTCTTAAGTCAATTCTCGCACTTGCTATATCTTTCATGATTAAAGCGCAAAACGCACCGAACGCACCTAACAGACCGAGCACCCACTTGTCACTACCAAGCCAACCTCCAATTAAAGTGGATATGCCTGTTCCAGAAAGTAAAATTGTAAAAATAAGTATGAGTTTAATAAGGTTTGTTAGGTATCTTTCTTTTTTATCATATTGTTTCTTCATACATGATTTCTCAAGGTAAATAAGCTAATTGTGGTTGCTCGAAATTTAGCATAGTTGTTTGATTTTATTGCATTTTTCGGAGTGCAGAAATAGCTAAGTAGCCCACCCTCTATTAACTGAAAGGTCCTATGTTCGTGAATCATACTCTAGATTATGTGATTATGAATACTCGTAAATCACTTTCGCAATGTGATTATTATGATTGGCACGTATGCAAACATGCCTGCAATGTATGTTTCTGGCGCATTGCCGGTCATATTGCCTGCTCCTTAGCGAGGGTAATTGATACTGCAAACTCAGCCTTAACAACATCTGAAGTTAATGATGTAAAAAAGTGATATCGCATTGCTTTTGAAGAGTTATGAAAGAGATCAACTTCAGAAAAGATTTTAAAGATAATTCTTCACACTATTCACCTCGGTTGTTTTTTCATATTAAACAATTGTTTAGCTGGTAATGGGTGGGTGTAGGGTGAGTGTTAGTATACATCACTGGTGAAGCATAGGCGTAAAAAAACCGGCTTTCGCCGGTTCTGGTTAGTCACATCGCGGTGGGATTATCGCACTTCGGCAGCCAGTCGCTGCTGCTTTCCTCCGTGAGGTCTAGATTGGTTTGCATCCCCAACTTCGTGCGCCGCTTCAGGTAGTGATGTCCATACTCCCGCATGATGCTCTCCAGCGACAGGCCAAACATCTTCATGCTGAGCGGATTCTTATAGCCGTTAGCCTCCATATAGGCCAGATAGGCATGGTAGAGGTAACGCCTGGGCTGAAGCGGCCTGATGCTGGCGTTACCCATATACAGCGCGCTTGGCTCCGGTGTAGTGAACAGGTAGCCGCAGAAATCCACCATCGGATCTGCATCGCGCTTGATGCGCATCGCCTCGTCGGAGTTCTGCTGAGACTGAAGCAGCGACCGGGCCTGCTGTGGCTGGCTGAACTGCTGCATCAGTTGGCGCACAATAACGGCCAGCTCACCGCTGATTTTTTCCTTCAGCTGCGGATCGCGCTCGCCTGCCGGGATGATTTCCGGGAAGTGCAGGATTACCCGGCGGCGCGACACGCCTCCGCTGCGATCGGTGAAGCGCATCGGGTTGTTGTTCACCGCCAGAATCACCGCCGGTATGTGGGTTGAATAGGCGTCGCGATACTTCGGGTCAACGGAAACCGCATCGCCGCCAGTGATTGCCTTGATGCCCGCGCCGTCACCGCTCCACTTTTCCTGGTCGGGCAGGATAATCAGCGAGTAGCCAATCACCGCCGCACGTTCGCGCGACGACTCCAGCGTTTCAATGGTTGCTGAAGTGGTGTTGTCCGTTCCGGCCAGCATGGTGGCGATTTCCGCCATGATGCTCTTGCCGCTGCCGCCGGGACCGGTGACCTCCAGAAATAGCTGCCAGTCGTAGCGGTTCGCCAGCACCATAAACAGCGCGGCCAGAATGATGTCGCGTTTGGCCGGGTCACGTCCGGCGGCGCGGTCGAGCCACTGCCAGAAGTGCGGCGCATGGTCCGCCAGCGTTTCGCCCTGAACGGGCTTCGTGTAGTCCACCTCGCTGACAGTGCGCAGCCAGAAGTCTTTACTGTGCGGGCTGAAGCCGCCGGTGCGGGTGTCCAGTACGCCGTTACGAAAGCCAATCAGGCGGCGTGCCGGGTCGGCCTGCTGCGGCAGCATCAGCTTCAGCGTGTCCACCACGCCTGAAATCTTGCCCGCCGAAAACGGCGCGCGCAGGCGCTGGAACAGCTTTGCCACGTCACGCTCAAACTGCTTCCCGGAAATCACCTTCCACGCGCCGGAACGGTAGCGGGACAGAATTTCCCCGCTGGCGTCCACGGCCAGCGCGCTGCGGTAGTGCTCAGCCACGCGCTCCGCCTTTTCACTGGCGCTCATGGCTGAAAACTCCGCCTCGCTCATCACGTCGAACGGACTTGCGGCGGGCGGCGTGGCAGCTTCGGCCAGCGCCCGCCGGGTGCTTTCCTCACCGTGCTGCATGAAGGCGTCATTCCAGTCACCGAACACCGGCGGCAGGGCCACGGCTGCGCGGCTGGCTTCGGCGGCCTGCTTAGCCTTCGCCTGGCCGTCGCCGTTCAGGTCGCGGTCGGCGGCAATCAGCAGCGGCAGCGTGGCGTGCTTTTCACGGGCAAGGCCAGCCAGAGAAAGGAGGTTAACGGACGACAGGGCAACCCACACCTCATCCCCGGTCAGGTTATGCACCGTCAGGCCGGTGGCGTAGCCCTCCGTCAGCCAGATGCGCGCTGCCGGTTTGCCGGTGCTGAGAACGTGGCATGCGCCTTTTACCTGGCCGCCCTTCAGCGTGCGCTTTTCGCCCGCGGCGTTAATCAGCTGCACGTTCACCAGCTGGCCGCCCGTATCGTGCAGGGGAACGATAACATCACCAGCACGGTAGGCAGTGAGCGCGACTTTCTGCGGCTTCGCCAGCGTCAGGCAGGACTGCTCCGGCCAGCCCTTGCGGGACAGGTAAGCGTTGCCGGTTGACTGCTGCGCGGTGCTGACCATCTGCCGGGCCTGCTTAACGGCTGCGGCACGGGCGGCTTCGTTATCTCCGCACGCGCTGGCGGCAGGCGTGTTGTCCACCGGTGGCAGGCAGCCGGTCAGGCCGTTAACGCGCGCAGCGGCTTCGGTCAGGCTCAGTGATAGGGCCTTTTTCACCAGGTCCATGCCGTCACCGGCACCGCACTGATTACAAATCCACGTGCCGCGTCCCTCCTGGTCGTCAAAGCGGAAGCGGTCGGTTCCGCCGCACACCGGGCAGGAGGTATGGCGGTTCTTTACCACCTTCACGCCCAGCGCGGGCAGGATGCGGGGCCACTGGCCCCGCGCGGCTTTTGCCGCGTCTGATACGGTCATTTTCATTGTTCTTTTCTCCCTCAGTGCAGCACCGGCGCGTCTTTGAGACGCCCGCAGAGTTCATCCATCACCACCTGTCCCAGAAAGCTCAGGCACGGGGCCGACTTGAGCGGCCCGGCGGCCAGCAGGTCGTCGAGCAGCGCGCAGGCAATTTCCTGACCGCGCTGGCGTCCGTGCTGGCGCAGGTAGAAGCCCTCTAACTCGGTTTCAATGGCGTGCTCCAGACGCGCCAGCGTCAGGCCGGGATAGCGCTTCTGTTCGCGGCAGACGGTCAGCCAGGCGCAGGCCACCGCGCGGCGGGACAGCGCGGACCGCAGTTCGGGGGAAAGGGTACGTGTGCTCATGGCTTAACCTCCCCGTTCATCCAGCCGTCCTGACAGCGGCTTACCACTCCGTCCAGCTGCTCGGTGATGAGGAAAATCAGCGAGTTCAGCTGCGCCTGCTGTGTGGCCGGTGGCTGCTCGTGGCACTCCTGAAGCAGGGTCATGTCACTGATAAAGCGCCCGGCGTTGCGAAGGTGCTCAAGGCGTAACAGGTCGGCGTGGGAAATGGTGGCGTGAGTCATGCGAGCACCTCCCGGACCGGCAGGCGGGCGGCAAGGGACAGTACGTAATCGCGGGCCAGCGTCAGGCGGGCGGCGCGTTCGTCAGAGGCAATAGTGCGGAGCATGTGGATACGCTGCTGGCGCTCGGTACGGCGCACGGCGGCAAAGACGAAAACAAACTGGGGGTAGGGGGAATTAAGGACCGTAGCCATGAGGGCAGTCTCCAATGTTAGTAGCTTACAGCCACCACCGGAAACGCCAATTTCACTGGTGGTAGCCCAGACGGGGTTGGCGTAACCGGCAACATTGGAAACCGGCGCTTCATGAGAAGCCCCCGCCTGAGCCACCATTACGCGGTAGGTACGACAGATACAGAACCGTCGCCCGAAAAATGGGTGCATCAGGGCACAGACACAAAAAAAGACGCGAGGCGCGTCTGGTGTCGCCAACGTTGTATTCAGGACGCCAATCCCGGCTGCCGATTTTGCGACAGCAAAAAGACTGTACCAGGGAATGGCCCCGGCGCGCAAGCCGGGGAACACAGGAAAATGCAGCATGGCGGAAAATCTCAACAATTGGTGAAGATCATGCTGCACGTTCCTGACCGCGTGCGGCGATGCGTGCATTCATCCAGGCGCTGACCTCGCTGGCAAGCCACGCGACGTTTTTGCCGCCAAGCGAAACCTGCGCCGGAAAAGCACTGCGGCTGATGAGGTCATAAATGGTTGAGCGGGACAGGCCGCAGACGTGGATCACTTCCGGCAGGCGCATAAAGCGCTCCTGGACCGGGAATGATACCGGCATGGCAGGGGCCGCCGGGGCCGATGAATGAGCGTTTGAAGTCGTGTGCATGAGCTACCTCTTTTGTATCCGTTATGCGCCGCACAGGTGTATACGGCATCGGGTAGCTCTTTATTTTGCGAATATTTTTGCCGGTGACAACATCAGAAATCTGTCTGACCGTACGCACAAAAACCACACAAAAAATGCGTGTACGTGAATAGTACCAGACTGCACCAAAAAGTACTGATAAGGTTTTATCCAATAATTTTAGATCCAATATAAGGAAGCCTTTAAAACCAATCGTTCTAAAGAATTAATAAGGCCAAAAACCTGCTGATGAACGATGGTGAACAGAAGGTGAAGGATTACTTTTTCACTCTTCACCTATTAACTTACTGTATTTACTATATTTTTCTCTCTGGTGAAGAATAGTGAAGGATTTATATAAAACTGAAAGCTGATAACAGGCTTCAGTGAGACCTTTTCCTGGCTCGCCAGAAGTAATGCTTTTGTCTGGTCCGTCATACAACGCCCTTCGGTAGAAGCCGCTGTGCCAGACCCGGCACAATTGACTTACTGAAACCAGCCGACAGGAAACGAGATGGCCCTGAAATGTCCCGAATGTGGTCAGGTAGCCCACACCCGCACCAGCGCTTATGAAGCGCCCTCCGTAAAGCGTACCTGGTACCAGTGCCAGAACCTCGACTGCTCCTGCACCTTCACCGCGCTGGAGAGCGTCGAGAAAATCATCATGAAGCCCCACAGGCCCGCATTAGTAGAGCCGGAACGGCAGAATGATGTGCCGGTTCGCAAGCCGCAGACGCTGGGCCGCTATGGTTCAGCCAGCGCCCGCAAAGACCGCCACGCACAGCCCTGATAGAGAGGAAAAACAGCATGACACAGCAGCAGATGACCGACGAACAGATTCAGGCCGCCGGTAACCGTATCGGTACGGCGCAGGCCAGAGCACAGCGCCCACTTAAGGAAGCCGGATGGCTCCTCCGGTTACCCGAGGCCGACGTTATCAGCCACACCACCGAGCTGGTAAAGGGGTTGTCCTCTGAGTGGCGGTTGCGTATTGAAGACCTCAATACAAAGATGCTGGCCTGGCTGGAGGCAAGACAGACTGAAAAGACCGCCACTGAAAATCTCAGCGGGCTGCGCCAGCGTAAGGCCGAAATGGAGCAGGCAAGCCGGGACAACCGGGCACGCTTCCGTGAGCTGCTGGGACAGAATGGCGGAACCGTCACGCCGGAGATGAAGACGCTGCGCGCGGAGTATCTGGAGCAGCAGGAAACGGCATCAGACCTTGCCGGGCTGATTGCCGAAAAGGAAAAGCAGCTGCCGGTGCTGGCAGACGTGACCGGGCGCAAGGCTAACGCTTACGTATTCTGTCATGAGGGCATTACGGATGAGCGCATTGATACGCTGATTGATGACTTCTTTATCATTCACGGCGCAGAGCTGGGCAGCCTGCTCAGGATGAAGTACAGCCAGTTTGAACGGAATGGCTCAACGCATGCACCGGGCGTTATCGAAGGCGCGAACGATGCCGACACGCTGTACCGCGTATATGTCCAGAACCTCATTAAGCGATGGACGAGCGTAAATCAGCCGCTGATGTTCCGTGATGACGTGCTGAGCGTGAGCGGTGCGCATCCTTTTCGGGGAGCCAGAACCGACCGTCGCAAGCGTAAACTTTTCTGAGCCACAGACACAGAAACTCACCGAAGCCCGGCCCGTGCCGGGCTTTTTTACGTCCGCTGCGTGAGTGCATGTCTATGCTGCATGAAAACGCATGAATCTCCGGTATCTCGGAACGGCAGGAAAGGCCAGCAGCGGCGCGGCTCAGGTCTAATCATGCAGGTGCATGAAAAACGCTGCATAAAGCGGGCAGGCGTGGCGGGGCTACGAGCGCGCGCAATCAGCTTTCGTTACAGAAAAATTTATGTATATTAAGTGATAAGAAAAATCCTAATGAACGTTTTTTTCTTATCTCATTGATAATAAATTAAAAATAAATGTTAATAGAGGAATCCTATGTTAGTTTATGTTAATACCTTTAATTGTGTTGGCGAAAATGGTTTTTTTGGTGTGGTTAGGTCAATTTGTGGTTGGCTTAATAGAGTTGCCAGAATTAAGATCTCACCAGAAGATTTGCTATCGCGTCGAGAATGGAACGTAGAGAGATCATACGTTAGAACTTATACTGCAGATAGATTTGAGCCTAAGTTGTATTCTGTTATGTACACACATCCAGATAAAGATGTTTCCGGAAGACAGTGGATAACTGAAATTGGTGTTAAAAGAGAAGGTGAAAATACTTTTGTTTCGGTATTACTTGAAATTAGTGATGTAAGCACACTTGTGGATTCGAAACCAATAGCCACAAGGCCTTCACTTATTTCTTATTTGAAGAAAAACTGTGAATTTGATCATGATGTTATTGGTCTGAAAGTAGAATATATACAAAGTCAATACGGTGACTTCCAGTATTTGATGCATGAGATTTCAAGGGATAATAGAACCTACCCACTTGTTTTTTTGAGTGAGGGTGAAAAGGGGTTTCCTGTAGTACCTGAAAAACTTCAAGAGCAGCTTATCGGCTTGGCTCAAGTTGTCGCTACAAGTGGCAAAATAGATTCATGGGAAATGGAGCGCCTTTTAGGAAGAACTTATTCATCATGGGGGGGGGCGATAAATATAATTTATCCAATTAATCCCTCTGGGTATATTGGGACGAAATTAATTTTGCCAAAGCAAATTGATGAGATGAATGAGAAAGGCATATTTGTTAACAATCATATTCTATCTATAATTACACATTCTTTTAATGGGTTTAAGAAAAAGTCACATTTATCTCCAGCAAATGTCCGAGCAAAGAGACAGCGTGATGATAATATTTCCTTCAGGGAAAGGTTAAATGTTCTGAAAGGAGGTCAGCAGTATGAAGAGTTGCTCGAAGAAGCGTTGACTGAATTGGAATCGTTTAAAGAGGCTGCTGAAGGAGTGGAACTAGAGTATCTAAAGCAAATCGATGAGCTTGAGGTGAATATTAGTGATTTGTCCAATGAAAATATAAAGTTAGCATCAGATAATGATAGGTTAAAATTTGGGCTTAAAGATTCAAAAAGTTTAATTAATAATGAAAATAATGATATTGATATTGATGGCCTGATAAGTTTGATCAGTAACCGCCTAAGCCCAGAAGCGGTTTTGAATGTTATTGAAAAACTTATCCCTAGCAATGTTTTTATATTAAAAACTGCATACTCTTCAGCGAGAGAATCCTCAAAATTTAAACATGGGCATAGGTTAATCTTCCTTCTTTACAAACTCTGCACCTCATATTTAAAAGAATATTTAGAAAATGGTGATAATACTGCAAAAAATATTTTAGGTGATGCTTATTCAGCAAATGAATCTGAAACGGTTGAGAAGTCAAGTGTTTTATCAAAAATGCGAGAGTTTGAATATAATGGAGAGAAAATCAAAATGTTCCAACATGTTGGGATAGGCACAGCTAGATCAAAAAGTGAAACGATAAGAGTTCACTTCTATATTGATAAAGAACATAGCAAAGTTGTAATTGGTTACTGCGGAGAACATCTAGACGTCAAGTCAACTTAGTCTTAGTATGATATGGTTGTGGTTTTTCTAAATCACAACCACCTATTTTTGGGTTGAGTTATAAATAAGTATTGAGAGACATTGAGGCTTTTACGTTGAATATTTAAAAACGCCACCATTGTTATTAAGGGATGTAAGTATTTCGTTTAATCTTATTATTTCAGACACTAAGCTATTCATTTCATATTCTGTATCTAGTAACTTGAAAACATCATAATCTAAAAAGTAGGCGCGAAAGAAATGTCCAGGAATTCCATCATTTTGAGGTCTATTACCAACGAACTCGGGAAGAATAATGCCAGTTATTTCAGTGGAAATATATTCATCGAGCCTTTCATCAAAATGCTCAATAGCATTTCTTAGTTCTCTACTTTTTAAAGGGCTTTTTTCATTAACATTAAGTGCTTTTCGAAGGAATTCCCCCCTATTAGAATATCCTTTACGGACTGGCCAAAAGTATCTAGACAAGGATGCACCTTGAAGCACGATGTTTTGCAATTCATTTAAAATTTCATGTGCCGATAATGTGTGAATGCTATTTACTGGATTGCATTCTTCAAATGCATGATGAAGCTTATCAATTGAGATAATGGCAGATTGACAGTTGAAAAGCATACTATGAATATAAAATGCTTGATATGGAGTCCAGATTGAAAAATTCATTTTTTTGCCTTATGGGATTTAGTCGAAGTTAAGTTATTAGTAATTAATTAAAATTCAAAAAATTAATTAAGGCTTAACTATTTTACCCCAAGTATTCATTAGTAATTTTCTCTGCTCTAAGTATGTAGATCTGTTGTATGCCCTTCTTACTTCATTTTTTTCAGTATGAGCTAACGCAGCTTCTATTACGTCGGAGTTGAATTCCAGTTCATTAAGGGCTGTACTAGCAATTGAACGAAGTCCATGTGCTACTAGCTTACCGCCATAACCTATCCTTTTCAAAGCTGCGTTAGCAGTTTGGCTGTTCATCGATTGCTTAGGGTCATTTCTGCTTGGAAATACATGTTCGCGATGAGCACTCATGGGCATCATCATATCTAAAATTTCTAATGCTTGAGCTGATAACGGAACAACGTGTTCGCGCTTAGCTTTCATACGTTCGGCTGGAATTATCCAAAGCTTAGCATTGAGATCGATCTCTAACCATCGTGTACCAGATGCCTCCGAAGGACGCACAAGGGTTAAAAGCTGCCATTCAATTAGGCACCGAGTTGGAACGGATAGGTTAGACATTTGTAAAGAACGCATAAGCTTCGGCAATTCTTCCGGTCGCAGTGTTGGCATATTCTGCTTTTTAGGTTTTTCAAAAGCCATACCGATCCCAGAAGCAGGATTTGCATCAATCAAACCCGTGTTTACAGCATAAATCATAATCTCGTTAATACGCTGTACCAAGCGGCGTACTGTTTCAAGAGCACCACGGGCCTTAATCGGCTCAAGTGCTTCTACAAGCTTACGGGCTTTGATTTCCTGCACGGGAATCTCGCCAATGGCAGGGAAAACATCTTTCTCAAGAGAACGCCAGATATCCTTCGCGTAATCCGGGGTAACGCTGGCTTGCTTCAAGGTAAACCAGTTAAAGGCTACAGTTGAAAAAATACTGTCTAAGGCGATCTGCTGCTGTTCTGTGACTTTTTCAGCCTGGGTCTGTGGGTCAATACCATTAGCGAGTAAGCAGAGGTAATCAGCACGCAGACGCCTGGCATCGGCCAGCGATAGGGCAGGGAAGGCACCGAGGCCCATCATGGTGCGCTGCTTTGTTGCTGGCCGCTGGTAGCGAAAACGCCAGAGCTTCTTGCCAGTGGTTTTTACAACCATAAAAAGCCCGTCGCCATCATGCAGGGTTATATCTTTGTCAGAGGCTTTTGAGCGAAGCACTTCAGTGTTGGTTAAAGGGCGTGTTGTCCTTGCCATACGGGCTTTCCTACGAAAATTGGTATACGTTTTTAGGATACATCTTACCGTATACCAATACGTATACCAATTATCACTGGATTCAGGCGGATCGTCTCGGAAGGTTACAGACACAAAAAAGCCCGCAGGGCTTGTGCCATGCGGGCTTTCAGGACTTCTGCGGATGGCACTGGAACCATCTTTGAAGAATTTTGGTGGAGCTGGCGGGAGTTGAACCCGCGTCCGAAATTACTACACCGTCGGCACTACATGCTTAGTCAGTTTTT
>Ga0308167_1002003_pt1 | contig 20569 bp, 15 predicted proteins | sample PhyCR1_2_FD_202138 | JGI IMG/M metagenome (GOLD analysis project Ga0308167, IMG submission 202138) | Phyllosphere microbial communities from UC Gill Tract Community Farm, Albany, California, United States - DLSLRC.R1 | ecosystem: Host-associated > Plants > Phyllosphere > Unclassified | place... | reverse complement strand
GGATCTGCCCGCGCGACGGCTTCTCCTCCTTCAGCACGAGGCGGAGGAAGCTGGACTTGCCGGACCCGGACGCGCCCACGAGGAAGACGAACTCCCCCTTGAGGATCTCGAGGGAGATGGCGTCGAGGGCGGGGCTCGGGTTGCCCGAGTACACCTTGGTGACCTGGTCGAATTTGATCATGACCGGATCAGGGTAGGTCGCGTCGCCCGGAAATCAACCGAGGCGCGCGGCTCAGGAATCGTCGGATTGCTTCCGCCAGCGGATGCCCGCGTTGATGAACCCGTCGAGGTCACCGTCGAACACGGCTGAGGGGTTGTTCACCTCGTGCTCGCTCCGCAGGTCCTTGACCATCTGGTACGGCGCCAGCACGTACGAGCGGATCTGGTCGCCCCAGCTCGCCGTGATGTTGCCCGCCAGTTCCTTCTTCTTCGCGTTCTCCTCTTCCTTCTTGAGGAGCAGGAGGCGCGACTGCAGCACGCGCATGGCGGCGGCACGGTTCTGGATCTGCGACTTCTCGTTCTGCATCGAGACGACGGTGCCGGTCGGGATGTGGGTCAGGCGGACCGCGGAGTCCGTCGTGTTGACCGACTGTCCACCGGGGCCCGACGAGCGGAACACATCGACGCGGATGTCGTTCTCGGGGATGTCGATCGACTCGGTCTCCGGCATAAGCGGGATGACCTCGACCGCGGCGAACGACGTCTGCCGCTTGCCCGCGGCGCCGAACGGCGACATCCGGACGAGGCGGTGCGTGCCGGCCTCGACCGACAGGGTGCCGAAGGCGTGGGGCGCGTCGACCTCGAACGTGGCGGACTTGATGCCCGCTTCTTCCGCGTAGGACGTGTCCATCACGGTGGTCTTGTAGCCGTGCTGCTCGGAGTAGCGGAGGTACATGCGCAGCAGCATCTCGGCGAAGTCCGCGGCGTCGACACCACCGGCACCGGCACGGATCGTGATGACCGCGGGGCGGTCGTCGTACTCGCCGTCGAGGAGCGTCTGCACCTCGAGGTCGCCCATCGTCTTCTGGATCGCCTTGAGCTCGGCAGCAGCTTCGTCGGCGGAGTCCTGGTCGTCGGCCTCGTTCGCCATCTCGACCAACACCTCGAGGTCGTCGATGCGGCGCTCGGTGTCGGTGATCTTCTTCAGCTCCGACTGCCGGTGCGAGAGCGCGCTCGTCACCTGCTGCGCGTGCTCGACGTCGTCCCAGAGGTCCTGGGCCCCGGCCTGCTCGCTGAGGTCGGCGATCTCACGCTGCAGGCGGTCGACGTCGACCACCGAGCGGATGTTGCCGAAGGTCTCGCGGAGGGCGGAGAGCTGCTCGGTGAAGTCCAGTTCGACCATGATCACCGATCCTACCGGTGCTTCCCAGCCCGGGAGGCGCGGCTCGGCCCCGGTGGACCGGTCAGCGCCCCAGGAGCGGTTCCCTCGACGCCATCCCCGCGGCTCCGGCGCGCGCCACCGCGTCCGGCAGCGCGGCGAGGAACGCGTCGACGTCGGCGTCGGTCGTGGTGTGCCCGAGCGTGATCCGGAGCGCACCGCGGGCGTCCTGCTCCGACAGGCCCATGGCGAGCAGGACGTGCGAGGCCTCGGGCACGCCGGCCTGGCACGCCGAGCCGGTCGACACGGCGACCCCGGCGGCGTCGAGCAGGAAGAGCAGCGAGTCCCCCTCGCAGCCCGGGAACGTGAAGTGCGCGTTGCCGGGGAGTCGGTCGACCGGGTCCCCCATCAGCACCGCGGTGGGCACCGCTGCCCGCACCCCGGCGACGAGCCGGTCCCGCAGTGCCCGGACGTCCGCGTGCGGCATGGAGGCCGCGACCCCGAAGGCCGCCGCTGCCGGGGCGTCCTGCGTCCCGCTCCGCACCTGGCGCTGCTGCCCGCCCCCGTGGATGAGCGGCTCGACGGTCGCACGACGGCCGAGCACGAGCGCGCCGATGCCGACCGGGCCGCCGATCTTGTGCGCCGACACGCTCAACGCGTCGAGCCCGGAGGCGGCGAACGACACCGGTACCTGGCCGTACGCGGCGACCGCGTCGCTGTGGACGGGCACGCCCGCGGCGTGCGCGAGCTCGACGATCCGCGACACCGGCGCGATCGTGCCGACCTCGTTGTTCGCCCACAGGAACGTGACCAGGGCGACGTCCGAGGCGTCGGCGAGCCGCGCCTCCAGGGCAACCAGGTCGACGCGACCCTGCGCGTCCAACGGGACCACGTCGACGACCGCGCCCTCGTGGCGCTCGAGCCACTCGACGGTGTCGACCGTCGCGTGGTGCTCCCCACCGGGGACGACGATGCGCGGGCGCGGACGGTCCTGCTGCCGCGCCCAGAACATGCCCTTCACGGCGAGGTTGATGCTCTCGGTGCCGCCGGAGGTGAAGACGACTTCGACCGGGTCGGCATCGAGCGAGGCGGCGACGGCGGCGCGGCCGTCCTCGAGCAGCATCTTCGCCTGCTGCCCCGCGCTGTGGATCGACGACGGGTTGCCGACGGTGCCGAGCGCGGCGGTGAACGCGGCGAGCGCCTCCGGCAGGATCGGCGTCGTCGCGGCGTGGTCGAGGTAGACCGGCATCTGCACCCCCTGAACGAGCGTTTCCAGGATACTCGTCGGTCCTCGTACCCTTGGTGCCATGCACGAGACGGCGATCGACGAGACCCCGGGGTTCCTCCTGACCGCCGACGTCCCGCGGTTCTCGGTGCGGTCGGCGACGGCGACGGCCGTGTCGGTCGTGGTCGACGGCCGCGGCACGTTCCCGCTGACGCGGTCCGGCGACGTCTGGGCGGGTGCCGTGCCGGGAGTCGAACCCGGGGACACGTACCACCTGCTCGTGGACGGTCCCGCCGGTCCGCGCGAGGAGTTCGACGCGGAGCGTCCGCTGCTCGACCCGTACGCCCGAGGGATCGTGCGCGGCACCGGACCACGCTGGACGGGTGTCGTGGTCGACGACGCGTTCGACTGGGGCGGGGTGGTCAAGCCGACGACGCCGCTCGACCGGGTCGTCGTCTACGAGGCGAACGTCCGGACCCTGACCGCCACGAACCCGGCCGTCCCGGAGGACCTCCGCGGCACGTACGCCGGCGTCGCCCACGAGAGCACCATCGCGCACCTGCACCGGATCGGCGTGACCACGCTCGAGCTGCTGCCCGTGCACGCCTTCGACACCGAACGGTGGCTGCGGGACGCCGGACGCGAGAACGCCTGGGGCTACAACACGCTCGGGTTCTTCGCGCCGCACGCCGCCCACGCATCCCCCGGCGCACGGGCCGAGGGTGCCTCCGCGGTGCTGCGCGAGTTCAAGGGCATGGTCCGGCTCCTGCACGCCGCCGGGATCCAGGTCGTCCTCGACGTCGTCTACAACCACACCGCAGAAGAGGGCCTCGGCGGCCCGACGACCTCGCTCCGGGGCATCGACGGGGCGAACCGCTACCGGTGGACCGCCGACGGCGCCTCGTACTACGACACCACCGGCTGCGGGAACACCCTCGACACCTCGGTCGAGGCCACGGCCGACCTCATCGTCGACAGCCTGCGCTACTGGGCGCGCGAGGTGCAGGTCGACGGGTTCCGGTTCGACCTGATGGCGGCGCTCGGCCGCGACGCCGACCACGTGTTCGACCCGTCGCACCCGCTGCTCGAGCGGATCCGGAACCACCCGGACCTGCAGGACACCCTGGTCATCGCCGAACCGTGGGACGTCGGACCGGACGGGTGGAAGACGGGCTCGTTCGGCGCGCGGACGAGCGAGTGGAACGACGGCTTCCGGAACACCGTGCGGCAGTTCTGGCTCACCGACATCGCCGAGGAGCGACGCCACGGCGCCCCCGCGACAGGCATCGGCGCGCTCGCCGGGGCCCTGACCGGCTCGCGCCACCTCTTCGACACGGCACGCGGGCCGCTCGCCGGCATCAACTTCGTCACCGCCCACGACGGCTTCACCCTGCTCGACCTGGTGTCGTACGACGGCAAGCACAACGAGGCGAACGGCGAGGAGAACCGCGACGGCTCGAACGACAACCGCTCGTTCAACCACGGCATCGAGGGCGACACCGCCGACCGCGGCGTGCGGGCGGCGCGGGGCCGGTCGATGCGGAACCTCGTCGCGACGCTCATGCTCTCCGCGGGCGTGCCGATGCTCACCGCCGGCGACGAGCGGAGCCGGACGCAGCACGGCAACAACAACGCCTACGTGGTGTCCGAGGACCTCACCCCGGTCGACTGGTCGGACGACGAGGACGCCGAGGCGATGACCGAGGCCGTCTCGGCACTCGCACGGCTCCGCGCCGCGCACCCCGCGCTCCGGCCGACCCGGTTCGGCGTCGAGGGGCAGGAGACGCCCGGCGCGTCCCGGATGTCCTGGTACGGGCCCGACGGCCACCCGATGACGGCCGAGGGGTGGGACCAGCCGATCCACCGCGCGCTGCAGTACTTCGTCGAGTCGACGCCGGAGCACGAGCCGTTCGACCGCGTCCTCGTGGTGGTGCACGGCAGCGGGCGCACGCGGGACATGACGCTGCCCGTGCGCGAGGACGTGCTCGGGTACCGGCTCGCCTGGTCCAGCGAGAAGCACCGCGACCACGAGCGGCTCCGGCCCGCGGGTCAGGTCTTCACGGCGTACGGGCCGGGCATCCACGTGTTCGAGATCGCCTGACGGCGGCCCGTCCAGGAGGCGCGGGTCGGCTCCGGCACGACGGTCGCGCGGTGCTCCTCCACAGCGCCACGGCGCGCCCGGGTCTCCACGGACGGCACGTTCCGGGGAACGCGGAGGCGCTCGCCGGGTAGCGTCGGCTCCGTGGCCACTGCAGACCGACCCCGCCGACCGAAGATCGGGCGCATCCCGATCACCGAGCTCGCCCCCACGACGCCCAACGGGTTCCCCGGCAAGGCGTTCGACGGCGAGGTGATCACGTTCGGTGCGACCGTCTTCCGCGAAGGGCACGGTGTCATCGGCGCCGACCTCGTCCTGGAACGACCGGACGGCGGCACCAGGACCGTCCCGATGGTGCTCGTCGCCCCGGGCACCGACCGCTACGAGGCGACCGTCCAGGTCGACCACACCGGTGTGTGGACGTGGCACGTCGAGTCCTACGCCGACGACTGGTCGTCCTGGCTGCACGGTGCCCGCCTGAAGATCGCCGCGGGCGTCGACACCGAGGCCACGCTGCTCGACGGAGCGGCGCTCCTCGACCGACTCGCCGACGAGACCGACTCCCCCGCCGCCACGCGTGCGGCGGCGCGCATCCGCGACACCGACCTCGACCCGGCCGAACGACTCGCCGCCGTCGACGACCCGCGCATCACGGGCGAGGTCGAAGAAGCGCCGCTCACCTCGCTCCGGACGCACTCCCCCACGCAGTTGCTCGACGTCGAGCGCACCCGCGCCGGTGTCGGCGCCTGGTACGAGTTCTTCCCCCGCAGCGAAGGCGCGAAGAAGAACCCCGACGGCTCCTGGAAGAGCGGCGACTTCCGCACCGCGGCCCGACGGCTCCCGGGCGTCGCGCGCATGGGCTTCGACGTGGTGTACCTCCCGCCGATCCACCCCATCGGCACGACCGCGCGCAAGGGCCCGAACAACACGCTCACCCCCGGCCCGCACGACCCCGGCAGCCCGTGGGCCATCGGCGGCCCCGACGGCGGGCACGACGCCATCCACCCGGACCTCGGCACCGAGGACGACTTCCGCGACTTCGTCGAGACGGCGAAGAACACCGGGATGGAGGTCGCGCTCGACTTCGCCCTGCAGTGCTCGCCCGACCACCCCTGGGTCACCGAGCACCCCGAGTGGTTCACAGTGCGCGCGGACGGCTCCATCGCCACGGCCGAGAACCCGCCGAAGCGCTACCAGGACATCTACCCGATCCAGTTCGACACCGACCCCGAGGGGCTCGTCGCCGAGGTCCTGCGGGTCCTGCGCCACTGGATCGCCCTCGGCATCCGCATCTTCCGCGTGGACAACCCGCACACCAAGCCGCTCTGGTTCTGGGAGCGGGTCATCCGCGAGATCCGCGACGAGCACCCCGACACCGTGTTCCTCGCCGAGGCGTTCACGCGCCCGGCAATGATGCGTGCCCTCGCCGAGGTCGGGTTCCAGCAGTCGTACTCGTACTTCACGTGGCGGAACTCGAAGGACGAGATCGCCGACTACTTCGACGAGCTCTCGCACGAGACGAGCGCGTACCTGCGTCCGAACCTGTTCGTGAACACGCCCGACATCCTCACCGAGTACCTGCAGTTCGGCGGCCGCGCCGGGTACAAGATCCGTGCGGCCCTCGCGGCCACCGGTGCGCCGACGTGGGGGATGTACTCCGGGTACGAGCTGTTCGAGGACGTCGCACGCCCCGGCTCGGAAGAGAACATCGATAACGAGAAGTACGAGTACAAGCCGCGTGACTTCGCCCTGGCCGAGGCCGAGGGTGCGAGCCTGGCGCCGTACGTGACGATGCTCAACCGCTTCCGGCAGGCGCACCCGGCGCTCCGCCAGCTCCGGAACCTGCACGTGCACGACGCCGAGGACCCGGCGATCGTCGTGTACTCCAAGCACCTGCCCGGACGGTTCATCCGCTCCGGGCGCGACGACACCGTGATCGTCGTCGCGAACGTCGACCCCCACTCGGCCCGTGAGACCACGGTCCACCTCGACCTCGCCGCCCTCGGCCTCGACCCGGAGCAGGCGTTCGACGTCCGCGACGTCGTGACCGGGCAGCGCTGGGTCTGGGGATCGTCGAACTACGTCCGCCTGGACGCGTTCCAGGAACCCGTGCACCTGCTCGTCGTGGAGGGACCCCACCGATGACCGACACCCACCCCGAGGACGACGCACCGACGGCAGCGCCGAACGACCGGGGGCAGGGGCCGAGCGTTCCGCCGGTGCCGCCGCCTCCGCCGCCCGTGCTGCCCCGCCGCATGCCGGCCGACACCCCGCGCCCGACGCACCCGGCACAGCACGTCGCACCGGAGACGCCGGCAGCCGGAGGACCGCGTCAGTCCGCCTCCCCGGAGCCCGCTGCCCCCCGCAACGAGCCGCGTGTCTCGGCGCCCGGCGAGGATCTGCCGGGTGCACCCCCGGCCCGACGGGAAGCGCCGGACCGCGACGTCGCCGAATCGGCCACGCTCGCCGGACACGCGTCCGACGCGGCCCACCCGCGGCACGTCACGGTCGAGGCGGTCGAGTCCGTCGAGCGGTCCGCGGCCGCCGGTGACGGCACAGGAGGCGCGACCGGCGACACGACGTCGGCCGAGGCGGTCGACACGGACGGCCCCGGCGACGGGGCGGACGCGCCCACCAGCGAAGGCGGCAGCCCGCTCGCCGCGACGAGCGAGGCGGGGTCGACCCGCGCCTCCCGTCCGACCGACACCACGCCGGAGACGACCGGCCCGCGCCCCGCCCCCGTCGAGGAGTGGCTCCGCCAGCAGGTCGCCGAGGCCCGCTGGTCCCAGCCCCACGACGTCCTCGGACCGCACCCCGTCGACGGCGGCACGAGCGTCCGGGTGGTCCGCCACCTCGCGACCGCCGTGCGGATCGTCCGACCGGACGGCGACGACGTCGAGCTCACGCACGAGGGCGACGGCCTCTGGGCCGGCGCGACCCCCGGCGAGCTCGGACGGTACCGGGTCGAGGCCGACTACGACCCGGACCCGTCGACCGACAGCGACGACATCACCTGGACGACGGACGACGCGTACCGGTTCCCCCCGACGATCGGCGAGCTCGACCTGCACCTCTTCGGCGAGGGCCGTGACGAGCAGCTGTGGCACCACCTCGGCGCGCACGTCACCACGGTCGACGGCGTGGACGGCGTCTCGTTCACGCTCTGGGCCCCGCGGGCGACCGCAGCCCGGGTGATCGGTGACTTCGAGAGCTGGGAAGGCCGCACCACCGCGATGCGTCGCCTGACCGACCTCGGTGTCTGGGAGCTGTTCTGGCCCGGCGCCCTCGTCGGTCAGCGGTACAAGTTCCAGCTCCTCACCGACTCCGGCTGGGTGGAGCGGGCCGACCCGTTCGCCCGCCGGACCGAGGTCCCGCCGCTGACCGCCTCCGTGATCGACGAGTCGCACCACGAGTGGTCCGACGGCGACGCGCAGTGGATGGAGCACCGGGCACGGACGACCACGCACGACCGTCCGATGAGCGTCTACGAGGTCCACCTCGGTTCGTGGCGTCCGGGGCTGTCCTACCGCGAGGTCGCCGACCAGCTCATCGGCCACGTCCAGTACACGGGCTTCACCCACGTGCAGTTCCTGCCGCTCGCCGAGCACCCGTTCGGCGGATCGTGGGGCTACCAGGTCACGGGCTACTACGCCCCGACGGCGCGGTTCGGCTCCCCCGACGACCTCCGGTACCTCGTCGACCGGCTGCACTCCGCCGGCATCGGCGTGATCATGGACTGGGTCCCCGGGCACTTCCCGAAGGACGAGTGGGCCCTGGCGAAGTTCGACGGCTACGCGCTGTTCGAGCACCCGGACCCCCGTCGTGGCGAGCAGCTCGACTGGGGCACGTACGTGTTCGACTTCGGGCAGCCGCAGGTCCGCAACTTCCTCGTCGCGAACGCGCTCTACTGGCTCGAGGAGTTCCACATCGACGGGCTCCGCGTGGACGCCGTCGCCTCGATGCTGTACCTCGACTACTCGCGCACCGAGTGGCTGCCGAACATCCACGGCGGACGCGAGAACCTCGAGGCGATCTCGTTCCTGCAGGAGACGAACGCCACCGCGTACAAGCGCTACCCGGGCATCGTGATGATCGCCGAGGAGAGCACCTCGTGGCCGGGCGTCACGCAGCCGACCAGCGCGGGCGGTCTCGGGTTCGGCCAGAAGTGGAACATGGGCTGGATGCACGACACCCTGCAGTACATCGAGCGCGACCCGGCGTACCGGAGCTACCACCACGACGAGATCACCTTCTCGTTCGTGTACGCGTTCAGCGAGCAGTTCACCCTGCCGATCAGCCACGACGAGGTCGTGCACGGCAAGGGATCGCTCTACGGCAAGATGCCCGGCGACGAGTGGCAGAAGCTCGCGAACGTGCGGGCCTACCTCGCGTTCATGTGGGCGCACCCCGGCAAGCAGCTGCTCTTCATGGGGCAGGAGTTCGCCCAGCCCAGCGAGTGGTCCGAAGCACGCGGGCTGGACTGGTGGCTCCTCGACGACCCGGGGCACCGCGGTGTGCAGGACCTCGTGTCCTCGCTCAACCGGGTGTACCGCGAGACGCCGGCGCTCTGGACGCACGACGCCACGGCCGACGGCTTCGAGTGGATCGAGGGTGGCGACGCGCCGCACTCGACGCTCGGGTTCCTGCGGAAGGACGGCGACGACCGGCTCGCGGTGTTCGTGAACTTCTCCGGTGTGCCGGTCGAGCGGCGCTTCGGGTTGCCGGCGGCCGGTGCCTGGCACGAGGTCCTCAACACCGACGCCTCCGAGTACGGCGGGTCGGGCGTGGGGAACCTCGGCGTGGTCACGGCCGAGGACACCCCGTGGGCGGGGCGTCCGGCGTCCGCGCACCTCGTGGTGCCGCCGCTCGGCGCGGTCTGGCTGAAGCTGGCGCGCTAGCCGCGCGCACGACACGGACGGGAGGCGCGGTGCCAGTCGGCACCGCGCCTCCCGTCCGTCGTGCGGTCGCGTCCCGGACGCGACCACGACCGCGGTGCAGGACCACGGTGTGGAACCACGAAACCGACGTCGAACCAGGGTGCGACCGTGGTTCGACGTCGGTTTCGTGGTTCGACGCTCGCGTCGGCGCGTCGGCGCTCAGTACAGCGCGCTCGCCAGACGACGGCGCGCGGCGACCACGCGCGGGTCCTCGGTGCCGATCAGCTCGAAGTACTCGACGAGTCGCACGCGGAGCGCCTCGCGCTCGTCCCCGAACACCGTCGGGACGAGGTCGAGCAGCCGGCCGAACGCGTCGTCGACGTGCCCGCCCGAGATGTCGAGGTCGGCGACCGCGAGCTGCGCCTGCACGTCGGAGGGCCCGGCGGCCGCAGCAGCCCGGATGTCGTCCGCGGTGCGGCCGTTCAGCCGGTCGAGCAGCGACACCTGTGCGAGCCCGGCGACAGCCATCTGGTCGTGCGGGTCCTGCGCGATCGCGGTCTTGTACTCCTGGATCGCGGTGGCGTAGTCGCCCTGCTCGATCGCGTCGTACGCGGCCTGGTGGTGCGGCGGCAGCGGCTCCGGCTCGGGCTCGCCCTGCTCGACGGCGTCGGCCGGGGCCGCTCCGTCGACCGTGACGCGGCCGGAGACACCGTTCTCGGCGGCTGCGGCGAGGACCTGCTCGTAGACGTCGCGGACCTGCGCCTCGGGCAGCGCACCGACGAAGAGCCCGAGGGGGCGTCCGCCGATGAGCGCGGCCACGGTCGGGATCGACTGCGCCTGGAACGCCTGCACGAGCTGCGGGTTCGTGTCGGCGTCGACCTTGGCGAGCAGCACGCGGCCGTCGTACTCGGCGGTGAGCTGCTCGAGGATCGGCGAGAGCTGCTTGCACGGCCCGCACCACTCGGCCCAGATGTCGACGATCACGGGGACGATCGTGGAGAGCTGCAGGACGTCCTGGAAGGTCTGGTCGGTGACGTCGAGGACGAGCGACGGGACGGTCAGGTCGGCACCGGTCTCGCTGCCGGGAGCACCGGCGGCGACGCCGGACCCGGGGCCGCCGGCAGCGGCACCGCCGGGCTGGGGCGGCCGCTGGGCGCGGTCCACCAGGGACGACAGGTCGACGGCTCCGCGGAGACCGGACGGGGTCGGGGGGACGTTGGTCATTGCACCTCACTCGCTGCTGTCAGGCCCTGCGTGAACCCGAGCAGGACCACTTTGTCATCGGTGCCCACCGGGGGCACGTAGAAGAGCAGCTGCACGCCGTAGGTCGCGCTGATGCCCTTCGTGCTGGAGTCGACACCGGAGAGCGCCTTGACCGCACCCTCGGTGTTCACCTCGGCGCCGGCCGCGGTGGGCGTGACCTTCTCGACCTCGTTCAGGTCGGCGGACACGAGCGCTCCGGCGCCGTCCGTCGCGATCGCCACGGCGCTGTCGTCGGGGACCTCGGACGAGTACTCGATCTTCGCGGTGTCCGGCAGCGACTCGGACTTCTTGTCCTTGTAGGCCTTGCCGATGGTCGACCGGAGGCCGTCGCCGTCCGCCTGGAACAGCGACGCGTACGAGCTGTCCTTGTCCTTCGAGAGGATGTCGCCGTACGCCTTCGCGATCTCGTCGGGCGCGATGGCGAGCAGCTTCGTGTTCGACGCGAGCAGGGCGGCGCCGATCGACGTGGGCGCGAGGCTCGGGATCTTCGCCGCGGCCTCGAGCGAGACGTCGTAGGCGACCTTGTAGTCGTCGCGGGCGGAGTCCTGCACGAGCGTCAGCGCCTGCGGGGCCGACTTCGCGTCGCAGTCCTCGGCGACGACCGCGAACACGGTGCGCGGCCACGAGTCGGTCTGCTGCGGCAGCGCCACGCACACCTGCTCCCCCGAGATCGTCGGCGGGGCGTCGACGTCCGAGTCCTTGCCGCGGATCATGTAGTTCGCCGCGCGCAGGTCGAGGGCCGCACCGGTGAAGCGCTGCTCGGCGAGCTTCGCGTCGCGAGCGTCGTCGGCACGCTTGGCCACGTACGCGACGCGCTGGACGATCCGGGTGATCTGCTGCTTGGTGGCGGCGGTCGGCTCGGTCTGTGCAGCCGTCCCGGTCGCCGTCGCGGTGGGCGTCGGGCTGGCCGCGGACGCCCCCTGCGGCCAGTAGTCGGACGAACAGCCGGCGAGACCGAGGGCCCCGACGAGCAGGACCGGGATCGCCACGAACGCCCGGCGGCCGCGACGACCGCGGACCGGTACCTGGGCGCCGGCGGCCGCGGCCCGGCGTGAGGCACGCACGCGCGGCGGACGGGAGCCCCCGCTGCGGCGGCGGGGTCCGCGACCACGACGCTGGTGCACGAACGCCCAGACGAGCAGGACGATGCCGCCGACCAGGAGCACGCCACCGGCGACGAGGAGCGGACCGACCGACGGCGTCGCGGTGTCGCGCGGCCACGTGACCGAGACGTCGCTCTGGGCCGCGGCCGTGCCGTCGCCGACGATGATCACGCTGACGTCCTCGGGCAGACGGACGGTGAACTGTCCGGCACTGTCGTACTCCTGGTACCAGAGGTCGCTTCCCGCGGGGTCCGGCACGGTGGACTCGGACCCGGTCGTGCGGCCGACGAGCTTCGCCTGCTCGGCGTCGAACCGCATCGTCGTGTGCTTCGCGTCACCGATCCAGGCGTCGACGTCGCTCGTCTTGCCGTAGGCCGCGAACACCTTGCCCGAGCCGGAGACGTTGATGCGCTGGTAGCCGGGGTTGGCGTTGAGCGTCGAGCCCGGGATCACGGTCACCGGGGCGGAGCTCTTCGAGGACGATGCCGCGACGAGCGACGACGGTGGCTCGAACACGGTCCGCTGGCCGACCGCGAGGGCGACGAGCAGCAGCCCGATGACGAAACTGACGATCGCCAGGACGAATCGCACGGATCTTCTCCCTACCGCGCCGGGGTGGGGGTGTCGGCGCGCGAATCAGCGCTCCAGGATAGCGAGGGAGTCTGGACGGCGCATCCCCCACCGCTGTCCGCGGTCACAGCCCACCGTCTCCGCACGCCACTACAATCGTGCCGGGCCTTCCCTGTGCCCTCCGCCGAGCACCCAGGAGCGAACACGTGGCGAACGACGAGGCAGAGTTCGGGACCGAGCTGCGCGGGTACCGCCGCGAAGACGTGGACCGCTCGCTGAACGATCTGCGCCGCGAGCTCATCAAGTCGAACAACGACCGGGCCGACGCCGCGAAGGAGATCCGCCTCCTGCAGGCGCGCGTCTCCGAGCTGCAGGGCGAGCTCGACGAAGCCGGCACCCCCACGTACAGCGGCCTCGGCACCCGTCTCGAGTCGACCCTCCGCGTCGCCGAGGAACAGTCCACGCGGCTCATCAGCCAGGCCGACATCGACGCGCAGCGGCTCCGTGCCTCGAGCCGTGCCGAGGCCGACCGCACCCTGCGCGAGGCGCAGGACGAAGCCCGCGACACGCTCGAGGACGCCCGCACCCGGTCGACGAACGAGCTCACCCGCGCCCGCGCCGAGTCGGCCGACACCGTCGAACGTGCCCGCGCCGAGGCCGGGCTCCTGACGCAGGACGCCCGCAACGAGGCCGCCGCGATCCGCGGTGCCGCCGTGACCGAGGCGGCCGAGGTCCGCTCGGTCGCGATCCGCGAGACGAACGCGCTGCGTGCCCAGGTCGAGCACGAGGTCGCCGAGCTCCGCGAGATCACCCAGCGCGAGTCCGCCGAGGCCCGTCGCGCCGCCGCCGACCTCGACCGCGAGACCGAGCACCGCCGCAGCGTGTTCGAGGCCGACCACGCCCGCCGTGTCGAGGACCTCGACCGCGACGAGACCACCCGCCGCGACACACTCGAGCGCGAGATCGCCGAGGGTCGCGCCGCCTGGCACCGTGAACGCGACGACGAGCAGCAGGCCCACGCGCTCGAGCTCGAGACCGGACGCGCCGACCTCGCCGCCGAGGTGGACCGCCGTCGCGCCGAGCTCGACACCGAGCTCGGCGACCGCCGCCGTGTCCTCGACGAGGAGCTCGCGGCCGCCCGCGCCGAATGGGACCGCGAGCTCGCCACGGCCCGCGCCGCGCTCGAACAGGAGATCGAGGCCGCGCGCGCCCAGCTCCGCGTCGACGAGGAGCAGACCCGCACCGAGAACGCCCGGCTCGTGCAGGAGACCGCGGACCGCATCGCCCGCGAACTCGACGAGCACGCGACGCGCATCGAGCGGGAGCGCGCCGAGGCCGAGGCGACCGCGGAACGCGCCGCCCGCGAGCACGAGAACGAACTCGCCGCCCGCCGCGAACGCGAACACGCCGAGGTCGACACCGAGATCGCCGACCGCCGCACCGCCGAGCTCGGCACGCTCGAGGCCGAGCGCACGGCGCTCCGGCAGGAGATCGACACGGCCCGTGCCGACCTCACCCGCGAGCGCGACGAGGTCCGTGCCGAGATCGCCCGCGAACGCGACGAGGCCCGCACGACCCTCGAGTCGGAACTCGCCGCCCGACGTGACGACGCCGAGCAGGACTACCTGCAGAAGCACCACGACACCGTCACCGAGACGCAGAAGTACCTCGACGAGGCGAACCTGCAGCTCGCCGAGGCGACGCGCCGCGCGACCGAGGCACGCGAACGGGCCGAGCGCCTCCAGCAGGAGGCTGACGACCTCGAGCGCTCCAGCACCTCGGACGCGCAGGAGCACGCACGTACGATCGTCGCGGACGCCCAGGACCGCGTGCACAAGATGATCGCCGACGCCGAGGAGCGCACCGCCGGCATCATCGCCGAGTCCGAGGACCGCCTCGCGGCCATCAGGACCGAACGCGACGCCGTCGCCGGCTACCTCGAGAACCTCCGCGGGGTCCTGACCAACGCGACCGGCCTGCTCGGCGCCGCACCGTCGGTCGACGCCGCGGAGCCGGCCGAGCTCGTGATCGAGCCCGACGACGAGTCGGTCACCGACGACGAGGACGCGACCACGCGCTGAGCGTCGGCCGGTCCAGGAGGCGCGGCCCGCGCCTCCTGGACCGGCCCGCGTCGGCGACGCGACCCGTTCCCCGCGACCCGGCCCGTCCGTCAGTCGGTGACGTGCGTCGGCAGCGGCGCACTGCCCGGCACGACGAGGTCCGCGATCGCGTCGAGCACGACCCGGACGTACTTCTCCCCCACCCAGAGGTGCTTCGCCCCCTCGACCGGGACGACACGGACGTTCGGCGCGATGGCGAACCGACGTGCTGCCTCTTCCGGCTGCAGGAAGTCGTCGTACTCGGGGACGAGGGCCACGACGGGGACGGACACCTCCGCCCAGCGGGCGATCTCGTCGTCGGTGGCGCGGTGCAGCGGCGGCGAGAGCAGGACGACACCGGCGACCCGGCCGGCCTCGACGTGCTCGAGCGCGTGCTTGAGGATCACCTCGGTGCCGAACGACCACCCGACGAGCCACGGTGTCGGCAGACCGCGGTCGGCGACGTCCGTGACGGCGGCGCGCAGGTCGAACCCCTCGGAGACGCCGTCGCCGAAGACGCCCTCGGACGTGCCGCGCGGGGACGTCACCGAACGGAAGTTGAACCGGAGCACCGCGATGTCCGCGAGGGCCGGGAGCCGAGCCGCCGCCTTCTTCAGCACGTGCGAGTCCATGAAACCGTGCGCGGTCGGCAGCGGGTGCAGCGTGACGATCGTGCCGCGAGCAGCGTGCTCCAGCGGCTCGGCGAGCTCTCCGACCAGGGTGAGGTGGTCGTCCGTGACGAGCTCGATGTCGGTGCGTCGGGCCGGCAGCTCGGTGTTCGACCGGATCTCGGTGGTCATGCGATGCTCCAGCAGTGGTTGTGCCAGTGGCGGCGGGACGCCAGGTCGGCCTCGTCTCCGAGGACCCCGTCTGCACGCCAGACGACGACGTGCGCCACGCCGGGCAGCACCGTGCCGCCGCAGCCCGGGCAGATGTACTCCTTCTGCGCCGAGGCGGCGGAGATGGGCTGCACGAGGTACTCACGGCCGCGGCGCACCTCGGTGCGCTTCCACGAGCTCATCATCCGGTCGAGACCGGTCGGCTCGTCGTCCTGCTCGGGACCGCGGCCCCGAGGGCGTCGCGGCCGGTTGCTCCGCGGCACCTGCGTTCAGCCGATCAGTACCAGTTGTTCGCGACGCTGTGGCCCCAGGCACCGCACGGCGTGCCGTAGACGCCGGAGATGTAGTTGAGGCCCCAGGTGATCTGCGTCGCCGGGTTCGTCTGCCAGTCAGCGCCGGCCGTGGCCATCTTGCTGCCGGGGAGCGCCTGCGGGATGCCGTAGGCACCGCTCGGGTTGTACGCGTTCACGCGCCAGCCCGACTCCTTGTTCCAGAGCGAGACGAGGCAGTTGTACTGGTCGGTCCCCCAGCCGCGCGCGGCCACCATCTCCTGCGCGATGGCCTGGGCGCTGCCCGGGTCCGGCGTCGCAGCGGTCGCCGCGAGGGTGTTCGAGGCGCTCACCGAGGCGGTCTCGTCCGTGGCGGTGTCCGCGTCGGCATCCGTGGTCTCGGTCTCGGTCTTCGGCTTCTCGACGACCTTGGGCTTCGGGAGCGTCACGCCGTACGCGTCGCGGGAGACGTCGAACGCGGCGTAGGTGCCGTGCGCCGTGTACTCCTGCGGGGCCGCCGGCGCCTTGACGAGCACCGGAGCGGAGACCGCTGCCTGGGCCACGTCGGGCTGCAGCGGGTTGAACAGCGAGCCGACGACGATGCCGGACACCGCGAAGAAGGACAGCACCGGCACTGCCGCACGCTTGCGCACGAAGGTGTTCATGCTCTGCGGGGACGACGACGGCTTCGCGGCTGCGGCGACGGCACGGGCACGACGCTGCTTGACGATGCGGGGGTCGGCAGGGGTGGCGGGCACCGCGTGGGCGACCGACGCCTGCGCGTCCGTCGTGTCCGACACGCGGTTCGCCGCGACCGACTTGGGGGCGACGGCCGGAGCGGTCGGCACCGATGCCGTGACCACCGTCGGGTTCGCCGGGAGGACCGAGTTCTCCGCCGTGCGGGTTCGGTTCAGTGCCGCGCGGCGCTCACCGGCGGCCGTGAGGCCGAGGTGCTCGCGGGTATCGCGGTCGGAGCTGATGTCTGCCGTGTGCCTGCCCATGAGTTCGACCAGGATAACGGAACGATCACGGAAAGCGAAGCACCCGCCACCAGCGCGTCGTCAGCGGACAGCGAGCATGACCTCGACGACGGCGTCGAGCAGCGCGTCGACCTGCGCTTCGCGGTAGCCGCCGTGCTTGGGTCGGAAGACGATCGAGCGGACCTCGGTCAGGCTGAGCGGCTTGCCGTCGCGGAAGTAGCCCTCGAGCCGCTTCGCGAAGGCGTCGACGTCCTTCGGGTGGTACCCGGTGCCGAGGAAGCTCACACGACCGAACCGCTGCCCGTCCGGACGCTCGAGACGCGCCACGACGTCGGAGGCCTTCGACCGGGCTTCGGCGTACCAGGCCTTCTGCCCGATGTCCGCGATCTCCCGCTCGCGCTCACGAGCCGCGAAGGCGTCTTCGAGCCGTTCGAGTGCGGCGTCGACGTGTGCGGTGGAGTAGCCGCCCTTGCGCATCGAGAAGGCGGTGGCCCGGATCTTCGCGGCCTCGATCGCCGGAGCGGTGTCGTTCGCCGTGTAGGCGCGGCGGGCGTCCTCGAGGAAGCGCTCGACCTCGTCGACGTCGTATCCGAGGGCGGAGCGGTCTGCGTTCGGGAAGGTGGTGGCCACGGCGACATTCTGCCAGGACCGGACCATGGTGTGACCTGGACGCGCTGGGGCGTGGGCCAGGGGTCCGTTCAGTGGTTGACGACGAGGTACAGCACGTAGGCGACGGCGGCGGACGGCAGGATGCTGTCGATGCGGTCGAGGAGTCCACCGTGCCCGGGCAGGAACGACGAGATGTCCTTGATGCCGAGGTCGCGCTTGATCATCGACTCGGTCAGGTCGCCGAGCGTGGCGGACCCGGAGATGAGCACGCCGAGGATGATGCCCGTCCACCAGGGCAGCCCGAGCATGAGCCACGAGACGAGGATGCCGACGATGATGCTGGCGGCGACCGAGCCGGCGAAGCCCTCCCACGTCTTCTTCGGGCTGATCCGCGGCGCCATCGGGTGCTTGCCGAGGTTGAGCCCGGTGGCGTACGCGCCGGTGTCGACCGCGACGACCACGAGGATGAAGCCGATCACCCAGAGCTGTCCGCTGGGCTGTGCCGCCAGCAGCACGACGCAGGCGCCGAGGAGCGTGATGTAGGCCTGCACGAACAAGCCGTTCGTGAGGTCCCGCACCACGTTCCCCGCGGCCGGCTTCGGACGCGCGATCGCGACCTCGACCAGGCGCCAGAGGCTGATGAACACGATGCCGCCGAGGAGCGTGAACAGCGCCGGGATCTGCCCGCCGATGAACGCCGCCGGCACGATCGCCACACTCACGATGACGCTCGGGATGCGCGGCACGTCGCGCCCGGCGAACCGCATGGCGCTCGCGAGCTCGTAGACGCCGACGCCGAGCAGGAACGCCCCGACGACCATGAACGACGGCTTCCAGATGAGCAACGAGCCGAGCATCACGACCGCGAACGCCAGGGCGATCCCGATCGCGGCCGGCAGGTTGCGTCCGGTGCGCGCCGTCAGCGCCTCGTTGCGGGCGCCGAAGTCGGCCTTCCGCTGCCGGAGCTGCGCCTCGAAGTCGGTGCGTGCGGCTCGTGCGCGCGCGTCGAAGTCCTGACGCAGCCCCTTGGCGGAACGCTTCTCTGCTGTGGGGCGGTCACCGCCCTGGTCCGGACGGTGCATCAGACCTCGAGGAGTTCGGCTTCCTTCTTCTTCAGCGAGTCGTCGATCTGGTCGACGTGCTTCTTCGTCAGGGCCTCGAGGTCCTTGTCGCCACGGGAGATCTCGTCGTCGGAGATTTCGCCCTTCAGCGCGTCGAGGTCGTCCTTGGCCTTGCGGCGGATGTTGCGGATGACGACCTTGTGGTCCTCGCCCTTGCTCCGGACGAGCTTGACGAACTCCTTGCGGCGGTCCTGCGTGAGCTCCGGGATCGTCACGCGGACGATGTCACCGTCGTTCGTCGGGCTGGCGCCGAGGTTCGGGAACGTCGCGATCGCGCGCTCGATCTCCTTGAGCGCCGTCTTGTCGTACGGCGTCACGATGAGCGTGCGGGCCTCGGGGGTCTGCAGCGACGCGAGCTGCGCGAGCGGCGTCGGCGTACCGTAGTACTCGACCGGGATCTTCTGGAAGAGCGCCGCGTTGATGCGGCCGGTGCGGACGGTCGAGAAGTCGTCCTTGGCTACCTCGACCGCCTTCGCCATCTTCTCGGTGGCTTCGGTCAGGACATCACTGATCACGGTGTTACTCCTTCGGTACTGGCGTCGAGTCTAGTCAGCGGACGGGGTCAGTTGCTGACCACCGTGCCGATGCGCTCGCCCCGGATCGCGGCGGCGACGTTGCCGTCGCCCTCCATGCCGAAGACGTGCATCGGCATGCCGTTGTCCATGCAGAGTGAGAACGCGGTGGCGTCGACGACCTTGAGACCCTTCAGGAGCGCGTCCTGGTAGGTGACGTGATGGAGCTTCTCCGCCGTGGCGTCCTTCTTCGGGTCCGCCGTGTAGACGCCGTCGACGCCGTTCTTGGCGACGAGGACCTCTTGTGCGTCGATCTCGAGGGCACGCTGCGCGGCGACCGTGTCGGTCGAGAAGTAGGGCAGGCCCGCCCCGGCACCGAAGATGACGATGCGCCCCTTCTCGAGGTGCCGCTCGGCGCGCCGCGGGATGTACGGCTCGGCGACCTGGGTCATGCTGATCGCCGACTGCACCCGCGTGGCGGCTCCGGCCTGCTCGAGGAAGTCCTGCAGCGCGAGGGCGTTCATGACCGTCCCGAGCATGCCCATGTAGTCGGCCCGCCCGCGGTCCATGCCCCGCTGGGAGAGCTCGGCGCCGCGGAAGAAGTTCCCGCCGCCGACGACGATCGCGACCTCGACCTCCTGCGCGGCGACCGCGATCTCCTTCGCGATCGTGCTGATGACGTCCGGGTTCACACCGAGCGAACCGGCACCGAACGCCTCCCCCGACAGCTTCAGCAGGACCCGGCGGCGTCCGGTCTTCTCGTTCGTCATGTGGTCGCACCCTTCGTCGAATGTCTCGTGGGAATCTACCCGGCCGCAGCCGGTCCGGCGGAGGCGGGTCGCGCCTCCAGTCGGTGCTCGCGCGTGTCGGCGCGCGAAAACGGGGCCCGGAACCTGGTGGTTCCGAGCCCCGTCACGGGTTCGTTACGCGCCGACCTTGACGCGGGCGAAGCCCTGGATCGTGATGCCGGCGTTCTCGGCGGCCTTCGCGACGGACAGCTTGTTGTCCTTCGCGTAGTCCTGGTCGAGGAGCGCGACCTGCTTGCGGTAGGCGTTGAGGCGACCCTCGACGATCTTCGGCAGGGCGGCCTCGGGCTTGCCCTCCTCGCGCGTGATCGCCTCGACGGTCGCGCGCTCCTTCTCGATCGCCTCGGCCGGGATCTCGTCCCGCGTGAGGTAGGTCGGGTTCGCGAACGCGACGTGCTGCGCGATGGAACGGGCCTCGGCCGCGTCGGAGCCCGAGTAGGCGATGACGACGGCGATCTGCGGCGGGAGGTCCTGGCTGGTCTTGTGCAGGTAGACCTCGAACGCGTCGCCCTCGACACGGGTGACCGTGCGGAGCGCGAGCTTCTCACCGAGGGCGGCAGCGGCCTCGTCGATGACCTCGGCGACCGTCTTGCCGTCCAGCGGCGCAGCGTTGCCGGCCTCGACGTCGGCGGCACCGGCGGCGGCGACCGCGGCGACGACCTTGTCGGCGAGGGTGGTGAACTTCTCGTTCTTCGCGACGAAGTCGGTCTCGCTCGCGAGCTCGACGACGGTCGCGGCGCCACCGTCGGTCGACGCGACGACGACACCCTCGGAGGTCGCACGGTCGTCGCGCTTGGCGACGGCCTTCGCGCCCTTGATGCGGAGCAGCTCGACGGCCTTGTCGTAGTCGCCGTCGGCCTCGACGAGCGCGTTCTTCGCG
>Ga0308167_1002000_pt1 | contig 20604 bp, 21 predicted proteins | sample PhyCR1_2_FD_202138 | JGI IMG/M metagenome (GOLD analysis project Ga0308167, IMG submission 202138) | Phyllosphere microbial communities from UC Gill Tract Community Farm, Albany, California, United States - DLSLRC.R1 | ecosystem: Host-associated > Plants > Phyllosphere > Unclassified | place... | reverse complement strand
CCCTGTGCGCCGCAGGGCACTTCTCGCTCGACGACGCGCTCGCCGCGAGCGCGGATTCGCTCGCCCGCATGCTGCGGAACTGACCGGTTCTGCGGGCGGAGCGGCGGAAGCACAGGGTTCGTGCACGTTATCCACAGGCGACGTTTCGTAGATTGTCGGGATGCCCTATTCTGCCCACCGCCCCGGCCGGTTCGACTCGCAGGGTCGAATCATCCTCGACAGCGACCCGAACGCTGACACGGACGACCTCGACTTCCTTCGCGAGTACGAGCCCACCGGCGCCGATCTGCAGGCGCCGGACACGGTCGACTCTGCGCCGGCGTCAGAGGGCGAGCGGGATGCCGCAGCATCCACCGAGCCTGCGCGCGAGCCGAAGCCCCGCCGTCAGCCCCGTGAGCGCACACCGCGCGTGCCGGGTTCGCGACTGCGGAAGCTCGCGATCCTCGGCGGGGCCGAAGGCGAGATCCTCGACCGCGTTCCGGGCGAGACGCCTCGTTTCGTGCAGATGTTCTTCGTGCTCGCCGGCACCGCGCTGGTCTCGGCGATCTCGATGCTGTTCGCGCTGACCACCGGAGTGCAGGCCGCGATCTGGCTGGCCGTGCCGCTGGCGGTCGTCTGGGCGCTCATCATCTTCAACCTCGACCGGTTCCTGACGTCGACCATGACGTCGACGCGCAATGTCTGGAAGCTCATCGGACTCGCGATCCCGCGAGTGATCATGGCCGCGATCATCGGCTTCGTCGTCGCCGAGCCGCTCGTGCTGCAGATCTTCCACAACGACATCGCCCGCGAGGTCGCCGCCACGAACATCACGCAGGCGCAGTCCGACCAGGAGGCACTGGAGACGGGCCCCGAGAAGAAGGCGCTGGATGCGGCATCCGACCGCGTCGCCGAGCTCGAGAACCAGGCCGCCACCGGCATCGTCGCCGGCACCGACTCGTCGTCTGCGACGGAATCCGCCGCTCAGGCGACGGTCGACGACCTCACCGCCAAGCTGACCGCCCAGCAGGCCGTGATCGATCAGGCCCGCATCCTGTACCAGTGCGAGCTCACGGGTGAGGGCGCGGGCACTGTTCCCGGCTGCACCGGCGTGAACGGCGAGGGCGCGAGCTCGGATGCCGCCGAGGCCCAGCTGGCCGAGGCGCAGCAGACCTATGACGCGCTCGCCGCGCAGCTGCGCACGGCCAACGAGGAACTCGCCGCGGCCGGCACTGCCGCCAAGGAGAACACCAGCACGTCGGAGACGCAGAACCGCGAAGAGGCGCAGTCGCAGCTGCCCGCTGCGCGCGACACCTACGACGCCGCGCTCGATGCGTACAACGCGCGGGCCGAATCCGTGGCATCCGGCAATGCGGGAGCGATCGGTCTGCTGAGCCAGATCAGCGGCCTCAACCGCCTGAGCGAGAAGGAGCCGACGATCCTGTGGGCGCACATCCTGATCGCCGCGCTGTTCTTCATGATCGAGCTGCTGCCGGTGCTCGTGAAGGTGCTCACGTCGTACGGCGACCCGTCGCTCTACGAGAAGGCCGCCGCGATCCGCAGGCAGGTCGCACTCGACAAGGTGACGGCCGAGGGATTCCGCGACAGGGCGGCGATCGTGACCGTGCAGTCGCAGGGGATCCAGGCGGATGCGTCGCCCGCCGAGCCGCAGACGCGGGCCGAGCGCAAGGAAGCCGAGCAGGCGGAGCAGGAGCGGGCGCAGGCCGAGGAGCGCGAGCTCGCGGAGAAGCGTGCGCAGGCCCAGACGCTCGAGGAGCAGGAGCAGCTGGTCGAGTCGCGCGCCTGAGTTCGTGTGACGTGCGTTCCGGTCGCGATTCGTGCCGGTTCCGCACGCACTCGACCGGCACGAGTGCGGCGGTGGCCGCCGACCGGTTCAGGCCGCGTGCACACGCAGCCGGGTGGCGAGTTCGCGGAGCCGGACCTGTTCGACAGGGCGTGCGGCCATCGCCGGAGTCGAGATGACGTCACCGACCCGGAGAGCGCCCTGCGTGTGCACAGCCGCGGCGAGCGAGCGGATCAGCGCGACCGTCGACGGCTCTCCCTTCCAGGTGGCACCGGTCAGCGCCGTCTCGATGAGCATCAGAGATCGGCGAATCGCCGGGTCATGCTGGCGAGAATCCTCTGAGAGCCATTCGACGAGCTCGCGAATGGTCCATTCGGGGGATATTGGCTCAAGATCCTGAGATTTCATGGTGATTGGTGTGGTCATTGGTCCAGAATCGGATGCCATGAGCATCATCGACAGAGCCAATGACCGGCCAGTGGCCCAGCGATCGGCCGGTGGAGTCGCTCCTCTCGTGCGATCGGGCGAGGTGTCGGCGGAGGTCCTGGCTGCTCGACTCGGTCGATGGACTCAGGGCGAGGGCACTCTGGTGGCGCGGCTGTCTGACGGCGTGGCCGCTCTCATCTCGGGCGGCGAGCTGCGGGCGGGTGACCGGCTTCCGGCGGAGCGCGGGTTCGCCGCAGCGAGCGCGGTCTCTCGGGGCACGGTCGTCGCGGCCTACGCGGACCTCGCCGAACGCGGGCTCGTCGACCGGCGTCAGGGCAGCGGCACGAGGGTCGCCGGAGTCGCGACGCCGGCGATCGCATCCGCGCAGCGGCCAGGGCGCGGAGAGGCGCTCTTCTCGGCGTCGCCGAACACGATCGATCTGCTGCGCACCGTGCCGCAGCTCTCCGATCTCGCCGTCCAGCTGATCCGCGAGCACCGACCGCGGCTCGAACTCGCCCTGCTCCCCGAGACCGACCCCGCCGGGCTGCCTGCGCTGCGCGAGCTGATCGCCGAGATGTACTGCGCGGAGGGGACGCCGACGACGCGCGAGCAGATCCTGGTCACCCACGGCGCGCAGCAGGCGATCAGCCTCGTGATCAATGCGCTGGTCAGCCCCGGCGACGTGGTGCTCGCCGAGGAGGTGACCTGGCCGGGGGTCACCGACTCGGTCGGCCTTCGCGGAGGCGTGGTGCACGGCATCCCGATGGGGCATGACGGGCTCGACGTCGATGCGCTCGAGGTCGCGATCGCCCGATTGCGCCCGGTCGCGATCGCCCTCAACCCCCACCACCAGAACCCCACGGGCACCAGACTCCCTGCGGCCGCGAGACATCGCGTCGCCGAACTGGCCGCGCAGTACGGAGTTCCCGTCATCGAAGACAGGGTGGTCGCGGGCATCTCGTTCGACGGCGTCGTGCCGCCGACGCTGGCGGCGGAACGCGCCGACGCGCCGATCATCGTCGTCGAGTCGGTGTCGAAGTGGGCATGGGCGGGACTGAGGATCGGCTGGCTGCGGGCCGACCCCGTTCTCGTGCGCAGACTGCGCGCGGCGCGCCAGCTCGCCGACCAGTCGACGAGTGTGCCCGGTCAGCTCCTCGCACTGGACCTGCTCGGGAAGGCTGTCGACCTGCGGACCGCGACCAGCCGCATCCACGGTGAGCGTCTGACGCTCGTGCGGTCGCTGCTGGCCGAGCACCTGCCCGACTGGCGCTGGATCGAGCCTCGCGGTGGGCTCTCCCTCTGGGCCGCCCTGCCGGTGGGGTCGGCCGGCGCCTTCTCCCGGATCGCGGCCGTGCACGGGGTGTCGATCGCCGGAAGTGCGGCGTTCGCGGCATCCGTTCTGCCTGACGATCACATCCGCATCCCGTTCACTGCGCCCGACGACGTGCTCACCGAGGGGGTGCGCCGACTGGGCGTGGCGTGGCGGGAGTATCGGGATGCTCTCATAGCAGCACCGTCGGCCTGACACCTGCTGTTCTGAGACCGGTCACGAAGATCCGGGCCCGGTGTCTGCGGGGGCCGGTAGCGTTGTTGCATGGTCAACTATCGCTATCTCGGCAACAGCGGTCTCAAGGTCTCTGAGATCACCTATGGCAACTGGGTCACGCACGCTTCTCAGGTCGAAGACGACGCCGCCGTCAAGACGGTGCACGCGGCGCTCGACGCCGGCATCACCACGTTCGACACGGCAGACACGTATGCCAACACGGCGGCGGAGGTCGTGCTCGGCAAGGCGCTCGAAGGGCAGCGCCGCGAAGGACTCGAGATCTTCACGAAGGTCTACTTCCCCACAGGTCCCAAGGGCCCGAACGACACCGGACTGAGCCGCAAGCACATCCTCGAGTCGATCAACGGCTCGCTGACGCGCCTCGGCACCGACTACGTCGACCTCTACCAGGCGCACCGCTTCGACTACGAGACCCCGTTGGAGGAGACGTTCCAGGCGTTCGCCGACGTCGTCCGTCAGGGCAAGGCGCTCTACATCGGCGTCTCGGAGTGGACGGCGGAGCAGCTGCAGGAGGGCCACGCGCTCGCGAAGCAGCTCGGCGTGCAGCTGATCTCGAACCAGCCGCAGTACTCGATGCTGCACCGCGTGATCGAGGGCAAGGTCGTGCCGGCCTCCGAAGAGCTCGGCATCTCGCAGATCGTCTGGTCGCCGATGGCGCAGGGCGTGCTGTCGGGCAAGTACCTTCCGGGCCAGCCGGTGCCCGAGGGCTCGCGCGCGACCGACCCGCACAGCGGCTCGGAGTTCATCAAGAGCTTCCTGCAGGATGACATCCTCACCGCGGTGCAGAAGCTCAAGCCGATCGCCGAAGAGGCGGGCCTGTCGATGCCGCAGCTCGCGATCGCGTGGGTGCTGCAGAACCCGAACGTCGCCGCCGCTCTCGTCGGAGCCTCGCGCCCCGAGCAGCTCGCCGAGACGGTCAAGGCCTCGGGTGTCACGCTCGACGCCGACACCCTCGCGGCCATCGACGCCGCACTGGGCGACACGGTCAACCGCGACGCCGAGGCCACCTACTCGGTGTCGCCGAAGGCGCGCCTGGTCTGATGACCGCATGACGAAGGCCGCCGTTCGAAATGAACGGCGGCCTTCGTCATGCGCGGGAGCGATTACTCCTTGACGGCTCCGGCTGTCAGTCCCTGCACGATCCAGCGACTCGCGAGAGCGAACATCACCATCGTCGGCAGAATCGTCAGCACGGCGGCCGCCGACATCGAACCCCAGTCGATGTTGAACGTCGAGATGAAGCCGTTCAGCGCCGACGGCACCGTGCGGTTCTCATCGGTGTTCATGAGCACGACCGACAGGAACAGCTCGTTCCAGCAGTTGACGAAGTTGAAGATGAACGCGGCGATGATGCCGGGGGTCATCACCGGCACGAGCACCCGGAACAGAGCGCCGAAACGCGAGCATCCGTCGATCATCGCCGCCTCTTCGAGGGCGTCGGGGACGTTCTCGAAGAACCCGCGCAGCATCACGGTGGAGAACGGGATGCAGACCGCGATGTACACGAGGATCAGACCGGGCTTGGTGTCGACCAGGCCGAGGTCGGTCATCATCGAGTACAGCGGGCCGAGCGCGATGAATGCCGGGATCATCTGCGTCAGCAGGAACGCGACCAGCACCGTGCCCTTGCCGCGGAACTCGAAGCGGGCGATCACGTAGGCGCTCAGCAGCGCGATCAGCGTCGCCACCGCGCCCGCGATCGTCGCCACGATCGCGGAGTTGGCGAGGAACACCCCGAACGAGCTCTGCTGGAACAGACTGACGTAGTTGTCGAACGAGGGCTCTGACGGCCAGTACTCGATCGGGAACGAGTTGATCGTGCCCGGCGACTTGAACGACGTCAGCGCGATCCAGTACAGCGGGAACAGCGTGATGACGAGCCAGAGCAGAAGCCCGACCACACGCACGACGCCGCCGACCGACACCTTGCGCGCAGGTCGCGGTGCCTTCGCGATGTCGGGAACGGTGAGACGACGAGTCTCGGTGACTGTTGTGCCGGTGATGGTCATCGCTGCACCTTCCGCATCGCCATCAGGTAGAACGCGCAGAACACGAACAGGAACGCGACCACGATGAGTCCGATCGCACTCGCGATGCCGTAGTTGCCCTGCTGGGTGTAGTTGATCATCCACGTCGTGACGATGTGCGTCTGGTTCGCCGGCCCGCCGTTCGTCATCGCGTAGATGATGTCGGGGAAGTTGAAGATCCAGATGATGCGCAGCAGGATCGTGAGCAACAGCGTCATCGAGATGTACGGGATGATGATCGAGAACAGCTGCCGGACCTTGCCGGCGCCGTCGAGGCTCGCGGCCTCGAGCATCTCGTCAGGCACCGACTGGAGCGCGGCGAGGATCATGATCGCGAAGAAGGTCACGCCGTACCAGATGTTGGCCACGATGACCGCGAACATCGCGAGCTTCGGATCGGCCAGCCAGGGGAGCGGGGCGTCGATCAGGCCGACCTTCATGAGCAGGTCGTTCACGACGCCGAACTCCGCGTTGAACATCCAGCGGAAGAGCATCCCGATCAGGAATCCCGACACCGCCCACGGGAAGAACACGAGGGCCTGGTAGAGCCCGCGGAAGCGGAACCGCTTGCGCAGCGCGAGCGCGATCAGGAACCCGATCACGAGCTGCGGCACGAGCGAGCCGACCACCCAGAGCACCGAGTTCCACGCGACGACGGGGAACGCCGGGTCCTGGAAGACGGTGACGAAGTTGTCGAAGCCCACCCAGGGGGTAGACGTGAGATCCCACAGGTTCCAGTCGTGGAAGGCCATGCGTGCGCCCTGCAGCATGGGCCAGTAGGTGAACCAGCACACGAACACGATCGCCGGGGCCATGAAGGCCAGCAGCGTCAGCGCGTGGCGGCCACGGAACGGGCGGCGCCGGCGGGATGCCGGGGAGGCCCCGCCGGCGGTGCCGACGGAGCCCCCTTCGAGAGCGGTCCGGGTCACGGATCAGCCCTTTTCCGCTGCGTACTTCTCGGTCCAGAAGGCATCCCACGACTCGAGCAGCTCGCTGGTCGACATGTTGCCGAGCAGCACGTTCTGCACATCCTGGTCGGACTTCTGGATCCACTCGGTCCACCAGCTGACGCCACGCGGCTGACGCACGTTCACGTACGTCTCGGGATCCTCCGTCATGGTGACGTAGCTGGTCCACGGGCCGGTCGAGTAGAACTCGTCGTCCGCGGCATCCGAGATGATCGGCACGAGGCTGTTGGCCTGGGCGAACTCGGTCGCGGGCTCGGCCGACGAGAGGAACTCGACGAGCTTGACTGCGGCATCCTGGTGCTCGCTGTTCTCGGCGACGCCCCAGCCGGCGACGGCCAGCGGCTGCGCGGCCTTGCCCGACGGGCCGACGAGCAGCGGAGCGGTGTCCCACTGGTCTTCGGTCAGCGACGAGTCCTGCACCGTGGCGATGACCTCGGGGTCCTGCAGCAGGAACGCCGTGGTGCCGTTGGTGAAGCCTGCGACCATCTCGGGGTAGCCCCACGAGACGGCCGAGGGCGGGGAGGCCTCCTTGAACAGGTCGAAGTAGTCATCGACGGCCTCCTGCGCCTCGGGGGCGGCGAAGATCGTCGATCCGTCCTCCATGAGGAACGCGTCATCGACGTCGAGGCCGTCGATCGTGTAGGCCTCGATCGCCGCGACCACGTTGCTGTTCGCGTTCGCACCCCCGCGGAACGCGTAGCCGTAGATGTTGTTCGACGGGTCCTGGATGGCGCTGGCCTGCTCGAGCAGGTCCTTCCAGCTGTGCGGAGGACCGTCGAAGCCGGCCTCCTCGACCAGGTCGGTGCGGTAGAAGAGCGACAGGCCGTAGAAGCCGTAGGGCACGAAGTAGCTCTTGCCGTCGGTGGCCACCGACGCAGCCTGCGCGTTGTCGGTCAGGGCGTCCCAGCCGTCCCACTTCTCGAGGTCGCCCGAGATGTCGTGCAGCCAGCCGTTGTTGGCGAACGGGCCGACCGTGATGTCGCGGACCTCGAGGACGTCGACGCCCTTTCCGGACTGCAGCATCTGCTGGATCTTCGCATCCGCCTGCTCGGTGGGCGGCGAGACGAGCTTGACCTTGATGTCGGGGTTCGCCTTCTCGAAATCGTCGAGGAGCCCGCGGAGCAGGTCGGTGCGTGCAGGGTTGGTCAGGCTCTCGACCATCTGCAGGGTGACGGTGCCGTCGGCGGATTCGCCGCCGCTTGCGGAACAGCCGGTGAGCGCGAGTGCGGCGACGGTGCCGATTCCCGCGGCGGTCGTCAAGATTCTGTTCTTCTTCACGAGGTGCCTCTCAGTTGGTGGTGGTGGTGGGTCGGGTGGGTCGGGTGGGTGTGGATCGGGTGGTGGGTGGAGCTGGTGGGTGCGGATCGGGTGGTCGGGTCAGGAGACGATGATCGAGTCGGGGGTGCGGATGCCGGCTCGGCGGAGGATCTGCGGGATGCAGCGCTCGACGAAGGCCTCGAAGTCCGACGCCTCGGTGTAGAGGTGCGCCGACAGGCGGAAGTAGCCGACGCCGCGGAAGCTGGTGAACGCGGTCTCGACGCCGGTCTCGTCGAGCAGATCCATGCGCAGGGCGTCGGCCTCTTCCCGTGTGGATCCGAGTCCGAGCGGCAGACGCACGAGCCGCATCGACGGCACGGGCGAGGGCAGCGGGGTGAGGGGGTCTTCGTCGCCGTAGGGGCGCAGGCCTTCGGCGATGATCTCGGCACCGGCATCCGCCATCTGCACCATCGCCTGGCGGGCGTTGTGCCAGCCGAACTCGCGCTCGATGAACTCGATCGACGCGGGGGTGGCCAGGTAGGTCGTCGCGTCGATCGTGCCCTGGGTGTCGAAGCGCTCGGGGTAGGGCTCGTTCGCGGCCCACGAGTCGATGAGCGGCCAGAGGTCGTCTCGGTCGGGTGCGGTCGTGACGAGCAGCGCCGAACCACGCGGGGCGCAGGGCCACTTGTGCAGGTTGCCGAACCACCAGTCGCCGCCGGCGACAGCCGCGGCATCCGCGACGAGACCGGGGGCGTGGGCGCCGTCGACGAGCGTGCGGATGCCGCGGTCGGCGGCGAGCTCGGCGATGCGGCGCGTCGGCAGCATCCGGGCCGTGGGGGAGGTGATCTGGTCGACCACGATCAGGCGAGTGCTCGGGGTGAGCGCGTCGGCGAAGCGCTGCACGACCTCGTCGTCGGAGGCGAGCAGCGGCAGCTCGACGGCGCGGACGGATGCTCCGAAGCGGCGGGCCAGACGCTGCGCCCCCATCGTGATCGCGCCGTAGCCCTGGTCGGTCACGAGGATCTCGTCGCCGCGCTCGAGGTGCAGGGCGTTGTAGACGACGGTGGCCGCGGCCGAGGCGTTGGGGACGAAGACGCTGTCTTCGGCGTAAGCGCCCACGAACGGTGCGGTGCGCTCGCGGGCCTGCTGCACGCGCTCGGCGATGCGGGGGAACCACTCGACCGGGCTCAGGTCGGCGCGGCGGCGCAGCGCATCCTGCTGTTCGACGACGGCGGTGGGGACTGCGCCGAAAGAGCCGTGGTTCAGATGGATCACGTCGGGATCGAGCGGCCACGCATCACGGGCTCGGATGCCGGAGTTCAGCGTGAGCGGTGCGGGGAAGAGTGGTGCAGGCATCGGTCCTCGTCGGTGCAGTGGGGGAGTTGTTGCACAACTTTGCCACAGAGGTTCCGATATGGCTATGGAAAGGTGAAGATGAAACATAGTTGTCATACGAATTTGATGAAGAGCGCGCGTCCGACAGACTCGCAGGGGAGTGGCCGGTGTCAGAGAGGATCACGATGAGCGCTTTGGATACGGCTCTGCACGGGCTGCGTGCGCTGATCGCCGACGGGGCCCTGCGCCCCGGCGACCGTCTGCCGAGCGAGGGCGAACTGTGCGAGACGCTCGGTGTCTCGCGAGGATCCCTGCGCGAAGCCATCCGCATGCTGGCCGCACTCGGAGTGCTCGAGACCCGCCACGGCTCCGGCAGCTACGTCAGCGAACTGCGCGCCGCCGACCTGATCGGCAGTCTGTCCCTCACGGTCGGGTTGCTGCCCATGGCCGGAGTGCTCGAGCTGACCGAGCTGCGTCGCGTGCTCGAACCGCATGCCGCCGCGCTCGCCGCGGCCCGCATCGATGCCGCAACCCTCGAGGAGCTCAGCGGCGTGCTCGATGAGATCGAGGCCAGCGACGACTTCGAGGACCACTCGCGCCTCGACCACGCCTTCCACATGACGATCTCCGAGGTCGCCGGCAATGACGCCCTCACGAGTCTCATCGACGTGCTGCGCTCACGATCGCGGGCGTATCGGATTCCGGATGCCGGTGACGCGGCCGAGCTGAAGCTGCACTCGGACGCCGGGCACCGCGCGATACTCCGCGGGCTCGCGGCGGCGGATCCCGTCGCGGCCTCGGCTGCGGCATCCGCACACGTCGCGCAGACCGAGTACTGGGTGCGGCGGTACACCGAGACCGACATCGTCGCCGAGGGGTCGGCCGTCGAGCCGGACTGAGTTCGGCGGGCTCGCGAGGCTCGCCTCGATTCAGTCTTTCTGCGGTGCGAAGCGCAGCACATTCGTGTTGCGACGGACGAAGCCGACGGACTCGTAGAGGCGCAACGCCGATTCGCGAGACGGTCGGGACGTCAGATCGAGTGTCGACAGCCCCCGCTGTTGCGACTCGTCGATGATCGCTGCGAGCAGCAGGCGTGCGATGCCTCGTCCACGGGTGCTCTGATCGACCACGACGTCTTCGATGCTGCCGTGCCATCCGGTGATGAGCGGGGCCGTCACGAGGGTGGCCATTCCCACGATGCGCCCTGACTCGCGCGCGACGAACAGGTCGGTGTTCTGCGCCTGGAGCAACGAGAGCACCCGTTCCGCGTCGAATCGAGCGGTCGCCGAGAGCTGAGGGAGAAGTGCCTCGATCCGGTGAAGGTCATCCGCTGTGAGGCGGTCCGCGATCGCGATGCTGATTCCGTCGGCCATGGGTGACGTGTCAGGCGAGGGTGATGTCGACCTGGATCTCGGTGGCGATGCGTTCGAGGTCACGGCGCAGGGCGTCGAGGTCGACCGACGCGGGTACCCGTGCGATCACGGACGCCTCGAACAGGCGGCCGCCGGTCATCGCGGCGTCCCGGGTCTCGGTCGCCAGCTCTTCGATGCTCAGATCGTGCGCGCTCAGCACGTTCGACACCTCGCGGACGATGCCCGAACGGTCGTTGCCGAGCACCCGGATCTCGAGCATCTGGTCCTCGGCGTCCGTGTCTGCCGGGGAGCCGGTGAGAACCGCGAGGGTCAGGAGCCCCTGGCCCTGCAAGCCGCGCAGGGCATCCTGCAGTTCGTCTGTGCGCTCCGTTGCGACCGATACCTCGATCACGCCGGCGAATGTTCCGGCGAGCTCGGCCAGCGAGCTGTTCTCCCAGTTGCCGCCGTGGGCCTCGACGACATCGGCGACGGCAGCGACGAGACCTGGGCGATCAGCACCCGCGACAGTGAGGATGAGAGTAGTCATGCGGCCAGCGTAGCCGTTCGCAATTCAGCATCATCGCTCGGAAAGCACCCGAAGACCGTGGCCAGGTGGCCGATCCGGGGTGTCCGTGCTGAGTTGTGAACGGCAGGTCAGTCGAACCCGGTCAGTCGACCCCCGGTCAGTCGACCCAGTCGCCGGTGTCGAGGAAGCGATCGAGGCGCTCGCGGTGCGGGGCGAGGTCCCAGCCCTGCTGCGCGACCCACTCGTCGTTGAAGTACGTGCCGGCGTAGCGGATGCCGCTGTCGCAGATCAGCGTGACGATGCTGCCGGTCTCGCCCGCCGCGCGCATGCGCGCGATCAGCTGGAACGCCCCGTACAGGTTGGTGCCGGTCGAGCCTCCGGCGAGGTGCAGGGTGCGCTCGCGCAGCATGCGGATCGCGGCGATCGACCCCGCATCGGGCACGCGGATCATCTCGTCGATCACCGTCGGCACGAACGAGGCCTCGACGCGCGGCCGACCGATGCCCTCGATGCGGCTGGGGCGCCCGGCGGGCGGGTCGAGGGTTCCCGCCCACCCGTCGTAGAACGCCGAGCCCTCGGGGTCGACGACGGCGATCTGCGTCTCGTGGCGGCGGTACTTGACGTATCGCCCGAAGGTCGCGCTGGTGCCGCCGGTGCCCGCACCCACGACGATCCAGCGGGGGATCGGATGCCGTTCCTGCGACAGCTGGCTGAACACGCTCTCGGCGATGTTGTTGTTGCCACGCCAGTCGGTCGCGCGCTCGGCGAAGGTGAACTGGTCGAGGTAGTGCCCGTGGCACTCGGACGCGAGACGCTGGGCCTCGGGAGACATGTCCTCTGCGCGGTCGACGAAGTGGCAGCGTCCGCCGTAGAACTCGATGAGGTCGATCTTCTCCTGGCTCGTCGACCGGGGCACGACCGTGACGAACGGCAGCCCGAGCATCCTCGCGAAGTACGCCTCCGAGACGGCGGTGGATCCGCTCGACGACTCCACGAGGGTCGAGTGCTCCGTGATGCGGCCGTTGACGAGTCCGTACAGGAGCAGCGAGCGCGCGAGACGGTGCTTGAGCGACCCGGTGGGGTGCACCGACTCGTCCTTCAGGTACAGATCGATGCCCCACTCGGGTGGCAGCGGGAACAGGTGCAGGTGCGTGTCGGCACTGCGGTTCGCGTCGGCTTCCAGCAGGGCGATCGCGGTGCTGGTCCAGTCGCTCATCCTTCGAGCGTAACGCCCCGCTACCTGGCCGTGTAGCCGCCCTCGCCCGTCTCGCCGTCGTACGTGAAGACCTCGTCTTCGAGCGTGATCTGGATGTCGTCGCCGAGCGGCTGTTCAGCGAGCAGGCGCTCTTCGAGCATCGTCATCCGCTCCTCGTACTCCTGCGCCTGCGCCTCATCGACGCCCCAGATCGTCGCGACCTTCATGTCGGTGAGGAAGTACAGGAAGGCCGAGACGGCAGTGCGGTTGAACTCGGTGTCGGGGATGCTCTGCCACAGCGCTCCGCTGTCGCGCAGCCGCTTGTACTCGTCGATCTTCGCCTGGAGGACGTCGGCGATCGCGGATGCGTCGGCGTCACCCGGGTCGTCGGACGGCGACTCCTCGGTGGAGGGGTCGTCGGAGGGCTCGCTGGGAGCCGCGGCCGTCGCGGAGGGCATCGGTGCGGCGACCGGCTCGCGCGAACTCATCAGCAGGCTCACGGCCACGCCGACTCCGACGACGATGATCAGCACGAATGCCGCGACCGCCGCGATCACGATGCCGAGGGTCCTGCCCGAGCGCGAGGGAGGACTCGGCGGTGCGGAGGGGTACGGATACGCCGCGCCAGAGGGAGCGGGAACCTGCTGGCCTGCCGGGTACGGGTACGGATACGAGGCGGGCTGCTGAGGCGGGTAGTGCCCGCCCTGTTGCTGATACTGCCCTGGCGGCTGCTGCGGGTGCTGCCCCGGCTGCCGGCCCGACGCATACGGGGGCAGCGGCGGCGCGACGGGCCCGCCGGGTGCAGGCGGCGGCGACCCGGGAGGTGCGGGTGGCCCACTCAGCGGCGGCGCCAGGGGGACCGACGAAGAGAGATCACCGGGAGCCGCAGCCGGAGGCGGCGGGATGACCGGTTCGGGTTCCGAAGTCGGTGGATGCGCGTCGTCGACCATCGTGTCTGCCCCCCTGCTCGCGTCGCCCGGTGCGACGCATGCTCCGCTGCCAGGCTAGCCGCCTCAGCGCACTCTGCTACCGATGCGCCGGTCAGCGAACAGTGCCGGCGCGCGAGGTGCCGCCGTCGTCGTCGACGTGCAGCAGCGACGCGTGCGACTGCTCCTGCTGCAGCTGGAATTCGAAGCGCGAGCGGTCACCGCGGTGGTGGGCCACGAAGTACTCGATCGGGATGCCGTCGGCGGAACGACTCACGCTGCGCAGCCGCAGCAGGGCCGAGCCGGCGCTCACGCCGAGATACTGCGCCTGCTCGTGGGTGGCGACGGTGGCCTCGGCCGAGCGGACGCCGCTGGTGGCCACGATGTCGTGATCGGCGAGCAGCCGATACAGGGATCGCTCCGACAGGTCGACGCCGAGGGTGACGCCGCCGACGGCATCCGGCATCCAGGTCGTGGAGAGCGACCACGGTTCGCCGTCGACGTGACGGAGGCGGTCGAGCACCACGACGGGAGCGCCGACCTCGACCTCGAGGGCCGCCGCGATCTCGTCGTCGGCCAGGGTCTGCTCGTGCCGCAGCACATCGCTGTGCACGTGGCCGCCGCGGCGCTCGACGTCGTCGTACAGACCGACCAGCGTGTGCACGAGGCTCTCGCTGGTGCGCGGGCGGGACACGAAAGTGCCCTTTCCCTTGACCCGCTCGACGAGCCCCTCGTGTTCGAGCTGGGCGAGCGCCTGACGCACGACCGTGCGGGAGATGCCATAGCGCTCGCACAGGCGGTGCTCGCCGGGCAGGGGGTCGCCCGGCTGCAGGCCGTCTCTCGAGATGCCCTCGATGATCAGCTGACGCAGCTGGTCGTACATGGGCGCCGCGGAGTGGCGGTCGATCGTGTCGTTCATGTCAGTACGCCACCCCTGCGTGCAGGATCACATTCGCGTACGGGGTGAACTCTCCCGAGCGCACGAACGCGCGCGCCGAGTGCGTGAGCTTCTTGAACTCGACGTGCGGGATCAGCTCGATCTCGAAATCCTGATCGGCGAAGCGCTCGCGCAGCGCGGCGAGCACCTCGGGGCTCTTCTCGGCCACCTCCGCAGAGACGGTCGCGCCCTCGACGACGAGCTCGGCGAGCACGGTGTCGAGCACGTCGAAGAACGCCGGGGCCCCGGGGCGGTAGGCGAGGTCGATGCGCTCGGACCCCGGCGGAATCGGCAGCCCCGCATCGGTCACCACCAGCAGGTCGGTGTGTCCGGTCTCGCTGATCACGCGCGAGAGGGCGGGGTTGATGGTCGTCGCTGTCTTGCGCATGATGTCTCCTCGGGGGATGTCAGTGGGCGTCTCGTGCGGCCAGGAATGCTTCGACCTCGGCGCGCAGCGGCAGGCTCGGCGAGGCGCCCTGCTTCGTGACGGCGAGCGCGCCGGCGGCCGTGGCGATGCGCACGGCATCCGTCAGCTCCAGGCCGTTCGCCAGCGCCGCACCGAGATATCCGGCGTAGGCGTCGCCCGCGGCTGTGGTGTCGACGGCCTCGACCGGGAACGGGGGGATGACGGATGCTCCGGCTGCCGTCACGACGCACGAGCCTTGACCGGCGAGCGTGATCACGGCCGCGTCGACCCCGCGGTCGAGGAACCAGCGGCCCGCGAGCGCGGCGGACGCGGCATCCGTCACCTCGATGCCGCTGAGCACCGAGGCCTCGGTCTCATTCGGGGTCACGATGTCGATGTTCGCCCACACCGCGTCGTCGAGCGGAGCGGCGGGTGCCGGGTCGAGGATGACGGTCATGCCGTGCTCGCGTCCCCGCGACGTGATGTGCGCGGTGAGGGCCGACGGGGTCTCCAGCTGAGTGAGCAGCACCGAGGTGGTGGGCGCGAGGGCGGTGAGCGCCGCATCGATCTGCTCGGTGCTCAGGGCGGCGTTCGCGAGCGGCACCATGACGATGTCGTTCTGCGCCGAGGCGTCGACGCGGATGTGGGCGATGCCGGTCGGCCCGGGCACGGTGCGCAGGTGGGCGAGATCGACGCCGGCGTCGCTCAGGCCAGTGACGACGAGGTCGTGGAAGAGGTCGTCGCCGACGCATCCGACGAAGCTCGTGCGTGCTCCGGATCGTCCGGCTGCGACGGCCTGGTTGGCGCCCTTGCCGCCGAGCATCAGGGTGAACTCATCTCCGAGGATGGTCTCGCCGCGGGCCGGGAGCCGGGTCGAGAAGGTCGTCACGTCTGCGGTCACACTGCCGACGATGACGACGCCGGTGCGATCGGGCGAGGTGGCGGCTGTCATGGCACTCCTGATCGTCGTCGATGCGGGGTGCTTTGACATCCTCCGCGGCTGTCATTACATTAGCCGAATCTGAACCTGTAACGACAGGTTGTGCACAAGGAGACCCGATGACCGCGCTGGCCCCCCGTCTCTATGTCGACAGCGCGAACGTCGACCGCGTCTCGTCGCTCCTCGCCGCGGGCGTCGTGCACGGCGTCACCACCAACCCGACGATCCTCGAGCGCGGCGGTCGCACCGCAGCCGAGATCCCCGAGCTCTACGCCCGCTGGGCAGGCGAGGGTGCACGCGAGATCTTCTTCCAGACGTGGGGCGGCGACACTTCATCCTTGCTCCGCAACGCCGAGGGCATCAGGGCGCTCGGCGACCGGGTGGTCGTGAAGGTGCCCGCGACGCGCGACGGTTTCGCCGCGGCATCCGCTCTGGTGCGCGACGGCGCGACCGTGCTCGTCACCGCCGTGTACTCGGTCGCCCAGGCGCTGGTGTGCGCCTCGATCGGCGCGCAGTACATCGCTCCCTACCTCGGACGCATGCGGGATGCCGGCATCGACGGCGACGCCGTGATCGCCCGCATGCAGGAGATGTGCGCGGGCAGCGATTCGAACGTGCTCGCCGCGAGCCTGCGGTCGCCCGATGACATCACCGGCCTGCGTCTCGCGGGGGTGCCGTACTTCACCGCGGCACCGGACGTGATCGAGCAGATGCTGTTCCACGGGGTCAGCGACAGCTCGGCGGCGGAGTTCGACGCGGCGATGGTGCGACTCGGGGCCTGAAGGCGGCCGATCGCTCTCAGGCGGTGGCCGCCTGACGCAGCCACCGCTCGACGCCGGCGATGTGCGCGGTGGCGAGCGAGGTCGCGAGGCCCGAATCGCGGCGGGCGATGGCGTCGGCGATCGCCCGATGCTCCGACAGCGTGCGCTCGACGGCTCCGCCCTCGGTGAGCCCCCGCCACACGCGGGCGCGCACGGTCTGGCTGCTCAGGTGCTCGATGAGGCTGGCGAGATAGGCATTGCCCGCCATGCCGACGATCTCGCGATGGAAGCGGATGTCGTGCTCGACGAGCTCTTCGATGCTCACCGTCGAATCGATGGATTCGACCTCGCGCTCGAGATCGGCGATCGCCTCGTCGGTGCCGAGGGTGGCCGCGAGGCCGGTCGCCTGCGACTCCAGCATCCGTCGCACGGCGAAGATCTCGAGCATCGAGTCGTCGTCATGCATGTCGACCACGAACGAGATCGCCTCGAGCAGCAGGTGGGGTTCGAGACTTGTGACATAGGTGCCGTCGCCCCGTCGCACGTCGAGCACTCGGATCACCTCGAGCGCCTTCACCGCCTCGCGCATCGAGTTGCGCGACAGGCCGAGGCGTTCGGACAGCTCTTTCTCGGGAGGAAGCCGATCGCCGGGGGCGAGCTCGCCTGAGACGATCATCGCCTTGATCTTCTCGATCGCGTCGTCAGTCACTGCCATGGCGTCATCCTAACCATTCATCGGATGTCTGCGGCAGGATGGAGGCATGCGCGTACTCGATTCGCACCTGCATCTCTGGGATCCCGAGCTTCTGCACTACACCTGGCTCGAAGGCCCGCTCGCCTGGCTGTTCGGTGAGACCGAGATCGAGCACGCGCGAATAGGGAACGCGACCTCCGAAAGAGCGGTCTTCGTGCAGGCCGAGACCATCGAAGACGACTTCCTCGACGAGGTGCGCTGGGTGGCGAGTCTGGCCGCCCGCATCGGAGTGGTCGGAATCGTCGCCGGCGCTCGTCTCGATCGCGGCACCGACACGACCGCCCACCTTGAAGGCCTTGCGGCCGAGCCGCTCGTGGTCGGCGTGCGTCACAACCTGCAGGGCGAGCCAGACGGGCTGGCGGTGTCGGCCGCCTTCGTGACCGGCGCCCGCGAGGTCGCAGCGCACGGGTGGGCCTTCGACGCCTGCATCCGTGCATCCCAGCTTCCCGAGGTCGCCCGTCTCGCGGGGGCGGTGCCCGAGCTGCGGATCGTGCTCGATCACCTGGGCAAGCCGCAGGTCGGCACCGCGGATGCTCCGGTCGCGCCGACGATGGAATGGGTGCGGGATCTCGACGACCTCGCACGGCATCCGAACGTGCTGTGCAAGCTGTCGGGGCTTCCGGCCGAGGCCGGGGGCGACTGGTCGGCTGAGCAGATGCATCCGTTCCTCGACGCCGCAGCCGACGCGTTCGGCGCCGAGCGACTGATGTGGGGCAGTGACTGGCCGGTCTCGGTCATCGGCCCCGCCGAAGCGGACGACCCGTATGCCAACGAAGACGGAACCCCGATGTACCAGCCCACGGCGCGCAGTCGGTGGGCGGATGCCGTGAGCGGCTGGGCCGAGCGCCGCGGACACGACGTCGACGCGATCATGTGGCGCAACGCCGAGGAGTTCTATCGCGTCGGCGCCAGGCCCCCGCGCGAGGACGCTCGGGAGGAGCGGCCTCGTCGCGGTTTCCTGGGATGGCTGCGGGGCGACCGCGCGTAGCGGCCGACTCAGCTGCCGACGGGGCGGAGGCGCAGCTGCGCCATGCCGCCGTCGACCTCGATGAACGTGCCGGTGGTCGACCCCGCGGCGGGGCTCACGAGGTAGGCCACAGCCGCTGCGACCTCGTCGGGCGAGACCAGACGACCGTGCGGCTGGCGGGCCTCGAGAGCGGCACGCTCGGCGGCCGGGTCGGAGGCCGAGTCGAGCAGGCGCCCGACCCAGGGGGTGTCGGCGGTGCCGGGGTTCACGGCGTTGACGCGGATGCCGTCGCGCAGGTGGTCGGCTGCCATGGCGCGCGTCAGGGCCGAGACGGCGCCCTTCGACGCGCTGTACAGAGCGCGCTGCGGCAGGCCGGTGGTCGAGGCGATGGATGCCGTGTTGCACACGGCCGCACTCGGCGACCTCTTGAGCCAGGGCAGCGCTGCCGAGGTGACGCGGGCGATGCCGGTGACGTTGATCGAGAGCACTCGGGCCCACTCGTCGTCGTCGTTCGCGCTGATGTCGCCCTGTGCGCCGACCCCGGCGTTGTTGACGACGATGTCGATGCGCCCGAATCTCTCGGCGACGGCGGCCACGGCCGCATCCACCGATGCGCGGTCTGACACATCGGCCGTGAACGCGGCGAACGCGGCATCCGCTCCTGAGGTGTCGCGATCGAGCACCGCGATCTGGGCGCCGTCGGCGTGCAGTCGGGCAGCGACCGCCGCGCCGATTCCTGATGCGCCGCCGGTGACGATCGCGACCAGTCCGTCGAGTGTGCTGCTCACTTCTGTGCCTCCCATGCCACGAACTCCTGGCGCTGGTGCCCGAGTCCTTCGATCTCGATCTCGACGATGTCGCCCGCCCTCAGGTACGGGAACCTGCCGCCGAACGCGACGCCCTGCGGGGTGCCCGTGAGGATCAGGTCGCCGGGCTCGAGCGTGACGTACTGCGACAGGTGGTGCACGATCACGCGCACGTCGAAGATCATGTCGTCGGTGTTCGAGTCCTGCCGCGCGTCGCCGTTGACCCAGCTGCGCAGCCGCAGGTCGTCGACGTCGACCTCGTCGGGGGTGACCAGCCACGGGCCGGTCGGGTTGAAGCCCGGGGCGATCTTGCCCTTCGACCACTGCCCTCCGGAGACCTCCATCTGGAAGGCGCGCTCGGACACGTCGTTCGCCGTGACGTAGCCCGCGATGTGCGCGTCGGCATCGTCGGGTGAATCCAGGTAGGCGGCGCGAGCACCGATGACGATGCCGAGCTCGACCTCCCAGTCGGTCTTCTCGCTGCCGCGGGGGATCGTGACCGGATCGTTCGGACCGACGACCGTGTTCGGCGTCTTGAGGAACATGATCGGCACGGTCGGCGGCTCGGAGCCCGACTCGCGGGCGTGCGCGGCGTAGTTCTGGCCGATGCAGATGACGGCGCTCGGGCGCGCGATCGGCGCTCCGATGCGCATCGCTGCGGCATCCTCGAGCACGGGGAGCTCGTCGGCGGCGCGGGCGGCGTCGATCCGTGCGCGGAAGTCACCGGCGAGGAAGTCGCCGTTGACATCGGATGTCACCGACCTCAGATCGAGGTAGCGCTCACCGTCGACGAGGACGGGGATCTCGGCGCCGGGAGTGCCTAGCCGTGCGAACTTCATGTCTCTCCTGATCACTGAGGATTCTGTGTTGCGGGGCGCGCCATGGAGGCCCGTCTCGTTGACAGTATAGACATCGGATGTTTACACTCCAAGAGATCTGCACGAATCCCCACCCCGTGCACGAGAGGACCCCGTGAGCCGCATCGTCGCCCTCGACACGACCGACATCCGCTTCCCCACGTCGCTGAGTCTGGACGGATCGGATGCCATGAATCCCGATCCCGACTACTCGGCCGCGTACGTGATCGTGCGCACCGACGCCGAGGACGGCATCGACGGCCACGCCTTCGTCTTCACCATCGGGCGAGGCAACGACGTGCAGGTCGCCGCGATCGACGCGCTCGCCGGGCACCTCGTCGGGCGCGAGATCGAGCCGCTGCTCGACGACATGGGCACGACGTTCCGCGACATCATCGGCGACTCGCAGCTGCGGTGGCTGGGGCCCGAGAAGGGCGTCATGCACATGGCGATCGGCGCGGTCATCAACGCGCTCTGGGACATCAAGGCGAAGCGCGCGGGGCTGCCGCTCTGGCAGCTCCTCGCACGGATGACGCCGGAGGAGCTGGTCGACCTCGTCGACTTCCGCTACCTCACCAATGCGCTCACGCGCGAGGACGCGCTCGAGATCCTGCGTGCCGCAGAGCCGGGCCGCATCGAGCGCGAACGAGAGCTGCTGGCCACCGGGTATCCGGGATACACGACGAGCCCCGGCTGGCTCGGCTACTCCGACGAGAAGCTCGAGCGGCTCGCCCGCGAGGCGATGGCCGACGGCTTCACCCAGATCAAGCTCAAGGTCGGTGCCGACCTCGACGACGACATCCGCCGCTTCCGC
>Ga0308167_1001999_pt1 | contig 20605 bp, 37 predicted proteins | sample PhyCR1_2_FD_202138 | JGI IMG/M metagenome (GOLD analysis project Ga0308167, IMG submission 202138) | Phyllosphere microbial communities from UC Gill Tract Community Farm, Albany, California, United States - DLSLRC.R1 | ecosystem: Host-associated > Plants > Phyllosphere > Unclassified | place... | reverse complement strand
AGGCGCCAGACCATACGCCCCTCTGCCGTGGGGATTGGTGATGGTATGCCACCCATATTGGTGATTTGGCCGACGCAGGGGTCGCTGATAGGGTTTTGCTGCACGTAGTCGATGATGGCCTGCACATCAGACTCTGACTTTGCGTAATCTCCTGCAGACTTGCCGGTGATCAGGTCAACAAGAACGTAATGGTCCGAGCCGATATCTCTGTCTACAGGAGTGCCGCCGTTAGGCCGGAAGACTATGAACCGTTGCTTCAGGTCACCCGTATCAGTCCACATGAGAGACTGAGCCGTATATCCTGAAGTCAGGCCGGCACCGATAAGCAGACTTTTAACGCGCTGGTGCATTGGAGGGTTCACAAACTCATCTCCTTTTTGATGGTCCGGTCGATGAGGTCGCGAGTATCCTCGAAGCCCTTCGTCAGGAACTCCTTCTGAGCTGTTGCCCTGCGGAATGTCTGCGGCACGTTAGGGTCGTGAACATAAACCGCATAGTTAGCCGAGTAGCCCACGCGCCCGGTTAAACGTGTACCTTTAATGTCGAGCTCTCGATACTGGCTGTTGATGAGCGTAGATGTATCGATAGGCGTATACAGGGCAGCCTGAGAAGAGCCGATGATTAAAGCGCTCTGAATGGCCCTCACCGCTTTCCTGCCCTGAATGTCACCAATCAGGGCGTTGAGATTCTGCTGGGCCTGCCGGATGCCGCGGACTTTTACTCCCATATCAGCCTCCCGTCAGAATCGCGTAATCATCATTTAGCCGCTCAAAGGTGTCTGGATAGCGAATTGCCTGCATCACCTCATCAGCGCCCGCATCGATCGGGTCAGGATTACTGGAAGCACCAATCAGGATGTAATCACCGGTATCTGCCAGCGCGTACTCGGTCCAGATGGTGTTTTTTACCACCCTCTCGCTGCCTATGGCACCTAACCGCTTACTGAGTCCACCCTGATAGTCGCAGGCAATCACCACTGGATCAGACCAGCCAAGAGAATCCCCATACTCATCCAGTCCCAGAGGTTTCCAGACTGTCGCCTGAGCCGTATATGACCAGTTGGCTAATGAACTCATTGCTATGGCCTCCAGCTGATTACATTCGGTCTTTCAGCAGCAATGCGAGAACAGTTAATCCGCCACTCGCCAGCCTCGTTAACGTATCCGGTAGTCTGAGAGTCTGTGTCGGTTTTCACCCACACCCGGCTAAATACCGTAGGTAACCTTTCCGATACAGGAATCCACATCAGCAGCCACCTACAACATCAAAGAACCCAACGCTGCTGCCTACATCGATCGGCAATGATGACGTACAGCCAGACTTATCGAGTGCCGCGAGAGTGTTGCGCATAGTCTTTACGTCGCCGCTGTAATCGAACGATCGGGACGCCCCTGAAGGCGCTGACTGTGATTTGATGCGCTGGCTGTAGGCAGTGATAGCCATCAACGTCACGGCGTACACCTGAATCAGCATCAGATCGCATTCATCGTAGCCAGCCGCCTCCAGGCACATGCTGATATTGCCTAACTTGCACAGGTAGGCGTCAATCATGAAGTCCGGGACGGAGTAACCCAGCGCAGATAACTGCTGTTTAACCTGCGCTGCTGTTATCTGCGCCATGATTACTTGTCCTTTTTGGTTGCTGCGGTCAGAGCCGCTTCTGCTGTATCAGCGCGTTTGTTCGCTTCATCTAGCTCAGTGGCATAAGCGGTTTTAAGTTGCTCCAGCGCGGCGGCATGCCCTTCGTCTTTAGCAAACAATGCTTCATGAGCGGTTTTAAGCTGCTCCAGCGCGTCATTCAGTTTCGACTCCAACGCAGAGTTTTCTGTGCTTACTGGCGCGGATGGAGTTGCCACTTCGAAGGTCAGCTTCTCGCCTTTCTTCTCGCTGGTCTTTTCGGCCTTACCCTGAGCAAGCCACTTTTCAGCGACCGAATCCTCTACGTCATAAACCTGACCGGCCTCCAGTTTCTGGAAGCCGGCACCGGCAAAGAGGTTTGCTGCAATGATCTTTACAAGTGCCATGATTTTTCCTTAGCTCGATGCGTGGATGACAGAGAAGTGACCGTTGATGTCCTGCTTGACCATCAGTCCAGCAGCACCCCAGGTGCGCCAAATGTAATCGCTGTTGTAGAACTGGCGCGGGTCGGCAACCGTACCGAATGCCTGACCTACAATTGGTGCGATAACACCGGCAGCCAGCGGCACGATTACGATCTCGTTACCAGACAGCTCAGAGTCTTCTTTGATGGCCGAGACACCAGCCAGTTTTGCGATCTCTTCCAGCACGGTGCGCAGTGAGTTCACATCGAAATATTGTTCCCAGTTCGACATGATTTCCGCCGATACATACCAGGTCTGCTGTCCGTATTGCAAGTTTTGCAGCTTCATCACATCACGCAGTGCGATTGCACCGGCACGCATGGCCTTCACATCGGTGCTGGTTGAAAAGTTGACGGTCAGCGTGACCTGAGCAACTCGCTCATCGTGGCGTAAGCCCTTCCAAGTTTTGCCGTCGAAATTGATGTAGTTACCCGCTGCATCGCGGAAGCCTTCCCAGATGTAATCAACGTACTGACGACGCACGTCATCAACGGAACCAGCTTGGGCGTCAGCCAGTGAAGACAGCGCAGAGCCTTTGTTGAATACCGGGTCGCGCCAGTTGAATTTGAAACCGGAGTCATGAATTGGAACCATGGTGCCGTCGAAGGTGTAGCTCTTCGCATCCAGAGCCGCACCAATCTGACCGGACATAGAGGTGTGAGCCCAGCCACGGCCACCGGTACGAGCGTACTCATAAACCGATTCTTCCAGACGAACTGAACGAGATAGTGGCATCAGGTCATTGAGCAGCGTGAACTCGGTGTTTGGCTCAAACTCAGACAGAACAGTCTGGTCATAGGCTTTGTACAGGCGACGAATGTCATCAATAGCGTTTACTGCATCCAGTACCGGGGCATTGGCAGCTTCGCCTCGTACGCGTGTGCGGGCGATAAAATCAGCTACTGCCTGAGCGCTGGAATTACGGGCAAACTGAAGTTCCTGAAACTGAGCAGTGTTAGCCTCAAGGTTCCGCGTCTCGGTCGCCTTTTTAGTGGAGAATACAAACATTCGGTGCTCCTTACTTAATGACAACGCGCAGGAGGTCACCTGCTGTCGCGATAGTGTATGGACGGTCCTCTTCCACGTAAGCGCGGACAGACTCGTCGGTTGCAACAGCTTTAACGCGACCATTTGCGATCGACAGTGGCTGACCCTTGGTATAAGTGCCGGTTGCAGCTGGCACGTTGAAGAACACACCAGGCTTTGGGTGCATCGCTACGACCCACTCACCAGCCAGAATGGTGTCATCCACCGTTTTGCAGCGCAGGTAGTCATAGTTGGCGACATACAGGATCGCCTGTTCATTGCCTGCAACTGATGCGGTGAACTTCTTCGTGGTGTTATCGAAAAAGCCGATGGTGCCGGGTTTAGTGTCAGCAGCCGCGGCGCCTTCGCGATGAAGTTGCGGGTTAGCAAAGATGCCGCCCGCGTGAATTACATGCTTTCCGTCTTTAGCCATCATTTACTCCGGCATTTCGCTGACTGATTGATTGGTAGCGGTCTGACGGAAAGAACCGTTCAGGCCGGTAGTGGTCTGGCACTGCGCATACAGGCCATCCAGCGCTGCGCCATCGAGAGCGTTGACAGCCAGATCATCGAGGCCAAACTTCGCTTTTACAGCAATGCGTTTTTCGCCCTTTTCTTTGTCGGCGTTAACCGCAAGGCCGCTTTCAATGGTGGTCAGTTTGTCGGCAAATGGCTTGAACCATGCCGGGGCCTGCTCGCTGTTTGCTGCGGTCTCTTTGGCCTTCTTGTCGTCCGCTTCTTTCTTCAGGCGAGCGGCCTTTTCTTCAGGCGTTTCTGTTTTGTCAGCCGCTTTTTCGGCAGCCATCTGGTTATATGCGTCCATCAGATCGGCATCGGTCTTGCCTTCAGTCGGCTTACCAGCTGCTTTTAGCGCATTTACGATCAGCTCTTTCATCGGATCTCTTTCTCCGTTGGTTTTAATTTCGTACTCAGTAGGTTTGCGCACGACTTCTTGGGATTCGCCGACGAATTGGGCTACGCCTTCATCATCGATGAGGTACTTCTGTTTGAAATAGCGGGTGTCATCGCGGTAAATAAAGGTGTCCGGCCACACTGTTTCGGGCCAGAGCCAGTTATCATCAGCCCGGCCTTCACGAAGCTTGTCGCTTATGGCTCGCTGGATGTCATCGAATGAGAAACTGGAGGCATTAGTGAAGAAGAATTTCGTTTTATTCAGCAGCCCCTCACGGGTGCAGTCTGCAGCATCAGCCAAGCTAGCTATCTCAATTTCCTGGTCATCACCTTCAGCATTAACGAAGATTCCAACACCCTCTCCCGGCGTTCCCGCACCAGGCTCATCAAGCAGCACAGCCACATGGTCGAACATCATGTTGGTAGCGATTTCGGTGTATTTTTTACCCTTCGATTCGCCGTTAGCTGCGATGCCGGAGTAGAGGAGCCCGGTAGAAATATGGATCGGGTCAACGTTAGTGCCAGCGGCCATCTCATCAAGCCTATTCACCAGGCGCTTACCCTTTTCGCTGGATTCGGCGTAACGACGGTCAACGTACATGTCGCCGGTCACCTTGCCGGCGGCGTGACTCACATTCTGCAGCCATGCGCCAACGTGGTAGTTGTTCACTGCGCGAACATCCCGGGCCGATACGTGCTTGCCATCAACCTTAGGGTGACCTAATGGCATCGGGTTTCGTTCTAGCGTGTTATATGCCTTGCCAATTTCTGCTGCCGGGTACAACTTCCGGTTCATCACGATATCGTCGACAACGGGCGTGATGCCGCGAACCACGATATGTGGCTTGCCGTCTATGGTTTCTGTGGTGATGTTTGAAGCGGAGTTGACGACGGTCAGCACGTTAACGCGGTTGCGTTTCATGCGGTGTCCTCATTGGTGGATTTCAGGCATTAAAAAAGGCCGCCTAAGCGACCTTTTTTTATTCAACTCCCCACTGCCTATGGTTTTCGTAAGTAAACTGGGGTAGCACTACTGATGTTAATTTTCCGTTGGTATGCCCTGTTTCAAACATTCCTACGTTGGTTTCCCTTCCAAGGTAGTCTGATTGACGGAATGGGTCGTTCTCAATGGCATCTTCAATCTGCTCTAAAGTAAACGTTGTTGAAGAGTTCTTATTAATATCTTTAACAACTTCCTCAATAGAAACCCTTATAGCTCGACCATTGTTACTGGTATTGGCGTTCCAAAGTGAGACGAATACCCTTCTTGCAACCTCTTTTCTATCCATAGAGCCTCCTAAATTAGAGTTATCATGATATTCATGGCGCTAATTTAGTCCACTTAATTCGCTCACTTTCCAAGCGCTCAGCTAACCCCAGATTTACCAAACTGCCTTCACCATCAAGAATGACCGGTATCTGGCTGCAGTAGCAGTGATAGCGGTTGCCTCGCTCGGCGTAGAATGCCTCAACCTCTTCTGTGGTGTACGTGCGTCCATGCCGAGCTGCATGCCATGAGCGTGTGGTGGATTTGAGCGCAGACAGCCAGAGCAATGCAGTATTCAGTCCTAACCGTTCACGCGCCCAGTCAGTTTCCTGCCACTGAGCCTTACGGAGCGCCCCGACCTGCTCGGTCTGCGCAATGTTCTTTGCCTGCGCCATACTGACATCCAGGCGCCTACTGATAATTTGTGCCGTCTCGCGTGGGTTGATTCCCCGGCCAATCGCATCGGATATCACGTTGGCCAGGTCAGCACGCACTGCATCGCTGATACCCTTCCATTCGCTGTACGTAGAGACATAAGCGGCCGCAATCTGGTTCTGGTATGCAGGGGTGCTAAGTAGCTGCTGAAGAGTCGTCTGCTGCTCGTAGATTGGCGACTGCACCGACAGATTGGTGAATGCCTGATTAGTGCCGCGCTCATACTCTGCCGCGACATATTCCAGCGCCCACAAGTTCTGGCTGCCCCCGTCGAGCAGAGCATCATCCAGAATAAATTGCACTCGCTGTAACAAGTCGGCTAATTGCGCCGCTGTCATGTCGTAGATATAGGTGCCAGCGTTCACCTGATACAGCGTTGCGGGGCCTTCTTCGTTGTTGCAGAGTATGAATCCATGCTCGCTGTTAGCCTCATGCTCACGGCCGGTTAGCCGCTGGTCGAATAGCAGCCGCAGGTTGCGCTTGATGTCCAGATACCGCGACTCGATATCACGATACATCCGTCCAACCTGACGTGAGGATTGCGTGGGGTCTGCTTTATTGCGCGGTACGATTGGTGTCCCGATTCGGGTTATCGCTGTTGTTGTCATCTGTCAGCGGGTCCTTATCGGTTTGTGCTTCAGGGTCTGGCGTTGCTGGTTCTTTAATTGGCTCAAGCTCACCCGCAGCGCGTATCTCATTAGGCTCAACAGATGAGGTGCCGAATGCCTGCTGAGTCTTCTGCGCAACATCAGCCAGCGCCTGCATGTTGGCGATCTTCTGTTTCTCACTTGGCGCGAGAAGGTCAGACCATGCCAGTGTGACCTCACCGGTTGAAGGTGGGTCGATGATGCCGATCGCCCAAAAGCGCTCAATGACTCGCGTCACCAGATTAGTCATGAATCCCCAGCGGCGGCCATTGCAACGTGTTGCCCATGCTGTCTTGTCTTCTTCAGAGGCAAGGTTGCCAGTCTGCTTGCCAAAGAGGATGTTGAACGGGCATTGAATCGTTGCGCAGAACTGGTTAGCCGATACTGTCCAACTCGGTGTCGGGTCAGCTGCTGCAACGGAGAGCACTGAAGTTTTACCTGATTGTGTTACTAGCGCCGAATCGGTACCGCTATTAAGTTTGCGAACCTTGTCATTCATTGCGTCGCCAAGCGTTGCATATCCAGCCTCTTTTGCCGATTTGGCAATGGCAGCCATATCTGTTTGCGCATCGAATTCTGTAGCAAGCTGACGGCTGGCATTCTTCAGGAACCCTTCGGCGCTACCGCCCTTCGTCTTCTCGATGTCCAACAGGTCGTTATATCCGGGTTCAAGAAGGGGAATGCCCGAAAGAATATTCTCGTCTTCAGAGCCTTCACAGATCATGATGATCCGATCAGGATGCACCTGAACCGCGCGCGGGCTGCCAGTCGCTTTATCATCACCAACAGGCTGCTCATTAAAGTGATAGCTGACCGGCTGGCCGTATGTATCTGAATGGGTGTCTACATCGGTGTTGCCCGGCGTAATCTGAGCCTCCCATGCAGGAATTAGCTTAACCAGCGCCTTGGGTCCAATCCGCTTAACCACTGAAGTATCTACCGGCTCTTTCCAGTCCCGATTATCTTTCACCTGAATGAGCAAGGCTGAGTAACGGCCAACCATATTGCGGCGATCGGCGTCTTTAATCTTCGCCCATTGCTTTTTCATCAGCTTGGTGACTGACTTTTCCCATTCCGTTGTTTTGGTGGACTCTCGGTCTTCATCGCCGTCAATAATGGTTGGGTTGTCAGTCCAGCAGGAGTCCAGAAGCTTATGCACAGCCGCGAATCCAGTAGAGCCACGACGGTACTGCCGATAAAAGTTATCGAAGGTTAGCTGCTCAGGATAGCCAAATTCATCCCATAGTTTCGTGCGCTTGGTATTGCCATTCATGCCGCCGTAAAGCATGCGCTGCCGCCCTATAGCATCAGCAAGGGCATTCACGAGGAACTGTTCCCCGCTATTTAATTCACTCAATGAGTGCTCCTTAGAAGAATATTGCGCCTGTTTTCTTCGGCGAATGCAGTACGCGGTATCGGGTGGCATCCCAGTCGTGGTCTTCCTGAGTGGTATCTACGTCATCCGGCTTCTTGTCGTCACGCACAAGAACAGGCACGCGGCTTATCCATCCACGGCAGTAGTCGAAAACGTATAGTGCTGGTTTCTCAGGCATTCCTGACTCTGTCTTTTTGCCTTCAATAACTGCTTCAAGCATGTCTGCAAAAATCGATGCGCCGTTAATTCTAGAACCGGGCTTTTTGTTGGACTCCACCCACTTAACTCCCTGCTTCTCCATCTTCTGTCCGATGGATAGTTCGTTGTCAGCGGTGTTGTAAATAGCACTATCAGCCGGACCCGGAATCACCTCTTTGCAGATGCCTGGCATAATATGCATTTGTCCCTGATTCTTTGTTTCTTCCGGCTCATCACTCTCTTCACCTGCGAGACACTTATCTACCCATGCAACCCCTTTGGCGACGTTGGTCGATGACATGTTCAGGCCTTTATTTAGCTCATCAGGCGGGCAGCCATACCATTCTCCGATAAGGATGAGTGAGCCAGCAGGCGGGCAGAACTTACTTCCGTCTGGAAGCTTCGCCTCAGTCCCATCAGCTTGAGCCCACCACAGATTAGAGAATGGCTTCGACTCGCCCCAGTCGTGGGAACGATCGACAGCCCAGCTCTCAGGAATAGTGAACGGCTTGATAACGTGAAGTGACTCGTTCCACAGGTGGTCGAAGCGACCTCCACTGGTTACATCCCACGAACCTTCAACCCATGCTTTGCGCTTGTTAGGGTCTTTGATGCTCATCAGCGTGGCGATGTACACCGGGTCGAGATAAGGGTTCTCTTTGAACGAGCCATGTATCGCAACGCGTTTAAGGGTTATTTCTTCTTCCTGCTGAGTCTGCGGGTTTGGCACCATCTGTTTGTCGCGGATAATGGTTCCACGTGGAGCTGGGGCAATGAATCGCTTTTTCACCCAAGTATGGCCAATGCCAAATGGGTTAGTGGTGTTGAATGTCTCAAGCGGGATATTCGGCAATAGTGAGCCATCGTCGCGTGGGTAGTCCTGCGGCCTGAATGAAGATCGGCGGCAAGAGAACATTGATTCGTAAAAGTCAGCATTGGGTTGCTTTGTCAGCTCGTTAAAGCCGATAAATGGGAATTCCTGCCCGTGGTAATCCCAGTAGTCATCCGCTTCTTTACCGAATCGAAAAAGCAACTCCTCTCCGGTAGGCCATACCCATCGCAGCTCAGACGCTGAATTAAGGAACCGTGCTCCATCACCGAAAAGCCGATACATACGCTTTGACTGGGTGATGATGTCAGCAAGGTTTTTGTATTCTGTGTCGAATATTATGCCTCGCCAGAATGTGCCGTAACCCAACCCTACCAAGCGGCGGAAGCGGGCAAGTTGTGCCGCCGTCTTTCCCGGGCCGCGAGTGCCCTCAAAAAGAATTTCATCGCATGGGCAACTGAGGGCCAGAGATTGGGATCCGGGTAAAGGCTTCCAAACTACGTTGTAGCTCATTTGCCTAATACCTCGCTCTGCTGTTTCTGTGCGACCGCCTCCCACTCTTCGGCGCTGTTGCAAGATGGCACAGGCATGATGTTGTGCGTTGCAGTGACCTTTTGGTCAATCTGCTCCTTGAATGCCTGCACGCTGATGTGCTTTCCAAGTAGCTCAAGATTTTTGACCTTGTCGGGCCATTTGATCTTTTTCAGGAAGCCGGGGTCATCGCCCGCCATCTCGGTGATATCCATCCCGGACAGGGTTGTGCGCCATGTTTTTGGCCAGTCTTTAATGGGCTTGAGCTCACCATTTGGCAGCAGAATGTCGAGCACATCCATCTGGTCAATCTCTACCAAACGCTTCAGCACATAAGCAGCATCAATGTTTACCTGCTCATTGCGTTGTACTTTGAGTTCGGCGATTCTGTTTTGGATGTCTGGTTTTGAGAGGTTCTCACTGCCAATCTTACGGGCGGTGTTTTCGCTATACCCCGCCCGAATTGCCGCTTGCGTGGCGTTCAAATCGATGAGGTACTCGCGACAGAACATTTCTTGTTTGTCGGTGAGTGCCATGAATTTTCACTTTTTGGTGAGGAGTTTTATATGTCAGAAGCTTTCACAGACGGCACAGTTGTTCAACTCAAGTCAGGCGGACCACTAATGACCGTAGGCTGGTACGATGACGAAAGAGAGCAGTACCATTGTGAGTGGTTTGTTAAAGATGAGCATAAAGCAGGATTTTTTAATGGCTCGTCTCTCAAGGAATACAAAGAAGAAGGCTGGTAACAGAAGCTAAGGCGGCCAGTTTAGCTTTGGTCGCCATTTTCAATCAATTAAAAAACAATAAAGGAGATTGAGGATTTATAAAATAATATACATACCTCCATTTATATAATTAGTTATTTTTGCTCTCTCATTTATTCTCTGAGTGATAATAGCATTTTTTTTCATTCTCGACACCCACCTCTCTACTGCGTAACACATATCATGACAAAAATAGACTGAGCTTAACTGTAAAGCATCATTAATTATCATCATAGGTGTGCTTGAATGAGTAATGTGAAACTTAAATTGTTTACCTTTGTCAGATGCTTCATGCAAAAAAGCATTCCTGAGAGACCAAAACATCTCAGGAGTCAACTTAACAGTTGCGGGTTCTTTTTTTAGGTTCTCCACATCGCTAGGTGAAAGTTGCTCAATTCCATCAGGCCTGAAGTTTAACATAACCTCATACCTATTATTCGGCATATACTTGTCCCCTAAATTTTCCTTGAACCACTTCCTGGCTCTAATCCCGTTTTTTTCCTTAGGCTGTTCAAGGCTTCCGCATATGTCTGGCAAAGATAAAGCAATAAACATTGCCGAGAAGTAATTATTATCTCTTAATGCCTGTTGAACTGCATCTGTTAGGTCTTTCATTTTGATTCCTTTGAAGTAAAGATGGCAATAAAATATGCCTAATAGCGAAAAATTCAAAGAAACTTTAATGATTTAATACTGCGCATGTTTCATTCTAAGCATTGTTCATTGATGTACTGCTGCAGCCCGGCTATTTGCTTTCCGGCAACTTCGATTCGCTCTCTGAGGGTGAAATAATCCCGTTGAGCGGGGTCAGTAAGTCGGGCGCTGGCTGCATCATCCATGCCGGAGGTTCCGGTGGCAGACTGCTTCGTGCAGGTGGCGTTGAGCTGCAACCGGCGCTTGCCAGTAGCAACATCATCATGCAGCTGATTGATAGTCGCTTTAGCACTTGCTAGCTCCTTCGTGTATTTCTCATCAAGGGCAGCCACATCGCGCTGGCGCGTCTGCATATCGGTGATGGTGTCTTTTGCCAGCTTGAGATTACCGGTCGCAGTGTCACGCTGCGCCTTGTAGTCAATTGCATTGCCGCGGTAATAAAGCGCTAATGCTACTGAGGTGGCTAAAAGCAGCAGAACCAGCAGAATTAACGCAGTGAGCACTTTAGCCTTTGAGGTCATTGGCACTCTCCGCCAGGCACATGGTGCGCTCCATATCGCGACGGTTCATTAATCCCCGCCACTTCTGGCCGCCAGCGTAAATCCAGCGGCGTAGCTCTTCACATGCGCCATCAACGTCACCGGCATTTAGACGCTTAAGCAGCGTCGATTTCGAGAACGCGTTTTTGCCCACGTTATAGGTGAAGCTGTAAAGTGCGGCGCGCTGATATTCGCCCAGTGGAATTTTTACCATGCCATCAACAGCTTTCTTAACTGGCTGAAGGTCATTCCACATAAGCCGATCACATTCGCGGTCGGTGTACTTTTTGCCTTTGATGATGTCGGTGCCGGTGTGACCGTCGCAGACAGTCCATACACCTGCCACATCTTTGTAGGGCTCATACACCCTGCCCTCTACCCCATCCTTTCCGCCGAGGAATACCGTAGCGATAGCCATAGCTCCGCCACCCGCGACAGCAATTAGCTTATTGCGCAGGCTGTTTGACATAGCCATGGGTTAATCCTCGTTGATGTCTGGAGCGGTGGGCCAGCGCTGAAGGGCTTTAATCTGCGCTATCGTAGTCTTCCGTTTGTAATACCAGTTGATGCCGAGCGTGAAGAGCGCGACCAGAATACCGGCCAGTACGCCCACAGCACTCCATTCATCGGGACTCAGCCGGGTCAGCAGACCGTTAGCGATTGTCCCGGCAGATGCGCCGTAAGCTGCGCCTGATGCCAGTTTGCTCATATCGATACTCATATCACCTCCGTGATTACGGGCGGTGCTGTAGGTAGTCAGAAGAAAAGATCGCCCGTTGCCACACAGGAAAAGGTGAGAGTCAAGGTTGATTGGCAGGGGCGAAAAAAGAAAAGGCCAGCTCTATGGCTGACCTTTGAATAATCTCACTCAATCGCAAAAGAGCGTGATTTTGAGATTTGGTGCTGAGTAAAGGAATCGAACCTATGACGCGCTGCTTACAAGGCACCAGCTCTACTACTGAACTGGTCCGGCGAGTGTAAAAAGCAACCGCCGAACCCATCCCTTATTTTGGCTTTAAAACTAAATACCAGCTTTTACTCTTTCCCATTCGCTCTTCAATATTTTTTGAGTAAATTCCAATAAGGAATTATTTAGATTTACATACTCAGCATATAATCTTTTAAAAGTATCATTTCCATCTTTCGACATAAAAATATCAGCATCTATGGATTTGATGCTATCAAATATTGATTTTATTTTTTCATATTCAATTTCTTTTGGGTTTAGCATCATCAACACTTTTGAAGACAACAATATGACCCTATCACTTCTAGAGTTCATTTTATCCCTATAAAATTCAAGCCTTTCCAGCTCAATGGAATATTTATCTTTAAAATCTTCAGAACGAGAATAATCACTTTTATCATCAATATGTTTATTAAAAAAATCAACATAAGATAGATGAATTCGATATTGATTAGTAGATGAAATTAAACCTGATGATTCTACACTGTATTCTGCAATTAGATCTCTTAGATTGTTTATCCAGCTTTGCCTATTACCAGAAAGAACTTGCATGTTAAAATTTCGCTCAGCAATAATTATTTGTGTTTCTCTATCTTGTTTTAACGATTCTTGCTGCTTTTCTCTTTCTTCACGCAGAAATTCTTGCTGACTCTCTCTTTCTGCTTTCCCATTTTCAGTATTACGCTTGAAGGTCCACACTGCTATTGAAGCGGGTATTATACCGGCGACCAAGCTTACTAAGGCTGTTATAACCAGGTTTGTATAATCGGGTGGAGAGTCAACCACGATCTTAGGAAGGCTCCGAAGAGCTATGATCAAATCATTTGCTGAATTGTTGTTATCAAAAAGAAACGGTATACCTTGCCAAGCCATGATGATTTCCTTGTCAAAAGGAAACAACATACATGGTCTCTAGGGCAATAGAAAAGCGCCTTCGGTTGGTAACCGTGGCGCTTTTGATCACTCCTCTATGATTGAATTGTCGATTTATCCCGTCCTCCAACAACAGCGCGCAACTTCAACTGTTAGGAATCATATCCCCAGCTTCCTGAAAAGTAAATAGCCCACGATAAAATAATGAGCTATTTATGATTGCACTACCCTGTGACCTTATTCAGTGAGGCATTGGCCCACGATTCCTCAGTCTCCAGCTTGCCAATTAACTGGTCATAGAACGGCTTCCCACTCCGATCCCATGTAGCCAGGCTGATTGCATCGGCAATGTCAGCCACGCTGCGATAGGCCTCTACAGCAGGGATGCGCTCATATCCCCGTCCACAACAGCGCTTGCAGTCACCCATTACCGGCACGCCCTGCTCTTCAGTCAGCTTGCGGTCCACCGCCCGTCCACGTCCGCTGCAGTCACGGCACGATGAAGACATAACACCCTTCCCGTTACAGGACTTGCAGATAACGCGGACGACCTCTTTCACACTACGCGCTGTGCCGCCAGATAATGGCGACTTCATAGTGAACACGTCAGCCTCAATAAACCCTTTCGCCTGGCAGCACTCGCAGGGTTTGATGCTGGCAGCGCTGCGGCAATAATCCATGTACGCATAAGTTGCGAGTGTTTGCATCACGGCTGGTTTAACATCAGGGTCTAGCTTGCGTAAGGCGGCAACTTTATCGCAGGTACTCAAGGCATATTCAGTTAATAACGATACGGCGCGTCGGGCGTCGTTATCGCTCACTCCAACTTTACCCATGAATGCAGCATAACCAAGCGGCGCTCGGCTCTGAGTCATTCCCATGGCAGCCATGTAGTCAGTGCCTGTTAGTGCATCTGAAGCCGTTGCAGGCGGCAGACCAGCAAAGCTCGCTGTTTTTGGGAAATGATATTTTACTGTTGCTTCAAGACTCATGGTGTTTAACTCCTCTGCTTGATTAGCTCTCTGGTTTTCTGCCGATAGCGTGCAGCCAGCTCCTGCAGCTCTTCCCGCGTCCACTTCTTCTGCTCATGCGGACCCATAAGCCGATCGAAAGCAGCCTGCCCGATTTTCTTAATCAGGTTTGGCATGTAGTTTTCAATGTTGCCGGAAAGGTGCTGGTTGCAGGGTACGCACTGCTTATGGCAGTTGGTTTCTTCGTAGCGTGTAGCCGGTGAAGCGCCGCGAGTTCGATAATGCCCGGCGTCATATTTTCCTTCGTGGAATCGTCCGCAGCTGATGCAAGGATCGGCGGCATCGCGAGTGCGGATATATTCGTTGAAAGCTGACTGAGTTTGCTTATGGAAGTGACTGAGGGGCTTTACTGCTAACTTGCGAATTTTGGTGTGGCGCTTTTCCTGCTGAGCTTCATCTTTTCGCCGTCGTTCTGCTTCCTGTATCGCCTTATGCCGTTCCTTCTCTCTCTTTGCCAGTGCTATTACGGTTCCGCATTCTGGTGAGCACCACGTTTGATTTGAGAAACCCGGGTTAAACCATTCGCGACAATCCACGTTCTTACATCTTCGCCTGACTTTTCTCATCGTCCACTCCCATCAGTCCGTTCGGATCGTTTTCTACCCATGACTCTACGCAGGCAGCACAGCAATAAACTTCCTCCGTGGTGAGCCATGCTGTACAGCCAGCGCACTTGATAGCGGAGGTATCGCCAGGCGCAACGGATTGGGTAGTAGTCGAAGTACTCTGCATACTGGTAGTCCTCGTTACAGGTTTCGCAGTTAGCCCCGTAGTGATACTTGTCTTCTGAGGTGAGGATGGTGTGGCAACGGCAGCAGCGTTCATGCGGCATTTTCTCGCTCCTTTTTCATCAGGTAGCATTCCATCGCAGCTCGAAGAGGATTGGTGTGCGCAGCCATGGCATGTCTGCTGAAAATGGCAGCCCATTCATCACGGCTTTGGTGGCAGGTCAGGCTTATGTTTTCCTTTTCGATAATCGGCCCGGCATCAGCCCATGAGTTGCAGAAGTCATACCAGTGATAATGGTTAGATTTGACAATACCTGCTGAGCGATTGTCTGCATTGTGAGCGTAGCCAAGTGGCTTCACTCCCGAGATCTTCTCTAAAATTTTGCGGTTGATTTCAAACTCTGTCATTTCGCTGTAATTCATCTTCAGCTCCACATTGGTTTTTTATACTGACGGCTCGGCTTTGGCTCATCCCGGAACGTAGGCAGCAGCGCGCTCACCAGCCACAGGCGTGGGTCTGCTGAAAGTGTCTTCTGAGTTTTGATATTGCGGGAGGCATAGCGGGAAAGGAGTTCGGTAGCGGTTTCGGAGTCTACTGGGTCATGAGTGAACCAGGTTTCACGCATGATGCCTCCAGCCTTGCATTCCGGCCGAAGCCCTTACCGCCTCAAGATATTCAGGCGATTTACGTAGCCCCATCGAGCGTGCCTTGTTCGTTACCTGCTGGCGGGGCCTGTCGAATATGACTGCCAGTAAATCGGTTGATGCTGTCGCATAGTCTCTGGTGAGGATTTCTAGATGCTCGCGGCTCCAGGTGTTTATCATGCTGCGCTCCTGTATTCAGTGTCCACCACGCCGGGCATGCCGGTGGTGTACATAGGGTTGCGGTCAGGGTTCTCTGGCTGGACTTCCATCAGGTCGTCAAAGCGTTGATATACGCAGTGAGGTTTGCTATGGACGTGCGCAAGCCACGCAGCTTCTTCGACGGCTGCGCCTATATCGGTAAAGGGGGTCATTGGTTCTGCTTGTCCTTCAGTTTCTGGTATTCGGAGTCAGCGGGGATAGTCAGCGTCAGGCCGAACTGAGCGCACCATCGCTCAACCTGATTAAGGAAGAAATGCATCCCACCTGTATCAAGACTGGATGTGTGCCGGGGTTCCCATGTGCTGACCTTCTCGCCGGTAACAAAGTCGGTGTATTCGACCTGCTCACAGCCCAGATAGGTTTTCTTGAGGTTCCGCTTTACCCACTCTGGCGTGGCGTCTGTACGACCTGACTTAATCAGGTATTCGCTGATTTCGCCGTACCACATGTGAGAGAGGGAGTTCTGATTGAGACTTCGCTTTTCTTTCCACGGCTTGAGGATTAGCCGGTAACAGTCGCCGGATTCGAGCAGGGGTTGAAGCTGTTGCCCGATGGCGTTGAAGTTTGACCTATGAAGCCTGAGGCCCTCTTTCGGTATCTCCATCGCGTTTGTCTCGCTTTAATGCGTCGCCCAGCACCTTACGCATCACCGCTGGATAGCAGGTGAAGTCGTGGAACTTACGCCCGTGATTGATAACTTCCTGCAGAAGAGCTTCAAATTCTTCATCTGGCAGAAGATAGGTGGATTTCTTCAGGGGGATTACGTTGTTCATGTTTGATCCTGCTTTCCACGGGCCAGCCACGATGCCTGCCAGCAATTCCAAGCATTTGCTGTAGCTGGGTCATCGTAATCGCCATCAAAAAAGAGGAGGTCGAAACCTTTCGAGTCCGCCCACCGTTCGAATTCATCTCTTTTCAGCTCTTCGTTGTTTTTCATCGCCACCACCACTCAATACATAATTTGCCAACCCACAAAGCGCGCATCGGGCCGTCATGCCATAGTGAGAAGTATCCCCATTTTGATTTCTTATTCCAACTGACGCCTAACCACCATCCGCCATATCTTCCGGGAATTGGTATCTTCATATCACTGCTCTCCGTTCTGATTGGTGGACCGCTCCGGGATGATGCGGTAAGCGATGATGTCCATATGGCTTCCGTTGGGTTGGAAAAGAGCCCCCATCTGCATGCCATATAACTCCACGCCATCCCGATATCGCACGTCTACTTTTTTGCCGATAGCTATGGGCTGCTTACCGCCACCCCACTCAATCCACTCACCCTTACGTTGAACTGAGTTATTCGTTATCATTTCCGCGTTATCCGTTATGACCAGCTGGCTATCCGTTATCATCTCCTGCTGCTCCAGTATGGGAAGTGCGATCTCAAGGGCTTCGCAGTAATACCCCTCAAGAATGCTCATGCCATTCGAGTTAAGTGAGTCCAGCAGTTGGCTGCACTTCTCAGCGGTTAGCTTGTTCATTGGTGACTCCTTGTTTCCTGCTGCTCAAGCTCAGCATCAACTATCAGGTCATGTGCTTCGCGCGCAAGCATGTCGATAGCGTTCAGGTGCGCCCGGAACTGCTCAGGCTTCAGGTCGCGCTTCTTAGCCAAGTCGATGATTGCCAGCTGAATATTGCGAGCCTGACGCATCAGCGGCTGTGTGATTATCAGTTGAGTTACCTGTGTCATGCTGCGCTCTCCCTTCCCTCAAGCCAGAAGAAAAACGCCCTGTCTACCACGGCATACTGATAGCCAAGATGTGATCGGGTCAGATTGTGTTTATCGCCGTGCACGCTGCGATACAGGCGCTCAAAGCGGATGCGGTTCATCTCAGTCATGGCGGCCACCTTTCAGACCAAAGCGGCGGCGAATGTCGGCGAGATGGTCCAGCGCTTTCTCGTTGCCGGTGGGGATGTGAAGTTGAGGAATCTGTTTGCGCGGCGGCGGGATGACTTCGCCAGACTCAATGCGGCGGGACATCTTTCGCAGCTCATCACCCAGGCGCTTGCGGCACTCAGAATCCGTCAGGTTGAATGAGCGCATCTGGTTGTAGACCGCTGTCACCATATGGAAGCAGGCCGGGCTTTCCCAGGGAAACTCTTCGCTACTGTCGTACATGCCCCGGTCGCGGCAGTACAGGCGGAACATGTCGTAAAGCTCTTCATCTGACGGCAGGCCAGCGGCACGATGTTCGCCCTGCTTGCACCATTCGATGAACTGACCGGGCGACGGCAGGAACGGTGAGCCACTTGCACGGGCCAGCTTCATGCCTGCTGACAGCTGCTGTTTGTTGTGAATGCCGTTCTCAGCGAAGGCGGCGATCCACTGGCGCTTAGCTGCTGCTTCGTCGTTAGGGTTGCGCCAGGCGGTACTGACCGACGCCGGGAATACCTGCTTCAGGTTTGAAAACAGAGCATCAACCAGTCGCTCAACGTCTTCATGCACTCCACGCTCAACCGGGCGCGGGCCATCTCCTGCAATGCGAGCCAGTGCGCCTGCATCACGGTTCTGAATTGCTGATACGAGATTTCTCATAGGAATTCATTCTCCCAGGCTTCGCGGCTGTTCCAGTGCTGAGCGGGTTGCTGAGGCACTGACTGCCGGTTACGCCCTGGCTGGCTCATCTGCGCACGGAGTGTGTCCCATTTGGCGCGGAGTTTTGCAGGACTGAGGATATTGGTCTGCCAGAAGTGATCGGCGTTGGCCCACCTGAAGGTTTCGCAGATATCGTGATGCGTTGCCTCAAGGGCGCCTCTCATCAGGCGGATGTCGTTAGCCCATGCGGGCCAATTTGGTTGTTGTGCAGTCGGGGTGACCATCTGCACTTTGCTGAATATCCACTCGGCGGCCTTCAGGTCGTCAGCAGTTCCCCACTTGTCACCTTTCGGTGAATGGGTTGCTGCTTCAGGACGGATGACAGGGAGACTCTTCAGGGGTATGTCAGAGGATTCGCCAGAATTCTCTAACGTAGTGTTTTTAATATTATTGTTTTTATATTCTTGTTCATGATGCGCGCCTTTATGCTCGGTTATATGCGCGGGGGTAGCCTCTGAGGCCTTGGTGTTACTGGCTTCGTTATGCTCGGACATATGCGCGGCTTTATGCGCGGGGGTTAGGGTCATTTTTTCAGCATATTCGGCATAATTCAGGACGGTAATAAGCGTCCCTTTTCTGCGTTCAGCCTTCACTGAAATCATCTCCTCCTTCTCGAAGAAGGCCAGCATCCTCTCGACTGCGTGGCGGCTTGTTGGCTCTCCATTGCGATCACAAAGTGAGAGACCCAAATCTGCTGAGGTGGTTACCAGTTGCCCGATTTCCAGAGGCCATCTGTGGCCCTTGTAATTTGCCGTGTATGGCTGCCTGGCTGCGTCAATGAGAAGGTTTTCCCACAGCGTCCTCAGATAGACATCCTTCGCCCAAGGCTGCTTTTTGACGCTCCGGTACAACGGGATGTAACCATGCTTCTGGTTCTCCATCCTGTTGCTCCTAAACTGAGCGGTTTGCTGTTCCGGGAAAGCAAGAATTCTGGCCGTACTCATGAGTCACCATCCTTGCCGGGCTTTACTAAAGCGAAGCCCTCACCCGTATAAACCATGACTGCTCCATCCTGTGTCAGTTGCCTCACCAATGAGGCCCCAATGCAGGCCAGAGCCCAATAGGTATTACCTTTACTGCCAAAGGCACTAATGCCCATTTCTTCGAGCATGAATTCAGTGTCATGCGCGAAAAAGTAATCGTCGAAGGTGACGAAGTTAAACTTGTCTGCAAGCTCCTCAACAGAACTCGCCTCGCCAAATGGCAGGCATCTACGACACTCAGTCAGAATCTTGTCCAGTGAACATGAAAAAAACTCCCTGGACTGCGAAACGCGAAAGCGAGACAGGGATTCATGAATGATTTTCTCATCTCGCTCAGGGTTAGCAGAAATGAACTTTGCCTCTACAACAAACTCCGTGGGGGATCCTGACGACCTTGATAGCTGACCTGCTCTTTGGTTAGGGTGAAGCCGCGTAAGCCCAATCTTGTACATGCCAGGCATAGAAGGGTTTGATAAAACGTATACCCAGCCTTTCGGATTAAAATCTGACGGGAAAGCCATGCTTTCCGCCGGTTGCATATTCAAAAGTCTTTCAATTAGTGCCATAATTACTCCTGTGAATTGATCCAGTCATTTCGCATCAGGCCTCGAAGCTGTTCACGCAGCTCGGGGCTTTTTCTTTTGTCAGTAGCTGCTCAATGCGCATCAAACGGCGCGCCATTTCAGACTCAGGTGAAACCACATCCAGATAAGCCAGTGCCAGACTCATCATCTGGAAGAAGCTGTGACGCTGCTTTCCTGATGGTCGCTTCATGCGGCTTACTGCTGCGTCATCCAGACCGAGCACCTTCGCTAATTCTCCCTGTCCACGTTCAGCCAGCTTATTCAGTAGCTGACTTTCAATCTCTCTCGCTTTTTTGCGATATGTTGCAAGTTCCATCGTTTAAAATTCCTTTGTTGGTTAAGTAATTGCGTGACATTGCGGTGAGCAAGTCACTTGGGTTTTGCTCCGACATTTCGGTGGGAGCGGCTTCAGAGTGTTAAAGAGCGGTGGAAATCAGGCGGCGGTATTGACGCCGTTTCCGTATTGCAGCCAGACAGGATCACATTGCAGAGCTACAGCGATTTCGAAGATCTTCCGTGGGCGCTTAGTGATACCAGCTTCAATCTGTTGGATTGATTGCTGCTTCACACCTGCCTTAAGCGCCAATTCGGTCTGAGTCATCTTCAGCTCTGCTCGTTTCTGCTTGAGGCGCTGGGAGATAGTTTGCATATAGCCTCCTTGACAAACTTTCTTGTATTTTAAATACAAACTACTT
>Ga0308167_1001998_pt1 | contig 20610 bp, 6 predicted proteins | sample PhyCR1_2_FD_202138 | JGI IMG/M metagenome (GOLD analysis project Ga0308167, IMG submission 202138) | Phyllosphere microbial communities from UC Gill Tract Community Farm, Albany, California, United States - DLSLRC.R1 | ecosystem: Host-associated > Plants > Phyllosphere > Unclassified | place... | reverse complement strand
CTCACAGGCACCGCGTTCATCCAGGGTGCCCGCGTTATCGTTGAGGTTTTTCGCGAGCAAGCTCGCTCCTACAAGAGGGCAATGTATGCCTCAGAACTCGTAGCTGTACCCCACCCCCGCCGAACGCCCCCTGCCCGGCATCCCGGTCAGCACCGCGTCGGTGGAATAAGCGCCATACAAGTCATATCGCGCATCCAGCAAGTTATCGCCCCACAGATAAACTTCCGATCCACCGCTCTGCAGCCCCAAGTGCAAATCCAGCTTGGCGTAGCCCTTGAGGTCATAGTGATTCTGCGGATCAGCCGGGCGGTTTTTCTGCACGCGGTAGTTGAGCAACGTGTTCAGGCGCGGCGCCGGCAAGCCGAGCAGTTCACCCAAGGGTTTCTTCCAGGCGATGCTGAAGTTGCCGCTCCACAGCGGCACGTCCGGCACGCGACTGCCCTTGGCCACATCACCGCCGGACACCCCTGGCGCATCGGAGGTCACCACCGCGTTGGTGTAGCTGATGGCGCTGCCCAGGGTCAGTTCATCGGTGGCATGCCAGGTACTCGACAACTCGGCACCTTTGCTGCGGGTATCGGCATTCACCGCGCTGACCGCCAGGGACGTGAAGTCATAACCCAGCAAGTGGTCATCCTGCACGCGGGTGATGAACAACGCCCCTTCCAGGCTCAACGCACCGCCTTCGCTTTCATGCTTGAAACCGACTTCCGCGGAGTTCACCTTGGCTGCCTTGTAGGGTTGGCTGTCCTTGATTGACGTCGCGTAGTCGTTGAACCCGGCCGACTTGTAGCCCCGCGACAACACCGCGTACAGGTTGGTCTGGGGTGTCCATGCGTAGCTCAGGGCCACGCGCCCGGTGTTGTAGTCGTCCTGCAAGCGTCGGCTGTCGTTGATCAGGTTGGCGCCACTGCTGTAATCAGCGCCGTAGGTCTTGCGGTCCCAAGTGTGGCGCAGGCCGGTGGTGAGCTTCCAGTCCTCGGCAATCGGGAAGGTCACTTCGCCGTACGCGGCATAGCTGTTGGTGGTGAAATCACGCAGTTGCCGGGCGCCATTGGTGAAATTGTTGGAGTCAAAACTGCGCTCGGAACGGGACAGGTTCACCCCGGTTACCCAGAACACATCGGCGTCTGCCAGTGATCCCAGGCGCAGGTCCTGGCTCCAGACTCGCTCATGGGCCGAGTCTTCGATCAGGTACTCAAAAGGCTGGCCGTACAACGCGCGGGTGATGTTGCGATCATAGCCCTTGACCGCATTGAAGTCGGTGCTGGTATAGGCGCTGATCGAGGTGATCCGGGCCTGGGCCAGGTCATGGTTGAGCTCGAAGGAATAACGCTCGTTGGTCTTCTTGTTGCCATTGAACGTGCCAGGGGCGTAGTCGAGGCTGGGGCGGTTGCCGAACGGTCGCAGGATCTCCAGGCCGGCATAGTGATCGGCGCGCTGGCGCTCAGCGGTCAGCAGGCCAGTGGTGCCAGCGTCGTTGTCCCACAACAGGCTACCGCGCAGGGCCAGGTCGCGGGGTTTGGTCAGGGGGTCGCCGTCTTGTTGGTCATCGACCCAGTTATCAAAGCCGCTGCGACGCACGGCAATGCGCCCGGCCAACGACTCCGTCAACGGCCCACCCACCGCACCTTCGGTCATGAACTGGCCTTGGTTGCCCACTTCGCCACGCACGTAGCCCTCCAGCTCGCGGGTGGGTTTGCGCGTGGTGACGTTGATCGCGCCCGCTTCGCTGTTACGCCCGAACAAGGTGCCTTGGGGCCCCTTGAGCACTTCCACTTGCTGCACGTCGAGGGTAGCCATCGCTGCGTTGCGCACCGACATCGGCACGCCGTCCACGTTCAGCACCACCGAGCCATCATCCATGCTCATCTGGTTCAGCGAGCCAACCCCGCGGATACGCACGTTGGCATCGTTGGCGCCGCCCCAGGAGTTCACATCCACCCCAGGCGTTGTGCGCAAGGCGTCTTCCAGGGTGCGTAAACGCCGGGTTTCGAGAGCTTGCCCATCGAGCACCGAAAGGCCGAACGGAATGTCCTTGGCACTTTCCTGGTTCAATCGCGCGCTCACCGTCACCGGCCCCAGCTCGATAGTCTCGGCATTGGCGGCCGGTTGAGCCTCAACGGCATAAGCCGCACACATCTGGCTGGACAAGGCCAGTGCCATGGCTTGGGTCAGCACGTTGGCCCGCCAACCGATGGGGCGGCGTAGTGGCTGGATAGACAGTTCAGGTGACATGGCAAAGCTCCACAAGGCAGGGATGGTTCACATTCATTGCACAGGCCCCCAGCGCTTGAGCGCGGCGGCAATCGCGTGTTCGGAGGGCGCGCCCAGCAGGCGCTGAAGCTCAGTGGGCCATCCCTGGCCGTGACGGACGTCGGCGGTCATCGCCATGAGGTGTTCGGGGGATTGCGCAGCCACCCAATCAAGGCTGACCAGCGCGGCATAGTGGGCCGCCCAGCCCTGTTCGCGAGCATCGGCCAGGGTGCCGACAGGCTCACCGTCATTACCCAGGGCGCGCGTCAGGTCGTCGGCCATCAGCTTGACCAGCGCGGCGCGGGCGCCAGCACCGTCGACGTCTTCCACGCACAGCAAGCCCACCGCCCCCGCCACACCCTGGCTCAACCCCAGGTAACCGGGGATCTGGCGCAGGTCGCTGGCCTCGATCAGCCATTGGCGGGCAAGCAGCTCGGCAATGTGGGCGCGACGCGTCCAGCGCCCGACGCCGACCGGCGCCACGTCCCAATTCGGTGACTGGCTGAGCAACAGATGGCCGTGGCTCAAACGGCTGGTGCCCATGCCAGCAGGCCACAGGCTCAGGTGCTCGACACGGGGCAGGCTGCCCAGGCGTCGTGCTACGCAGGCGCTCATTAAGTCCAGGTCTTGCTGTATTTCAGCGCGGGTGTGCGCACGGCTGGGGTCTGCCTGAGTCGGCGTGACATAGGCAAAGTCCAGTGAGCCAAGGCTGCGACCGCTAAAGGTGCGGCCATCGACCTCGACCTGCCATTGCCAATCGCCGGCTGGGGCAACAGCCTCCACGGCTACCGCCGCGCCCGTCGGCAGTTGTGGCACCAACATTGGCAACCCGGCTTCACTGCGCTGGGCCGGCGCACGCAGTAGGCGCTCGCTGTCCAGGCCCAGGCGCGGCACCACGCGGCGCGCTTGCAGCCACACCCCCTGAGGCCCGAGCCAGAACGCCTCACCTTCGGCAGGCCAGCCGTCGGCGCGCACCGTCCAGTTCAATGCCACCTGGCAACCGCTCGCCGCGCAGCCGTCCAGAAGTACGCGCAGATGCTCGCTGGCCTGTTCGAACCTCACCGGCCGGCCCAGCACGCTGGCGCCTGTCACCTGCAGGCCCGGCGGAAGCTCGGCGTCCAGATGGGGGGCGACCACCCCCTGCAACGTCCATTGGCCCGCTACCTGTCGCGCCGCCGAATCAACCCGCAGTTGCAACTGCCCACCGGCCACCTGCCAGGCGCTCGCGCCGGGCAGCCAGCGCTGTTCCCAGTCAGCGCGTTCGGCACGTTGCGCAGCGACAGACTGGTAACCGCCCAACTCCACCAGATGCCGCTGCAACAGCACGCCGCTGCCAAGCATGCCCACAGCGCCGAGGGCCAGCAACGCCCCCGGCAAACCGAGCAAACCGTCGCGCACATCACTCAAGCGGCGCCGCTCTGGCCCACGGGGCAACGCCAGTGCCGCCACCGCGAGCAGCACCAGGCAACCGGCCAGTTTCCAGCCGTCCAATGCGGCGAGAAACGCCACCCAAGGCGCCCAGCCGGTCAGCAGCGACACACTCACATGCGCGGGGATCGCCATGGCATAGGGCGGGTAACTGACCAGCCCCAATTCATGGTTGAGCACCAGGAAAAACGTCAGCAGCATCGAGGTGGCATACGCCAGCCCCGAGCGACGAATCAGCGCATGCACCAGCACCGTGAGCATCGCCAACTCCATCAGCGGCGGCGCGAACACCAGCGCTTGATAGACCAGCACAAAGCCCGGCGCCAGGCTGTCGGGCGCGGCAATCGCGCTGATCAGCAAGCTCGCCAGGCCCGGCACCAACGCCAGGGCCAGCGTCGCCAGCAGCACGCAGGCCACCCGCCCCAGCAGGCGCAACCATGCCGGCGCCGCAGTGGCCTGCAACATGGCGCCAAAACCTTCGACATCATCGCGCCGGCACACCAGCCCAACCAAGGCTGCGACGATAAACGCGATCACCAGAAACAATGCGCTCGACAGCAGGGGCAGGGTCAGATCCGCCCGGGGCACCATCGGCCCACGCGCATGCCACACCCCGTGGACAAAACCACTGAGCACACCCATCACCAGCAGCAAGCCCAGGGCCACCCAGCCGATACGCCGGGCAAACACTTGGCGCACCTGCCAACGCGCCTCGCGCCACAAGGCCCGTGGCCACTGGCTGCCAACCAGCGGGCCAGGCAACGTCACGGCGTTCGCCAACCGCATCGGCGGTTCTGCCAACACCGCCCCGCTACGCTTGCCCATCAAACCCTGACGTGTGGTGCGGGCCAACACCACGGCCAGTAACAGCAGGGGCACTGCGCACCACAGCAGGCGGTTAAGCCAGAAACCCGGGGTCAGCGCCAACAGCGATTGGGATTTCTGCGCGGCACTCCAGGTTTCCACCTGGGCCTGGGCAAAGGTAAACAACGATGGGTCCAGGCTGGCCGCCAACAGTGGGTTGATATGCCCGCCCTTGAGCACCACCACGGCAAACATCCACAACAGCATCAACACCGTCGCCAACCCGAATGGCGCGGCCAAGCCACGGCTGCGCAAGGCCAGCAGGTAATACAGCGCACCGATCCCGGTACTCACCGGCAATAACAAGGCGACCCAGGCAAATCCCAGCGCCGACCACATCGGCGCACCGATACTCGCCGCCGGTACCCAACCGAGCCAACCCAGCACCGGGCTGACCAAAAACCCGACGATCAGCGAACTGGCGAGCAAGCCGCCCACCAGCGCTGCACCAATGAACCGCCCCCACAACAATGCCGGCAACGACAGCGGCAAGGCCAGCAGCACCTCTTCCAACTGCGCCTTGCGGTCGCGCAGCGCCGGTTGTGCAAAAACCCAGGCCCAGGCGAAGAACAGAAAGAACATGCACCCGCACGACATCAGGTAGATCAGGCTCGGGGCATTGCGTGCAATGTCGCTGGCGCCCATTTTCTGCACGTAGTCGGCATTGGTCAGGGACATCAGCAAATAGCCGGTGAGGCCCAAAAACACCAGCAACGGTATGCCGCTGCGCAGCCCGGCGCGCACTTCCACCCAGGCTTCACGCATCAACAGAGCAAAGGTATTCATGCCTCGCCCGCCTCGCCGACCTGGGCCAGCGCCAGGTAATAGATATCTTCCAGGCGCGGCGTGTGGGGCGTGAAGCGCGGATCAGCCGGACGCTCGCCGTGCACGATTACCCGGCTGCCAACGGGGCTTGCGGCCACATGCAAGGCAGCCGGCAGCGGCTCACCACGGGCGAACGCAGCCTCCCACAAGCGGCCCTGTTCGGCGCGCAGCAAATCTGCCGGACGGCCTTCGATGATAATCCGCCCCCCGGCCAGCACCGCCAGGCGGCTGCACAGGTTCTCGACGTCTTCGACGATATGGGTCGACAACAGCACGATCGACTCGGCCGCCACATCCGCCAGCACCCGGTGAAAGCGGTTGCGCTCGGCCGGATCGAGGCCGGCGGTGGGCTCATCGACAATCAACAGACGCGGCGAGCCGATCAGGGCCATGGCAATGCCGAAGCGGCGCAACATGCCCCCCGAGTAAGTGGCGAGGGCGCGGTGCGCAGCGTCCTGAAGGTTGACCTTGGCCAGCAGGCCTTCGACTTCCTCACGGCGCTGGCGGCTGTCGGTGCGCCCCTTGAGCCAGGCGAACCGCTCAAGCAAATCCCGGGCACTCACCCCCGGGTACGCACCCAACTGCTGCGGCAGGTAACCCAAGCGGCGGCGCAACTGCCCGGGCTCGGCGAGCACATCCAGCCCATCCAGTTCGATGCTGCCGGCGTCCGGTTGCTGCAAGGTTGCCAGGGTGCGCATCAGGCTGCTTTTGCCCGCGCCATTGGGGCCGAGTAAACCGTACATGCCAGGGCCCACATTCAGGTCCACGCCGCGCAACGCTTGGACGCCATTGTTGTAGCGCTTGCGCAGACCGCGCACTTGTAAACCTGAATCGACTGACATCCACACCTCCATCAAGGGTCAAGCCCTGCAAAAGGGCGGCGAGCGACGGTAGTCAAGGGCGGCGGCGCGGCGCTACCCGATTCAAGTCATTTTCCAACCGTATCCCGCGCACTGATCGCCGCCATGGCCCGCCCCGGCGCCGCTGCCCCCCGCGCCAGGCAAACGGATTCGGGGCAAAAACGATTCGATGCGGGTAGTCCACACAATGAGAATGACTAGCATCTTCTTCCACGCAGTTACCTGCCTTCAGCGCCTGGGCCAACGCCGGCCCGGGCCCTAGCGATGAGAAGACGTTGAGCCATGGCCACTCCCAGCACCTCAACCGCAACACTGTTGCGCCGTTCCCTGTCCGAAGCCCTGGGCCAGCCTGCCGAGCAGATCCCCCTGGAGGCCAACCTGATTGAATGGGGGCTCGATTCGGTGACCCTGATCCGCCTCGCCGGCCAATGGCGCCGCCAGGGCCTGGCCGCACGGTTCGCCGAACTGGTGGCCGACCCACGCCTGTGCGCCTGGCTGACGCTGCTGGACACCGAGCCGGTGACGCCCGCGCCCACCCATAGCCATGCGCACGACGGCCTACCCTTTGAACTGGCGCCCATGCAGCACGCGTACTGGATCGGCCGTGCGCCTGGGCAACAGCTAGGCGGTGTGGCGGCGCATTTCTATAACGAATTCGACGGCCACGACGTAGACCCGCTCCGCCTGGAAACCGCCGTACAGGCCTTGCTGGCACGCCACCCCATGTTGCGTGCGCAGTTTCTGGAAGAGGGTCGCCAACAGATCCTGCCCCGTAGCCCATGGCCGGGGCTGAAGGTGCATGACCTGCGCCAGGCCGATGCCACACAACTGCAACAGCAACTGCAAGCCTTGCGCGCCGCGCTGTCACATCGCCAATTGGCGGTGGAAAACGGCCAGGTGCTGGATATTCAGCTCTCGCTTTTGCCCCACGGCACCCGCCTGCACCTGAACCTGGACATGCTCGCCGCCGACGCCTTGAGCCTGCGCACCCTGCTGGGCGACCTGGTGCAGTTGTACCGCCAACAGCCCCTGCCCGCGCTGGCCTACAGCTTCCCGCGCTACCTGGCCGACCTGCGTCAGGAACAGGCCAGCCCCGAGCACCGAGCACGTCACCAACACGCCCGCGACTATTGGCTGCAGCGCCTGGACACCCTGCCCGGCGCCCCGCGCCTGCCCATCAAGCCCCAAGGCGATGAGCGCCAAGTGCGTCGCCGTCATCATTGGCTGGCGCCGTCCCAGCGCCAAGCATTTGAACGCCACGCCCGCGAGCACGCCCTCACCCCGGCCATGGCCCTGGCGGCGGTGTTTTGCGAAGCCCTCGGCGCCTGGTGCGAGACGCCCGAGCTGTTACTCAACCTGCCGCTGTTCAACCGCACGCCGTTGCATGAGGACGTCGAGCGCCTGGTCGGTGACTTTACCTCCTCGATCCTGCTGGCCTGGGATGGCCGTGTGACCGGCACCTTCGCCGCCCGTGCCACAGGGCTGCAACGACGCTTCCACAGCGATGCGACCCACATTGAATTTACCGGGCTGGAGGTGTTGCGCGAGCTGTCGCGCCTGCGTGGTGAGCAAGTCCTGGCACCCGTGGTGTACACCAGTGCCCTGGGCCTGGGGGAGTTGTTCGCTGAGGGGGTGCAGGAGAGTTTCGGCCAGCCGGCCTGGATCATTTCCCAAGGCCCGCAAGTGTGGCTCGACGCCCAAGTCACCGAGCTGGACGGCGGCATTCTGGTTAACCTCGATGCCCGTGAAGGGCTGTTCGCCGAAGGCGTCCTGGATGGAATGTTCGACGCCTATACAGGCCTGTTGCAACGTTTGTGTCATGACGCAGCAGCCTGGGATCAGGCGACCCCGGCGCTGATCCCCAGCCGCCAGTTGGCCGCGCGCAGCGCCGCCCAGGGCCACGTCACGACGCTGCCGAGCCAACGCCTGCACGAAGGCTTTTTCACCCAGGCCCGGCTGACGCCTGCCCTCCCAGCCCTGTTGTACGGCGACCACGCCCTCAGCTATGGCGAGTTGGCCGAGCGCGCCCTGCGGGTTGCGGCGTACCTGGAGGGCCAGGGCCTGCAACACGGTGACGTGGTCGCCCTGCAACTGCCCAAGGGCCCCGAGCAGGTGATCGCCGTACTGGGCATCCTCGCGTGCAGCGCCACCTACCTGCCTATCGGCATCGACCAGCCCGCTGCGCGCTGCCGCACGATCTGCGACAACGCCGGTGCCCGCCTGCTGCTTACCCAACTGCCGCAGGCTGGCAGCGCACTGGCGGCGCCACGGGCCGGTGCGGTCAGCGACCTGGCCTATATCCTCTACACCTCCGGTTCCACCGGTGAACCCAAGGGCGTAGAGATCAGCCACCTGGCCGCCGCCAACACCCTGGAGGACCTGCAACGGCGCTTGCAGCTCAAGCGCGATGACCGAATCCTTTCGCTCTCGGCGCTGGAATTCGACCTGTCGGTATTCGACCTGTTTGCCCCACTGGCCTGCGGCGCGGCGGTGGTGTTGATCGAGCACCAGGCCCAACGCGATGCCCTGCGCTGGCGCGAACTGGCCACTCAACACCGCGCCACCGTACTCAATTGCGTGCCGGCGCTGCTCGACATGCTGCTCGGCTGTGCCGATGCTCCGTTGCCCCTGCGTGCAGTCTTGCTGGGCGGAGACAAGGTCGCGCCGGAATTGGCGCCACGCCTGTGGGCCCAAGCCCCCGGTTGCCGCTTCATGGCCCTGGGCGGTGCGACGGAAGCGGCGATTCACTCGACGCTGTTCGAAGTCGTGCCCGGCCAGGCGTTGCACTGGCACTGCCTGCCGTACGGCAAACCCTTGGATAACGTCAGCCTGCGCATCGTCGACCCGCAGGGTCATGACTGCCCGGACTGGGTGGCCGGCGAACTGTGGATTGGCGGGGCCGGAGTGGCCCAGGGTTATCGTGGCGACCCAGTGCGCAGTGCCGAACGCTTTGTGGTTTACAACGGCCTGCGCTGGTACCGCACCGGCGACAGTGCGCGCTACCACCCCGACGGTACGGTCGAGTTCCTGGGGCGTAGCGACTTCCAGCTCAAGCTGCACGGCTACCGTATCGAGGCCGGTGAAGTGGAACACGCGCTGCTGGCCTGCCCCGGCGTCGACCAGGCGGTGGCGCTGCTCGTGGGCCAGCACCTGGCGGCGGTGGTGCGCCTGGCGAATGGCCCGATGCAACCTACCGCGTTGGAGTTCCCCGGCCTGGCCGAGCGCCTGCCGGCCTACATGATTCCCAGCCTGATCCTCGGCTGCGCGCAATGGCCGTTGACCACCAATGGCAAGGTGGACCGCAAGGTACTCCACGGCTGGCTGGCGGACCATCGCGGCACTTACCAGGCCTTGCTGTCGCCGCCCTGCGGCGCCATTGAACAACAGGTGGCCCGCGCCTGGCAGCAGTTGCTCGGCTGTGGCGAGGTGTGCCGGGAGCACAACTTCTTCGCCCTGGGCGGCGACTCCCTGAGCGCCACGCGCCTGGTGCGCCTGTTAGCCGAACAAGGGCTGGGCGGCGCACGAATCGCTCAGGTATTCACCAAGCCAGTGCTGGCGCAGTTCTGCGCCGACCTGCATCAACAGGCCCAGGCCGAACCGCAACGCACCGTTGTCCCGGACCTGGCCCAACGTCACGCCCCCTTCCCTATGACAGAAGTGCAGCAAGCCTACTGGCTGGGTCGTGACCCGAGCCTGGTATTGGGCGGGGTGAGCTGCCATTTCTACCGCGAATACGACGTCGAAGACCTCGACCTGCCGCGCCTGCAAAACGCCCTCGGGCGCCTGATCGAACGCCACGAAATGCTGCGTGCGGTGTTCGATCAAACAGGCCAGGCACGCATCCTTCCCCAAGTACCCACCTTCGTGATCGGCCAACGCTACGTTTGCGTCGAAGACCTGCGTGAGCACTGTGCCCACCGCGTGTTCGATCCCGCCCAGTGGCCGCTGTTCGATGTGCAGGCGGTGACCCAAGGCCGATATACCCGCCTGGCCATCAGCCTGGACAACCTGATCCTCGACGCCCTCAGCATCCTGCGGTTCTATGCCGAACTCGACGCGTTGTATCGCGAACCGACGCTGGCCCTGCCACCGCTGCAGTTGTCCTTTCGCGACTACCAGATTCAGGCCGGCGTGGAACCCACCGAATTGCGCGCCGCGCAGCAGTTCTGGCAAGAACGCCTGCCCACCTTGCCGCCGCACCCGCAACTGCCCCTGGCTGCCGACCCCGCCAGCCTGGGCCGACCGCGCTTCGAGCGCCTGCAAGGTCAGGTCAAGGCCCAGGCCTGGCAAGCGATCCTGGCCAAGGCCCAACAGCACAGCCTGACCGCCTCGGCGGTGCTGCTCTGTGCGTTTGCCGAAACCCTCGGGCGTTGGAGTACGCGGCCGGACCTGAGCCTCAACCTCACGCTATTCGACCGCCGGCCTGTGCATCCGCAGATCGATCAGGTGATGGGCGACTTCACCTCCCTCACCCTGCTCGGCTACGTGCCCGTGGCCGGCGAACGCTGGCTCGACCGCGCCAGGCGCACCCAGCACACCCTTGGCGAAGCCCTGGAACATCGCTGCGTGGGGTCGGTGAGCCTGTTGCGTCAATTGGCGCGCAGCAATGACGAGCACCAGGTGAGCATGCCGGTGGTGTTCACCAGCGCCCTGGGCGTACCGGATGGCACCGCCGCACCGGTGGACGGGCCCTTCGCCAGGCAGGTCTTCGGCCTTACCCAAACCCCGCAGGTGTGGCTCGACCATCAGGTGGTCGAAGCTGACGGCGGCATCGCCTTGAACTGGGACCGCGTGGTCGGGCTGTTCCCCGACGGGCTGGTCGAAGCGATGTTCGACGCCTACCTGCACAGCCTTGACTGGTTGGCCGAACACCCCTGGGACAGCGCCCCGCCCGACCTGCTGCCCCTGGCCCAGGCGCAGGTACGCGCACGGTTGAATGCCCCTGCCGCCAGCGTTGCGCAGGACCCGAGCCTGCACCAGGGCTTCTTCCAACAGGCGCACCAATCGCCGCAACGCCCTGCGCTGTTGTGGGGCGAGCATGGGAGCCTGAGCTACGGCGAACTGGCCGACCGCGCCCTGCGCATCGCCCGCAGCCTGATGGATGCAGGCGTGGCGGCCGGTGACCTGGTGGCAGTCTCCCTGGCCAAAGGCCCGCAACAGATCGCCAGTGTGCTGGGCGTGCTGGCAGCGGGCGCGGCCTACCTGCCGGTGGGAGTCGACCAACCCTTACAGCGCTGCCAGCGCATCCTGCAACAGGCCGGCGTTGGCCTGATCCTCGCCGAGCACGACCCACAACTACCTGGGGTCAAGCACCTCACGCCTTCAAAAGCACAATGCGCCGAACCGTTGTTAGCCCCCCTGGCCATGTGCGCCAACGAACTGGCCTACGTGATCTACACCTCCGGCTCCACCGGCCAGCCCAAGGGCGTGGAAATCACCCACCGCGCCGCGATGAATACCGTGGCCGAGATCAACCGTTGCTACGGCATCGACGCATCGGACCGTGGCCTGGCGCTGTCAGCACTGGACTTCGACCTGTCGGTGTATGACCTGTTCGGCCTGCTCTCGGTGGGTGGCGCCCTGGTGTTGATCGAAGAAGACCAGCGCCGCGACGCCCGCGCCTGGCTCAAGGCCTTGCAACACCATCGTGTAAGCCTGTGGAACAGCGTGCCGGCGCTGCTCGATATGTTGCTGGAAGCCAACGCGCTTGAGCGCCAAACCCTGGGGTTGAAAGTGGCCCTGCTGTCGGGCGACTGGATTGGCCTCGACCTGCCGCAACGCCTGCGCCAACAGGCACCGCAGTGCCGGTTTATCGCCCTCGGCGGCGCCACCGAAGCCGCGATCTGGTCCAACCACTTTGAAGTCCAGCAGCCGTTGCCGGGCTGGCGTTCAATCCCCTACGGCGTGCCACTGGCGAACCAGGCGTACCGGGTAGTGGACGCCCTTGGCCGCGACTGCCCGGACTGGGTCACTGGCGAGTTGTGGATCGGCGGCGCCGGCGTCGCACGGGGCTATCGCCATGCACCGCAGTTGAATGCCGAGCGCTTTATCGACGGTTGGTACCGCACCGGTGACCTGGGCCGCTACCGGCCCGACGGTTTGCTGGAGTTCCTTGGCCGCGCCGATACCCAGGTCAAGGTCCGTGGCCACCGTATCGAACTGGGAGAAATCGAAGCCGCCCTGGCCCGTCATCCCTGTGTAAACCAGGCCGTGGCGCTGGTCGCGGACACGCGCTTGCTGGCCGCAGTCGCTGCCAGCACCCACGCCGAAGTACTCGCCCAGCACTTGGAACACTGCCTGCCCGCGTATATGCGCCCGGAACAGATCCTGGTACTGGAACGCCTGCCCCTGAGCAGCAACGGCAAGGTGGACCGTCGCGCCTTGCTCGCCCCCTTGGCGGCTGCGGCACAGTCACGCCCCGCGCCGGACGAAGCCCCGTTGAGCGCCGCTGAACAGCGGGTCGCCGAGCTGTGGCAGCAGTTGCTCAACGTGCCCAGCGTGTCACGCCACGACAACTTTTTCCGCTTGGGCGGTGACAGCCTGCTGGCCACGCGTTTTCTCGAAATGCTGCGCAGCCGCCTTGGCCTGGAACTGCCCATGGGCCAGCTGTTTGGTGCCGCCAGCCTGCTGGAAGTGGCGCACGCCCTTGAGCGCCAGCCCACCTCCGACACCGTTGAAGAAGGCCTCATCTGATGCCTGCGCAAACTCCCCCTCTTCCAGGAGCTGTCCCCATGCCCGCCGCCAAACTGTTAAGCGAACTCAAATCCCTGGGCGTCGAGCTCTGGCCCCAGGATGGCCAACTCAAATTCCGTGCGCCACAGGGCCTGCTCAATGCCGAGCGCCTGGCGCAACTGCGTGAGCACAAGCAACAGATCCTGCACCTGCTGCTAACCCAGGAGCGGCCCGAGGTCGTGGCCGACCCGGCTCAGCGCCACGCGCCCTTCCCGCTCACCGACGTACAGAACGCCTACCTGCTCGGGCGCCAGTCTTCGTTCGGCTACGGCAATGTCGCCTGCCACGGTTACCTGGAACTGAGCTGGCCGAGCCTCGACCCGCAGCAGGTGGAACAGGCGTGGAACCGCCTGATCGCCCGGCATGACATGCTGCGCGCGGTAATCGCCAGCGAAGGCTCCCAGCGCGTGCTGGCCGAGGTCACGCATTACCCGCTGGCCGTCACGGACCTGCGCGGCGCCACCCGCCAGCAGCACCAACACGGCGTACAACAGATTCGCCAGGCCATGGAGCAGAAGCTCTACCCGACCGAGGCCTGGCCGCTGTTCGAGTTGCGCCTGACTCGCAGCGACAGTGGCGACACCCTGCACTTTTCCATGGACTCGCTGATTGCCGACTGGGCCAGCGCGCAATTGCTGTTCAATGAGCTGGAGCAGTTGTTGCACGATCCAGAAGCCCGCTTGCCCACCCTGGACATCAGCTTTCGCGACTACCTGCTGGCCGAACGCGGCCTGCTCGAAGGCAGCCGCCACCAACGCGACCGCGACTACTGGCTGGCGCGCATCGACGAACTGCCCGCCGCACCGCAGCTGCCGGCGCCCCTGAGCGGCGAAGACACCCGTGTACCGCGCTTTCAACGCCACTCGGCGCAACTCGACGCCTCGCAATGGGCCGCCCTGAAAAGAGCCGCCAGCGCCCTCGGTCTCACCCCTTCCATCGTGGTGCTCAGCGCCTATGCCGGCAGCTTGCAGCGCTGGAGCCAGCAACCCGCCTTCAGCCTCAACCTGACCCTGCTCAACCGCTTGCCCCTGCATCCGCAGGTGGGCCAGTTAGTGGGGGACTTCACCTCGGTCAGCCTGTTGCAGGTCAACGATCCCCAAGGCCAGGACTTCACCAGCCAGGCGCGCCAACTGGGCAATCAATTGTTCGCCGACCTGGAGCATCGGCTGTTTTCCGGCATTCAAGTGATGCGTGAAATCGGCCGGCGTCGCGGCCGGGAAGCTGCCGCCATGCCGGTGGTGTTCACCAGTGCCATTGGCCTGGGGATCGAACCGCCGGCCAGCAGTCAGCGCCGGGTCGGCCACGGCATCACCCAGACACCCCAGGTCACCCTCGACTGCCAAGTGATGGACGACGCCCAGGGCCTGCACATTCACTGGGACGTGCGCCAAGGCGTGTTCCCAGACGGCCTCATCGAGGACATGCAACAAGCCTTCGTTGCCCAACTGCGATTGTTAGCCCTTGACCCGGCTGCCTGGGACCACCCCATGCACGTGCCGCTGCCGGCCTGGCAACAGCGTGAGCGTCTCGCCGCCAATGCCAGCGCCGCCCCGCTGCCCACCGGTCGTCTGCATGATGGCCTGCTGGCCATGGCGTGGGAACGGCCGCAGGCGCTGGCGGTGGTCGATGCCCACGGCAGCCTGACCTACGCCGCCTTGATGGAGCGCGCCCTGGCGGTGGCCGCGGCCTTGCATGCCGCCGGTTGCCGTGCCCAGGAACCGGTCGCAATCCTCATGCCCAAGGGCCGCGACCAAGTGATAGCGGCCTACGGTGTGCTACTGGCTGGCGCTGCCTACCTGCCCCTGGACAGCAACGCCCCGGCCGCACGCCGCGACCGCGTGCTGCACAGCGCCCAGGTTCGGCATGTGCTCGGCTGTTCCCAGGCGCTGCCCCAAGTGCCTTTACCCGACGGTCTGGCTTGGCATGCCGTCGACCAATTGGCCCCAGCGATACAGGACTTCCCGGCACCCGACGGCAGCCCCGACGACCTTGCCTATGTGATCTACACCTCCGGCTCCACCGGGGAGCCCAAAGGCGTGATGATCAGCCACCGTGCCGCCCTCAATACCGTGCAGGACATCAATCGGCGCTTCGAGGTCAGCACAACTGACCGCGTGCTGGGCCTGGCGCAACTGAGTTTCGACTTGTCGGTGTATGACCTGTTCGGCCCGCTTGCGGTCGGCGGCACCCTGGTGCTACCCGACCCGGCACGCGGCGCCGACCCGTCGCACTGGGCCGAGCTTGTGCAGCGTCATCAGGTGACGCTGTGGAATTCGGTACCGGCGCAGCTGCAGATGCTGGCCCACTACCTGCAGGCCGAGCCACGGCCTTTGGACAGCCTGCGCCTGGCGCTGCTGTCGGGGGACTGGATCCCATTGAACCTGCCGCCCCAACTGCAAGCGCTGTTGCCAGGCCTGGCCCTGGTGGCCTTGGGCGGCGCCACCGAAGCCTCGATCTGGTCGAACCTGCACCCCATCGGCGCGATTGACCCGGCGTGGCGCAGCATTCCCTACGGCCTGCCGCTGGCCAATCAGGGTTTTCGCGTGCTGGACAGCCAATGGCGCGATGCGCCCACCTGGGTGCCAGGTGACCTGTATATCACCGGCGTCGGCCTGGCCCAGGGTTACCTGGGCGATCAAGCATTGAGCAACGCCCGGTTTTTCGCCCACCCGCTCGACGGCCAGCGCCTGTATCGCACCGGTGACCGTGGCCGCTACTTGCCGGGGGGTGAGCTGGAGTTTCTCGGCCGTGAAGACGGCCAGGTCAAGATCCGTGGCCATCGTGTGGAGCTGGGCGAAATCGACGCCGCGTTGCTCGCCACGCCAGGCGTAGACAGTGCCGTCAGCCTGCTCAACGGCGAGCTGCTGGCCTTCGTCACCGCCGCGCGTGTCGAACCCGAACCGCTGCCGGGCGCGCCGTTGCTGAGCGCGGTGCAGCGTTACGCCGACAGCCAGGTCGGCAGCTTCGATGCACAGCAGGTACGCGACTATCAGGCCGACCTCAACGCCGCGGCATTGAGTTCCATGCTGGAGGTGATGCGCAAGGCCAAGCTATTTTGTGGCGTGTTGTCCGAACCAGATGTGGCAACCATTCTGCAGGCCCTGCAAGCGCAACCCCGCCATCATTGGCTGGTACGCCGCTGGTTAGCGGCCTTGTGTGACGCGGGCCTGTTGCAACGCGAACAGTCCCGCTATCGCCTGCTGCACAGCGGGCCGACCCCGGCGCTGGCCTGGGGCCGGGTGGAACAGGCGGTCGCATGTGGGTTATGCAGCCAGGCGCTGCTCGACTACCAGCTCGACCATGTGCGGCAACTGCCACAACTGCTGCGTGGCGAGGTCAACCCGTTCGACCTGTTGTTCCCCCAGGGCCAGCAAGACCTGGCGTTGCAGCTGTACGGCGGGGATGCCGTCTCGCGCTACAACAACCACAGCATCGCCGCGTTGATCAACCGCCTCGCCACCCACCATGAGGGCGACGGCCCGCTGCGCATCCTGGAGATCGGCGCGGGCACCGGGGCCACCAGCGCCCCGGTGATCAGCCTGCTTGATGGCTTGGAAGTGGATTACCTGCTCACCGACATGACCGCCTTCTTCCTGCCGGCGGCCAAGCAACGCTTTGCCGACCACCCCTGGGTACGTTACGGCGTGCTGGACATTGACCAGGCCATTCGCCCACAGGGCTTGGCCAGCAACAGCGTGGACATCGTGCTGTGCGCGGGCATGCTCAACAGCGTCAAGGACATCGACAACGCCCTCGACCAGATCAGCGAATTGCTCAGCCCCGGTGGCTGGCTGGTGTTCAGCGAACCGACCGGTGAGTGGCCCGCCATCTTGCTGACCCAGGGCTTCATGATGACCCCGGTGGGCGGTGACCATGACCAGGGCCGCAGCGGCTTGCGCAGCGCCGAGACCTGGCAGGCACGGGTGCAGGCACTGGGTGGCGAAAGCCTGCCAGCCCTGCCCCACACCGACCACCCGCTGGCGGCTCTCGGCATGCAGGTGTTCGCCGCACGCTTGAAGGCCGGTTTCCAGCGCTTGAGCGTTGAGCACCTGCGCCGCGCCCTGGCGCAGCGCCTGCCGGACTACATGCTGCCGGCACACCTGCAAGTGCTCGACCGCCTGCCCCTGACCGCCAACGGCAAGGTCGACCGCCAGACCCTGGCCCACTGGCGCCCCGCGGTGGATGCCCAGACCGAAAGCAGCCAGGACGCGCCCAGCGACCCGCTCACCGCCGAGCTGTGCCGGGTGTGGGCCGAGGCCCTGGGCCTGGCGCAAATCGGCGCGGACGACAGCTTCTACGAGAAAGGCGCCGATTCGCTGATCCTCGCCCGCGTCGCCGGCCAGTTGCGTGAACAACTGCCCCAGGCCCACAGCCTGAGCTACGACACGCTACTGCGACAAATGCTCAACGAGCCAAATGTTCGCGCCCTGGCGCGCCTGCTCAACCACGGCCAAAGCACACCTGCCGCTGCGGCGCCTGACCAAGCGCAGCGCGCGCCCCACAGTAACGCCCTGGTGGTGCCGTTCGGCGGTGGCGAGAGCGGCCCGGTGCGGGTGATGTTCCATGCCGCCCTGGGCACGTTGGACTATTTCCAGCACCTGGGCCGTGCACTGGCGGCTCAACAGGCCGGCCCGGTGATTGGCTTTGCGGTGGCCGACACCGCGCAATACCTGGCGCTGGAACCCAAGCGCCTGATCGAAAGTGTGGCCCAGGACTATGCCGATCGTTTGATCGCCGACGGCCATCAACGCTTCCAGTTGATCGGCTACTGCCTGGGCGGCCTGCTCGCCACCGAAGTTGCCCGGCGCCTGCTGGAACGCGGCATGGAGGTGGTAAACCTGAGCCTGATCGACAGTATCCCGATGTTTATCGACACCGACGAAGAGCTGGCCTATGAGGCGATCTTCGTGCCCAACCTCAACCTGGACCCGGTGAAAACCGTGTTCGGCGCGCATATCGAAGACTACGACGTTTACCGCGCCATCGACCTGTTGATGGCCCGCGACAACCGCCGCGTACCCGCTGGCGCCATGGCCGCCCTGAGCGGCGATCCCGGCCTGGAGGCGCTGGCGCTGGCGGTGCAGCAACAGTCGGCACGCAGCCAGGAGGAGCGCCTGGCCGAGTACGCACGCCTGGCGTCTGGCCAGGCCGGCGTGCCCATCGGCCCCGAGCTGGTACCGACGCTGTTTCGCGTGTGCCGCCACAGCATGCGGGCGGCGCGGTTCGACCCGCCGCCGTTTCTCGGCAACATGACCTACCTGCGCTGCCTGGAGCAGCAATCGTTCGGTATCACCGGCGGCGTGGGGCACCTGGCGGCACCGTTCTGGGAAGACACGTGCCTGGGTCAATTCACCCTGATCGACGTGCCCGGCAACCATTTCAGCGTGATCGAACCGCCCCACGTGCACACCGTCACTGCCCACCTGCTTGAGGCCCTTGGGAAAAACTCATGACCACCGCCCTGGACACCCTCAAACGCCCGGTCAACCGCATGATTCGCCTCGGCGTGGTGTTCGCCGCGATGGGCGCGCTGGTCAACCTGGTGCCCTTTATCGGCCTCACCGAACTGGGCCGCTTGCTGCTCGCCGGCAACGCCGACAGCCCCACGCTGTGGCGGTGGGCGGCCCTGGTAGTCATCGCCCTGAGCCTGGGGTGGATGGCCAGCGGCGTGGCGCTGTGGCTGACCCACCTGGCCGACCATCGCCTGCAATCGAGCTTGCGCGAAGCCATGGTGCGCAAGCTCGGTCGCGTGCCGTTGGGGTGGTACACCGACACTACCTCGGGCGCGGTGCGCAAGGTAGTTCAGGACGACCTTGAAGACCTGCACCACCTGGTCGCGCACCACGCGGTAGAACTCACCGCCGCCGTTGTCACGCCGCTGGCGGGGCTGGTATGGCTGGCCACGTTGAACTGGCGCCTGGCGCTGCTGGCGGTGCTGACTCTGCCGATCTATGCGGTGGCCTACAGCCTGATGATGCGCGGCTTCGGCGCCAAGATGCAGTTGCTCGACAAGAGCATGACGCGGGTCAGCGCAGCGATTGTCGAGTTTGTCCACGGCATTGCCGTGGTCAAGGCGTTCGGCCAGGTGGGTCAGGCCCATCGCAGCTATCAACAGGCGGTCAATCAGTTCAGCACCCAGTACGCCGGTTGGGTCAAGCCGCTGCTGCGCCTGGAGGCGTTTTCGTCGATGGCCCTGAGCGTGCCAGTGATTCTGCTGATCAGCCTGGGGGTGGGCAGCGTGATGCTGGCCCAGGGCTGGATCACCCCGTTGCAACTGTTCGCCGAAACCCTGGTGGCGGTGGTGATTCCGCAGTCGTTGCTGGTGATCAACCAAAGCCTCACCGCGCAACGAACCGCCCTGGCCGCAGCCGACCGTATCGAAGCGCTGCTGGAGGTCGACGAACTGCCCTCGCCCAAGGTGTGCAGCTCCCCACAGGGCAGAGACATACGCTTTGAACAAGTGCAGTTCGGCTATGACCCCGCGCACCTGATCCTCAAGGGCGTCGACCTGCACTGCCCGGCCGGCAGCGTGACGGCGCTGGTGGGGGCTTCCGGTGCGGGCAAGTCAACCCTGGCCAAGCTGGTGCCGCGTTTTCACGACGTGAACGCCGGGCGAGTCTGCGTGGGCGGTGTGGATGTGCGCGAGATCGACCCGCGCCAGCTCTATCAGCACGTAGGGTTCGTGTTGCAGGACGCGCAACTGGTGCACGGTACCGTCGCCGACAACCTGCGCCTGGGCCGCCCCGAGGCCAGCGATGCCGAGGTCGAGGCGGCAGCGCGGTCGGCGCAGATTCATTCGCGCATCCAGGCCCTGCCCCGGGGTTACCAGTCGGTGATCGGCGAGGACGCAATTTTTTCCGGCGGCGAGGCCCAGCGCCTGTCCATCGCCCGCACGCTATTGGCCGACACGCCGGTGCTGATCCTCGATGAAGCCACCTCCCACGCCGACCCCGAGTCCGAAGCCTTGATCCAGGATGCCTTGTCCGCCCTAGCTCGGGGCCGCACGGTGCTGGTGATCGCACACCGCCTGGCCAGTATCTGCGGCGTCGACCAGATCGTGGTGCTCGACCAGGGTCGCGTCATTGAAAGCGGGCGCCATGAACAGCTGCTGCAGGCCAACGGTGCCTACGCCCGGCTGTGGCGCGCCAGCGCCGAAACCACCGCCCCCGACCTGGAGATGTCCTTGTGATCCGCAGCCTCGTGACTTTATTGGGCCCGGCCCATGCCGCACGCTTGTACCGCTACCTGGCCTGGCTGGTGACCAGTGCCGTGCTGCAAGGGGTAGCCGTCGCGTTTCTGGTGCCGATCCTGCACGCGCTGTTTGCCGGTGACCTGCGCAGTGCCTGCCTATGGCTCGCCGGCCTGGCGGCGATGGCGGTGCTGACCTGCATTGCCCATTACCAGCAGGCCATGAAAGGCTTTGCGCTGGCCCTGGTGGTGTTGACCACCTTGCACGAGCGTCTTGGCCAGCACCTGGTGACCCTGCCCCTGGGCTGGTTCAACTCGGAAAAGGTCGGGCGCCTGTCGCGCAGCGCCACCAGCGGCACGCTGATGGTCACCGGCTTGTTTGCTCACTACCTGGGGCCAGTGGTGTCAGGTGTGGTGGTGCCGGCTACGGTGGCGTTGACCCTGTTCGTGTTTGACT
>Ga0308167_1001993_pt1 | contig 20651 bp, 22 predicted proteins | sample PhyCR1_2_FD_202138 | JGI IMG/M metagenome (GOLD analysis project Ga0308167, IMG submission 202138) | Phyllosphere microbial communities from UC Gill Tract Community Farm, Albany, California, United States - DLSLRC.R1 | ecosystem: Host-associated > Plants > Phyllosphere > Unclassified | place... | reverse complement strand
AAGCGTGACCCAAACGTTTAGGAGTTAATCAATTATGGCTGTTCAGCAGAACAAAAAATCCCGCTCTGCCCGTGACATGCGTCGTTCGCACGACGCTCTTTCGGCTAGCACTCTGTCTGTAGAAAAAACCACCGGTGAAATTCACCTGCGTCACCACGTATCGCCAGAAGGCGTATACCGTGGTCGTAAAGTGATCGACAAGGGCGCTGACGAGTAATCACTTGTCTGTCCAGGTCATCGCGATCGACGCAATGGGCGGGGACTTCGGTCCCCGCAGCATTGTTCAGGCTTGTATTGCTTGCCTGTCTGCTACACCCTCGCTTCACCTGACCCTTGTTGGTCAACCCTCCGAACTTGAACGTCTCATTGCCGGGTACCCGGTGGTGGATCGCTCGCGCCTGACGATTACCCCGGCCTCAGAAGTTATCTCCATGAATGAGCGGCCTTCGCATGCCTTGCGCGGCAAGCCGGACTCCTCCATGCGGGTGGCGCTTGAGTTGTTGCGTGATGGCAAGGTTCAGGCGTGTGTCAGTTCCGGTAACACGGGTGCGTTGATGGCCTTGTCCCGGCACGTGCTCAAAACTTTGCCAGGGATTGATCGCCCGGCGATGGTTGCGGCGATTCCAACCCAGGCCGGTTACTGTCAGTTGCTGGACCTTGGGGCGAATGTCGATTGCACGGCTGAGCAGTTGTTCCAGTTCGCTGTGATGGGGTCGGTGGCGGCGCAGGCGCTGGGCGTGTCGAGGCCCGGGGTTGCGTTGCTCAACATTGGTACCGAGGACGTCAAGGGTAATCAGCAGGTCAAGTACGCGGCCGCATTGCTGCAAGCGGCTCCAGGGCTCAATTACATCGGTTTTGTCGAGGGGGATGGTGTCTACCGCGGCGAGGCTGATGTGGTGGTATGTGATGGGTTTGTCGGCAATATCTTGCTCAAGTCCAGCGAGGGGTTGGCGACGATGATCTCGGGGCGCATTGAAGCGCAGTTCAAGCGCAACCTGCTCAGTCGTTGTATTGGTGCATTGGCGTTGCCTTTGATGCGGCGCTTGCAGGCTGATCTGGCTCCGGCTCGGCATAATGGTGCAAGTTTTCTCGGGTTGCAGGGCATTGTGATTAAAAGTCACGGTTCGGCAGGTGCTCAGGGCTTTCAAAGCGCTATTGAGCGTGCGCTGATTGAAATCCATGAAGACCTGCCAAAGCGTTTATATGGGCGTCTTGAAGGGTTGTTACCGTAGGCGTTTTACCGGTCGAGTGTGTAATGTGACCGCTCGGTCAAATTAGCCATCCAACTGTTCAGTTTCTTGCGTTCGCTTTTGCGGGACGTTAATTCACTGGCGACAAGATCATTAGGGGCTTGTTACATGTCTACATCCCTCGCATTCGTTTTTCCAGGGCAGGGCTCGCAGTCCCTCGGCATGTTGGCCGAGTTGGGCGCGGAGCACCCGCTGGTTCTGGAAACGTTCAAAGAAGCCTCTGCGGCTCTGGGCTACGACCTGTGGGCAATGACCCAGGAAGGGCCTGTTGAAAAGCTGAACCAGACCGATATCACTCAGCCTGCCATTCTGACGGCCTCGATTGCCTTATGGCGTCTGTGGTTGGCGCAGGGTGGCAAGCGCCCTGACTTTGTCGCCGGTCATAGCCTGGGCGAGTACAGCGCCTTGGTGGCTGCTGAATGCCTGACCCTGGCGCAAGCCGTCAAGCTGGTTGAGCGTCGCGGTCAGTTGATGCAAGACGCGGTTCCGGCCGGGCAAGGTGCGATGGCGGCCATTTTGGGTCTGGACGATGCGGATGTGCTGGCAGCCTGTGCCGAGGCGGCGCAAGGTGAGGTGGTCAGCGCGGTTAACTTCAACTCGCCGGGCCAGGTGGTTATCGCAGGCACCAAAGCGGCGGTCGAGCGTGCGATGGAGCTGTGCAAGGCCAAGGGTGCCAAGCGTGCCTTGCCTTTGCCCGTCAGCGTGCCTTCGCACTGCGAACTGATGCGCCCGGCGGCTGAGCGTTTTGCTGCGTCCATCGAAGCGATTGACTGGAAAATGCCGACTATCGAGCTGGTGCAAAACGTTAGCGCTTCGGTTGCAGTTGATCTGCCAACGCTTAAGCGCGACCTGCTTGAGCAGCTATACAAACCTGTGCGCTGGGTTGAATCGGTTCAAGCCCTGGCTGCAAAGGGGCCGGTTGATCTAGTTGAGTGCGGCCCGGGTAAAGTCCTGGTGGGCATCAGCAAGCGCTGCGCCGAAGGCGTCAGCACTCACAATTTGAATACCCCGGATGCCTTCGCCGCTGCGCGTTTGGCTCTGGTCTGAATAAGGAAAAGCCAGCATGAGCTTGCAAGGTAAAGTTGCACTGGTAACAGGTGCCAGCCGTGGTATTGGCCAGGCGATCGCATTGGAGTTGGGTCGTCAGGGTGCCATTGTCATCGGCACCGCTACGTCGGCTTCAGGTGCCGAGCGTATTGCTGCCACCCTGAAAGAAAACGGTATTCAGGGCACTGGCATGGAACTCAACGTCACCCGCGACGAATCGGTTGCTGCGGTGTTGGCGAGCATTCAGGAGCAATTCGGGGCACCGGCCATTTTGGTCAATAATGCCGGTATCACCCGCGATAACCTGATGATGCGCATGAAAGATGACGAATGGCATGATGTCGTCGATACCAACCTGAACAGTCTGTTCCGCCTCTCCAAGGGTGTTTTGCGTGGCATGACCAAGGCGCGTTGGGGACGAATTATCAGTATTGGCTCTGTTGTGGGTGCCATGGGCAACGCAGGCCAAGTAAACTATGCCGCCGCCAAGGCCGGCCTTGAAGGTTTCAGCCGCGCATTGGCACGTGAAGTGGGTTCGCGCTCGATCACTGTGAACTCGGTAGCGCCGGGGTTTATTGACACTGATATGACCCGTGAGTTGCCAGAGGCGCAGCGTGAAGCCTTGCAGGCACAGATTCCGCTGGGCCGTTTGGGCCAGGCTCAAGAGATCGCGAGCGTGGTCGCTTTCCTGGCATCAGACGGTGCAGCCTACGTGACGGGGGCTACAATCCCGGTCAACGGCGGGATGTACATGTAAATGTGACGGATTGCTTCAAAAAAATGTCATACGAGCTGTCTAAAATCCGTTATAAAGCTGCAATCTATTTATAGGCAGAGGGTTGTTGGGGGGTGAGTGCAAAGCTTTCAGTTGAAAAGCTGAAAAGTCTTTCGATACACTTGCTCACTGGCCAGCTGCCTGAATTTGTCCATTAGGAGTGAAAACAAGGTATGAGCACCATCGAAGAACGCGTCAAGAAAATCGTTGCCGAGCAACTGGGCGTTAAAGAAGAAGAAGTAGTAAACACTGCTTCCTTCGTAGAAGACCTGGGTGCCGACTCCCTTGACACCGTTGAGCTTGTGATGGCTCTGGAAGAGGAATTCGAGACTGAGATTCCTGACGAAGAAGCTGAAAAGATCACTACTGTACAAGCCGCTATCGATTACGTTACTGCCCACCAGGCGTAATAGTTTGTAATCGTTGCTCGCTGTCCTGGAAAAACCGCACTGCCGCTCTGGCGTGCGGTTTTTTCTTTAGGTGTGATGCAAAGTGTCGTCAATAGAAAAAGGAGAGTGCTGTGTCGCGTAGACGCGTCGTAGTCACCGGTATGGGGATGTTGTCGCCACTGGGTGCCGATGTACCCAGCACCTGGCAAGGCATTCTGGCAGGCCGAAGTGGTATTGGTCTGATCGAACACACGGATCTTTCTGCCTATTCCACCCGTTTTGGCGGCTCGGTACAGGGCTTCAATGTTGAGGATTACCTCTCCGTCAAAGAGGCCCGCAAGCTTGATCTGTTTATTCAGTACGGCCTGGCGGCTGGTTTTCAGGCGGTTCGCAATGCCGGACTGGAAGTCACGGATGCCAACCGTGAACGCATCGGTGTGGCGATGGGGTCGGGTATTGGTGGGTTGACCAATATTGAAGAAACCAGCCGTACCCTGCACGAGCAAGGGCCTCGACGGATCTCTCCGTTCTTTGTGCCGGGCTCGATCATCAATATGATTTCCGGGTTTCTGTCTATCCACTTGGGTACGCAGGGCCCCAACTACGCCATTGCCACCGCCTGTACCACGGGGACTCACTGCATTGGCATGGCCGCGCGCAACATTGCCTACGGCGAAGCCGACGTGATGATTGCCGGCGGTGCGGAAATGGCCGCATGCGGCTTGGGCATGGGCGGCTTTGGCGCTTCTCGCGCACTGTCGACCCGCAATGACGACCCGACCCGTGCCAGCCGTCCGTGGGACAAAGGCCGAGACGGTTTCGTACTGTCCGATGGTGCCGGTGCGCTGGTGCTTGAAGAGCTTGAACACGCCAAAGCGCGTGGTGCAACGATCTACGCTGAGTTGATCGGTTTTGGCATGAGTGGCGATGCTTACCACATGACTTCGCCGCCGTCAGACGGTGCCGGGGCTGCCCGTTGCATCACCAACGCCTTGCGCGATGCGAAGATCAGCCCGGATCAGGTGCAGTACATCAATGCTCATGGCACCTCGACGCCGGCGGGCGACCTGGCTGAAGTGTCCGCGATCAAGTCGGTGTTTGGCGATCACGCTTACAAACTGGCGGTGAGCTCGACCAAATCCATGACCGGCCACTTGTTGGGTGCGGCGGGCGCAGTTGAGGCGATCTTCAGTGTGCTGGCGATCAACAGCCAGATTGCTCCGCCGACCACCAACCTCGACGAACCCGACGAAGGGTGCGACCTGGACTTTGTGCCCCACACGGCGCGAGAAATGCCGATTGATGTGGTGCTGTCCAACTCGTTCGGTTTTGGTGGCACGAATGGTTCGCTGGTTTTCCGCCGGTTTGCCGAGTGATGCAAAGCTGGGTCGACGGTCAGCCGGCGCACGCCCTGTCGTCGCTTAAAGACCGTGGGCTGGCCTATGGCGATGGTTTGTTCGAGACCATCGCCGTCAAGGCCGGCCAGCCGTTGCTGCTGGAGTTGCACCTGCGGCGTCTGGCAGCTGGTTGTTCCCGGCTGGCGATCGTTGCGGATCAGTCGTTGATCCGCGGCGAACTGCTGGCTTATGCGCAAGCGATGGGTGAGGGCGTACTCAAGCTTATCCTCACGCGAGGCGATAGCCAGCGCGGGTATGCACCATCCTCCGAGGCTCAGCCTCGAAGAATTCTTCAGGCCAGTCCGCCAGTTGTCTACCCTGAGGCTAACGCCTTGCAGGGGGTTCGGCTGTTTGACTGTGCCACGCGTTTGGCCGAGCAGCCCTTGCTGGCCGGGCTTAAGCACCTCAATCGATTGGAGCAAGTGATCGCGCGCTCAGAATGGCAAGACCCGGCTTACGCTGAAGGCTTGATGCGCGACATGTCGGGCCGAGTGATTGAAGGGGTGTTCAGCAACCTGTTCGTGGTCAAGGACGGGGCGTTGAGCACCGCTGACCTGAGCCGCTGTGGTGTGGCGGGTGTGATGCGCGCAGCGTTGATAGCCGAGGCCGAGCGCCTGGGCATTGCCTGTCAGGTCACGGATATCAGCCTGGCGCAGTTGCAGCAGGCAGACGAACTGTTCCTCTGTAACAGCGTGTACGGCATCTGGCCCGTGTGTGCATTTACCGAGCGAAGCTGGCCGGTAGGGCCGCTCACCCGTAAACTGCAAGGCATTGCTCGCACCTTATTGGATGTCTGATTCGTGAAACGTAAATTCTTGGTGCTGCTGGAGGCCTGTCTGGTGCTGGCTGGCTTGGCGTTGGCTGCTGGAGCCTGGAAAGTCAACTCAGCGCTGGAGCAACCGCTTAACCTGACGCAAGAGCGCTTGCTCGATGTGCCGCCAGGGGCCACGCCGACGGGCACATTCAATCGCCTGGAAGCGGATGGCACGCTCGATGATGCCTTCTGGCTGCGCCTGTACTGGCGATTCAACCTCGACGGCGAGCCCCTGCACAGCGGCGAATACCGCATGACGCCCGGCATGACCGCGCAATCACTGATCGGCCTGTGGCAGCGGGGCGAAGTGGTGCAATACAGCCTGACCCTGGTTGAAGGCTGGAACTTCCGTCAGGTGCGCAGTGCGCTGGCCCGCCACGAAAAAATCGAACAGACCCTCGACGGCCTCAGCGACAGTGAAGTCATGGCTAAACTTGGCCATGCGGGCGAGTTTCCCGAAGGGCGTTTCTTTCCCGATACCTACCGCTTTGTGCGCGGTATGACCGATGCCCAGTTGCTGGACAAAGCCTACAATCGCCTGGCGAAAGTACTGGCACAAGAGTGGGAAGAGCGCGCGCCAGATCTGCCCTATGCCACCCCGTATCAAGCGCTGATCATGGCCTCTCTGGTTGAGAAAGAAACCGGTGTGCCTCAGGAACGTGGGGAAATTGCTGGCGTTTTTGTACGACGCATGAAAATCGGTATGCCGCTGCAAACGGATCCGACAGTCATTTATGGCCTAGGTGAACAGTACACCGGCAAATTGACCCGGGCCCATTTGCGCGCGCCCACGCCCTACAATACCTACACCATCCCTGGGTTGCCACCCACACCCATTGCGATGGTCGGGCGTGAAGCCATTCATGCTGCGCTGCATCCGGTGAGCGGTACTAGCCTGTATTTTGTGGCGAAGGGGGACGGCAGCCACACGTTTTCCGATGATCTGGATGCGCACAACGCTGCCGTGCGTCAATTCCAGCTCAAGCGCCGCGCCGACTACCGCTCGAGTCCCGCGCCAACACCTGCTGCTGACCCGGCACCGTCCCCGGCGTTGCCGCAAGGCCCGCAATGACACTGATTAAGGATTGCTGCCTGTGACTGGCTTGTTTATTACTCTGGAAGGCCCCGAAGGCGCGGGCAAAAGCACGAACCGTGAATACCTGGCCGAGCGCCTGCGTGCCGCGGGCATTGATGTGGTGTTGACCCGCGAGCCGGGTGGCACGCCGTTGGCCGAGCGTATACGCGAGTTGCTACTGGCACCCAGCGATGAAGCCATGTGTGCCGACACCGAGCTACTCTTGGTGTTTGCTGCGCGTGCACAGCATTTGGCCGAGGTGATTCGCCCGGCGCTGAGCCGAGGTGCCGTTGTGCTGTGCGATCGCTTTACAGATGCCACTTACGCCTATCAGGGCGGTGGCCGTGGGTTGTCTCAGGCGCGGATCGCTACCCTGGAATCGTTTGTGCAAGGCGCGTTGCGCCCTGACCTGACGCTGGTGTTTGATTTGCCCATTGAAGTGGGCATGGCACGCGCCAGTGCCCGTGGCCGTCTGGACCGTTTCGAGCAGGAAGGCCGAACCTTCTTCGACGCTGTGCGCAGCACCTACTTGGCCCGTGCCCAAGCGGCCCCCGAGCGTTATCGCCTGGTTGATGCGGCGCTAACCCTGGAGCAGGTGCAGGGGCAGTTGGATGCATTGCTGCCCGAATTGTTGAGCCTTTACCGTGGCTGAGGTTTATCCGTGGCAAGACAGCCTGTGGCAGCAAATGGCCGGTCGTACCCAACATGCGCATGCTTACTTGCTGCATGGCCCCGCCGGCATAGGCAAGCGCGCGCTGGCTGAGCGCCTGATGGCCAGTTTGCTGTGCAAGCAGCCAGCGGGGCTTGAGGCGTGCGGGGTGTGTAAGTCCTGCATGTTGCTGGCGGCGGGCAGTCACCCGGACAATTACATCCTTGAGCCTGAAGAGGCGGACAAGGCCATCAAGGTCGACCAGGTGCGCGAGCTGGTCAGCTTCGTGGTACAAACCGCGCAGTTGGGTGGGCGTAAAGTGGTATTGGTCGAGCCGGTCGAGGCCATGAACATCAACGCGGCCAACGCCTTGCTTAAAAGCCTTGAAGAGCCGTCCGGCAACACCATTTTGTTGCTGGTCAGCCATCAATCGAGCCGTTTATTGCCGACCATTCGCAGCCGTTGTGTGCAGCAAGCCTGCCCGTTGCCGAGCGAGGCACTGAGCCTTGAGTGGCTGGCGAAGGCCTTGCCGGAGTGCGGTGCCAGTGAGCGTGCAGAACTGTTGACCCTGGCTGCCGGTTCGCCACTGGTCGCGGTCAAACTGCACGCTCAGGGCGTGCGTGAGCAGCGAGCGGCGGTGGTGGAGGGCGTTAAAAAGCTGCTCAAGCGTGAGGTTTCAGCAACGCAGTTGGCAGAAAGCTGGAACGCGATCCCGCTGCTGCTGTTGTTCGACTGGTTTTGCGACTGGTCGAACCTGATCCTGCGTTATCAGTTGACGCAGGATGACGCCGGGCTGGGGCTTGAAGACATGCGCAAGGTGCTGCAGTACCTGGCGCAGAAAACCCCGCAGAGCAAGGTCATGAGCATTCAGGACTGGATTTTGGCCCAGCGTCAGAAGGTCCTGGGCAAGGCCAACCTCAACCGAGTGCTCTTGCTCGAAGCGCTTCTGGTGCAATGGGCAAGCCTGCCCGGCCCGCGCTGATTGGACTGATATTGTTAAGCAGGTGATTTTTGTATGTTGGTTGACTCCCATTGCCACCTCGACCGTCTGGACCTGAGTGCTCACGACGGTTCGCTGGATGCGGCCCTTGAAGCGGCGCGTTTGCGCGGTGTCGGGCATTTTTTGTGTATTGGCGTAAGCGCCGACAACGCCGCCGATGTCAAAGGCCTGACAGAGCGTTACGCCGATGTGGATTGTTCGGTGGGGGTGCACCCGCTTGACGTTCAACCGGGGGCGGCACCTGCGCTGGACTGGCTGCTGACCGAGCTAAATCACCCGCACGTGGTGGCGATTGGCGAAACCGGCCTGGATTATCACTACGAGCCAGAAGCAGCCGAGTTGCAACAACTGTCGTTTCGGGTGCACCTGCAAGCTGCCGAGCAAACCGGCAAGCCTGTGGTGATCCACACGCGAGGCGCGCGCGCCGATACGTTGGCGTTGCTGCGCGATGCGGCGCTACCCAATGCGGGCGTACTGCACTGCTTCACCGAAGATTGGGACATGGCCAAGGCGGCGCTGGACATGGGCTATTACATCTCGTTGTCGGGCATCGTGACGTTTCGTAATGCCGATGCGTTGCGCGACGTGGCCCGGCAAGTGCCCGCCGATCGGCTGTTGGTCGAGACGGATTCTCCCTACCTGGCCCCGATTCCTTACCGTGGCAAGCCGAACCTGCCGCAATACGTGCGCGAAGTGGCGGAATATCTGGCCATGTTGCGCGGTGTGCCTTACGAACGATTGGCCGAGCAGACCACAGACAATTTCAAGCGCCTGTTCCCGCTGGCGCGGGTTAGATGACTCTGTAGTCGTCGCCGCAGACGACGTTCAAGTGCGAAGCGGTCACGCAAGTGAAGGCATTAAGGCATCGATTACATCGCCATTGCCTGGCTTGCGTCGGCTTTACCGGCGAACGTCGCTTCGGCAACGGCTACGAAACCACTGGGCAAAAAAAACCCGGACTCTGGGGAACCCGGGTTAAGACCATTAGGAGTAAAACAAAGGGCGACAGTCCATTGTTGCCGTCACCGGCGCAGCACTTGGGGGAGGTGTTGTGCCGATTTCTTGAGTATTGGCCAGGTTTGTCGAACGTCCAGTCAAGGCTGTTCGTTTTTTAAACAGATTTGGAATGTCAGTTATTCGTTTGAGTGCTCATGCAGTGCGCTGAAATTAAACGGCGCTCATCGATAATCAGGATGATCCGTGCAATTTGGCGTGACTGATGCATAATACTGCGCTTCTATTTTGACCCCTACAGACCTTTTCTTATGCATAAAGAACCCCGTAAGGTCCGTGAGTTTCGTCGCCGTGAGCAAGAAATTCTCGATACCGCGCTCAAGCTGTTTCTCGATCAAGGTGAAGACAGCGTCACCGTCGAGATGATTGCTGATGCCGTGGGTATTGGCAAAGGGACGATCTATAAGCACTTCAAATCCAAGGCCGAAATTTACCTGCGCCTGATGCTCGACTACGAGCGTGACTTGAATGAGCTGCTGCATTCCGCCGATGTTGATAAGGATAAAGAGGCGCTGTCCCGTGCCTATTTTGAATTTCGCATGCGTGATCCCCAGCGCTACCGGCTGTTTGATCGACTTGAAGAAAAAGTCGTCAAGGGCAATCAAGTCCCGGAAATGGTTGAAGAGTTGCACCGGATTCGCGCTTCCAACTTTGAGCGCCTGACCTTGTTGATCAAGGGGCGCATCAGTGAAGGCAAGCTCGAAGACGTGCCGCCTTACTTCCATTACTGCGCCGCCTGGGCCTTGGTGCACGGCGCTGTTGCGCTGTACCACTCACCGTTCTGGAGCAACGTACTGGAAGATCAGGAAGGCTTTTTCCAGTTTCTGATGGACATCGGTGTGCGCATGGGCAACAAGCGCAAACGTGACACTGACACCCCGCCCGCTGAATAACGACAGGCGGGTGCGGTTGTGGCACCAGGCTATGAGGCCTATATTTCAGGCGTGAGCCACGCCAGGGCAGGATGACCCAATCGAATCCTGTCTGGCTCTTTGCCCCTCACACCGGAGTCGCCAATGATTGTTGACCGCCAAGGCAGACGTTTTCGTAATTTGCGTATCAGTCTGACCTCAGCTTGTAATTACGCCTGCACCTATTGCGTGCCGAACGGCAAACGGCTGGTCGCGGCGCAGGACGAGTTGTCGGCCGAAGCGATGGTGCGTGGTGTGGCCTACCTGATTGAAGCCGCCGGCATCGAACGCTTGCGCATCACCGGCGGCGAACCGCTGGTCAGCCCCAAGCTTGAAACCTTTATGCGAGCAGTCGGCCAACTGGGTTTGAGTGATATCAGCCTGACGACCAATGGCCAGTTGCTCACGCGCAAGCTGCCCTTGCTGCTCGAGGCGGGCATTCGTCGCCTCAACGTCTCCCTCGATACCCTGAACCCTGAAGCGTTTCGTGCCATTGCCCGTAGCGGCGATTTGCCCACGGTGTTGGCCGGTCTGGATCTCGCCAGCGCGGCGAGCATAAAGGTTAAGGTCAATATGGTGCCGTTGCGCGGGCAGAACCTGGATCAGGTCATGCCCTTGCTGGACTACTGCCTGGAGCGAGGCTTTGAGCTGCGCTTTATCGAGTTGATGCGCATGGGCCATCTGGCCAATGACGGCAACGCCTTCCTGCAGCAATTTGTCAGCCTGCAACAATTGTTGGCCCTGATTGGCGAGCGTTATGAGTACCTGCAAGCCGATGCGCCGATTGACGCCACCGCTGTGCGCTATCAGATTCCCGGCCGTGGGTATTTTGGCGTGATTGCCAACGAAAGCGTGCCATTTTGCCGAACCTGTTCGCGCTTGCGGCTGTCTTCCACGGGTTGGTTGCACGGTTGCTTGTCCTCCAGCAACCGCCATTATGTGGGCGATCTGTTGAATAAACCCCGCCACGAAGCGTTGCCTGCGCTGCAAGGCATGCTGATGAAAGCCTTGGGCGACAAGCAGGACGTCGCCTTCTCGGGGGGGGCCACGGTCATGAAAGTGATCGGCGGGTAAGGTGTCCGTCGACTTGGCGCGCAAACTGCATTACGCGGTTATTCGTCGGCTTTCTGTCGCCGGTTATGGGGGGCGGTATGCGTAGTCTGTTAATCATGCTGGGCGTTCTGGTGTTGGGCGGCTGCATGACCGTCAGTGATCTGGGTGAGGGCGCGCGCTATCAACTGAGCGATGCCGGGCTGCTGGATCACAGCAGCACGCGGCGCAGCAACTCGCTGCGCATCCAGCCTGACTCCTTTATTTACATTGCCCAAGGGCCGTTTGCACCGATTGGCGATCCTTACGTGCGTCCCAATGTGGTGGCTGAAGAGGCCTTCAACGGTTTTGTCGAGTATTTCCCGATGGTGCGCCGCGCCAAAGCGCCGGTGGGGCTTGATCAGGCCATGAGCGATGCCCGTGGTTTTGGTGCGCACTACGTGCTGTACACGCGGTTTGCCAAAGCCGATGACCGCATTGGTAACAGCGATGAATGGCTCGATCAGGAAGAGATCAGTCGCCTGGGCATCGACAGTGGTGTGATCCAGGTCATGCTGATCGAGACCAGTACCCAGTATTTGATCGATACCGCGACTATCCGCAGTCGCGGTGGTTTGCTGACGTTCCATGACAATAAGCCTGCGGACCTGATCGGCCCGCCGTTGGCGAAGTACGCGCGCAGCTTGATAGGTTTGAGTGATCAATGATTCAAGGAGAGCAGCATGAGTGAGCCGGTTGACGTCAGTAACCTGTTGGCGCAAATCCCCAAAGCCGACAAAGGCCTGCCGCCGGTTCACCTGTGGGATACGCCGTTCTGCGGTGATATCGATATGCGCATCGCCCGTGACGGTACCTGGTTCTATATGGGTACCCCGATTGGTCGCAAACCGATGGTCAAACTGTTTTCAACCATCCTCCGCCGCGACGGTGATGATTATTTTCTGATCACGCCGGTGGAAAAGGTCGGCATCGTCGTCGATGATGCGCCGTTTGTTGCAGTAACGCTGTCAGTCGAAGGGCAGGGTGAACAGCAAGTGCTGTGCTTCACCACGAACGTGGATGAGGTGATCATGGCGGGCAGCGAACACCCCTTGCGCGTTGAGATCGACCCTGTAACCCAGGCCCCAGCCCCTTACCTGGGGGTTCGCCGCAACCTCGAAGCGCTGATTCACCGCAACGTGTTCTACCAACTGATCGACCTGGCCGTCTCCCGCCCCATCGATGGACAGCCCTGGCTGGGCGTGTGGAGCAGCGGCCAATTCTTCCCCATCGGCCCCGAGCCCGACTGAAACCCCCTGAAGCGCCGGCCAGCCTGAGCGTGCTCACGCGTTTTTGACTGCGAATATCCGTGAAGCCAACTCACGCCTACAGAATGATATTTTCCGACTTGAATCCCTATATATGGGTTGCGTATTTATATATTGAGATTTATCTCGCCTCAGGTTTATAGTCGCCCGCACTGACTTACAGCATTCACTATCAAAAACAGAACAGGTGAAGCCATGCAGGCGCAATTGATCGCGCTCGATTGGGGAACTACGTCCCTTCGGGCTTATTTACTCGGCCCTTCTGGGCGTGTGCTGAGCGTGCGCTCGTTGGCGTGCGGCATCATGCGGTTGCCGAGCACGCCGCGTGAAATCGCGGGGCAGGTGTGTGCTGATGGTTTTGAACTGGCGTTCGATGAGGCCTGCGGTGACTGGCTGGCGGCACACCCCGGCATTGCCGTGATTGCCTGTGGCATGGTGGGCAGCGCTCAGGGTTGGCGCGAAGCGCCTTATCGCCAGACCCCGGCCAGCCTCGATGCCTTGAGTTCGGCCCTGCAAACGGTGCGCAGTATTCAGGGCGTAGACGTGTATATCGTGCCGGGCGTGATTCAGCATTCCACATTGCCCAATGTCATGCGCGGTGAAGAAACCCAGGTGCTGGGCGTGCTGCACCGCCATCTGGACCTCAATGATTGCTTGATCGGTTTACCTGGCAGCCACTCTAAATGGGTGCAAGTTCAGGATGCCACGCTGGTGCATTTCGATACGTTCATGACCGGCGAGGTCTATGCCGCCGTGTCTGAACACACCATTCTGGCCCGTACGCAACAAGCAACCACACAGTTCGACGCTGCGGCGTTCGAGCACGGCGTGGGGGTGGCCCTGTCGCCTGACGGTCGGGCAGGGCTGCTGTCGACACTGTTCAGTGCGCGCACCCTGAGCCTCACCGGGCAACTGAATGCCGTACAGCAGCCTGACTATGTGTCAGGCCTGCTGATTGGTCACGAACTGTCGGCATTGGGTGCCCTGTTGCGCGATCGGCGCGGTGATCAGCCCTTGCCCACCATCATCCTTATCGGCAACGCCCAGCTCTGCGACCGCTATCAGCGAGCGCTGACGCTCTGTGGGTTCGCGCATGTGCGCCTGGCAGAACAGGCCACTGAGCAGGGTTTATGGCACCTGGCTCATGCCGCCGGGTTACTTCAATACACTCAAAGGGAAAGCTGACATGCTCAAGCAAGCATTGGCACAAAACGGACTGATCGCGATTCTTCGCGGCTTGCACCCGCAAGAGGCTTTGGCCATCGGTACAGTGTTGTATGACGCGGGTTTTCGTACCCTCGAAGTGCCCCTGAACTCGCCGCAACCTTACGAAAGTATCCGTATTTTGCGCGACGCGCTGCCTGCCGACTGCCTGGTCGGTGCGGGCACGGTGTTGACGCCTGAGCAAGTGAACCTGGTCAAGGCCGCCGGCGGTCAGGTCATTGTGATGCCCCATAGCGATCCCAACGTGCTGCGCGCCGCCAAGGCGGCAGGCTTGTACCTGTCGCCGGGTGTGGCCACGCCGACCGAAGCGTTTGCCGCGCTGGCCGAAGGGGCTGATGTGCTGAAAATGTTCCCGGCCGAGCAAATGGGCCCGGCGGTGGTCAAGGCCTGGCTGGCGGTATTGCCGGCGGGCACTTTATTGATCCCGGTGGGCGGGATCACCCCGGACAACATGCAGGTGTTTATGGATGCCGGCGTGTCCGGTTTCGGCTTGGGTTCGGGGTTGTTCAAACCCGGTATGAGCCCTCAAGACGTGGCCATTCGTGCCAAGGCCTATGTACAGGCGTGGAACGCCCGGCGCTAAGTCGACTGACCGGCGCTGCAGCGCCCCATCGAACAAGAGAGAAAACACGATGAAAATTACCAAACTCACAACGTACCTGGTTCCACCACGCTGGCTCTTCCTTAAAGTTGAGACGGACGAGGGCGTGACCGGCTGGGGCGAGCCTGTGGTAGAAGGCCGCGCTCACACCGTGGCGGCTGCCGTTGAGGAATTGTCCGATTACCTGATCGGCAAAGACCCGCGCAACATCGAAGACATCTGGACCGTGCTGTACCGTGGCGGTTTCTACCGGGGCGGCGCGGTGCACATGAGCGCGTTGGCCGGTATCGACCAGGCGTTGTGGGACATCAAGGGCAAAGCGCTGGGGGTTTCGGTCAGCGACCTGCTGGGCGGGCAAGTGCGCGACAAGATTCGCGTGTACTCCTGGATCGGCGGCGACCGCCCGGCCGACACGGCCAAAGCGGCCATGGAAGCGGTAAGCCGTGGTTTTACCGCGGTCAAAATGAACGGCACGGAAGAGCTGCAGTTCGTCGACAGTTTTGAAAAAGTCGATTTGGCACTGGCTAACGTGGCAGCTGTGCGCGATGCCGTTGGCCCGAACGTGGGGATCGGTGTGGACTTCCACGGCCGTGTGCACAAGCCCATGGCCAAAGTGCTGATGAAAGAGCTGGACCCGTACAAGCTGATGTTTATTGAAGAGCCGGTGCTGAGTGAAAACTACGAAGCCCTCAAGGAACTGGCACCGCTGACCAGCACCCCGATTGCACTGGGCGAGCGCCTGTTCTCACGTTGGGACTTCAAGCGCGTGCTTAGCGAAGGGTATGTCGACATCATCCAGCCCGATGCGTCCCACGCCGGCGGCATCACCGAAACCCGCAAGATCGCCAACATGGCTGAGGCCTATGACGTCGCGCTAGCGCTGCATTGCCCGCTGGGCCCGATTGCACTGGCGGCGTGCCTGCAACTGGATGCGGTTTGCTACAACGCCTTTATCCAGGAGCAAAGCCTGGGCATCCATTACAACGAAAGCAACGACTTGCTGGATTACGTCAAAGACCCGGCTGTTTTCGATTACGACAAAGGTTTCGTCAAAATCCCGAATGGCCCGGGCTTGGGGATTGAAATCAACGAAGAGTACGTGCGCGAACGTGCCGTGGTCGGTCACCGCTGGCGCAACCCGATCTGGCGTCACGCTGACGGTAGCTTTGCCGAGTGGTAAGTCCCCCTCGCACGTAGTAACTGCCGAAAGCGGCGGCCGGCGACGAAGTCGTCGTAAGTTCAGGTAGCGGGACCTGCCTCTTGAAACGGGACCTCAGGACTTGCGATCAGCTTCGCTGATCGGGCGTCGCCTTCGGCAACGACTACGGATTTAACGTCCTCAATAACCATAAAAAAGAGGCATGTTCCCATGTCATCAGTAAACACTGCCGCTCAGGCGCCCTTGGTGGCGCCCAGTCGTAAACGTTTTTTCATCATGGTCCTGCTGTTTATCACCGTTGTGATCAACTATCTGGACCGCAGTAACCTGTCGATCGCCGCCCCCGCGTTGACCAGTGACCTGGGCATCGATCCCATCCATGTCGGGCTGATTTTCTCGGCGTTCGGCTGGACTTACGCTGCCATGCAAATTCCCGGTGGCTGGCTGGTTGACCGTGTGCCTCCGCGCATTCTTTACAGCGTTGCCTTGCTGCTGTGGTCGGTCGCTACCGTTATGCTGGGTTTTGCCGCCAGCTTTATTGCGCTGTTTGTACTGCGCATGGCTGTGGGCGCGCTGGAAGCCCCGGCGTATCCGATCAACAGCCGCGTGGTGACCACCTGGTTTCCCGAGCGTGAGCGGGCCACCGCCATCGGTTTCTACACCTCCGGGCAATTTGTCGGGCTGGCATTTCTGACGCCGGTTCTGGCCTGGTTACAGCATCACTGGGGCTGGCACATGGTGTTTATCTGCACCGGTGCGGTGGGCATTATCTGGGCCGGGATCTGGTACGCGGTGTACCGCGAACCGCGTGATTTCAAGGGCACCAACCAGGCTGAAATCGACCTGATCAGCGAAGGCGGCGGGCTGGTGGATATTCAGAACCAGGCGGCCAAAGACAAAGCGCCGTTCAGTTGGATGGATTTGGGGATTGTCTTGTCCCAGCGCAAGCTGTGGGGCATTTACCTGGGGCAGTTTTGCCTGAACTCCACGCTGTGGTTCTTCCTGACGTGGTTCCCGACGTACCTGGTGAAATACCGGGGCATGGACTTTATCAAGTCCGGGTTGCTGGCCTCGCTGCCGTTTCTAGCCGCGTTCGTCGGTGTGCTCTGTTCGGGGTTCTTCTCTGACTGGTTAATCCGTCGCGGTTACTCTGTCGGTTTTGCACGCAAGTTACCGATCATTGGCGGCTTGCTGATTTCGACCTCCATCATCGGGGCGAACTTTGTGGACTCGACGCCGCTGGTCATTGCGTTCCTGGCACTGGCATTCTTCGGCAACGGTCTGGCTTCGATTACCTGGTCACTGGTATCGACACTGGCCCCTGCGCGGTTGCTGGGGCTGACAGGCGGCGTGTTCAACTTTATCGGCAACCTGTCTGCCATCGCCACGCCCATCGTGATTGGCTTCCTGGCCAGCGGTGACTCATTTGCGCCGGCGATCACCTACATTTCGGTGCTGGCGTTGCTCGGCGCGCTGTCCTACATCCTGCTGGTCGGGAAGGTGGAACGGATCGAACTGTAGAACTCGGCCAGCCGGGCGACCATAATGCCGCCCGGTTCTCCTCCCACAATGCAAAGGCTGGCTATGCAGGACGACTCCACGAAAACCCCACCCACCGGCACGCAAACCCTGTTACGCGGGCTGGCAGTGGTGCACGCGGTGGCCAACGGTGCCCGTGACCTTAAAGACATTGCCCGGGTCATTGGCACCACGCGCAGCACCACCCATCGCCTGGCCAGTTGCCTGGTGGATGAGCGTTACCTGCGGGTGTTGCCCAAAGTCGGCTACTTGCTGGGGCCCAAGTTGATTGAACTGGGGTTTCAGGCGCGCGAAGAGTTGCCGCTGGTGACCTTGGCGCAGCCGTACCTTGACCAGCTTTCGGTGCTGACCGGTGACACCATTCATTTGGCGATTCGAGAGGGCGGTGAAGTGCTGTACCTGCACAAGACGCCGGGACGTAACGGCCCGGAAATGCGTTCGCGGGTCGGCCATCGCATGCCGTTGGCGCGTACCGGTATTGGCAAGGCCATGTTGTTGGATGCATCAGTGGCAGAGTGGCAGCGCTTGTATGAGGTTTGTCACCCGGCAGACGGCAAAAACCCGTTATGGCCTGACCATGAGGAAGTGACCTGGGAGGTATTTGAAGCCCGGATGCGCGACTATGTGGCGGGGGGGTATGCGTTTGACCTGGAGGATAACGAACCGTCTATCCGCTGCGTGGCGGCCCCCATTCGTGATGCGAGCCGGCACATCGTGGCCGCAATCAGTATTGCCAGTACGGTGCCTTATATGTCGTTGGAGAAAATGACCGGGTTGATCCCGGTCATTACCCAAGCGGCACAACAGATCTCGGCAGAACTGGGCTACCGCGCAGCAGCGGGCAGCCAGTTGTAAGCTTCAAGCTTGCGGCTGCTCTTAACGCTTCAACGTCTTCATGTCGATGACAAAGCGGTATTTCACATCGCCTTTGACCACGCGCTCAAAGGCTTCGTTGATGTGTTTGATGTCGAGCATTTCGATATCGCAGGTAATGCCGTTGGCTGCGCTGAAGTCGAGCATTTCCTGGGTTTCAGCAATACCGCCAATCAGCGAGCCCGCCAGCACACGGCGTTTGAACACCAGGTTGAACGCGTTCAAGGCCGGGTCAACCGGTTCGATCAGGCCTACCAGAATGTGAACGCCGTCATAGCGCAGGGTTTCGAGGTAGGGGTTCAGGTCGTGCGGGACCGGAATGGTGTCCAGCAGGAAGTCGAAGCGGTCTGCGGCGGCTTTCATCTGCTCAGGGTCAGTGGACACGATCACGTGGTCAGCACCTTGCTTGAACGCCTCTTCGGCCTTGGCGGCCGAGCGGGTGAACAACGTGACTTCTGCCCCCATGGCCTTGGCAAACTTGATGCCCATATGGCCCAGGCCGCCCATGCCCAAAATGCCGACTTTGTCGCCGGGCTCAACACCGTAGTGTTGCAGCGGAGAGTAAGTGGTGATGCCGGCGCACAGCAGGGGTGCGGCGCTGGCCGGGTCGAGGTTGTCCGGGATGCTCAGCACGAAGTGTTCGCTGACCACGATGCTGTCGGAGTAACCGCCCATGGTGTTGGTGCCATCGACCCGGTCTGGCGTGCAGTAGGTCATGGTTGAACCTTCGAGGCAGTATTGCTCCAGGTCTTCTTTACAGGCCGAACACTCGCGGCAGGAGTCGACCATGCAGCCGACACCCACCAGGTCGCCGACCTTGTGCTTGGTCACCTTGTCGCCAATGGCGGTGACTTTGCCGACGATTTCGTGGCCGGGCATCACCGGGTAAACGGCAAACCCCCACTCGTTACGCGCCTGGTGAATGTCCGAGTGGCAAACACCGCAATACAGTACTTCGATAGCCACGTCATCCGGGCGCGGGGCGCGACGGTTGAATTGCATTGGAGCCAACGGTGCGCTGGCAGTTTGGGCGGCATAGCCGATAGCGTTATAGGTGGTGCTGGACATGGTGAGCCTCGTGGAGCGTTAACGGTGAACAGGGTGCAATTTTGCGCCGGTACAGGTTGCGGGACTATGACAATTCCTCCGCCTGTTATGCCTATTCGTCCGAAGTCTCGGGCCTGCTGTCGCTCTAGCCTTCATTTCTGAGAAGATGTACCTGTCTATTCCTCTTGTGAAGATGTTTTCATGTTATTGACCCGTCATCGTGACGAAAACGCCACGCTGGTTTCGTTGATTCGGCCGCTGGCGTCAAAAACCGGTTTTGTGCCGACCTTGTTGCCCGAAGTGCGCGTGGTGTCGGCGTGTAATCAAGTGGCCCGTATGCCGCAAATTTACGAGCCCAGCCTGATGGTCATTGCCCAAGGCAGCAAGCTGGCGTATTTGGGGCCGCGTACCCTGGAGTACGGCGCGGGGCATTACTTGGTACAAGCCTTGTCCGTGCCCTTTGAGTGTGAAACCTTCGCCTGCGAAGAGGTGCCGCTGTTGGGCGTGGCGATCAGCATTGACCGGGCTGTGCTGGGCGAACTGGTGCTGGCGATGGGCCTGGACCCGGCGTGCAGCTCGGTGGCGCAAACACCGGAGTCGATGACCTCGGCCGTGCTGGATGACGACATGCGCCAGGCGGTCGAGCGGTTACTGCGCTGCTTGCATGACCCGCTGGCATGTCGAATATTGGGCAAGGCACGCCTGCGCGAAGTCTTGTTTGCTGCCTTGCGGGGGCCGCAGGCAAGCGTATTGCGGGCGCTGGTCGAGCAGCAAGGCCAATTTGCCCGAGTGGCGGCTTCGCTCAATCACCTGCACGCGCACTTTGCCGAGCCGTTGAATGTAGAAACGCTGGCGCGTTGCGCCAACATGAGCGCGTCCACCTTCCACGAGCATTTCAAGCGCAGCACGCTGCTGTCGCCGGTGCAGTATCTCAAGCGGTTGCGCCTGTTACGGGCTCAGCAGTTGTTATTGAGTGAGCGACTGGGGGTGGCGCAAGTAGCTGAACGGGTGGGCTACCAGAGTGCTTCGCAGTTCAGTCGCGAATACAAACGCTACTTTGAACGCAGCCCGGGGCATGAAAACGCGGCGTGTTAACCCCCCTATTTTTGTAGGAGCGAGCTTGCTCGCGATCTTTTGATCTTTAAACGCTCAATGACAGCCGCGCTGTCGTTCAGCAATTCTATCCATTGCTGCGGTAACGGCCACGTAAGGTTACGGCTTTACGCCGTGGTCCTCCGCGATCGGCCATCCTTGGCCGTGTCGCGGCTAACCCGGCGTCCTGCCGGGTTACCCACTGCGCAAAACCTGCGTTCGGCCAGCGTGGTTTAAGGGGGCCCTTGGATCAAAAGCCAGATCAAAAGATCACGAGCAAGCTCGTTCCTACAAGCGCTGCCATCCGCGTGATCCGTAATTACATGGACTCGCCCAAGCCGAGGCGTCTGTGCGCCACGGTGGCATTCTATTAGAAGCCAACGACAGCGAGGGCGAGTCCATGAAAAAGAATACGACGACCAATCAGTACGTGCCAAC
>Ga0308167_1001992_pt1 | contig 20653 bp, 21 predicted proteins | sample PhyCR1_2_FD_202138 | JGI IMG/M metagenome (GOLD analysis project Ga0308167, IMG submission 202138) | Phyllosphere microbial communities from UC Gill Tract Community Farm, Albany, California, United States - DLSLRC.R1 | ecosystem: Host-associated > Plants > Phyllosphere > Unclassified | place... | reverse complement strand
CGCTTGTGGTTTCATGGCACATGTTCGAACAGTCGGGGAAGTTATTTGTTCCAAAGCTTCGCACAAACAATTGATATAGAAATGCTGCTTCATTACTGGCACGGCCAGAGGTATAAAACGCAGCTTGGTCTGGGTGATCTAAGGCATGTAAATGCTTAGCAATAATCTGAAATGCTTCATCCCATGAAATTGCGACATATTTATCGGTTGCAGCATCGTAGCGAACTGGGTCGGTCAAGCGACCTAAGTCTTCTAGAAAAAAGTCACTTTGTTCTGATAACCAACTAACAGTGTGACCTGCAAAATATTCAGGAGTAACGGTTTTACTGGTCGCTTCAAAAGCCACTGCCTTTGCGCCATTTTCACAGAAGTTAAATGCATGAGCATCTTTCTTTTCTGGCCAAGCACAACCGGGACAGTCGAACCCGGTAGGCTGGTTAATGTTGAGTAAGGTAATTGAACCTTTTTTTAAAATATCTTGTCGCTTTAAGTTACGAGCGACACTAAGAAGTGCTCCCCACCCGCCCGCAGGATGAGTATAGGGTTCAATTCGTGCAAAGCCGTTATTTTCCTGAATATGCTTTTGTTCTTCTGAATTATCCACTTTTTCATCCTCTTATTACTTTTACACATTCTATAGGTGCAATAAATTCACAACTTAATTATGGTTATATCTATGCCATTTTGCTACTTATCTTAAATAAGTAAAAATCCACTTTTATCTTATTCATGATATTTAGAGGCAGCCTCAACGCTAGTTATAATATGTGCCATATTTTTTATAATTACAATCATTCAGCCCAAACCAAAAAATTATTTAAATTCAATAATAACAATACTTTAAAAACACAATGATTTGTTTTTTACAGATAAAAACATAATTTACTTTATATTTTTTAAAAATAGAAATGATGTAATGAGCTGAAATTTACGTCATTTTAAGTAGGTTTTTATGGGTTTAAGCAGTATAAATTAATTGAAAAAAACAGATTCAGAGAACTTATGAAGGTTGTGATTGCGCCAGACTCTTTTAAAGACAGCCTGTCGGCTTTGGGCGTCGCTCAAGCTATTGCCAAAGGATGGCAAGAGGTTTTTCCAGACGCTGAAACGCTGTTATGTCCAATGGCAGACGGTGGTGAAGGAACTATAGAAGCTGTGTTAGAGGTCTGTGAAGGTAAATGGCGTGAAAAAACCGTAATGGGGCCATTAGGTCAGTCTGTTCAAGCAAAATGGGGATGGTTAGAAAAACAAAAAATCGCCATCATTGAAATGGCTCAAGCTAGCGGCATACAGTTAGTTCCACAGTCTGAGCGTGATGCCTGCCACAGCACAACGTTTGGCACAGGCCAACTCATTTTGGATGCTTTAGAAGCAGGTGCAAAAGACATTATTTTAACTGTGGGCGGTAGTGCAACCAATGATGCCGGTACAGGACTACTCAGTGCTTTGGGCGCAGTTTTGCTCGATGCTAACCACAATGTTTTACCCGCAGGTGGACTTGCTCTTAAAAACCTATCACAAATTGATTTAACACATTTCGACTCGCGTATTCAGCATACACGGTTTTTACTGGCTGCCGATGTGACCAACCCACTTTGTGGTCCAAACGGCGCATCTCATATTTTTGGTCCACAAAAAGGTGCTTCCCCTGCTCAAGTACAGTTACTCGATGAAGCACTTGCTCATTTTGCCGATGTCTCGCTTAAGCTTTTAGGTTTCGATAAACGAGATGAAGCAGGTTCTGGCGCTGCGGGAGGTTTAGGTTTTGCAGCCAAAAGTTATTTAAATGCTGAGTTTAAGGCTGGAGTTAAGGTTGTGGCTGAACTCAATCAGCTTGCACATAAAATCTCTAACGCGAATTGGGTCATTACAGGTGAAGGTAAATTTGACCAACAAACCTTAAGTGGTAAAACAGTTTTTGGGGTGAGTCAAATTGCCAAAACACACAATGTTCCTGTCATTGTCATTGCAGGAACATTAGGTGAAGGCTACCAAGCGCTTTATGAGCACGGCGTTATGGCTGCATTTTCGCTAACTAATGGTCCCATCACATTAGAACAAGCCTGCAAACATGCAGACGAACTGATTTATGAACGAACAATCGATATTGCAAGATTAATTCAGTTTAATATGAACCAATCCTAAACATTTCTTTGTTATTTTAAAAACGGTCAAACCAACAAGTAGGAAAATCTTATGAATGTTATTGATGCCATCCGTAACCGCCGTGCAGTGAAACGCTTCGACCCTTCTTTTCAAATCTCTGAAGATAATAAAAAGCAGTTATTACAAGAAGTTTTAGCAAATGCACCAAGTGCGTTTAATTTACAGCACTGGCGTCCTGTTGTGATAGAAGACGCTGAACTCAGACAAAAGATTCGCACCATTGCTTGGGACCAACCACAAGTTACCGAGGCTTCTTTACTGATTGTGCTATGTGCAAAAGTAAGTACATGGGAAGTCGATGCGAAACGTGTGTGGGATGGCGCGACTCCAGAGGTTCAAAATATTATGGTAGGTGCAATTGACCAATATTACCGTGACCGTCCACAAACCCAACGTGACGAAGTTATGCGTAGTGCGGGTATTTTTGCTCAAACCTTGATGCTTCTTGCGCAAGAGCATGGTTTAGACAGTTGCCCTATGGATGGTTTTGACTTTGATGCAATGGCAAAGCTGATTAACTTACCTGAAGATCACGTGGTGTGTTTAATGATTGCAGTTGGTAAGTCAGCTTCTCAGCCTTACCCACGTGTGGGCAAACTTCCTTACGATGATGTGATTATTCAAAATACTTTCTAAGTTTTTAAATTTTAGGCCTTCATACCATTTACAGCATGAGGGCCTAATTTTTAATAGCTTTTATTATTTTTTTGAAACTATTTTCCTGCTGAGCTATTTAATCTATTCGTTAAACGGCGCACTAAAAGAAAAAATAAAGGTACAAAGAAAATAGAAAGTAGAGTTCCCGAAATCATACCGCCAGTGACGGCGATACCAATTTCTTTTCGGCTTACGGCTCCCGCTCCTGTAGACACGGCCAGCGGAACAACGCCCGCAACAAAGGCAAGAGAGGTCATAATAATTGGCCGTAATCGCTGACCTGCTCCTTCAATAATCGCATCCATTAACGCCTGACCTGCCTCCAATTTGGCTGCCGCAAATTCAACAATCAAAATAGCATTTTTGGCAGAAAGCCCAATGGTGGTGAGCATCGCCACCTGAAAGTAAATATCGTTAACAAAACCTGCCAGACTTGCAGCAACTACAGCACCAATAAGACCTAAAGGAATAACCAACATGACAGAAACAGGAATAGACCAACTTTCATAAAGTGCTGCCAAACATAAAAAGATAAAGATGATTGAAGCCAAATATAACCAGATCGTTTGTCCACCCGCGAGCTTCTCTTGATAAGACAACCCACTCCACTGAAGATTAAAACCTTGTTGTTGATCGACCAATTGCTGAATCTTATCCATAGCCCCACCAGAACTTTCACCCGTTGCCGCAGAGCCTTGAAGTTGTACCGCTGAAAGACCATTAAAGCGTTGCAGCATTTGAGGCCCCATTTGCCACCTTACAGACGAAAAACTAGAAAATGGTGTCATTTGACCAGTAGCGCCACGAACATACCACTGCCCAATATCTTGAGGTAAAGAGCGATAGTTTGCATCTCCTTGTAAATAAACTCGCTTAACACGCCCCTGATCAATAAAATCATTAATATAAGATCCGCCCCATGCCGACGACAGCGTATTGCTAATATCTGCTTGAGCCAAGCCGAAAGCACTGGCTTTTCTTTGATCAATATCGACTTGTAACTGGGCTTTATCTTCTAAACTATTCAGGCGAACTGCTGCTAGGCCAGAATCAGCACTGGCTGCTTTTAACACATTATTTTGTGCTGCCAATAAAGCATCACGTCCTTTATTTTCAGCATCTTGCAGCCAAAGTTCAAAACCACTTGATTGCCCAAGGCCTCTTACAGCAGCGGGTGAAAGCACCTGAACACGTGCGTTACGTAGCGACTTAAAATGTGCATTTGCTCGAGCAATCACAGCTTCGGCTGTATTTTCACTACCTTCTCGGTCATCCCAATGTTTAAGTCCAGCAAATGCCATTCCCACATTTTGACCACTACCTGCATTGTTTCTGCCCATGACCATGAAAATCACATTGAGATTATCCTTTTCTTTCGTCAAGAAATAATCTGCGATTTGATTACCAACCCGTTCTGTTTCAGCGAGTGTCGTGCCAACTGGCGTACTAAATTGGACCATAACTGAACCTTGGTCTTCTTGTGGTAAAAACCCCGTATTCATACGCGTATATTGCCAGCCTAACAAAGCTGTAATAGCTAAGAATATAATCATAAATATTTTAGGTTTACCTAAAACTGCAAGCAGTTTTGTGCGGTAGCCTGACTGCCCTTGTTCAACTTTACGGTTGAACCAAGTAAAAAACTTCTTCTGCTTATGCTTTTCATTTGCAGGTTTAAGTAAGGTTGCACATAGCGCAGGTGAAAGTGTTAAAGCAACAATTGCCGAAAGTACCATTGCCGATACGAGCGTTACCGAAAATTGGCGATAGATAATCCCGACTGAACCACCAAAAAATGCCATAGGTAAAAATACCGCCGCAAGTACCATTGCAATACCAACGAGTGCGCCAGATATTTCTTGCATTGAAATTATGGTGGCTTGCCGAGCATCAACATTTTGCTCATGCATAACCCGCTCAACATTTTCCACGACCACAATTGCATCATCTACAAGCAAACCAATTGCCAAAACCATCGCAAACAAAGTCAGTGTATTAATGCTATAGCCCAATATGCTTAACACCCCAAATGTCCCTAACAATACAACTGGAACGGCAATTGCCGGTATTAAAGTCGCACGCCAGCTCTGCAAAAATAAGAACATGACAATAATGACCAGAACAATCGCCTCAGCTAAAGTTTTAATCACCCCATTTACCGAAGCTTCGACGAAGGGTGTACTGTCACGTGGATATGCAACCTTTAGACCTGCTGGCATAGAGGCAGTTAATCGTGTGACCTCAGCTTTAACTCGCTCAGCCGTTTCTAGTGCATTGGCACCGGATGCAAGTTGAATAGACATCCCCGAAGCTGGCTTTCCATTCAAACGTGTAGAAGTCTGATAACTTTCAGCACCACGCTCGACTCGGGCAACATCTTTAAGTAATACGACCGCACCATTTGTTTCTGTCCGCAGAATAATATTTTCAAATTGGCTCACGGTTTGTAGCCGAGATAATGCCGTTACTGTTGCATTTAGAGCCTGCCCATCACGCGTGGGTAATGCGCCTAATTCTCCCGCTGTAATTTGAGTGTTTTGTGCTTCAATTGCGGTTCTAACATCTGATGGCATTAATCCATAACTGTTTAATTTATGAGGATCAAGCCAGATGCGCATTGCATATTGAGCACCAAATACGGTGATTTCACCCACTCCATCGACCCGACTTAATGGATCTTGCAGTGTACTCACCATATAGTCAGATATGTCGACAGAAGATCTAGTCCCACTTTCATCGTAAAGCGCAAAGACCATTAAACTATCGCCTTGTGACTTTGTTACAGTGATCCCTTGTTGCTGAACCTCTTGAGGTAATCGACTCAGGGCCTGATTCACAGTATTTTGTACCTGAACCTGCGCAGTGTCAGGATTAGTATTTTGATTAAAACTAAGACTTATGCGTGCTTGCCCCGCCGAACTACTACTCGATGAAAAATAAAGTAGACCATCAATTCCTTTAATTTGTTGCTCCAAAATCTGGGTCACACTGTCTTCAACAGTTTTGGCCGATGCGCCCGGATAATTTGCTGTGACATTTACACCCGGTGGTGCAATGTCGGGATATTGCTCAATCGGCAAAGTCAAAATAGAAATTGCACCTAACGCCATAATACAAATAGAGAGGACCCAAGCAAAAATAGGTCGTGCAATAAAAAAACTCGACAACATAGGGAATCCTCAACTCATTGGGGTAGGTTCAATCGTCATGCCAGCACTTAAGCCTTGTAGGCCATCAACAATGACTTGATCTCCTGAGCTCAAGCCAGAGGTCACTAACCAACGGTTATCAATCGCACGGCCTAAAGTAATTTTTCGTTGCTCGGCTTTATTATTTTTTCCAACAACCCATACAAGTGGATTTCCCTCGGCATCTCGAAAAAGTGCGCCTTGAGGAATTAAGATGCTGTTAGGCCGTGTGCCCGTTCCTAGTTCTGCCCGCACATACAGACCCGGTAATAAAGCATTATTGGGATTGGAAAATGCCGCACGTAAGGTGACACTTCCTGTCGCTTCATCTACAGCAACATCACTAAATTTAAATGTTCCCTGTTCGGCATAAGTCGTACCATTTTCAAGCTGCAAACGTACTGAAAGTTCAGTTGGTTTTATTCCATTTTCAGTAAGCTGTTTACGCAGTGCCATATACTCATCACTCGACTGGGTCAAATCGACATACATGGGATCCAATTTTTGAATTGTTGCTAAAGGATCTGTTTGAGCAGAAGTGACCAAAGCCCCACGTGTAATGGATGAACGCCCTATTCGTCCTGAAATAGGCGCAGTAACTTGCGTATAACGTAAATTGGTGCGAGCCGTTTTAAGTACAGCCTCATTTACCGCAACTGTAGCTTTTGCTTGTTCATATGCGCTTCGAGCATTGTCGAGCTCTTGCTGACTCACGCCATTTACTTTAATTAATTCTTTATAACGCTCAGCTTGCAAACGAGTCGAATTGACTGTTGCTTTAGCAAGTGCAAGATTACCTACAGCTTCATCAACACCATCCCGATAAAGTGAAGAATCAATTTTATAAAGGGGTTGTCCCTTGGTTACTTGTGTGCCCTCTTTAAATAATTGCTCTATCACTACCCCATTGACTTGCGGGCGAACTTGAGAGATTTCAGAAGCTACTGTTCTGCCAGCCAATTGATAAGTAGATTCAATGGACTCTGGTTTTATTGTGATAATACCCACCTGCTGAATATTTTTAGTGACAGGCTGATCAGAATCACATCCATTTAAAAAAACCAATAACGGCAATAAATATAAAAACTTACGATAATTAAAACTTAGATCAAGCATATCTGGTACCCCAGACTTATAGACAATTTATTTACTTTACTGTAAAGTAAATAATTAGGATGTGCAAGAAAGCTCTCATATGTTAAAAAAATCTCCAGGTCGCCCTTCTCGAATTCGCCCTACTATCCTTGCAGCGGCACGTGCACTATTTCTTGAGCATGGATTAGAAGTTCGTTTGGAAGCTATTGCAGCTAAAGCCGGAACAAATCGACAAACCTTATATAATCATTTCCCAACTAAGACGGCTCTACTTATTGAAGTTTTTGATCATTTAAAAACAGAAATGGAAGTACCTTTTGTTGAACAACATGAATTAAAAAATAAGCGCCTAGATCAATTACTCTTAGAAATTGGGCAGACTGTACAAAATCATTTTTATAATATTGACGTCATTCGTCTGCAAAGATTGTTGATTATTGCATTAGTTGAAATGAAGGAAATTCTTCCAAAAATTCAACAGCGCACTCAAGGAAATATTAAAAGATCGTTAGCCGATATTCTTGCAACAGCACACAATGCAGGCATTGTTAAAATTGATCAACCTGAGGAAGCAACAAAAGCATTCCTTGGTGCTGTGATGGGGTATGCTTATCCAGCGACCCTTATAAGTGGAAATATTCCGACTCCTCAAGAACTACAACAGTTAAATGAAGAGGTTTGCCGAACCTTTTTAAAAGCATGGCAATATAAAGAATAGATTTTAAAAAAGCCCTTTTATAAGAAGGGCTTTTTAAATGATTAGATCAGTTCATTTAGATTCTTTGTGAATACAAATATGACCGATGAACTTTCTAATATGAGAACCTCATAACCCCTAAGCTAAACCACCTTATTCCGATCATTCTCGATGTATGACATCGTAAGGTTAATTAAACAGTCAACTAACTCTTCAAAAGTAAAACCCATATTTTGTGAAGCAAAAAAGTTCATGGTTAAGGCAATACTTGAATGAATCAAAATATAAACCATCATTTTCAAATTCTTGATTTTTAATACTTCAGGATGCTTCATAGCATATTCAATGGCTAAGACATTGATCGCTTTTACAGCTTTTACATGGCTTGCTTCAGTACTATATTTAGAAGAAACACTGAGCCAATAAAAATATTTATTATTATCTTTTGCCAAAAATTCACCGATTTTTAAAAAAATTGTTCTGATTGCTTCAGGGATCTCTAAATCTAAAATTTCAGGAATTACGTCATAAATGACTTTTGATATTTCCATAATAAAGTGCTGCTGCATCTCAATAAAAAGTGCTTCTTTATTTTTGAAATATTCATAAAAACTCCCCGATCCTACACCTGCTATCTCACATACTTTAAGTACAGTTGTATGGTCCAAGCCATTTTTCATAACAGATATAAATCCTGCACTTACTATAGAATCAAATGTATTTTTAGCTCTATTTTGTTTTGGTTTTCTTATAGTTACCATTGTTTTTTATCCTTCAAAAAATCCGTCTTTTTTCCGTATAAATTCATTGATAAATTCTAATAGAAATCAAAATTTGATCAATTATTTTTTAAAGATGAGTTAAAAAAATGAATACAGCTCTCGCTACAAATCAAAAAATTGTTCGTCGTAATGTTGAACTTTCTTACGATGCGAATAAAAATTACTCTTTTTATTCCGAAGAAAATCCTGTCGTTACATCTTTATTCGTTGTGCTTTCCGCCATGTTTCCTCCGGGAGAAATGTTCTTTATTGAAAGTATCAGAAACGTTCGAAATCAAATTAAGGATGAAAAACTTTTAGAAGATATAAGAGCCTTTATTGCTCAAGAAGCCTTTCATAGTCGTGAACATAAAACACTAAACAATCACCTCATACATTCTAACTATCCTGAAGTAATCGAGATTGAGGCCAAGACTAAAGCACGTTTAGATAAATTACGTAAACTTTCAACGGTCGAACAAGTCGCGGCGACCGTAGTCATGGAACATTACACAGCTACCCTCGCTCGGCTATTGCTTACAGATCAGTTAATTAAACGAAAAACTACACAAGAAAGCAGAAATCTTTGGGAGTGGCATGCACTCGAAGAGCTTGAACATAAGTCGGTTGCATTTGATGTGCTAAATGCCATCGGTGGCAACTCGAGCAAAAATAGAAAACTCGCTTTAGCTAGAGTCACAAAACTTATCATGCCTATTATGTTTGAATATTGGATAAAAATTTTAAAAAGAAAAGATATTAGATTTAGCTTAAAGCAGTTAAAGGATGGCGTTTATTTAGGATTTGGAGGAGTTAATCGGTTAGGAATTTTATCGAAAGCATTTGTAGATATGCTTGATGTCAGAGATGAAAATTTTAATCCTTTACACATGCAAACCGAGCAATTAGAAGCTGAATTCCGTGAAAAGTTATTTGGCCAACAAGGTTTTTTGAAAGAATCTCTCAGCTAGAAAAATTAATATATAGGCCCTCATCTGAGGGCTTTTACAAATTTGATTTCCTTTCAAAATATGTAGATATTACATAGTCCTGCCGACTTTAAACTGCTTCAAAAAACATTCTAATATCATCTCTCGCTCCCCTGTTTTATCTGAACTTAAAAGCTGAATAATTGCGCCTTCAATCATATATAAAAATAGTTTGGCATCCTGAAAGGAAACTTCGGTTTTTAGTTTTATAAGTTGGCTATAGATTTCATTCAGTAGCCACGTTCTATACCTCACTGCAATTTGATAAGCTTTTGGATAGGTCAGTTTGGTTTCAAAAATGGCTTTAAATAATAGGTAGTACAGTCCTTCCAAATCGGTATGTAAAAGATAAAGTGCTTTGAGTTTATCCATTACACCTGCACCTTGGTCGTAGTCAGCAATTGAAACTACTTTTTCTTTTAAGCGCTCTTTTTGAACGTTCAAACAGATTTCGATAAACCGCTCTTTAGAGTGAAAATAATGATAAAAAGTGGCTTTGGGAATTTGAGATTCTTTCACGATTCTGTCGATTCCAACCGTATGAAATCCGTGGTGGTGAAACAGATCAATCGATTTATTTACGACTTGTATGGCACGTGGAGAGATCACTAAATGTCGCATAGTTTTACCGTTATAAAATTATTGTTGTAGATAAATGAGATACTTTTTTGGGAGAAAAAAAGGCATAGCAAAGCCATAAAGACTGTGCTGGGCACATCTCAAGTTTTATTGTTAATTAAGTTTTTTAGTCGTGACGATTTAAAGCCTGAAAAGCCCAATGGCTATCAAACTGCTTTAAAATTTTAAGTGGTGTCGATATAGATTTTGGCAAAGGCTGCCAAGAAATTAAGAATGTGCAAAGCCAACTCCTTTTTATTGGGAGTTCTGCCAGACATGAATAGGAATTATGGTGGCAGAACGAAAGGGGGTTAGCAGACTGGCTCAAGACCCAGCACACCCGAAGGTGTCCCCCTTCCGTCCTACCGCAACAAAAGGGAGACGAACGGGTCTACATTAAAAAAAACGAGTTTTTTCAATGTACTTGAGTACGGTCTGCTAAAACCGTCTGGCAATGTAGGCCAGCAGGCAAAGAATAGTGCTCCGCCCTTTTGCAGTCAAGCACACAAAATGACATTTGTTTTAAATTAGATCATTAAAAAGTAAGGATAAATAATGAGTGAGTTATTGTTAAATGGGGGTTTATAAAGAGGGGTAAAACAATCTTAGGAGGCTGTTTTATTTGAGCTAGAAAGATTTTCTATAATCTGTATTACGTTAATTTTAAATAATCTTCATAACTTATTGTCTCTAAAACGTGTAATTTGCTTATTTCTAGTTTTTTCATAATATCTGGAATCAAAGATGCATTAGCTAAAAAGAGCTGATCAGTTCTATCAAATCCCCCTTGTAACCTTATTTTTCCATTTTGAACATAAACATCCATCAACCGCTGCTCTCTTAGACTTTCTATAATGATGGCTTTATATTCATCAAAATCTATTTTTTTATTATCTTTAAAAGAATACTCATCAAAAAGTTGATAGTAAAAGTTTAAGAATTTTTCTTCCCCACTTAAATATTCATCCAGACTATCATTTTTCAATGAGATGTCGTAGCAAATAATATTTGATTGATCAGCATCTACCTCTGAAAGCCAATGATCAAAAATAGAAATATAAATAACAGTATCCCACATAAACTTACTCAAATTATTAGAACTTTAGAAGGATATATTAAGAGCTTTTCCTCGTATAACATATTTAATTCAACACTAAATAATTTATAAACCTGTTTTTACAGCTTTTGACGATGGAGCTACAGCAGCCTTAGCCACTTTTAAAAGAATTTATGAGCAGTTCAGATACAACTTGGTTAATCAGCCGATTAGAAATACTGAGTTTTTTTACTTATTAAGCTGGTAAATTTCATATAAGCTGTATTGAGTATTTTAGGAAATTTTTTAAAGAACAAATTTTATGGATGCAAAAGAAATTATCCTACGTAATTTTCCACATAATAACTTATATGATGACTTATCATTCTTAGGAAAATTAAACGAAGAACAATCATGGGATATCGAAGAATATTGGCTTTTAGAATGGGGAGTTTATAAACTTGAAAAAAAATCACCAGAAAAATTAGATTGGGAAATTTTTAGGATTTTTAGCGTGATTATGCTTTGTATTAGCTCTCATTTAGATCAAAATGACTATTTTAAAATAAAGAATTTGAAAGGCTCTGAACTTTATGAGATGAGAGAAAGAGTGCTATTAGTATTTGAAGGGTATTTCTCTAGCTCAATGCCTGAACAAAACATTTTTGAAAAAGTAAATCCCTTATTAGCACTGTCCACTATTAAATATAAGTAGTTAATAAAAACTGCCTAACCGAAGTAGTAAGGCAGCATATTTAATATGTAATTTATTTTAAAGAGGTGTGCCACAAATATCTGTAGTGCCTACTGGATAGGTAAATTGTAGTTTCGAATGATCAGATACTATTTCATATGATATTTCTTTACCTAAAGCACTAGAGTTGGAAGCATAAAATCCCTCTTCAATTGCAATAGCAAATTTCATTTTGCTTAAGGGAGTTGTATAACTCCATGTGTATCCCCTATCTACTCCATTTACAATATAACCAATTTTCTTGCTGATTTGATTGTAATAAACCCCAACTCTCACTGTTTCATTTGCTAAAACTTCATTTTGTGTCTGAGTTGGGGTTATGTTTCCAGAAATAGAACTCATAAATATATTTTGCTGTGAACCATATGCACTTCCAAAACTTGGCGCGGCAAAAACAATACCATCAAAATTACTTGTTCCTGTGATAAACCCAGAAGCTAGCTCATTTGAATTTAGGTTAATTGGTTTCTTGAAAATATATTCAAAAGCAATCACATTAGACTGAGCAATATTGGTATCAGATTTAGTTTTTATCAGTGTTCCTATGTTTATATTAGCCAAAGCCTTAGTTAACACTTTCTGCCCAGTTATTGTTATATAGTTGCTTGGATTTGGTGTCCCTTCTGGTGTTTGTGAAGCACTTGGATCAATCTCTAGATCACCAATTTTACATTCAGCCCAGCTCTGTACACTGACAATTAATAAGCTAAGAATCAATATATTTTTTTTCATTATTTCACCTTAATTTTATTGTGATTTTTGATTGTATGGTAAAAATTTAAGGTTTAAAAATTTTTCAGATAAAGAGACAATAGGTTAAGTTCTATAGTAATTTATTAGATAGGTGTTTTTCTAAAATAAAAATAAGATTACTTACCATACATTAGCAATATTTATTAATGAAACTAAAAATTTACTAAAACTATACCTGCAACTCTTCTAATACTTTTTTTAATGTTTTAACGGCTGAAGATCTAAATATAGTATTACCTTCCATAGACTTATTTTTATCTGTCCACGCTATTGCTGCAAGACATTGAATACCGACATAGCATAAGAACTCCCTTTGAGGAACTTCTTCTCCATAAGTCATTTCCCAACCTCGTAGAAATGAATTTCTTAATTCTAAATCAGAGAAATCTATATCTACCCAAACCATCTTCGCTAAATCATAAACCGCATCTCCTATACGAGCAGCCTCAAAATCTAAAATACCAGAGATTTTATTACTGCTAGTTGCCAGAAGATTCCGACCAATATAATCACAATGCAAAATACTCAACTGGGCGGGTTCTCGTAAATCTTTGCAATATGAAAGCAATACATTCAACTCATAACTAAATTCTTGATAGTCAGCTTTAGAGGGATCAATTCGGGACATCCACTTTGATGTCATTAATTTTATATGTTCACTCCATAAAGTTGGATCTTCAGAAGAATTATCTCGTCCCTTCCAGAAATTCATCTCAAGTAAACGACAAGAATTAATCGCTCGATGAAAAATTCCTAGAGATGATCCTGCGGATTTCAGCAATAATAATTTTTTTGCTCTCGAGCAATTTTTTAAAATATTGTTTACTGACTGCCCTTCTAAAGCACTCATTACAACAATAGAATAATTTTCCCATTCAAATTTATTTAATAATTTTGGGCCTAAGGAAAATGCCTTAAGCTCATTCAATATTTCACAATATCTGTCATTATCTACTTTTCGTGTATACGCCTTTATAAAGACATCTCCTTGAGTAGTTTGTGCTTTGTATACAGTAGCTCCATCTCTGTGAGTAACTAAACTCAATGTCTCTGCTTGAATTCGGTTAAGTAAGCCATCTAAATTTTTCATAATATTTTATTAAAAATATAAAGTTATAAACTCTATTCATTATATGATAATGAATACATGAGAGGCCCTGTTTTATAAGGACTATTAGAACTTCGAAAGCTCTAAATAAACAAAAGCTAAGCCATATTTCATATAAACTGTATTTGTATTTTAGGAAATATTTTAAATTATAAACATAAGGTGATAAGAGGTGAAAATAGTCTTATTTGTGTTGAGTAGCCTACTTATAGCACTTACAGCTATTTATTTCATTAATAAAAAAGAATCTGAGATATCTCCAAAAGAATTTGTTATCAATTGGGGGGAAAGAATGAAAAACTCACCGAACGGTGGACCAGGAAGAAATTGCTTCCCTACCGCTTACTCAGCAATTCGATACCCTGAATTAAAAGAAGAATTATTAGAAGCTAGAAAACTTAATATGTTTCATCCAGATCAATCAGGATATGGACTTTTACAGATCCCTTTAAAAAATTGTTTTAGTGAAGCAAAGCTTGTTGAACTAAAATTTGATAAATCTAGAAATATGGCTTGGGCTGTCTATCGCTGTGAGAAAGATGGAATGGGGCTAGAAGTAAAATTATCTAGCTTTGAGGAATGGTGCAGCTATACCACATATCTAAAAAAATGGAACTTTCCAATAGGAAAATATACTCCTATTTCTATACCTTAGAGTTTTTTATCCAACCATCTGTTATATATCCCGCCACTGGTACAAGATAAAATATAACGATATCTAGGAAAGTGTTCTCTCCTACACGCTATAAAAAATAAAATTTAATGAGAAGTTATGGATAACTGGAAGCATATAATTACCGCGTTTGTTGTGACTATTATTGCAACAATATTAATGCCTTTATTTTTAAAGTTTAACCCCCTAAAACTTTCTTTAGCTTATTTCTTGTTTTCCACTTTAGGTTTTGGTGTAGCAGCTACCTATGGCCGTAAATCTAATAATCGAGGAATAGATGGTGATTGGGGAGCACATGGCTTATGGAAGATAGAATCTTTCATTACAATTTGAGCTTATTTCATAGTCTGACTACTCTTAGAAATTAAACTCCCTTAAGGAAGCTGGATCATATTTTTCTAATAATTTTCCAATTCATGCTCTAAATCATTTAGTACCTGTCCTATCTATTTAGTTATGCCATTGTTTGAAGGACTGTAAATCAAAACAGCCTATTGATGATAGGCTGTTTTTTAAGCTAGAGAGATTTTTTATCAGGTGCAGTATGTTAATTTTAGAAATAGTTTGACAAGCGATTTCTAATAATCTTTGATTGTCTCTTTTGAAGAAAAATTAAAAATCTCCAATAACATAGACCAGGAAATAATATAAAAATAATAAAAGATATATCGGTGTACATCATCCACCATTTTAGAGGTGCTTCTCCCTCCATAGATTCCATATAATTTATTTTTGGAGAAATTTCTCCTGTACAAAACCATCCTAAGAAAAAGAAAAATAGCGAGGTTATAACTATCGAACTAATACAGATAGTCCACACATTAAGATAATTATAATGATTTAAAAGAATGGAAAAAATAAAGCTAAAAGGTACAGTCAAAATACAATAAGTTAGATAAACAAGGCTATAACCTATAATACCAAGAAAAAAAGCAAAAATGTGATCTAAGTTAAACTTGACTATATCCACATTCATGAATTTAAAAAAGAAATGCCATAAAAGTAATGGCAATGGAGTAAGCAATAAAGCTTTTTTAATTTGTTCACTTGAGTATTTCATTAACTTAATGTTCTTATATATTCAACAATCATATTGCTATTATATATATTAATATAAAAGTTTAGTATCAACAATTTCATGCTTACGCAATTATTTTAGCTATCCTAGCCTATCCTTATATGTAATAGTTGACATAAATTTGATTTATCATGTTCATTATCTATAAATGAAGAGTGTGATGAGATCCTAAAGAAATATAATCAAAAATAGAAATATAAATGACTGTATCCTACATAAATTTCCGAAAATGATTAGAATTGTATAAGGATATATTAAATTTTTTTCACTGTAGAGCAGATTTATTTAATATAATCTGTTTTTATAAATAAAAAAAATATTATAATTAAATAATTATTTAAATAAACTATTGTATAGAGTTATAGATTAGCTTTTAATCGGTTCTATTTCCTAAAGTGATAAAATTTAATTTTTAGGTTCAACTTTTTATGTACCAATAAAAAAGCTAGGCTTTTATGAACCAAATAATCTGATGAAATTTATTTTCTTGTATCTATAGTTAAATTTTTAAAGGACTTGATGAAAATTATACTTATTCTAATGCTATGTATTGCTATATTCAGATGTACAGATTCATCGAAAATAGAATCTCAACATTCATCTGAAAAATCTAATATCAAATATTATAAAGACATATCGAAACAAGGGGATTTAGTTATTTGGGGTATTTCATCAGATTTAACTATAAAAACAATTGTAGGTGATAAAAATAATATTACGCAAGGTACTGTTTTGAATAGCCCTTTTCTTGGTCAGTTTCCTATTAGTTTTTCTCCTAAAATAAAAACTCAAAGTAAAAATGATACCATCGAAAATGTTGCAGATCCTGAAAATCCTATGCAATTTAACTTACTTTTGAATAATGCTAAAAATATAGAAATTAATAATTTCTATGATATAAGTCATCAAAACCAAGTAAAAGTATTAGTAGAAAATTTTAGCACAGCTGATCTAATATATTTTAGATATAAAAAAACACCACGAGAGTGGATAAATTATTTTACATCTCAAGAAGTTATTAAAGATGAAAATTTATTCAAAAAATTTGACTTAGAATGTTACTCACTTAAGAATTTGAAAGCTCATATTTCTCGTTTTTATCATTGTATAGGAAATGCATCAGACCCCTACCATTCTGAATTTTTAATGACAATTAATAAACAACATGGTGGAACTAATCAAACTGTAGTGACTACAGAAGTTGAAACACCTCTCTATCCTAATGTACGAATAAAATGGAAAATGCCTTACGAATCATTAAAAGATTGGAAAATAGTAGATAAAAATATTTGGCGTTTATTAAAAGCTTGGAATGTGCATAAATGAACTGATTCCTAATTTTTATTAGATACAACCTAATTTAACGTGCAGGTAAAAATTTTACTTGAGCTTAGAGTAAACTCCAACCTTAGAATCATTATAGTATTTATCAACAAAGGTACTATTTGATGAAAGTAATTTTCACTATCGTTGTATTTTCTGTGTTCATTCTTTTATTTCATCATAAAAGAATTGAAACAAAGATTGTTATAAATCAGCCAATAGATGATGTTTGGCAAGCCTTCATTTGCACATCATCGTATCCAAAATGGAATACGTTATTTGGTCTTGATAGATTCCCCACCCATGTGGGTCAACAAATTAGTGTAGATTTATACAATGAAAATAGAAATGTACAATTTACAATGCAACCAGTAATAAAAAAACTTGAGAAATATCACTTAGAGTGGGAAGGTAAATTATATATAAATGGATTGTTTAATGGTCGACATCAGTTCATTTTCACTAAAATTGATGCCAATACAACTCAATTAATTCAAGCAGAAGATTTTAATGGACTACTTGTACCTATTTTAAATTATTTTGTTATTCAACCTACACAGTTAAATTTTGATAAAATGAATAAGTCGTTCAAAAAACATATTGAAGATCATAGTGTTAAAAACGATACCTGTAAAATATCCTAGATAAAACAACAAAGGTTATTGAATGAATATTAGTCAATTTTCAAAAAAATATGGCCTATCCTTAGATACTTTACGTTTTTATGAAAAATGTGAAGTATTGATTCCCGATCGATTAACAAATGGATATAGACATTATCAGGACATACATGAAGAAAAAGTTAAGTTAATTATATGCTTAAAAAATATTGGGTTTACGCTTGAAGAGATTAAACAACTCATTGAACTTGGAACAAAGCCTCCTTCTGAAGAATGCAACATTATTTCCAATCAATTGATTGATAAAAAAATAGAGGTGATTAGTCAGCAAATTAAGTTGTTAGAATACGGAAAACATACTCTTCAAGATGTTAAAAAACATATTAAAGATAATTCTTTTGTTAAAAATCAGGACATAATTCAAGAGATGATTGAAAACCTGTATAAGCTTTCAAGAAATCAAACTTAAAAATACTCTTAAACTTTTCATTTGTATATGTAGATTTATCTCTATAGATAGCCAGCTTTTTTCGTATAAGGAATATTATTTCAATTTTGGGAAGAATATTTAGTCTTGTAATTTTTCACAATCATGTAAAAAGTAAATAAAACACTTACCCAAAACAAATAATCAATAAAAAAATTGAGGAAAACAAACTGATCCATGCCAATGAAAATAAATATAGGATCGATGCTTATACTTCCAGCTGGGGAAGTTTCACCATCTACTAAGAACTCTAAAGGAAATCCCCCAGCTATGACTTCGATTTTTTCAAGCTTATCTACGATTATGCGGTCAATTAATATATATTTTTGATAGAGTAAAGACATATAAGTCAAAATAATTGCCAAGCAATTAAAATATAATATTTTTATCATGAATTACTCTTTATTTTTAAGTTAATTAGAAAAATCCAATAACATAAGCCAGGAAATATAGCCATAAGAATAGTCCAAACATTAGTGTACATCTTCCACCATTCTTTAAAAAATTCTCCTGTGTGCCACCATCCCAAAAGAATAAAAAATGGCATTGCAATAATTAGAGAACTCATACAAATAGTTAGCAAATTAAGAGTATTATAACGATTTAAAAAAATTGAAAACATAAAACTAAAAGGCACTATCAAAATACAATAGATTAAGTAAACGAGACCATGCCCTATAAAAACTGCGAAAATCGAATATAGACTGTATTCATGATTTATTATAATAAACATCAATGCACTGAAAAAAAGTAATGGTAAAGGAGAAAGTAACAAAGCTTTTATTATTTTTTCTTTTGAGTATTTCATTAACTTAACATACTTACTTATTTAACAAATATATTACCACTATAGGGGGCTTGGAAATAGCTATAAAAAATATTAGTGTTGTTACAAACTCAAAAAAGCGGTGGGATCACAAAAATTGAGAGTGAGAATTCTGATAAAAGTTCACATTCAGTTATAGAATTAACTACGCATATCACCCCTACCTAACTTTTTTAAAAGTTTTACTAATCAACTACCTGCTCTTCCTTCTTGATTTTAACAGTAGGATGAAACTCTTTAAATTAACCTACCAGTTTAATTCTAATACCAAGAGTATTAAGCCAATTAACTCCTAAAAAGACACTAGCTTTAACAACAGAAGGTTTTAATTCTACAAGAAATAAAACATTTAATGAGGCTAAGGAGCTGGAAGTGTAAATTTTCTTATCCTAGAAGTAGATAAATATGGTTATAAAGCCATAAAGTAAAATTCATATAGATTCATTCCAAATGAGAATTCCTCTATGAAAATTAAAAATGCTTTTTATAAATTTGAATCTATTGTTCGACAAACTAGTATTATTTATTGAATTAATTTTTCCCTAACACAGTTTTAATTATTAATAATAGTTTATGCTTGCATCATCGAGATATTATTAAAGATAACAAAAGAACCTTAGTTCATTTATTTGGTTATAGAAAAAATCTTGATTATATTGTACTACAAAAAAATCCTCTTATTATTAAAGGCTAATAACTTGAATCTTGAACTCCTACTTATCTTAGGCTTAGTAGCTATGGTAGCCGGATTTATTGATGCTATTGCAGGTGGGGGTGGCTTAATCACTCTACCTGCATTGCTCTTATCAGGTGTACCTCCTGTATCTGCAATAGCGACCAATAAATTGCAAGCTGCCTCTGCTACACTTTCAGCAACTATTAGTTTTGCAAAAAAAGGACTAATCGAATGGCGTAAAGCAATCCCTATTGCTTGTATGTCTTTTTTAGGTGGAACACTAGGGGCACTTTCAGTTACCCTCATGCCTAAAAATGTACTTTTAACTATTGTTCCAATACTTTTAATTTTAGTAGCCTTATATTTTATTTTTTCACCAAAACTAAGTGATGTAGATAAAAAACCACTTATTCCTTATTTTCTATTTGCACTTCTAGTAGCACCCTTACTAGGGTTTTATGATGGAGTTTTTGGTCCTGGAGTCGGTTCATTTTTCATCGTTGCCTTTGTACTATTGTTAGGTTTTAAGTTGGTAAGTGCTTTATCTTATACCAAGTTAGCAAATGTGGCCTGTAACCTAGGTTCTTTATCTATTTTTATCATTAAAGGATACGTGATTTTTCCAATAGCTTTAGTAATGGCTTGTGGAGCCTTTATTGGTGCTTCGATTGGAGCAAAATTTGCAGTAAGATTCGGATCAAGAGTGATTAAACCTTTGCTAATACTGATAAGTTTGTGTATGGCTCTAAAATTATTATTGGATCATAAAAATCCAATTTTCATATATTTTAGCCATTTCTTTTAATTTATTTAATTACATATTTGCATCTCAATATGTGTATTTTCTGAAGGCTCTTACATGCGTTAAGAACTCGTCCTGAAACAAGATATACACTATAAAAAAACCTGATTGCACAGAGGCTTTTAGAATTTTCAAAAGCTCTAAATAAAAAAGCTAAGCCCCAATTACTGGGGCTTAGCTTTAAAATAATTTTAAATTAAAATTACTTATTTGATGTCAGTAAACTCAGAAACAGGTTTGTTAACTTCAACTTTTGTACCAGCAAATTTTTCGCTCACAAACTTTTGTACTTTAGGTAAGTGGTAAAGTTCACCCAATTTCGTATAGATCGGGTCATTTTTATTCG
>Ga0308167_1001989_pt1 | contig 20674 bp, 27 predicted proteins | sample PhyCR1_2_FD_202138 | JGI IMG/M metagenome (GOLD analysis project Ga0308167, IMG submission 202138) | Phyllosphere microbial communities from UC Gill Tract Community Farm, Albany, California, United States - DLSLRC.R1 | ecosystem: Host-associated > Plants > Phyllosphere > Unclassified | place... | reverse complement strand
AACAAAGCGCAGTCATCCATGGTTCTTTTTGTACTCTGCATAGGACTTTTATGATGACAGAAAAAAATATACGTTAAATGTGTTATTTGAATACATTTAGTGTACATTATTTTTTATCAAAAGCCCCATCACGGGCAAGTTTTTCTCTAAACGCCTCCAGAATATAAGGGGTCATAAGCAGGCTGGTAATGTTGTTACTTTTCAGTTGTTCATACGCTTGCCAGAGATCTTCAGGGATTTGGAGGTTTTTGGGTTTACGACCTACCTTAACTTTCTTCTGTTGCTCTCTTACTGCTTCAGCATTCTGGCTCGTTGCCGTTTTTGATGTGATCTCCTGCAAAGGAGCATTTTTAGAAACATTAGCCAGACGGGAAAACATGTCTTTTTTAGATGTCATTTAAATACCTTTTTTGCGTTAAAAGTGTACATATAATATACTATTAAAGTATTTACTTTGTCTGCTCTAATGCTGTGCGGATATCAAGAAAAAGTGAGCGCATCGCATTACCTACTCTACCGTGCCTGGTTGTTATATGTTCAACCACACCCAACCCTTCGCCAAATTTTGCGGGAACCGCTTTGTCGAGTGGAATAGCCGTATCCAGACGAACCAGATTGTTAAACTGGCTGAGGAAATTATCGATATCTTTAAAATTTGTCCGAGAGGGGTGAACCTTGTTTAGTAATACATGAGCGGTTTTGTTCACACCCATCTCTGTTGAGATTTCCTTAAGAACCAAGCTGAACTCCTGCAAGCCCAATATATCAGAAGGGTCATCATTAACCGGCGACAGAATTAAATCAGCGGCGGCCACTGCTGTACGTGTCAGTGCCGAATCGAAGCCTCCGCAGTCAATCAGAATACTTTTCCCCTGTTCCTTTGCTTCAAGTAAGTCACTTATGAATTGATCAACACTACCACCTGATTTAGATGTCAGTCGTATAACGTTCCAGCGTTTTTGTTCTTCCCTGAACTGATTGAATGTACTTACTGCTGGCGTGTCATCTGTATCGTAAAAGTTATCAGGCTGGATCTCAGGGGCAATATTCATACTGATAGTTGATTTCCCAGTACCACCTTTCTTAATTGCAACTGCAATTATTTTACCTGCGTATGGTTTTTGTTCCTTTTCCATATCAAAAAAAACCTCATTAAGTGTGTTTTATGTACATAATGAGTACAATATAAGTGTTTTAATGAAGTGTTGCAATAAAAACACTGAAAAATACTTAAAGTGTACACTTTAAGTATTTTTATTTGAATGTCGCAAAGCGGCATGAAGGCGCCAGCCTCCGCTAAAAAGGACACCAACAGGCAAGGGGCGCCGGTAACCCGGCGCAGCCGGTTCGGTTTTGATAGGTTCCACCGCACCCACCCACCACCCTGCTAAGCCAACCCCACCAAAAGCCATACAGAAGGTTCATTACGCCGTCGGAGTGGTCCCGCCAGAGGCGGGGCGTATCTCCGCGTTAGCGGGCCGCAAGGGCCGCTTACGGGCGTGTTTCCCAAAACTAAAAGCGGCACCACTTACAGGGGTTCTTCGCCGGAACCCTCGAAAATTTTGTCACGTTTGTCACTTTTAACGTCAGCGTTCTCATTCCCTATCTTTCGAGGATGAGAACGGCAGCACGCCTGCGGCGTGAGCTCGTCTGCTGCGCAGCCGAAGTACTTTCCCCCTTCATCGCCACGACTTATACTCCTCCTACTTATTAACTAAAAAACTCATATCAATCGGATAATTAATCCTATATGGCCCGCAAAAAGTCTCCTCGAAAACGCAAACCTGCCAGGGGCTCTGGAATGATCATCAGCCCTGAAGCACACCAACATCGTTATCCCAAGCGATGGATGGTCTCTCTGCTGACAGAGGATCCGGATGATTTCCCTGTTGAATTCTTCTACGACGAACCCGAAGAAGCTGTTCGACACTGTGTACATCTTGGCCCACAGTATTTCCTTGATACTCAACACTATCCGCCTACTGTTAACATTATTCGCGCGTTTGAAACCGGCAGCTCATCAGCCAACGACTACGGTCGCCTCAAACGTCTCGGAGGAGCTTTCGTCATACCTATACCAGCAGGTCAGTTCACTATCGCCACTTTTACTGGCTTGCTTTCCATCTCTATGGATCCCTGGGACCCGCATACAGAAAATTGGGCAAGCAGACCCGGCGAGGATGATTTCGAATCTTTCTTCCTGAGCGATCTGGCGCCATAAGCAATTCGCATGCATATACCGCGACCTGCAAAGCTCCTGTTCCAGCACGATGATGGCTGGGAACGCTTCCTTGAGAAGAATGGTCATCAGCTCACCGACTGGACCAAGCTTTCCGTCGAACGCATGCTCGCCTGCGGCACTTGCGCCATGGGCGTCAAAAAATATTGCTGCAGCGCAGCTGACTGCTCGCATTCACGTCTAATCTGCCAAACCTGCAAGACCAAAGCCTGCAGTAGCTGTGGTCTCAAGGGCACCGAGCAATGGATTGCAGAGCAGCAGCACATTCTGCCCGACTGCGACTGGCAGCACATCACCTTCACCATGCCCCACTTGCTGTGGCCGTTCTTCAATAACAATTGGCCGCTGCTCAACGACCTGTTTCGCTGCGCCACCCGCGCCATGCTCAAGTACGCGCGCAAGTTGGGTATCGAGGTCGGTATCTTCTGCGCCCTGCATACCTACGGGCGCCAGCTCAATCAGCATCCGCACATCCACGTTTCCATTACCCGTGGCGGCCTCGATGTCAAACATGGCGTCTGGCGCGACCTGTTCTTCAAAAAACAGCAGGTTGAAGAAATCTGGCGCGGTGCCGTCATCCGTCTGCTGCGCGCCAGCTATGACCGCATTAACCCCGGCACCCTGCCTGGCCTTGGCCACATCCGTGATGAGAAACAGTGGCATCGCTACCTGCAGGCGCAATATCAGCGCCACTGGAAGGTCCACTTCGCCAAAAAGACCCGCGGGGCCTGGCGCAGCGTGAAATACCTGGGCCGCTATTTGAAACGTCCGCCGGTGGCGGCATCGCAGCTCCGACATTACCGCGGTGGTTCGGTCGTTCACCAGTATTACGACCACAATACGCAGCAGCACAAACGGCAGAAATTGACTCAGGAAGAGATGCTGCGCCGCTACGTCAGCCATATCCCGTCCCGACATTTTAAAATGGTGCGTTACTACGGCTTTCTGGCCAACCGCAAACGCGGCGCACTGCTGCCAAAAGTTTACGAAGCGCTGGAGATGACCCCGCGTGAGAAACCGCAGAAGCCGGGGTACGCGGTACTTGTAGTGACGCGCAATCAGGATCGCTCTGACGCGCAATAATGGCCCCATTTCGAACCACATTCCGTGAGAATGAAAACCCGTTTCAAATCACTTTATTTGAGAATGAAACCACATTAATTGATTCTGAACCACATTACTGAGACGCTCGCGCACGCTCCCTGAGACGCTCCGTACCGCCAGAAAAACGGCCGGTTTTCTGGCGGTCGGCATTGCTCCCTGTTTTGCACCATTTTTCCATCAGAAAACTCATTGCGGAAATCAACGTAAGATTATACCCTGCCTTTAATCTTTTCTGATTGTCGGAGGGAGTATGTTGCTCATTGGTTATGCACGGGTATCAAAATCTGACGGAGACCAGACTCTGGCCCCTCAACGAGATGCCTTGCTCGCTGCCGGCATCGAACCTCAACGGATTTATGAAGATATGGCATCAGGGCGTAACGATGCCAGACCGGGTCTGCAGGCATGCCTGAAAGCGCTACAGCCTGGCAATACCCTAGTCATCTGGAAACTTGATCGCCTGGGGCGTGATCTGAGGCACCTGGTCAACACGGTGGAAGATTTGCGCCTTCGTGGAATTAACCTAAAGGTTCTGACAGGGGCCGGGGCAAGAATCGATACCACGACCGCTGATGGACGGCTTGCTTTTGGCATTTTCGCCGCGTTCGCTGAATTTGAGCGCGAGCTTATTGCCGAACGAACTCGAGCCGGTCTGGCTGCCGCGCGTGCTCGCGGTCGTCTCGGCGGGCGTCCGCGGAAGATGGATCGCGCAACACTGAATATGGCGATGGCAGCCATGGCTGACCCCAATGCCGTTGCCGCCGACATTGCGAAACGGCTCGGCATGACGACAACAACGCTCTATACCTATGTGAACGGGGATGGCACCCCGAAAGGGCCCGGCGTTGCTTTGCTTAATGAAGGGACGGTTGACTCGTCGGCACTCCAGCATCACGAAGTCATCAGAGGTGCATGATGGCCATCGCCTCCGCTGTTCCGGTCGACGCCATCGCTTCTTTACGGCGTCGACTTGCCGAACTGCCTGACAGGCATCCGGACAGAGTCCTTTTGATGGATTCAACCGCCAAAACCTATGGTGTATCGCGAGCCACGCTTTACCGACTGTTACGAGGAGAACGGCGGGTCAGGAATGCCCATCGTTCCGACCGCGGCAAACCACGCATTATGAGCAATACCGAAATTGAGCGATGGTGTGAGATTGTCGCGGCACTTAAGGTCAGGACCGCCAACAAAAAGGGGCGATGCCTGTCAAATGCTCGCATCCTCGAATTGCTTGTTGAACACGGCGTCGAAACTCAGAACGGCCTGGAAAAACTGGCACCCGGTCTACTTACCGCCTCTACGTTGAATCGTCATATGCGCCGCCTGGGTTACGATCAGGCTCGTATGACGCGTGAGCCCCCTGCAGTTCGCTTTCAGGCAGAGCATGCCAATGCCCTTTGGCACTTCGATATGAGCCCTTCTGATCTTAAAGAATTGGAAACGCCCCCCTGGATAGATCCTGACCGCCATGGTTCGCCAACATTGATGTTGTTTAGCGTGGTGGATGATCGCAGCGGTGTGAGCTATCAGGAGTACCGCTGTGTTTATGGGGAGGATGTGGAGTCGGCACTGCAATTCCTGTTCAATGCCATGAGTGAGAAACCGGCGTTGAATATCCCCTTTCAGGGGATACCGGATTCCATCCAGCTCGACAATGGCCCTGTCGGAAAATCAGCCATCTTCCGGCGTGTCATGGAGTTTCTTGGCGTCACGGTGATCACCCACATGCCGCGAGGTTCAGATGGCCGCCGCACGACTGCTCGCAGCAAAGGCAAGGTAGAAAGGCCTTTTCGTACGGTCAAGGAAGCCCACGAAACGCTGTATCGTTTTCACAAGCCACAAACCGAAGCGGAGGCCAATCGCTGGCTGGTGCACTTTATTGAAAAGTATAATGCCAAAGAACATCGACATGAGCCACACAGCCGTCTCGAGGACTGGAAAACACATTTACCGGAAAGTGGCTTGCGGTCGATGTGCAGTTGGGAACGCTTCTGTTCATTCGCCCGCGAGCCAGAACGACGAAGCGTCGGTATCGACTGTCGGCTTACCGTGGCAGGTGTGACATATGAACTGGATGCGGAACTGGCGGGCGAAACCGTGGTTGTTTGGTGGGGGCTTTTTGATCAGGTGTTGTTTGCCGAATTGAACGATCAAAAGTTCGGCCCCTTTCAACCTGTTGACGGCCCTGTTCCCCTTCATCGCTATCGAAAACACCGCAAAAGCCGCCGCGAACATCGGGCTGAACAAATCGATTCGTTGGCGAATAAGATCAGCATCCCGAGAGCTGCGGTCAGTGGTGAAACCGATATTATCGTGCTGGATACCCCCCAGGCACATTCAACCGCGGTAAAGACCAGCCTGCGGCCATTTGAAGGGCCAGATCCGTTTTATGAACTGATGTACCCTTCTAAAATCGCCGCCAGACTGGCCATTGCCGATGAATTGCGTTTGCCGCTGGCAAAACTCAATGCCGACGACCAGGCCTTCATTGGCCAGTTGCTGGACGAAACCTTGTCCAGACCGACAATTATTGCGGCGATCCGCAATCGATTCCCCGCGGGCCGAAAAGGAGGGCTCAGCTGATGCTTACCGAAGTTATGCGTCACTATGGATTGTGCTGTGAACCTGTTGATGCCGGCTATTTCGCGACAGAGCACCATGAGCAAATCCTCCGTGATCTCCGGGCCGCCATTCTGAATGGCCGTTTGATTGCACTGACAGCCGTTATCGGGTCCGGAAAAACGCTGCTCATACGTCAGCTGCGCGAAGCGCTGGAAAAAGAAGGCAAAGTCATTGTTGCCCGCTCACTCAGCCTGGACAAGACAAAGATCACGGCACCATTGCTCGACTCCGCGTTGTTTTACGATCTTTCCACGGAGAAAACGGTCAAAATACCCACCGACTCCGAGAAACGAGCTCGCGAGCTGCAGGCGCTGTTTCGAAAGGCCAAAAAGCCCGTCGTGCTCTTCATTGACGATGCGCACGACCTTCACCCGAAAACACTGACGTCGCTGAAACGTCTGTTTGAGCTGGCGCCTGACGGAAAAGGCAAGATATCGATCGTACTGATCGGCCATCCCAAGTTAAAAAACGACTTGCGCCGCCCCAGCATGGAAGAGGTTGGCGATCGCACCACGGTGTTTGAGTTTGGCGGGCTGCGTGATCTTCAGCGTGACTATATCGAATGGGTCATGCGCAGCGCGCTTAACGACGGCGTTGAAATTACTGACGTCATCACGGATGAAGCAATAACGCTGCTGGCCAGCCGGTTAAAAACGCCGCTTCAAATAGGCCGCTATCTGGTACGCACTTTTGAAACGGGCTTCGGTCTGGGGGTGAAACCTGTTGATGCGACCACGGTGGAAGCCGTGTTGTCACGTCGTCTTGATGATATGGAGCCGCTGTTAACAAGGCATGGCTACGACATCCAGACACTTTGTTCACAGTTCGATGCCAAACCGCCCGAGATAAGACAACTCATGCGGGGCACGCTGAATCCTCAACGCTCCAACGAGCTGGTTGAAGAGATGCGAGCGGCCGGATTGCCGTTATGACGACTTCACGTTGATTCGATCCGAATATCGCTTTTACAGAGAACGCGACATGGCTGTTATTCCATTATTGCCGCCCGGCGGCCTACATGAGCTGGACAAAAACCTGCGCGAAGCGCGCAGGCACGGACAGCCGCGCAACATGGCCATTCCCCATACGTACTATTGGTTCTACCAGCAGGTCAGAAACCGCGGCCCGTGGGATTACAAACAGCAGGATCGGACGCTGGCCAACTTCGGTAATTTCAATTTCGGCGCGACGGGGATCGCCGCCGGCATTGTGCAAAACATCTTGTTGATGGGAGCCGGTTTTGCCCAGTCACGCGCGGGGACATCAAGGCCCGAATGGCGTCACTGGTATCAGAATCCACCCTACGGCGACGATCCGCGTGACCAGTACTGGATCCAGCAAGGAATTGATTATGCGAACCGACATGGCTATTAGATGGGCGCATCGGTTATTGACCGGTCTGCTGTTGTTTGTGGTTATCGGTTTTGGCGCCTACCAGTATTTCATCAGCGAACCTTATGACGATAGGTTATACGGCAGGCAACAATTGACCGCCGATATCTGGCTCTATATCACCGAATATCGCCATGCCGGCGCCACGGATGCCGACGTCTATCGCTACTATCTGAACAAAAACCTGGACGGCGACCCACTCAAAACGCTTGCGCAAACAGCGCCTTTTTTAACGGCCGATCGGGCGGATGCCAGCGTCCGTGGGAACGGTAACCGGGTGATTGTCAGTTACACCGGCAGGGTATACGCCTTTACCAATTCGGCATTCTTCTACCGCGAAAAGGATAAACCGCCCGTCATGCCAACTATCGATTTATTGGCACGTGGCGAAAGTGCCTGGCGGTGAGACTGGCAATATGTTGATCACGTTTCCACAGGTAATAACATGGCCCAAGAAAGTAATCACGCGGCGGACAGCAAGCCGCTTCTGATGGCCCAGACCATCGAACAGTTCCCTTCCCATCATGCGGCGATATTGTGTCAGTTGGCATTGATGGGGGAGATGTCAAAATCGGCCTTGCTGAATAACCTGTACATTCTGGGTATCAGCCCTGCCAGCCACCGTCGCATCAATGCTGCCGAGATGGGCGAGGCGTTGGAGATCCTATTGTCCGGAGGCTGGCTTCAACAGGTCGAGAGCCGCTGGGCGCTGGTGCCCGGCTACGAGAATACGGTTTTTCTCTACCTGCTGACCTACCCCGCCATCTGGCGTAAGCTGCTGGCGCACCCTGTCCATACCTACCTGGGGAGCGCCCCGCGTCCGGACAGGGCTCGTCTGTGGATGACCATACTGAGTGGTGACGGCATCACCTTGCCTCGCTATCTGGCAGAATGGATGTTCAGCTATGACTATGTCTCCGCCATGCACCCCATCACCCACTTGTTCGCCGATGACGCTGGCAGACTGGTCTTTTCGCTGCTGGATACCGACGTACAGACATTACTGCTCGCCACATTCCTGAACGACGCCTGCCTCCGGCTTAACGACTGTACCACTATCTGGCAATACACCTGCGATTACGTCGATGCACTTCCCGCTATCCCAGCGGTCTTGCAGGCGCCCCTGGCCCTGCAGGCGCTATGGCGAGATGACCGTGTTATGTTGGATAGACTGGCAGGGGAAAATCTTCCCGCCTCTGTCTCCGGCTGGATGGCTCTGTGTCGGGGCGATTTGGAAGGGGCGATGGAGGCTTATCGGCAATGCGCCGCCGAATATCGCAAGGTCACGCGCAAGCGCAAACTGTATCTGGCACCGATGCCGGCAATGATGGTCGCGCTGACGTTGCTCACCCGTGAAGAGTCGGCGCATGTCGCTACCCTGAAAGAACTGGCGCACCATGGTGCCGATCATGGTTTCGGGGCCGGATGGACCGTTTTGCAGGACCTGCTGCGCGAGCGCGGCGGGCGCGCGTCATCCTCGTTGACGCCGATACGCGGCGTGCCCCTCGTCGGCATGCCCGGCGTATTTCTGGCGTTGACATTGTTCTGGCGTGACACCGTGCCTGACGATGACCGCCTGCGAAAAAACCTGACAACATTTCATGACCAGCTGGTCAGCCGCGGGTATCGTCTGCCGGCATACGAAATCGCCACGCTCATTCACCTGCAGTTTGGTGCGCCGGCCCCGGCGCTGATAACCGACAGGCGACCGCTGAGTCTGCTTTGGCAGCGAAAGGCCAGCTGGGAATACGCCCTGGATGCACTAAGCCAGCTCACGCCGCAGACGACCGACAATGCTTCCAGGCTGGCCTGGCTGCTCACCCGTGAGCATCACGGTTTGGCGCTGGCGCCGCTGGAGCAGAAACGTAACAAACAGGGCTGGAGCAAGGGGCGACCGGTGGCGCTCAAACGGCTCCGCGAATCCGCTGATACGCTGCCCTGGCTGCTGTCGCAGGACCGCCAGGCGGCCCGCCATATCCATTATACGGCGGCCTACTCCTTTTATGGCGATAACGGCAGCTATACCCTTGATGCCCAGGCTGCCCTTCCCCTGCTGGCCGGCCATCCGGCGGTGTACTGGCATGATGCGCCCGGTATCAGGGTGGATATCGAACCTGGTCAGGTCACGCTGGTCCTCAGTGAAGTCGGTAACCAGCTTGCCCTGCAGCTGACACCCGCCATCAACGATAGTCAGAGCCTGGTGACCGAAAAACAGACGCCGACACGCCTGGTGGTCTACCCCGTCAGCGACGAACTCCGTCGCATCGCCGGCATCATTGGCCGCGGCTTGCGCATTCCGGCCTCTGCCCGGGAGAAAGTGCTGCAGACGGTATCGTCCATTGCCCCGCTGTTGCCGGTCAGAACGGAGCTGCCCGAGCTGATGGCCAACATCCCGCATGTACCGCCGGATGAAAGGATTTATGCCCACCTCCTGCCACTGGGGGAAGGCTTACGTCTGCAACTGCTGGTCAGGCCGCTGGCCGGCGGAAGCTGGTTGCCTCCGGGGCGGGGGAGTGAAATTCTTAACGGCGAGCAGGATGGCAAGCCGGTACAAACGCAGCGCCACCTCGGGCACGAACAACAAAAACGGCAGCAGGTGCTGGATGCCTGCCCGCAACTGATGCCTCAGGACTCAGAAAACAACGAGTGGCAGTTCACCGATACCCAGGAAGCACTTGAAACATTAACGCAGTTGCGCGCCGTTGATCCGTCGCTGCTGACGTGCGTGTGGCCGGAAGGTGAACGCCTGCGCCTGGTCGGGCGCCGTGACATGCGCGCCCTGACGCTGAACGTGCGTCGCCAGGGCGAGTGGTTCGCACTTTCCGGCGAACTGGCGCTGGATGATGGCAAGGTGCTGCAGTTGCGCCAGGTGCTGGCGCTGCTGTCGGAGAGTAGAGGACGCTTTATTCGCCTGGGCGAACAGGACTGGCTGGCGCTGGACAACCAATTGCGTCAGCGCCTGCAACAGCTGGCGTTGCTGAGCACCGGCGGCGATAAGAACCTGACCCTCAATGCGCTGGCGATGCCGTTTTTGAAGGCACTGGCTGACGAAGCAGGTCAGCTTGACGGCGACGCCCACTGGCGCCGACAGCTGCGCGAGTTTGATGCCCGGGAGAAATACCAGCCCGTCGTGCCCTCCACGCTGAAAGCGGAACTGCGTGACTACCAGCAGGAAGGGTTCTGCTGGCTGTCGCGCCTGGCGCACTGGGGCGTGGGGGCCTGCCTGGCGGACGATATGGGCCTTGGGAAAACGCTGCAGGCGTTAGCCTTGTTGCTCGAACGCGCGTCCGGCGGGCCGCAACTGGTCCTTGCCCCCACGTCCGTCACTCACAACTGGTTGAGTGAGTGTGACCGATTTGCCCCCACGCTCAGAACGGTCGACTACCGACAGCATCGCGATATCACCGACGCAGGACCGTTTGATGTCGTGGTGGTCAGCTACGGCCTGCTGTTGCAGGATGCTGCGGCGTTTGCCGACCGACAATGGCACAGCGTGGTACTCGATGAGGCGCAGGCCATCAAGAACGCACAGACTCAGCGGGCGCGCGCCGTGACGGCACTGAAGGCCGATTTTCGCCTGGCGCTGAGTGGTACCCCGGTTGAAAACCATCTGGGTGAGCTGTGGAGCTTGTTCCGTTTCCTCAATCCGGGTCTGCTGGGCGGGCTTAAATCGTTTGGCCAACGCTTTGTCGGCCCGATGGAACGAGGGGATCGGACGGCCGGTGACGCGCTGAAACAGCTGATCAAGCCCTTCGTCCTGCGCAGGACCAAAACCCAGGTTATTGATGAGCTGCCGCCTCGTACCGACATTCTTCAGCGCATCCCCCTCAGCGAAGAAGAGCGCCACTGGTATGAGGCGCTACGGCAGCAGGCGGTGGACCGGATGAAGGGGGAAGGCGATGACGTCAGCCCACTGCAGGTGCTGAAGGAAATCACCCGATTACGGCGCTTCTGCTGCCATCCATCGCTGGTGCTGACCGAAATTCCCTTGGCGGGCAGCAAGCTGTCGGCCTGCCTGGACATCATCGACGAGTTGCGGGAAAACCGGCACAAAGCGCTGGTATTCAGCCAGTTTGTCGATCACCTGAGCCTGGTGCGTCATGCCCTGGACGAGCGGGGTATCAGCTATCAGTATCTGGACGGCGCCACTTCGCCGGCTGAGCGGAGAAAACGGGTTACCGCCTTCCAGTCGGGAGAAGGTGAGCTGTTTTTGATAAGCCTGAAAGCCGGAGGCACAGGGCTTAATCTGACGGCCGCCGATTACGTGATCCATCTCGATCCGTGGTGGAACCCGGCGGTCGAAGATCAGGCCAGCGATCGCGCGCATCGAATGGGTCAGGAACGGCCGGTTACGGTATACCGGCTGGTGATGGAGGAAACTATCGAGGAACAGATCGTCAGTCTGCACACCCGTAAGCGACAGCTGGCCGATGAACTGCTGGAAGGCAGCGACAACGTGGCCCGCCTGGATACCCAGGCCCTGCTGGCCGTTCTGCGCGGACAATGACGTCGGGCAACGTTCGGGTTATTGGGTCAGGTTTTATTGTATGACCAAACCTAAAAAAGGAGTGGGCCGGAACCGCCAGAAAACCGGCCGTTTTTCTGGCGGTACGGAGCGTCTCAGGGAGCGTGCGCGAGCGTCTCAGTAATGTGGTTCAGAATCAATTAATGTGGTTTCATTCTCAAATAAAGTGATTTGAAACGGGTTTTCATTCTCACGGAATGTGGTTCGAAATGGGGCCATTATTGCGCGTCAGAGCGATCCTGATTGCGCGTCACTACAGGTACCTATACCCGGCGGGTCAACGTGACCGGTGAGATCAGCACCTACCCCCTTTTTGAGTCCTCGCTGCGCTGCGGGGGTCTCCGGCGCGTTGCGCCTCCCATGCCCTTTACAGGGCATAAAAAAAGGGGCGCTCTCTGATGCCCCTTTCCGTTAAAACTTTTTGTACACGTCTTTGCGGTGTCCCACGCTTAACGCAATGACCAGCAATTTATCGTCTTCAATAGTGGCAATCAGACGGTAATCACCGATACGCCAGCGGATAAATTCGGCTTTATCTCCTTTCAGGATTTTACCCGTCAAGCGCGGATTGAGTGCGTTGTTGATGTGCGCCTCAATGTACTTCTGAATTACCCTCTGGTGTACCGTGTCAATTTTCTTAAACTCTTTGACGAACCGTTTTGTGTATTCTGTCCGGTAGCGTGTCATGCCTCACTACCTCACATAGATTTAAACAGTTCGTCGTGGCTGATTGTCGTTTTGTCGCTGAGATAATCCGCGTAGCTTTCATTAGCACATTGCAAATCTAATTCGTCCTCGATTTTCTCCCGTACTGCGCTTTTACACAATTCGCTAAAGGTTATCCCTTTTGCATTGGCGTAAGACTCAAACAGGTTAAAATCTTCGTCATTCAACCGGATCGCTTTCGTCATATTTTTGTTCATACTATCCCCCTTTGTTTGCTGTTATACATTGTATAACGCAAATGAAATTAAGTCAATACAAGGGGCTACGTTAGCCCCTTTGATCATAATTAAAACATTTCATAGCCTTGCAAGTAGTTTAACCACCACCTGAATTGCTCCCACTCCGTGCCTTTCATCGCAGGAATGCGCGTTTCCCAGCCTTTGACAAGGGAATCCGCAAGCTGTACGATTTGATGCGTTGACATTTTAAAACCTCCTACAGTTTTGTTTGTCAATCGGTATCAGGTTGTTACAGCAACCTGATACCACCCTCAACCGTCATAATTGACAGTAACTATCATATAGTGCGGTCACTTCTTCTACTTCGATGTTAAATTTTTTCGCTGTTTTGTATTCAGCGTCTGGATACTCATATCCTTCATCTATTAACTCGATAAGATGCTTTAAGATTTCGTTATCTGCTAACACCTCACTTTCGCGTAGTATTTGCTCTGCTTTTCCCTGTTCTACATCATACAAAAGCTCAATCAATTTTATTGCCTTTTTTCTTACCACCTCTTTTATCACTTCAGCCGAGCAGAGGTCTTTGTAGGTGCCGTGAAGATAGATTGCATTGTCGTCCTGAAACTTTTTATCAATAACGGTTGCTTTCATGAGCGCACCAAATCCGCAATCATTATCGATAGGGCTAGCTAACCAAAATCTCGTTTCTACTGCAATTTTCTTGATTTCCGTAATTTTGCTTATCATATTAGTTACCTTTTTTGATCTGCGTATTTTTCAGTCATTACCCTTTGTATACATCACCTGAAATGGTCTTTACACCTCCTAGCACTTTTTTGCAATGAATATCGCCCGACATGCTTTCAATATTACCCTTAACATTTTCGCAGAAAACATCACCCGATGCTGTTTTCACAGTTCCTACATCGCCATGAATTTCAACATCCCCGCCTTCTGTTTTCAACGTTTCCACATCACCATTAACGACGATTGAGATCCCCGTACCCTTTATAATTTCCCCATGAACTTTACCGTCAATGATGATTTCATTGTTCAGAATAGTAATCACATCGCCTTTATACTCAACTTCATTAATTGAAATGGTGCCGGAACGCATTTTGATTTTCATTGTGGTATCCTTTTTCATCCCCCATCATAGATGGGGGTAACAATTTTAGTTTACGGGTACAACTTCAAATACAACGTAATCTTTACCCTGACTATTTTGACCAAAGATAAAGGCGGCGTCCAGTTCGTTCAATGCTGATGTGTGGAAATGACATTTTACGGATTTACCATGCTGATTAAGTGCGATGAAGATAACGTCAAAACGGGATAAACGAAGGGTATCTAATGATTGCATTTTTAGCTCCTGCCGCTGTGCGGCGTTGGTATAAGATGATTTACTTATTATTTAATGCCGAACTGTTTCTTTGTGTACTCAATATCTACAAAAGCCGTCCAATTTGCCTTGTAAAATTCTATGGCAGCTTCTTTTAGCTCGATAGTACCTTCTTCAAAATCTTTTTTTATCGACTCTGAAAAATTAGGTATATCGAACGGTTTTTTGCTATCTCTTGTTTTCATTTTTAACTCCTGCCGCTGTGCGGCGTTGGTGATTGGGGTGTTTCCCCTCTTGATGTAGTAATAATAGGTCATTCCTGACCTATATACAAGTGTTTTTTTATTATTAACGATTAATTTTGTGATGGGTGTCATGCTTTTTAAATCCGCGCCAGCGGATGAAAGGGGCGAACCGATGCCGCAGAAAATCCCCGCCATTTCATCGCCCCGAAGCGCGGCGCAGCCGCTACGGTGTCCACCGGAACCGCCACACCTTCCCGCTGCCCTGCTAAGCCCAAAAATTCATCCAGGCGATGCCAATATGACAAAACGCCGCCGAAGGCCGCAGTTAGCGCGAGCGTAGCGAGTTCACGCCGTCCGGCTGCAAGTCGGGCGGGGCGCTGTACTGCGCGTGTTAGCGTCAGCGAACTACGGGCGCTATTTCTCTCACATGAAACGATATATCAGTGCCAGCAAACATAAGACCATTACTGGCGAAAACATAACAAAATCATTTTTTGCACTTGCATTTAATTTTGAAATAATTTCTTTTGTAAATTCTTTATTGTCCGCATTTTTCCTTATCATTTTCAGGATGAAAAATCCTCTTAGCGTTCGCCATAACGAAACGAGAAATATAATAAAAATAACAGTCGTTAAAATTGTCATTATGTGTTCCGTCCCAGAAACAACTTGTGAGTCAAGATCAATCTGTTTCATTTTGTGTTCCTTCAATCATTCTCTTCCGCAAGAAATAATCAGGATGTTCACCAGCCAGTAACAAAAGATAGTTAAATTCTATTGGCGATAGTGTCGTATTGCTGGCTGTCGTTTGTGGTTCTTCCTTACGCCGCCATGATCGCGCGGTCATTCCGAACATTTCCGCACATTCTTTCTGCGTTAGCCCTATCTTTTTTCGCAAAATTTTGATGTTTTCAGGCGTATTAGTCAGCATGTAGCCCCTCGATTTCTTCAACCATCTGAACAATTATTGACTTATCTTTTTCCCTTAAACCATTTGCATTAAAATCTATATCCTCGAAATTATTTTTAGTGAAACTAAAGTCACTAACCGTTTTCGTTGTTGCTTTGGTTTTCCCCTGAGTCAATTTTTTAGAGAAAGTTTTAACCCTTTTGACAAGATGAAATATATCACCTTCCTTATCAAGATAATATTGAGCATCGCCCTTTGACTTTTTCATAACTGTTTTATTGCTCCTGTTAATTTAATCAACTGATCCACGCTCAAACCCTGCACACAAGGCAACTTTCAACGAGCCTTCTTGTATAAACGCAAGGTTATTGAAACAAAATGAATAATCAAGATGAAACACAACAAATAATAAAACCAATCAGGAATAAAACCAATGATGTTAGTATCCATGATCATAACCCCATCCTCTTTAAGACGGAACAATAAGATTAACGAAAAAAATGTAGAAACAAGTGACAAAATAAATATTTTTTTCGGTGGAAGCTTACTTAAATAATCAGCCAATTCGATTAAATGTTTCAACATATTACAACTCCAAATACATGTCTATAAGTAAGATTGATTTCGTGTTTAAGGCGTTCTGCTGCAAGTCAAGCAGTACGCTGTTTCTAAAAAGTTTGTTTTCATAACTTTTTTATAGCCCCCGTTAATTTTATTAATTGTTCCACACTTAACCCCTGAACAAAAAGCCCGTAACCGTTGAAATGATCGGTAATTTTTCCATCAAGGCCGTTTTCCACTTTAAAACCTGTCAATGCATCGTGCCAATTATCCAACTTCACAAGCTGCGCCAACATGCCTTTGATGATTTTTTCCTGTTCCTGCCCGTCCCGTTGATTCTGCTCCGCTTCCTGCGCCTTTGTTACGTCCTCCTGTGCCGTGGTGAGGATTTTGCGGCGTATATCCTCGGCAATGCCCGTGGCGTTTCGTGACGGCGACACGGTACACCGTGCGCCGTATCCGTGCCACTGGCGGGATTCAACGAAACCATGAATCACCAGACGGCCTTTATCTTCCCGTACCGTGATAGCGTAACGCTTTAGCGCTGGCGTGGTGAGTTTTATCCGGTACGGGCAATCATCCAGCCGATTGACGCGCCAGCCGTTCCCCAGCAGACGGGCGACGACTTCAAAAACGGGTTTATAGCGTTCAAAAAATGAATTCATGCTTAACACTCCTTCCGGTAACACATACTTTGTTTGTTTGTTTGTTGTGTTTGGGGGCTTGCGCCCCCGTTCCGGTTATGCGCGGTTTTCAACTTTATGAAAACCTGTAGCCTTGCGCTGGCCTGTTGTGCCGTACATTTCACGGATTTCGTCGATACTGTGCTCTTTACGGTTCCGGCTGGCTTTGTACTCGTCAGGGCGGTAAAACCACATTTGCTTTTTGCTCGCCCATTTGCAGCCCAGCGCCTTGATAGCATCCTTGTGCGCTTTTGTGTCGCCGCTGATCCAAATCCAGTTACCTGCCACCTCGAAAATCACGCCAGACATACCCTGTAAAGCATTGAGCACGTTTTCCAGTTCTTCCCCGTAGTTGTATCGGGCGTTATCGTCGCTGCTTTGAGCTTCATTGATGCGGTCGATATTCTGCATCAGAAAATCATAAGCAGTGTTGATCGCTTTCATCATTTCCGCTGCTGTCGGATTCTCACGGTTTTTGTCAGGATGAAATTTTAGCGCTGCCTGTTTGTAGGCTTTTTTAACGTCCTGCTCGGTCAGTTCACCTGAAAGGCCAAAGATATTAAGTGCTTGCTGAATATTCATTTTTTAGCTCCTGCCGCTGTGCGGCGTTGGTGATTGGGGTGTTCCCCCTCTCGATGTAGTAATAATAGGTCACTTATGACCTACTCGCAAGTCTTTTTGAGGTTTTTTTATGTTGCTCTGGCGATGGGAATCAGAATACCGCTGGTACGAGGCTGAAATCTTGTGTGACTTGTTCGGAGACTGGCTGATCGTCCGGCGTTGGGGCGGGCTGTACAGTGGCCGTCACGGCGAAAAAACGGAGGTCGTGCCGGATCTGCTCTCTGGCGTAGCCGTGCTGTTTGCCATCGACAGGGAAAGAAAGACCAGAAAACCGCCCTACAAGCGCCTGTAAGCCCCTCTGTGCTGTTAAGCCTGTTTTTTTGCATCACGGCACAAATTCACCAGAAAATTGCTCCTGTGGCGTTTTAGCGCGTCAGAATCAAAGAAATCCAGCCAGAATGATCGCAGCGCTCGCCGCAAGGACGGATTAGGGAGCGGCAACGCCGCGAGTCAGTCCGTTCGAGGAAGCGCAATATCATCAGGTGCTGATATGAGCACGGTCACACTAAGGTTAAATTTTGCACGATTCGTTTTTGGGTAGATTTCGCAGGTGTCTGGATGATCTGCACCCCGCTTGTCTGCAAAGTTATCCACAGGTTTTGTGATTAATAAAACTTCCTCTTCTTCTTCTTCTTACTAACTTAAAAGACTTGCGCCTTCGATAAGGTTATGATTTTTTTATTTTTTTTACGTTTATCATGAGGGGTTAGCCTGTTTACCATGAGGAACTAGCCTGTTTACCATGAGGAACTAGCCTGTTTGCCATGATGAGTTAGCCTGTTTGCCATGAGGAGTTAGCCTGTTTACCATGATGAGTTAGCCTGTTGTATTCACAAGGGACGCATTCTTTTCATGAGGAGTTAGCCTGTTTACCGTGAGTACACGGATTTATTAACAAAACATGAGAATTTTTATTTACTTATCATGTTATTTTTTGTACTATGAACACATGGAATTAGACAAATGAGAATAGTTATGAATAAAAACATTATTTCTCGACTTAAAAAGGTTCGTCATGGTAATGAATTAAATTCAACTTTATCTTCTCTACCGATGGTGGCAAAAAAGATTCTTTTTATCGCCATGAGTAAAATAAATACAAAAGATGATATTGATGATAACAGTATTTTTTATGTTACGTCAGAAGAGTATTCCAATTGGACAGGAATAAAGAACAATAATGCATACAAAGAGTTGAAAGAAGGATCTGAAATACTAAACCAAGTAGTTCTGAAGTTAACGAGAGAAGATGTTTTGATGTTATCAGATGGTGTCAACTTGTCTTTTAATGAGAAAAATGCCCCTACAGGACTAAATCTTAATCTTACTGAATTTACATTGTATTATAAAAATGAAGGGCGGGTTGGTCTCCGGTTCACTAAACTAACTAAAAGTTTTTTATGCAAACTTATAGGTGTAGAAAAAAAATACACAACACAAGTGTTGCTGTCAGCCGTTCGGGTTAAAACACCAAGCGGATCTACTTTGTATCAGTTGATAAGGAAAAAATTCAGTTCAAACCCGCACGTTAATCATTTTGATATAACTATAGATGAATTAAAAGATGAATTATGTTTGTACTCTATACAAAACGGGAAAAAAACATACAAGTATGAGCAATATCCTATATTCAAAAGGGATTTTTTGAATAAGGCTGTTAATGATATAAAGAAGAATACTGAGGTTAAAGAGATTTCTTATGAAGTTGTCGGGAAAATAGGAAGAAAAACAGATAAGTTAAGATTTCATTATCAGCTTGAAAGTATACCGGAGTTGTCTGATGAACAAAAAAATTTATTAAAAGAATTAGACGAAAAAGGGATTTAGATCAATTGGAGGTAAGTGCCATGACTAAAATCTATCAGTTCCCGCAGGGTGATGAAAAAGCGAAGCTGAAAGCAGAAATCGCCCGAATCAAAAACGCGCCCGTGGTGCAAAAGCGAAAACATCGGCTGTGGTCGCTTTGTCTGACGCTGTTTTTTGTGCTGCGTCTGGTTATCGCTTTCATTGCCGATATGGCCTTAACGCTCGCCGTGGTGATTTGCCACGGGGTTATTTATCTGAGTATCATTCTTGGGTCATTTTTTCTCATCATCAAGTACAACACGAACGGGGGTGTATGGGACGGTAGCATGATTTTCTGTGCAACCATCATGATACTTGGCCTGCTCGATGGAGAAACAGTCGCAGACTGGCACTTGTTCCAGCGGCTTTTAGGTGTGTACAACTGGCAAGCAAAACAGGTGCAAAATGAGAACGCAGAAGGCCAAGAATAAGTGAGAGATGCAGGATAGGGTGAAACCCGATAAAGTGCTAGCATTTGCTATCATTTATCCGGTTTCACCCGTGACCTACAGTCGGTTATCGGAGGGCAGAATGGCCTATAGGAAAATTGAATTTTTAAATGAAAAAGAAACAAAACTATTATATCTGTTAAAAACAAATTTGTTTGAAAAATATGCTGTTTTGACAAAGGTAAGGTTAAGTGAATTTCTGTATTCAACACAACCGGAAGGGTCGGAAAGGTTTTATGAAGAATTTCAAAAAGTCAATCTGGTGACAGTCCCGTTTGCTATTTTTGATACAGCAGAAAGAAAGCTGATGGCGGTAGTGTATTTTTCAGATAACGACTTTGAGGGGAGAATGTTGCTGGAGTCGCAGGACGTGATCTGTGTCGAGATCGGCGCATTCAGAGATATAATGACCAGTGAAGCACTGGAACCTTACATGAGTTGAACTCACCGATCTGTCTTTACCATCCATAGATACCTAGTGCTTGCCTTGCATTTTTAGATGCTTGGTCAAGATATGTACCTGGCCGTTGTGCTTCCCAGTAGAAGAATTGGTCAGTTGCTGCTTTTTTGTTCTTAGAGTAATTCCAATAGTTTATGAAGCATTTAGTTGCCCAATTCACATCGCCTTGAAAACTTTTAACCAATCCTAAGTTATTCCATGTAGAGCCACGATTTTCTTTGATTTTAAGCGAGCTAGTAAGGTTGTATTCTGCTTTAGTTAAATCTTGCAACATAAAATATGCATAACCTAAATTTCCTAAAACTTCTGCATCTGTTGGGTATATGGATTTTGATTGTTCAAGAACGTTAACGGCATAAGTAAACTGATTCGTTCTGATATATTGTATGCCTTGTTCGTTAAGTTTCCGAGCTAATAGGCGCTGCTCTTTTGTCGCCGTTGTGTTGCGTGGTTGAACATATGGTTCAACCACCTCTTTTGCTTCTGATATATTGGGTTGTAGATAACTTATTTTTTTCTTCTGAGCCAAATTTAACCAATAAATACTATTAGGTTCAGTTTTAATCATGGCTAATTGAATATCGTCTGGAACGTTCAGAAGACTGTACAATTTTAGCATATCAATCGATGTTCCTCTAGCCATGTCATTATCTATTCCTTGTAAACTTGCTCTATGAACACCTATTTTGCTATTAGGATATGACATTCGTAATTTTCCAGCCGCGAAAAGTGCAAAACATGCACTCGCACATACATCACCATCTA
>Ga0308167_1001985_pt1 | contig 20716 bp, 15 predicted proteins | sample PhyCR1_2_FD_202138 | JGI IMG/M metagenome (GOLD analysis project Ga0308167, IMG submission 202138) | Phyllosphere microbial communities from UC Gill Tract Community Farm, Albany, California, United States - DLSLRC.R1 | ecosystem: Host-associated > Plants > Phyllosphere > Unclassified | place... | reverse complement strand
AATGAGCACGGGAAGCACAATTTTTCAGTTACGCCGTCTGGCGGCGCTTTCACTGGTAGGTTTTTGGCTGGCAGGCTGTAGCTCCAGCGACAACACACAAGCACCCATTAGCCGCGTTGGTGATGGCGGCGGCATGAGCAGTAGCCAGAGTGGCGCAGCAAGCGCCTCTGGTGGTGTCCCTGCGATGCCCTCACAGGGAGGAATGTTAAGCGGAAGTGCAGCATCTGCGTCTGGCAATGGCGGAATGGTTAGTGCCAATAATAATGTGGAGACGCAGAATGGCCGAATCGTGTACAACCGCAGTTATCAGAATATTCCTAAAGGTAGCTACTCCGGCGAAACATATACCGTAAAACGTGGCGACACGTTGTTTTACATCGCCTGGATTACCGGCAACGATTTCCGCGATTTAGCCCAGCGTAACAACGTTCCGGCGCCTTACAGCCTCAATGTCGGGCAAACTTTACAGATTGGCAACGGTTCCGGTCAGCCGATCACTGGCGGTAATGCCATTACCGTTGCTGATGCAACGCAGGGTGGTGTTCCGGCCACGCCACAAATTAAATCTGCCGCTGTTGCACAGCAACCTGTTATTACGTATTCTGATGATTCGGATAATTCGAGCGGCAGTAAACTATTGCCTTCGAAAGGAGCAAATGTTGCAACGACAACAGCTCCAGTGGTTACCGCACCCCCAACGGTTAGCAGCACAACCAATAGCTCGACGCCAGTAGGAAGCTGGCGTTGGCCGACCGATGGGAAGATTATCGATAACTTCTCTGCTGCTGAAGGCGGCAATAAAGGTATCGATATCGCCGGAACGCGTGGACAGTCTGTGGTCGCTACCGCTTCAGGAAGGGTGGTGTACGCAGGTAACGCGCTCCGCGGTTACGGTAATCTGATCATCATCAAACACAATGATGATTACCTGAGTGCCTACGCCCATAACGATACAATGCTGGTCCGGGAACAACAGGAAGTTAAGGCGGGGCAGAAAATCGCAACCATGGGTAGCACCGGAACCAGTTCAGTAAGATTGCACTTTGAAATTCGTTACAAGGGGAAATCCGTAAACCCGTTGCGTTATTTACCGCAGCGATAATCCGGCAGAACGCATTTTTTGATGTTCTGCCCTGGAATCACGGGTAGGAGCCGCTTATGAGCCAGAATACGCTGAAAGTAAACGAGTTACATGAGAACGCGGAATTCGAGGAGAATGGAGCAGAGGTTTTTGATGAGAAGGCTCTCGTCGAAAACGAACCTGGTGATAACGACGTAGCGGAAGAAGAGTTGTTATCACAGGGTGCGACGCAACGTGTATTAGATGCGACGCAGCTCTATCTCGGGGAGATTGGCTATTCTCCGTTGTTAACGGCAGAGGAAGAAGTGCTCTTCGCTCGCCGTGCATTGCGAGGTGACATCCCTTCCCGTCGCCGCATGATCGAAAGTAACTTACGTCTGGTGGTTAAGATCGCCCGTCGTTACAGCAATCGTGGTTTAGCACTGCTGGACCTGATTGAAGAAGGTAACCTCGGCCTGATCCGTGCCGTTGAGAAGTTTGACCCGGAGCGCGGGTTCCGTTTCTCAACTTACGCCACCTGGTGGATTCGTCAGACTATTGAACGGGCGATCATGAATCAAACCCGTACCATTCGTCTGCCGATTCATATTGTTAAAGAACTGAACGTTTATCTGCGTACTGCGCGTGAACTCTCCCACAAGCTTGACCACGAGCCAAGCGCGGAAGAGATCGCCGAGCAGCTGGATAAACCGGTTGATGATGTAAGCCGTATGTTGCGTCTCAACGAACGCATCACTTCAGTTGATACGCCATTAGGCGGAGATTCTGAAAAAGCGTTGCTGGATATTCTGGCCGATGAAAAAGACAACGGACCGGAAGACACCACGCAAGACGATGATATGAAACAGAGCATCGTTAAGTGGCTGTTTGAACTGAACGCTAAGCAGCGTGAAGTGCTGGCACGTCGTTTCGGCCTGTTAGGCTATGAAGCGGCAACGCTTGAAGATGTTGGTCGTGAAATTGGTTTAACCCGTGAGCGTGTCCGTCAGATTCAGGTTGAAGGTTTGCGCCGTCTGCGCGAAATCCTGCAGGCGCAGGGCCTCAACATTGAAGCTCTGTTTCGGGAATAATAGCTTCGTGAATAACTGATTTAAGTGCGAAAAGCGGTGGTGAAAACCACCGCTTTTTTTATGCCTGCCGTTCAGGGAAGGCGCAGCAGAGAGAGCCCGCGCATCGCTGTGGCTGACAACGGCACAGGCAAAGCTTCGGCGTGCATCAGGAACTGACCCGATGCACGCGCTGTTTACACCAGCGATTTAAGACGGTAGATCCACTCCAGCGCCTGACGTGGTGTCAGCGTATCCGGGTCCAGTGCTTCAAGTGCTTCGACTGCCGGTGAGGTCTCTTCAACCAGCAGCGGCAGTTGCGAACCATCAACCGTTGAAGTGGCGGTATGGCTGGAAACCGTCTCCAGCTCCTTCAGCTTGTTACGCGCCCGCTTGATCACTTCCTTTGGCACGCCCGCCAGCGCGGCGACGGCAAGACCATAACTCTTGCTGGCTGCGCCATCCTGTACGCTGTGCATAAAGGCGATGGTGTCGCCATGCTCAACCGCATCCAGATGGACATTGACCACGCCCTCCATTTTTTCCGGCAGGGTGGTCAGCTCAAAGTAGTGGGTGGCGAACAGCGTCATCGCCTTGATGCGATTTGCCAGATTCTCGGCACAGGCCCAGGCCAGCGATAAGCCATCGTAGGTTGAGGTGCCGCGGCCAATTTCATCCATCAGCACCAGGCTGTTTTCGGTGGCGTTGTGCAGGATGTTGGCGGTTTCGGTCATCTCCACCATAAAGGTCGAACGGCCGGAGGCCAGATCGTCAGCTGCGCCGACGCGGGTGAAGATACGATCAAGCGGACCGATCAGCGTCTCATCCGCCGGTACGAAGCTGCCAATCCATGCCATCAGCGCAATCAGCGCGGTTTGTCGCATATAGGTACTTTTACCGCCCATATTGGGTCCGGTAATGATCAGCATCCGGCGCTGCGGCGCCAGCGAGAGCGGGTTAGCGATGAACGGCTCTTTCAGCACCTGTTCAACCACCGGATGGCGTCCACCACTGATTTTGATACCTGGCTTGTCCTGTAGTATCGGACGGCAGTAGTTCAGTGACCAGGCGCGTTCCGCCAGGTTGCTCAGCACATCCAGCTCAGCCAGCGCCGCGGCACTCAGCTGTAATGCTTCCAGATGCGGTAACAGCTGGTCAAACAGCGCCTCATACAGACTTTTTTCCAGCGCCAGCGCCTTGCCTTTCGAGGTGAGGACCTTATCTTCGTACTCTTTCAGCTCCGGAATAATGTAGCGCTCGGCATTTTTCAGCGTCTGGCGGCGAACATAGTGCATTGGCACCTGATGGCTCTGACCACGACTGACCTGAATGTAGTAGCCATGTACCGCATTAAAGCCGACCTTCAGCGTATCCAGCCCCAGCTTTTCACGCTCGCGGATCTCCAGCTTGTCGAGATAGTCGGTGGCACCGTCAGCAAGGGCGCGCCACTCATCCAGTTCCGCGTTGTAGCCGGGGGCGATCACGCCACCATCACGGATCAGCACCGGTGGCGATTCAATTACCGCCTGCTCCAGCAGCTCGCGCAGGTCGGTAAATTCGCCCATCCGGGTCCGCAGCTGTTTCAGCTGTTCCGACTCTACCTCAGCCAGCAACTGGTTCAGCTCGGGCAACTGCTGAAACGCATGGCGCATCCGGGCCAGATCGCGTGGACGTGCAGTACGCAGAGCTAAACGTGCCAGAATACGCTCCAGATCGCCGACCTGGCGCAGCACCGGTTGCAGGGTTTCACTGAGATTCTGCAGCTCGGCAATTGACGCCTGACGCTGGTTGATGATGCGGGCATCGCGCAGCGGCATATGCAGCCAGCGCTTCAGCATCCGGCTGCCCATCGGCGTGACGGTTTTATCCAGCACCGCCGCCAGGGTGTTTTCAGTTCCACCCGCCAGGTTCTGGGTAATCTCCAGGTTACGGCGGGTGGCCGCATCCATAATGATGCTGTCCTGCTGCCGCTCCATGCTCAGTGAGCGAATATGGGGCAGGGTAGTGCGCTGGGTATCTTTGACATACTGCAGCAGACAACCGGCGGCACTCAGGCCGAGGTGGGCATTTTCGACGCCGAAACCGTTGAGATCGCGGGTGCCAAACTGCAGGTTCAGCTGCTGACGTGCGGTATCAATCTCAAATTCCCACAGCGGACGACGGCGCAGGCCGCGGCGCTGATCGATCAGCGACATCGCCTGAAAATCTTCCGGATAGAGCAGCTCGGCGGGATTGGTGCGCTGTAATTCTGCCGCCATGGTTTCCGTATCGCCGGGTTCAGTCAGACGAAAACGGCCAGAACTGATATCCAGCGTGGCGTAGCCAAAGCCGCGCGGGCCCTGAACAATCGCCGCCAGCAGGTTATCATGACGCTCCTGCAGCAGCGCCTCGTCGCTGATGGTGCCGGGCGTGACGATGCGCACCACTTTGCGTTCAACCGGCCCTTTGCTCAGCGCGGGATCGCCGATCTGTTCACAAATGGCAACGGATTCGCCCAGCTGTACCAGCTTCGCCAGATAACTTTCGACAGCGTGGTAAGGTACGCCCGCCATCGGAATCGGTTCACCAGCCGACGCGCCGCGTTTTGTGAGCGAAATCTCCAGCAACTGCGAGGCGCGCTTTGCGTCGTCATAAAACAGCTCATAGAAATCGCCCATACGATAAAACAGCAGGATGTCAGGATGTTCCGCCTTGAGTCGCAGGTACTGCTGCATCATCGGCGTATGGGATGGAAAATCCTTTTCGGTTGGCTCTTGCATAGGGTTTTAACTCATTTTCAATGCGGTAAGATTCTGACTGCCGATGCTGGAAGAATCGAAGCGATTCAGCGTCAACGCGCAGGATAAGCTGATGATAACGAATAGGGTGGTCGATATACCAGCCTGATGCATCGCTGTGACCGTCAGCCGTTGTGACCTGAGCGGAACCCTATCAAACAGAAGACGCAACTGGCGACAGAAAAAAGCCGGTTTTTCCGCTGTTGTGCTGCGGCTGCGAGCCTGCTCGCGGATTCTGCCGCACCGGCCTGACGCCACGCGTCTCATGCCGGCGCTAAACGTGTCCGTTCTGCAGCGCCCAGACCGCCGCTTCCAGCCGTGATTTCAGGTTCATCTTCTTCAGCAGGTATTTGACATGCACTTTGACCGTGCTTTCACTGATGGCCAGTTTGCGGGCAATCGCTTTATTGGTCATTCCGGCGCTGATCAGTTGCAGAATATCGCGCTCGCGGCGCGTGAGCTGATTAATATCCCGTGCCGGTGCAGGACGGTCTTCACGTAACCGGGCGACCAGAATCGGGGTTAAGGCTTCGCTGAGAACGGTCTGACCGGCCGCCGCCTGATGCAGTGCTTTCAGCAGGGTTTCAGGCTCCATATCTTTCAGCAGATAACCGTCGGCGCCGCGTTTCAGGGCGCTGACCACATCCTCTTCGTGATCGGAAACACTAAATACGACCACCCGGCCAGAGAGCGAAATCTCGCGCAGCCGGCTTAGGGTATCCAGACCGTTCAGGCCCGGCATATTAAGATCGAGCAGGATCAGGTCAGGATCGTGCTGCTCTGCCAGCACCACGCCATCAAATCCGTTACCCGCTTCGGCGACCACCTGCAGCGTTTCATCCAGCGCGATCAGCTGTTTTAACCCGTTACGCAGCATGGGATGGTCGTCGATAAGTAACAGCGTAAATTTTTCCGGCGTCACGTCACTGCTCCGTTGGTTCGCGCGCAGGGCGCAATCAGATAAAGACCTATCTTACCGGGGAAGCCGGGTCGCTATATACCCCTTCTGGACTACTCCTTTATTTCCTCTGACCGACTCGCCGATCACCCTCGTTCATCGGTTGCTTTAAAAGTCCCTGATAATTAAAGGTTATTTTCTGATTCTTCACCTACTTAACCGGGATAAACCGGCGCCAGCGGCGCAAAACTACCTGCTGCGCGGTTGATTTGTATCAAGCTGCCCGCCAGGCCGGATGCGCAGGATATGCACAATTATTATCCTGTTAATGAGAGAGTTATGACCCAATCCGCCCCACTGCAAACCGAAACGCGACGCGCGTTAATTCAGGACTGGCAGCCGGAAAATGAGGCTTTCTGGCAGGCGCAAGGTAAACGTATCGCCAGCCGTAACCTGTGGATCTCCGTCTTCTGTCTGCTGCTCGCCTTCTGCGTCTGGATGTTATTCAGTGCTGTTGCTGTCAATCTGAATAAAGTCGGATTCAACTTCACTACCGATCAACTGTTCCTGCTGACTGCGCTGCCTTCGGTTTCTGGCGCGTTGCTGCGTGTCCCTTACTCTTTTGTTATCCCGCTGGTGGGCGGCCGTCGCTGGACCGCTTTCAGTACCGGCATTCTGATGATCCCCTGCCTGTGGCTGGGTTTTGCGGTGCAGGATAGCCAGACGCCGTTCAGCACCTTTGTGATTATCTCTCTGCTGTGCGGTTTCGCCGGTGCCAATTTCGCTTCCAGCATGGGCAACATCAGCTTTTTCTTCCCGAAAGCCCGTCAGGGCGGCGCGCTTGGTATTAATGGCGGCCTGGGTAACCTTGGCGTCAGCGTGATGCAGTTTGTTGCACCGCTGGCGATCTCCTGCGCCATCTTTGGTTTTTCCGATGCCGGTCAGACCACGGTGAATGGTGAAGCGATCTGGCTGGAAAATGCCGCCTGGATCTGGCTGCCGTTGCTGGCGGTCGCCACGCTGGCAGCCTGGCTGGGAATGAACGACCTGGCGGCGGCGAAATCTTCGCTGCGCGAACAGCTACCGGTGCTGAAACGCCCGCATCTGTGGGTGATGGCGCTGCTCTATCTGGCAACGTTTGGTTCGTTTATCGGCTTTTCTGCTGGTTTCGCCATGCTGACCAAAACCCAGTTTCCGGAGGTGGTGATCCTGCACTACGCCTTCTTTGGTCCGTTTATTGGCGCACTGGCCCGTTCGGCGGGCGGCATTATCTCTGACCGCTTCGGCGGCACTCGCGTGACGCTGATTAACTTCGTGCTGATGGCGCTGTTTGCGGCGCTGCTGTTCCTCACCTTGCCGGGAACAGGCCACAGCGGCTCGTTTATCGCCTTCTTCGCCATCTTCATGGGGCTGTTCTTTACTGCTGGCCTGGGTAGCGGCTCAACCTATCAGATGATTGCGGTGATTTTCCGCAAGCTCACGCTGGATCGTATTAAAGCAGAAGGCGGCGATGATGCACTGGCCCTGCGTGAAGCGGGTACCGAAACCTCCGCTGCGCTGGGCTTTATCTCTGCGATAGGCGCGCTGGGCGGCTTCTTCATTCCGCAGACCTTTGGCCTGTCGCTCTCGATGACCGGTTCGCCAGCCGGTGCGATGAAGATCTTCCTGGTGTTCTACCTCTGCTGTATTGCCATTACCTGGCTGGTGTACGCACGCAAGTCCCGCGCCTGATAACGACAATGCCGGCGTGGCGCGCCGGCAATTATTCACTTTCTGCGTCATGACAGACGCAGGGTTAGCAATGTCACACTAAGCCTTCAGGAGTATTCCGGATGAGCAAGTTTCTTGATCGGTTTCGCTATTTCAAACAGCTGGCAGAGCCGTTTTCTGGTCAGCATGGCCAGACCCTGAACAGTAATCGCGACTGGGAAGATGGTTACCGCAGCCGCTGGCAGCACGATAAAATTGTTCGCTCGACCCACGGCGTTAACTGCACCGGCTCATGCAGCTGGAAAATCTATGTGAAAAACGGCCTGGTGACCTGGGAGACGCAGCAGACTGACTATCCGCGCACCCGTCCCGATCTGCCGAATCATGAACCCCGCGGCTGCCCGCGCGGCGCCAGCTACTCCTGGTATCTCTACAGCGCGAACCGGCTGAAATATCCGCTGATGCGTAAGAAGCTGATTCAGCTCTGGCGCGAGGCGAAAACGCAGCACAGCGATCCGGTCGATGCCTGGGCTTCAATCATCAGCAATCCGGAAAAAGCCAAAAGCTACAAGCAGGCTCGCGGCCGCGGTGGGTTTGTGCGTTCCAGCTGGCAGGAGGTCAACGAGATGATCGCCGCCGCCAACATCTGCACCGCGAAAACCTACGGCCCGGACCGGGTGATGGGCTTCTCACCCATCCCGGCGATGTCGATGGTTTCTTATGCCGCTGGCGCGCGTTATCTGTCGCTGATTGGCGGTACCTGCCTGAGCTTCTACGACTGGTACTGCGATCTGCCACCGGCATCGCCGATGACCTGGGGTGAGCAGACCGACGTGCCGGAATCGGCCGACTGGTATAACTCCTCTTACATCATCGCCTGGGGCTCAAATGTGCCGCAGACGCGCACCCCGGATGCGCACTTCTTTACCGAAGTGCGTTACAAAGGCACCAAAACCGTGGCGGTGACGCCGGACTATGCTGAGGTTGCCAAGCTGTGCGACCAGTGGCTGAACCCGAAACAGGGCACCGACAGCGCGATGGCGCTGGCGATGGGCCACGTGATGCTGAAGGAGTTTCATCTCGATCGCGAAGTCAGCTATTTCAGTGACTACGTGCGTCGTTATACCGATATGCCCATGCTGGTGTTGCTGGAACCGCGTGAAGGTGGCTTTTACGCCGCCGGACGCCAGCTGCGCGCCAGCGATCTGATCGATGGTCTCGGTCAGGATAATAACCCTGAATGGAAAACGGTGGCGATCAACGAGGCGACCGGCCAACTGGTGGCACCGCAGGGTTCAATCGGCTTCCGCTGGGGCGAAAAGGGCAAATGGAACCTTGAGCAGCGTGACGGTGCATCACAGCAGGAAGTTGACCTGCAGCTCAGCCTGCTGGGCAGCCATGACGAAGTGGTTGAGGTCGGTTTCCCTTACTTTGGCGGCATCACCAGCGAACATTTCAACAGCGTGGCGCTGGATGAGATCCTGCTGCATAAGCTGCCGGTAAAACGTCTGCAACTGGCCGATGGCAGCGAAGCGCTGGTCACCAGCGTCTACGATCTGACGCTGGCTAACTATGGGCTGGAGCGCGGGCTGGATGATGCCAACTGCGCGCAAACTTACGACGAGATCAAAGCATATAGCCCCGCCTGGGCGGAGCAGATTACCGGCGTATCGCGTCAGAACATCATCCGCATTGCCCGTGAGTTTGCCGAAAACGCCGAGAAGACCCGGGGTCGTTCGATGATCATCGTTGGTGCCGGTATGAACCACTGGTATCACATGGATATGAACTACCGCGGCCTGATGAACATGCTGATCTTCTGCGGCTGCGTCGGGCAGAGCGGTGGTGGCTGGGCGCACTATGTGGGCCAGGAAAAGCTGCGTCCGCAGACCGGCTGGGCACCGCTGGCGTTTGGTCTCGACTGGCAACGTCCGCCACGTCAGATGAACAGCACCTCCTTTTTCTACAATCACTCCAGCCAGTGGCGTTATGAAACGCTGGCCACCAGCGAGCTGCTGTCGCCGCTGGCCGATAAAAGCCGCTACAGCGGTAGCCTGATCGATCTCAATGTGCGTTCCGAGCGTATGGGCTGGCTGCCGTCTGCGCCTCAGCTTAACGTCAACCCGTTACGCATCGCCGCCCAGGCGAAAGCCGCCGGTCAGTCGCCGCTGGATTACACCGTGGAGAGCCTGAAAAACGGCACGATGCGTTTCGCGGCAGAACAGCCAGACGATCCGCAAAACTTCCCGCGCAACCTGTTTGTCTGGCGCTCCAACCTGCTCGGCTCATCCGGTAAAGGGCATGAGTACATGCTGAAGTATCTGCTGGGTACCGAAAACGGTATTCAGGGCAAAGATTTAGGTAAGCAGGGCGGCGTGAAACCGGAAGAGGTGGAGTGGCAGGATCAGGGAGCAGAAGGCAAGCTCGATCTGGTGGTCACCCTCGATTTCCGGATGTCGAGCACCTGTCTTTATTCCGATGTGGTACTGCCTACCGCCACCTGGTATGAAAAAGACGACATGAATACCTCGGATATGCATCCGTTTATTCATCCGCTCTCTGCCGCCGTTGATCCTGCCTGGGATTCAAAAAGCGACTGGGAAATTTATAAAGGCATCGCGAAAGCTTTTTCCGATCTCTGCCCTGGCCATTTAGGGAGAGAAACCGATGTGGTCACGCTGCCGGTACTGCACGATTCGCCAGCCGAACTGGCGCAGCCGTTTGACGCCAGAGACTGGAAAAAAGGCGAATGTGAACTGATTCCGGGTAAAACCGCACCGCATATCATGGTGGTGGAACGTGATTATCCCGCCACCTGGGCGCGCTTTACCTCGCTGGGCCCGCTGCTCGATACCCTGGGTAACGGCGGCAAGGGCATCGGCTGGAATACCCAGAAAGAGGTCGATTTCCTCAGGCAGCTTAACTATGTCAAAGCGGATGGCCCGGCGGCGGGACGGCCGAATATCGATACGGCCATCGACGCGGCAGAGGTGATTCTGGCGCTGGCACCGGAAACCAACGGTCAGGTGGCGGTTAAAGCCTGGCAGGCGCTGGGTGAGATTACCGGTAGAGACCATACCCATCTGGCGCTGAACAAGGAAGATGAAAAAATTCGCTTCCGCGATATCCAGGCGCAGCCGCGCAAAATCATCTCCAGCCCAACCTGGTCCGGTCTGGAAGATGAACATGTTTCGTATAACGCCTGCTACACCAACGTGCATGAGCTGATCCCGTGGCGCACCCTGAGTGGTCGTCAGCAGCTCTATCAGGATCATGAGTGGATGCGCGCCTTTGGCGAAAGCCTGCTGGTCTATCGTCCGCCAATCGATACCCGCGCGGCGAAGCCGTTGCTGAACAGCAAACCCAACGGGAATCCGGAGAAGGCGCTCAACTTCCTGACGCCACATCAGAAGTGGGGCATCCACTCCACCTACAGCGATAACCTGCTGATGCTGACACTGTCGCGCGGCGGCCCGATTGTCTGGATGAGCGAAGAGGATGCTCGCGAACTGGGCATTGTCGATAACGACTGGATTGAGGCGTTTAACGCTAACGGTGCGCTGACTGCGCGTGCGGTGGTGAGCCAGCGCATTCCGGCTGGCATGACCATGATGTATCACGCCCAGGAGCGCATCGTGAATATCCCGGGTTCCGAGATCACCAGCCAGCGCGGCGGTATCCATAACTCCGTTACCCGTACCTGTCCGAAACCAACCCACATGATCGGCGGCTACGCGCAGCTCTCCTGGGGTTTTAACTACTACGGCACCGTCGGTTCAAACCGTGATGAGTTCGTGGTGGTGAGAAAAATGAACAACGTTAACTGGTTAGACGGTGAAGGCAACGATGCCTGTCAGGGCAGCCAGCAGGAGGTAAAACCATGAAAATTCGTTCACAGGTCGGCATGGTGCTGAATCTCGACAAATGTATTGGTTGCCACACCTGCTCGGTGACCTGCAAAAACGTCTGGACCAGCCGTGAAGGGATGGAGTACGCCTGGTTCAATAACGTCGAAAGTAAACCGGGCGTTGGCTATCCCCACGCCTGGGAAGATCAGCAGAAGTGGAAGGGCGGCTGGATTCGGAAAATCAACGGTAAGCTGGAACCGCGCATGGGTAACCGTGTTGGCCTGCTGTCAAAAATCTTCGCCAACCCGGACGTGCCGGCGCTGGATGATTACTACGAGCCGTTCGATTTTGATTATCAGCATCTGCATAACGCACCGGCCGGTAAGCACCAGCCGATCGCGCGTCCGCGTTCGCTGATCACCGGTCAGCGGATGAAGAAAATTGAAAATGGCCCGAACTGGGAAGAGATCCTCGGCGGTGAATTTGCCAAACGCTCGCAGGATAAGAACTTCGATAATATCCAGAAGGATATTTACGGCCAGTTCGAACACACCTTCATGATGTACCTGCCGCGCCTGTGTGAGCATTGCCTCAACCCGGCTTGCGTGGCGACTTGCCCGAGTGGCGCCATCTACAAACGTGGCGAAGATGGCATCGTACTGATTGATCAGGATAAATGCCGTGGCTGGCGGATGTGCCTCACCGGCTGTCCTTACAAAAAGATCTACTTCAACTGGAAGAGCGGCAAATCAGAGAAATGTATTTTCTGTTATCCGCGTATTGAAGCCGGTCAGCCGACCGTCTGCTCGGAAACCTGTGTGGGCCGTATCCGCTATCTTGGCGTGCTGCTGTATGACGCTGACCGCATCGAACAGGCCGCCTCGGCGGAGAATGAAAAAGATCTCTATCAAAGCCAGCTGGATATCTTCCTTGATCCCAACGATCCGGCGGTGATCGCCCAGGCGCTGAAAGATGGCGTGGCGCAAAGCGTGATCGACGCGGCGCAGCGTTCACCGGTGTACAAAATGGCGATGGAGTGGAAGCTGGCGCTGCCGCTGCACCCTGAATATCGCACTCTGCCGATGGTGTGGTATGTGCCGCCACTGTCGCCAATCCAGTCGGCCGTTGACGGCGGCGCGCTGGCACACACCGGCGTGCTGCCGGATGTCGAAAGCCTGCGCATTCCGGTTGAGTATCTGGCGAACCTGCTGACCGCCGGTGATACCGCACCGGTGCTGCTGGCGCTGAAACGGATGCTGGCGATGCGTCACTACAAGCGGGCGGAAAGCGTCGAAGGTGAACGGGATGTCCGGGCGCTGGAGCAGGTCGGTCTGAGCGAAGCGCAGGCACAGGAGATGTACCGTTATCTGGCGATTGCTAACTATGAAGATCGCTTCGTGGTGCCGTCCAGCCATCGTGAACTGGCGCGTGAAGCGTTTCCGGAAAGCAAAGGCTGCGGCTTTAGCTTCGGTGATGGTTGCCACGGCAGTGACAGCAAATTCAACCTGTTTAACAGCCGCCGTATTGATGCCATCGACATCACTAAAAAAACCGTACGTCCGGAGGATGCATCATGATCGCATTACGTGTGCTGTCGCGCCTGCTGGATTACCCGGATGAGGCGCTGTTTACTCATCATCAGGCGCTGATTGAGGCGCTGGAAGGCGCCAGTGAACTTAACCTGCAGCAGAGCGCAAAGCTGGTGTGCTTTATCAACCAGCTCTGCGCCCGGCCACTGCTCGACGTGCAGGCTGACTACTGCGAGTTGTTTGATCGCGGCCGTGCCACCTCGCTGTTGCTGTTTGAACATGTGCATGGTGAGTCACGCGATCGCGGTCAGGCGATGGTCGATTTACTGGCGCAATATCGGGCCGACGGGCTGGAGCTGGACAGTAAAGAGCTACCTGATTATCTGCCGCTTTATCTCGAATACCTCGCCTGTAAAACCGCTGAGGACGCGCGTCAGGGACTGGAGGATATTGCGCCGATCCTGGCGCTGCTGGCGGCGCGTCTGGTGGAGCGCCAGAGTCCTTATGCCGATCTGTTCAGCGCACTGTTAGCGCTTTCGGGGACCGCGATCCAGCCTGATGCGTTACGGCCGCAAGTGGCGCAGGAAGCGCGCGACGATACCCCGGCGGCACTGGATGCGGTCTGGGAAGAGGAGCAGGTTAAATTTCTCGGCGAACAGGGTTGTGCCTCGGCGCAGCAGGCGGCGCATCAGCGCCGTTTTGCCGACGCGGTTGCGCCGCAGTATCTGGATGTTGCTCAGGCGACAACGCGCGCCACAGGAGAATCAGCATGAATTTTATCAACACTTTCTTCTTTGATATTTACCCCTATCTTGCCGGAACGGTATTTCTGGTCGGCAGCTGGCTGCGCTATGACTACGGACAGTACAGCTGGCGCGCTGGCTCCAGTCAGATGCTGGACAAAAAAGGGATGCGTCTCGCGTCCAACCTGTTCCACATTGGCATCATCGGCATTTTTTTCGGTCATATCGTCGGGATGCTGACGCCGCACTGGATGTATGAATCCTTTCTGCCGATTGACGTTAAACAGAAGCTGGCGATGATTGCCGGTGGCCTGTTTGGTGCAATGACGCTGGCGGGCGGTGCACTGCTGCTGAAACGCCGTCTGATGAATCCACGGGTGCGGGCCACCAGCAGCGTTGGCGATATTCTTATCCTGAGCTTGCTGGTGGCGCAGGCGACGCTTGGCTTGCTGACCATTCCCTTCTCGGCACAACACATGGATGGCAGTGAGATGATGAAGCTGGTGGGCTGGGCACAGGCAGTGGTCACCTTCCACGGTGGTGCATCACAGCATCTTGACGGCGTGGCGCTGATTTACCGCATCCACATGGTGCTGGGTATGACGCTGTTTCTGCTGTTTCCGTTCTGCCGGCTGGTCCATATCTGGAGTGCGCCGGTGGAATATCTGACCCGTCGCTATCAGCTGGTAAGAAACCGCCGCTGACGAGACCACGGCCACCGGAACCGTGCCTCCGGTGGCTGTTTTTCTGGCTGCTGGCTTGACGTTTTTTTAAGAATTTGACCTGTATGTCGTTACGCTGAACGACTACTATTAGCGCATCTGAATTTACCCCCTCGTTTATGGATAACCGATGCGTCTCAAGCTAGCTCTCCTTGCGTTCATCCCGTTACTGGCCTCCTGCAGCAGCAAACCTGAGGTTCCTCAACAGCAAAAAATGCTGGCGGCGCCGCAGGGTGGATTTTTACTCCAGCCGTCGCACAGCGGATCGGCGATGTTTGGCGACTTCGCCGGTAACCCCGCTGCAGAACAATTTATCGATCAGATGGTGGAGAAGCATGGCTTCGATCGCCAGCAACTACACAACATCATTGGTCAGGCGAAACGGCTGGACTATGTCCTGCGTCTGATGGATCGCCAGGCGCCGAGCTACACGCCCGCACCGGGTCCGAACGGTGCATGGATTCGCTATCGCAATAAGTTTATTACCCCGGATAACGTCCAGAACGGCGTAGCGTTCTGGGATCAGTATCAGGATGCGCTGCAACGCGCGCAGCAGGTTTATGGCGTTCCGCCTGAAATCATCGTCGGTATCATTGGCGTTGAAACCCGCTGGGGCCGCGTGATGGGCAAAACGCGTATTCTCGATGCGCTCGCCACCTTATCCTTCAACTATCCACGTCGCGCAGCTTACTTCAGCAGCGAACTGGAAACCTTTCTGTTGATGGCGCGTAACGAGCAGGACGATCCGCTGGCGCTTAAAGGCTCCTTTGCCGGGGCGATGGGTTACGGGCAGTTCATGCCATCCTCTTACAAAGAGTATGCGGTTGACTTCAACGGTGACGGCCATGCCAACCTGTGGGACCCGGTTGATGCCATCGGCAGCGTCGCGCACTACTTCCAGCAGCACGGCTGGCGCAGCGGTGAAAATATTGCGGTCCCGGCCAGTGGCCAGGCACCGTTGCTTGAGGATGGTTTTAAAACCCGCTACAGCACCACTATGCTGGCAGCCTCAGGCCTCTCTCCACAGGGATCGCTCAACGGCAACGATGAAGTGAGCCTGTTACGGCTTGATTTGGGTACCAGCTACCAGTACTGGTACGGCTTACCCAATTTTTATGTCATTACCCGTTATAACCACAGTACCCATTACGCCATGGCGGTGTGGCAGTTAGGTGAGGCGGTCAGTAAGGCACGGCAGGGCGGTCTGTTATAAAGGCTATCCTTATTAACAGTATGGTTATATGATGACGCCCTTTTTCAGGCCTATCCACCACTGTTATCTCTGGAGTCGTTATGTCTTTACCTGCCTGCCCAGCCTGTCACGCCGATTATACCTGGCAAGACGGCGAGAACCTTAACTGTCCTTCCTGTGGTCATATCTGGACGGAGGCGGAAAGCGAGAGCAGCAATCAAACGCTGGAAGTGCGTGATGCTAACGGTAATCTGCTGGCAGATGGCGACAGCGTGACGGTGATTAAAGATCTTAAAGTGAAGGGCAGCTCTTCCTCCCTGAAGATTGGCACCAAAGTGAAAAGCATTCGTCTGGTGGAAGGGGATCACAACATCGATTGTAAGATCGACGGTTTTGGCCCAATGAAATTAAAATCTGAGTTTGTGAAAAAGAACTGAGTTGACGGGCGCAGGGACGCGCCCGTGATGCGGGTTAGCTAAACAGCCGATCCAACGCCGCGCACTGCTGCGTATCTAAGCTACCGCCATAATTACGCGACGCGCTTCCCATCGAGTCATAGCGACGCGACACCGCCGTTTTAATGGTGGTCACAAAATCATCTCCGATACTGTAAATCGCCATCATCCGGCCAATCTGCTGCTGGAGACGGGTCAGCTCAGCCAGATTGCCGTCACGCCACGCCTGCATCATCTGCGCAAAATATTCCGGCACAATATTATTCAGCCCCGAAATGACACCAGCACCGCCCGCCAGCAAGTTAGGCAGCAGATATTCGTCATAGCCCGACAGCACCGCAAAATCACTGCGCACCGCCTTCGTCTCTTCTATCATTGCCCGGTTGTGCGACAGGCAGTCCACCGTATCTTTGATGCCGACGAAATTTGGCAATTTTGCGGCTAACGCAGCGACCAGCGTCGGGGTCAGATCGCAGCCGGTACGCGCCGGAAAGTTATAGGCAAACCACTTACCGCCTAACTGTTGATCAAGCGCTTCAAAATAGTGCATCAGCTGCGCCTGCGTCTGGCCATAATAGTAGGGCGGCAGCACCATAACCGCGTCGTAACCACTTTTCCATGCCGCGTCCGCCAGCGTCAGCATATCGGGAATACAGGTGGCAGAGACGTTAGCCACCATCTTCAACGGCGATAATGGCCGGGCTTCTTTAATCAGCTGTAAGCGTTCCTGCTGCGTCAGTGAGGCGAACTCGCCAATGCTGCCCATGATCAATAAGGTATCAATGCCTGAAGTGTTAAGGCGGGAAAAATGGCGTCCGAGCGCATCGATATCAACGTCACCCTGCGCATTAAACGGGGTAACAGAGGGGCACCAGACACCGGCAAAGGCAGAGACTGCAGTCATGACTCACTCCTGAATACGTTTCGGAAAAATGAAACAATGTTTTAATTTAATTATTCATCCTGACCCCTGCCAGTATTCGATTCAGAATTGAGCAATGGGTCGCACTTTTGCGCTTTTGAAGCGTCTTAACAAGCGGTCACGTCAGATAACGCAACCGGAGGTGAGCATGAAAGAGTGGGATCCTGTGTTGTATCGTAAGTTTGAGGCGGAACGCACTCGTCCGGCACGCGAGCTGCTGGCGCGCATCAGCCTCGAAGAGGTTGAGCAGGTCACCGACCTGGGCTGCGGTCCGGGCAACAGCACTGAGCTGCTGACTGAAGCCTGGCCGCTGGCAAACGTGAGCGGTCTCGACAGTTCTGCCGCGATGTTAGCCCAGGCGCGCGAACGGTTACCGCATTGCCGCTTTGTACAGGCGGATATCCGCAGCTGGCAGGCAGAAGCGCCTCAGCAGGTGATTTACGCCAATGCCTCTTTGCAATGGCTGGATAACCATGCGGCGCTGTTTCCCCATCTGGTCAGACAGCTGGCGCCCGGTGGCGTGCTGGCAGTGCAGATGCCCGATAACCTCAATGAACCCTCGCATCGGTTAATGCGCGAAGTGGCGGCGACTGAGCCCTGGCGTGCGCGTATCGGTGCGGAGACGGCGGACCGAAAACAGCCGCTCTCCAGCGGGGAATATTATGATCTGCTGACTCAGGCGGGTTGTGAGGTGGATATCTGGCGTACTACCTACTATCACGTGATGGCTGATGCCCAGGCGATTATCAGCTGGCTCCAGGCGACCGGTCTGCGCCCGTTTCTGGCTTCACTGGATGATGCCGCACAGACAGATTTTCTGGCCGATTATTATCAGCGGCTGCTTACTGCCTATCCGGCGCAGCGCGACGGTCAGGTTCTGCTCGCATTCCCGCGTCTTTTTATTGTGGCGGTGAAAAAAAACTGATCTCCAGGGAAAGCAGGCCGCAAAAAGCGCGCAATACTGGATAGAGGGCTTGAAAACGTGATGATATTACTCCACGTTCCACTCACGACCTGAGGGAGAAACGCAATGGATGATCAGCAGTTGCAGGCGCTTAGCGCGCAGATAGGTGAGAAGCTTAAACAGCAGAACGCCACCGTGACCTGTGCCGAATCCTGCACCGGCGGGTGGATTGCGAAGGTGTTTACTGACATCAGCGGCAGCTCCGCCTGGTTTGAACGTGGCTTCGTAACCTACAGTAACGACGCTAAGCAACAGCTGGTAGGCGTACGGGCCACCTCGCTGGAACAGTACGGTGCGGTGAGTGAAGCCGTGGTGCGTGAAATGGCGCTGGGCGCCCGACACGCGGCCCAGGCGGACTATGCTATCTCGGTAAGCGGTATTGCCGGGCCGGATGGCGGCAGTGCAGAGAAACCGGTCGGTACCGTCTGGTTTGGTTTTGCCGGTCCGCAAGGTAAAACCCTGACTTTTCAACAGCATTTCGCCGGTGACCGTGAGGCGGTACGTCGCCAGTCCGTTGGCTGGGCATTGCAGCAGCTGTATGGCGAATTTCTGACAAATTAAACTTGATACTGTATGACTATACAGTATAATTGTCGGCAACAGAAAGAGTGCAGGCACCCATGAGTGCGTGTTTACCCGGCTTGATTAGGAGTTAAAATGGCGATTGATGAAAACAAACAAAAGGCTTTAGCTGCCGCGCTGGGCCAGATTGAGAAGCAATTTGGTAAAGGCTCCATCATGCGCTTGGGTGAAGACCGCTCAATGGATGTGGAAACCATCTCTACCGGTTCGTTGTCACTGGATATTGCGTTAGGTGCAGGCGGTCTGCCAATGGGCCGTATCGTTGAGATTTATGGACCAGAGTCATCGGGTAAAACCACGCTGACCCTGCAGGTGATCGCGTCGGCACAGCGTAAAGGTAAAACCTGTGCCTTTATCGATGCGGAACATGCGCTGGATCCGGTTTACGCCAAGAAGCTGGGCGTAGATATTGATAACCTGCTCTGTTCACAGCCCGATACCGGTGAGCAGGCGCTGGAGATTTGTGATGCGCTGGCACGTTCAGGCGCGGTTGACGTCATCATCGTCGACTCCGTTGCGGCCCTGACGCCGAAAGCGGAAATCGAAGGTGAAATCGGTGACTCTCACATGGGCCTTGCGGCACGTATGATGAGCCAGGCGATGCGTAAGCTGGCCGGTAACCTGAAACAGTCCAACACCCTGCTGATCTTCATTAACCAGATCCGTATGAAAATTGGTGTGATGTTTGGTAACCCGGAAACCACCACCGGGGGTAACGCGCTGAAGTTCTACGCCTCTGTCCGTCTTGATATCCGCCGTATCGGTGCCATCAAAGAGGGCGATAACGTAGTCGGCAGTGAGACCCGCGTTAAAGTGGTGAAAAACAAAATCGCCGCGCCATTCAAACAGGCTGAGTTCCAGATCATGTACGGCGAAGGTATCAACACCTTCGGCGAGCTGGTCGACCTGGGCGTGAAGCACAAGCTGATTGAAAAAGCAGGTGCATGGTACAGCTACAATGGCGATAAGATTGGTCAGGGTAAATCGAATGCCGGCAACTTCCTGAAAGAGAATGCGGCTGTGGCAAACGAAATCGATATGAAGTTACGTGAGATGCTGCTGAACGGCGCTGACGATAAACTGGCAGCAGAGCAGTCTGCTGACAAAGTTGAAAACGCAGCGAGCGAAGCGAACGAAGACTTCTAATCACTGACGCGGGGGTGGCGCTATCCACTCCCGCTGTTTTATTTTACCTGACATCCTGCCTTTCTTACCTTCCTTCTCTGCCGTTCTGTCGCCATAATCCTCCTCCCGTTTGTACAAGGTGCGCAGTATGACTGAACAACCCCAGCCTCAACCCAACGTTGTCTCCTTTTCTCGTCTGCTCGACCGCGCGATGCGCATTCTGGGCCAGCGCGATCACAGCCGAGCGGAATTAGCACGCAAGCTACAACAGTCGGCGCAGCGTGCCGCATGGGCGCAGCAGAAAGAGCCGGAAATCGTCACCGAAGAACTGCTGGAAAAAGTGCTGAACTGGTGTCAGGAAAATGGCTGGCTAAACGACGAGCGTTTCACCGAACGTTTTATTCAGAGCCGCAGTCGCAAAGGTTTTGGTTCTCAACGGGTGCGTATGGAACTGGCGCAAAAAGGGATAGATCGCGAAGCAATTGATATTGCGATGGAAGAGACCGAAGTTGACTGGTCTGCCTGCGCTGCCCAGCTGGCTGAGCGTAAATTTGGTCATCCGTTACCGAAAGAATGGAAAGAGAAAGCCAAAGTCCTGCGCTATCTTCAGTCCAAAGGCTTCATGAGCGAAGATATTCAGTCTGTTTTCAGAAATTTTGACGACTAAAAGCCGATGTAATTTTACTTCCCACTGAAGAAAATTTATCTTATTCCCACTTTTTGTTCCTCTCATCAGGCGCCGCCAGGATGTGGCATCGCGGAGAAGATGGAACGTTCGTTAGCGTGATTCCAGGATATATATGAGCAAGAGCACTGCTGAGATCCGTCAAGCGTTTCTCGACTTTTTTCATAGCAAGGGACATCAGGTTGTAACCAGCAGCTCCCTCGTACCGAATAACGATCCGACGTTGCTGTTTACCAATGCCGGAATGAACCAGTTCAAAGATGTATTCCTCGGCCAGGACAAGCGTGATTATTCGCGTGCGACCACTTCACAACGCTGTGTGCGCGCCGGCGGCAAACACAACGATCTTGAAAATGTCGGCTACACCGCACGTCACCACACTTTCTTTGAAATGCTGGGTAATTTCAGCTTTGGTGACTACTTCAAGAAAGAGGCAA
>Ga0308167_1001984_pt1 | contig 20718 bp, 22 predicted proteins | sample PhyCR1_2_FD_202138 | JGI IMG/M metagenome (GOLD analysis project Ga0308167, IMG submission 202138) | Phyllosphere microbial communities from UC Gill Tract Community Farm, Albany, California, United States - DLSLRC.R1 | ecosystem: Host-associated > Plants > Phyllosphere > Unclassified | place... | reverse complement strand
ACCACTACGCCAGCGACGTGTCGGCCGTCGTCGAGCACCTCGACCTGCACGACGCGATCCACATCGGCCACTCCACCGGCGGGGGCCAGGTCGCCCGGTACGTCGCCCGGTTCGGCCAGCCGCAGGGACGGGTCGCGAAGGCCGTGCTCGTGTCTGCCGTGCCGCCGCTGATGGTCAAGACCGAGGCGAACCCCGACGGCACCGACATCTCGGTCTTCGACGGGTTCCGCGCTGCGCTCGCCGCCAACCGGGCGGAGTTCTTCCAGGCGGTGGCCTCCGGTCCGTTCTACGGCTTCAACCGTGACGGTGCGACGCCGTCGGAGCCGGTCATCGCGAACTGGTGGCGTCAGGGCATGACGGGCAGTGCCCTGGCCCACCACGAGGGCATCAAGGCGTTTTCCGAGACGGACCAGACCGAGGACCTGCGGGCGATCACCGTGCCCGTCCTCGTGCTGCAGGGCGACGACGACCAGGTCGTGCCCTACCAGGACGCCGCCCTGAAGCAGGCCGAACTGCTCAGCGACTCGACGCTCAAGATCTACGAGGGCTACCCGCACGGCATGTTGACGACGCACGCGGACGTCATCAACCCCGACATCCTCGCGTTCATCCGCAGCTGACGGTCGATGCGCGCGCCGGGACGCGGCCAGGCGACGCCGCGTCCCGGCGCGTCCAGCGTGCCTTCACCGTTCGCTCCGCACGACTCGACGAGGGCTTCGCCTCCCTCACCCTCGTTGCCGCACACGTGATGCTCGATCAGTCGGGAACGGGGCGTGACTGGATCACCGCCCCGCTCGAGCATCCCCTCGGCCGTGGGATCAACTTCCAGATCACGGTGCCGGACACCTCGGCGATCGCCGCGACACTCGAACGTGCCGGGGTCACGCTCTTCATGCAGCTCGAGACGAAGTGGTACCGGGTCGACGATGAGGAAGCCGGTGTCCGGCAGTTCTGTGTGACCGATCCCGACGGGTACCTCCTCCGGTTCGCGTCGTCCGCGGGACGCAGGCCGGCGGTCCTGTAGTCGGTCCCGCGGTCGGGTCAGCGTCGACACGGTGGAACGCGCCGACACCGTCGGACACGGCGATCAGCTGGCCCGCCTGACCTCGACCGGAGCGATCGCCTCGGCCCGGTCGAGACCACCCACTGCGACGACCTTCGGCCACTCCTCACCGTCGAACAGGACGTACCGGAGCCCCGAGGGCAGGTCCGGCCCGTGATCATCCGTGACGATGACGCCCTGCAGCCCGACGAGGTACCCGGAACCGCTCGCGTAGTGCACCCGGTCACCGACGACCGGCAGGAGGACCGTGTCCGCCTCCGGCTCGTCGGTGTCGCGTTCGATCACAGCGGGCGCGGACATCGCGAGCGCCACCCCGCCCCAGGTGACGTGGGACATCCGCGCTGCCTGCGTTCCGTCCCACGCAGTGCGCAAGGTGTGGAGTCGTCGTTCGTCGTGCTCGATCATCGGGTCGCCTTCGGGTCGGCTTCTCGCAGCCTCGGGTCAGGCTGGCCCCCGGACCGTACTGCCGCTCGGGCACCGGTTGCGAGGGTTCCTCGACGACTTTGCGGGAAGCAGCAACGCTGCGGCGACACCGCTGCCGAGTGAGCCCGTCCTCCGGGCGGTGAGCGGTTCCAGAGCTGGCCGACCCGTTAGCGTGAGCGCATGAGCGACCAGCAGCAGCGGCGGAACCCCTGGTGGGCGGTTGCCCTCGTGTTCGTGTTCGGCGGGTTCCTGTCCCTCGTCGCCGGCAGGATGCTGCCGTGGCAGGACCAGGACCGCCGGGATCCTGACTACTGACGCGGACGCCCGAGTCCCGCGCGCTGCCCCGAGTCTCGCGCGAGCCGACAGTTCTCGGGCCTCGGAGCGCGAGGACCGTCGCTCAGCCCGAGACTCGGCCAGCCGCGCCAGCGGCGCCGGCCGCGTCGGCCGCGGCCGACGCTCGCCGCGCCGCCGCCACCGGGTCCACCGCGAACACCGCCGCCACGATCGAGAGCACCGCGTACACCCCGAGGTACCCGCACAGGATCCACGGCGAGCCCCCACCGAGCTCGACGAACACGGCCGCGAGCAACGGCGTCAGCCCCACCGAGAAGATCGACCCGATCTGGTACCCGAGCGACATCCCCGAGTAGCGCCGACCGGTCGGGAACTGTTCCGCGAACCACGCTGCCTGGGGGCCGTAGATGCTGTCGTGGAACACGCACATCCCGATCAGGGCGACGAGCGGCAGGAGCACGAGCGGCCCGGCGTCGAGGAACGCGAAGAACGGCCAGATGAGCACGGCGATCCCCACGGCCGACCAGATCGTCAGCACGCGCCGGCCGACCCGGTCGGACAGCCACCCCCAGAACGGCGTCGACACGAGCGACACCGCGGAGATGACGAGCACGGCCTGGAGCCCGGCCGAAGCGCCGGACGGCCCCCGCACCGAGCCGAGGTAGGTCAGCGAGTAGGTCGTCAGGATCGAGTAGAGCGCGGGCTGCACGAGCCGCAGCCCGGCGGTGACGAGGATCGCCCGCGGGTGGCGCCGGATCGCCTGCCAGACCGGGAACCGCTCGATGTTCCCGGCAGCGCGGAGCTCCTGGAACACGGGCGCGTCCTGCACGCCGAGCCGGATGACGAGCCCGACGGCGACGATCACGGCGGAGAACAGGAACGGCAGCCGCCAGCCCCACGCCAGGAACACCTCGTTGCCGAGCAGGGTCCGCACGAGGGTGAAGACACCGGTCGCGAGCAGCATCCCGCCCGCCGAGCCCATCTGCGTGAACGCACCGAACAGGCCGCGGTGCCGTGTCGGCGCGTGCTCGACGGAGAGCAGCGCCGAGCCACCCCACTCGGCTCCGGCCGCGACGCCCTGCAGCAGCCGGAGGAACACCAGGGCGACGACGGCACCGACGCCGATGGTCGCCGCCGAGGGGACGACACCGATCAGCGTGGACGCGATCCCCATCAGCACGAGCGATGCGACGAGCAGCTTCTTCCGCCCGATCCGGTCGCCCAGGTGGCCGGCGATGACGCCGCCGAGCGGGCGTGCGACGAAGCCGACGCCGTAGGTCGCGAACGCCGCGATGACCCCGACGGCGGGCGTCACGGAGGGGAAGAAGGTGGGCGCGAAGACGAGCGCGGACGCGGTCGCGTACAGGTAGAAGTCGTAGTACTCGACGGTCGTGCCGACGAACGACGCCAACGCGACGCGACGGCGGGTCGCGTTGGTGGACGGTGCGGTGGAACGGACTGGAGGCGCGGCTGCGGTTGTCGGGTTCGGCACCCTCAGGAGCATGGTCGGGTCCGGTACCGCGTGGAACACTCGGCGTAACGCGAGGTCACGTCATGGCCTCCCGTGACGCCACGACGGGGAACATGGAGCGCATGAGCGATGCACCGAACCGCCCGCTGCGCTTCGCGGCCTTCGTCATGAACACGACGTCGCACATCCAGCACGGCCTGTGGCGGCATCCCGACGCCCGCCAGACGGACTTCGACGACGTGACGCTGTGGACCGACCTCGCGAAGACGCTCGAGCGCGGGAAGTTCGACGCGATGTTCTTCGCGGACGTCGTCGGCACGTACGGGCCGGCGCGCGGGGACTACTCGACGAATCTCCGCGAGGGCCTCCAGATCCCGTCGAACGACCCGTCGGTGCTGCTGTCCGCGCTCGCCGTGTCGACGGAGCACCTCGGACTCGCCTTCACCTCGAGCGTCATCCAGTCGCACCCGTTCGACTTCGCCCGCAAGGTCTCGACGCTCGACCACATCACCCGCGGCCGGATCGGCTGGAACGTCGTCACGAGCGCACTCGACAGCGCCGCCCGGAACTTCGGGCAGGACCGCCTCGAGGAACACGACGAGCGCTACGTCTGGGCCGAGGAGTACCTCGAGGTCTGCGCGAAGCTCTGGGAGGGCTCGTGGGAGGACGGCGCCGTCCTGAAGGACCCGGTGCTCGGCTACGCGGACCCGGCGAAGGTGCACCGCATCGACCACCACGGCAAACGCTACGACGTGCAGGGCCCGCACCTGACCGCGCCGTCGCCGCAGCGGACGCCGCTGCTGTTCCAGGCGGGGTCCTCGCCCGCCGGCCGGGCCTTCGCAGCACGGAACGCCGAGGCCCAGTTCATCCTCACCTCGAACCGGGACGCCACCGAGCAGCTCATCCGTGAGACCCGCGACCTCGCCGAGGCAGCGGGTCGGCAGCGGGACGACATCGCGTTCTTCCTCGGGCTGACCTTCGTGACGGGGTCCACCGAGGCCGAGGCGAAGGCCAAGGAGGCGGAGATCGACGAGTACCTGGCGGCCGACGGGTTCCTCGTGCACTCCAACCTCGGCTTCGACCCGGACACCGGCGAACCGCTCGACCCCGACACACCGCTGTCCGAGGTCCGCACGCACGCCGGGCAGTCGCACCTGCAGTGGCTCCGCGAGGCCGCCGGTGACCGCGAACCCACGATCGCCGACCTCGCCCGACTCTCCGCCAAGCTCCGTGCCCGGGTCGTCGGGACGCCCGAGCAGATCGCGGACGAACTCGTCGACTGGCAGCGTGCCGGCGTCGACGGGGTCAACGTCATCAACTGGACGCTGCCCGGTTCGTACGAGGAGTTCGTCGACCACATCGCGCCGACCCTGCAGGAGCGCGGGCTCATGCAGTCCGAGTACCGCGAGGGCACCCTGCGCGAGAAGCTCTTCGGGCACGCACAGCTGCCGGACTCGCACCCCGCCCGTCAGTGGCGCGGCGCGTTCTCCGGAGGCGCGAGCGGTCCTGCGGACGCGGCACGTGCCGTGGAGGTGACCGCATGACGGCGGCGACCACGACCGACGGGCGCGGGACGGGCCTCCCGGCCGACCGTCTGGCGACCCTGCGCGAACGCTTCGCACCCGTGTTCGCGACCATCCGCGAGGGCGCGGTCGAGCGCGAGCTCGCCTCCGGAACCCCCGGTGACCGGCCGCTGCCGCACGACGAGGTCCGCGCGCTCGCCGACGCCGGCTTCGGACGGCTGCGCGTGCCGGAGGACCGGGGCGGGTTCGGCGTGACCCAGGTCGAACTCGTGCACCTGATCGCCGACCTCGCGGCGGCGGACTCGAACATCGCGCACCTGTGGCGCGGACACTTCGGGTACACCGAACTCGTGCTGCTCCGGCCGTCGTCGGCGGGACGGGACGAGTGGCTGCAGCGGATCGTGGACGGGGCGATCGTCGGGAACGCGACCTCCGAGCGGACCGGCACGACGCTGGCGGACATCTCGACGACGGTGACACCTGCTGGCGATTCCCTGCGTCTCGACGGGCGGAAGTTCTACTCGACCGGCACGCTCTACGCCGACTGGATCTACCTGGCGGCTGACCGCTCGGGCGACCGCGTGACGTTCGCGGTGCCGGTCGACGCGCCGGGCGTGACGAGCGTCGACGACTGGGACGGGTTCGGGCAGCGGCTCACGGCGTCGGGGACGACGGTCTTCTCGGGCGTGAGCATCGAGCCTTCCGTGGTGTCGGCCTACAAGGACGCACCGTTGTCGCACATCCAGGCCTTCTACCAGCTGTACCTGCTGGCCGTACTCGCGGGGATCGGGCAGGCCGTGTCCGACGATGCCGTGGCGTTCGTGCGGCCGCGGACCCGGACGTACATCCACGCCAACGCCGCTCGCCCCGGTGACGACCCGCAGGTGCTCGCCGTGCTCGGACGGCTGTCGGCGGGTGCGTTCACCGCTCGGTCGCTGGTCGTCGCCGCGGCCGGGATGCTCGACGATGTGGTGGCGACGAACGTTCCAGGGACCGGCGTCGACCACGCGATGCTCGACGCTGCGGAGAACGCCGTCTACCAGGCGCAGGTCGAGATCGGGCCACGGGTGCTCCGGTCGGCGTCCGAGCTGTTCGAGGTCGGTGGGGCCTCCGCAGCGGACCGCACACGAGCGCTCGATCGGCACTGGCGGAACGCTCGGGTCGTGGCGTCGCACAACCCGGCCGTGTACAAGGAGCGGCTCGTGGGGGAGTACGCGCTGCACGGGCGGGGGCCGGTGGACGCATGGGAGAAGTACCACGAGGTGGGGCCGACGCGGTTCTGAGGGTGGGGGCGCCGGCGCCGGCGGGGCGGCGCATGCGTGCGTGCGGTGGCGGCGCGGGCCGGGCGCCGCGTGCGGGCGGCGGGGGGGCGGCGCGGGCCCGAGTCTCGGCCTGCGCGACAGTTCTCGCGTCCCGGGGCCCGAGATCGGTCGCCCCACCCGAGTCTCGATCGCCGCCCGACGAGTCTCGATCGCCGCCCGACGAGTCTCGGGAGCGCCTACGCCCAGCCGAGCTCGTGCAGGCGTTCGTCGTCGATGCCGTAGAAGTGCCCGATCTCGTGCACGAGCGTGGTGTGCACCTCGTCCTTGAGCTCCTCAAGCGTGTCGCACTCCGCGAGGTGCTGCTTCCGGAACACCACGATCCGGTCCGGGAGCTCGCCGAAGCCGTACTGCCCGCGCTCGGTCGCCGCGATGCCGTCGTACACGCCGAACAGGTCTTCGCCGTTCTCCGGCTCGTCCTCGACGACGAACACCACGTTGTCGAGCCCGTCGACCATCTCGTCGGGGAGCCGGTCGAGTTCGTCGGTCACGAGCTGCTCGAACTCGTCGAGGGACATCTCCATCACGGGGACGATCGTGGCACAGGTGCCTGGTCGCTTCCGGAACGACGAAGGCCCCGGTCCAACGGACCGGGGCCTTGCGACTGGGGTGAATAACGGGTCTCGAACCCGCGACCTCCTAGACCACAACCAGGCGCTCTACCAACTGAGCTATATCCACCATGTTCGGACCGGCTGACCGGCGCGACCACTCAATAGTAGTACATGCTGCGGCCCGGTCGGACCACGCGTGTCGTCACTCGGCCGCAGGCTGCCCGAGGCGCGGCGCCCACTTCTCGACGACCTCGGCCTGGACAGCGCGGACGTCGTCGGTGCTCGGGCCGGGCTCGGCGACGAAGCCCGCGCGGCGGTAGTACTCGAGCTCGCGGATCGACTCGAGGATGTCCGCGAGGGCCCGGTGCCCGCCGTGCTTCTCGGGGGCGTTGAAGTACACCCGCGGGAACCAGCGCCGGCAGAGCTCCTTGATGCTCGAGACGTCCACGCTCCGGTAGTGCAGGTGCCCGTCGACGCGGGGCATGTACTTCGACAGGAACGCCCGGTCGGTGCCGATCGTGTTGCCGGCCAGGGGAGCGGTGCCCTCGGCGGGGACGTGCTGGAGGATGTACTCCAACACCTGGTACTCGGCGTCCGCCAGGCTCACGCCGTTCAGGATCTCCTCGATGAGTCCAGAGGTCGTGTGCATGTTCGTCACGAACTCGTTCATGTTGTCGAGCGCCGACTGGTCGGGCTTGATCACGATGTCGAACCCGGGGTGGACCGGGACGAGGTCGAAGTCGGTGATGACCACGGCCACCTCGACGAGTTCGTCGACCTCGAGGTCGAGGCCCGTCATCTCGCAGTCGATCCAGACGAGGCGGTCGTTCGCAGTTGCCATGGTGTCGATCCTATTCCGCGGGGCGGTCCGCTCCGTCCGGACCGCCCCGGCCCGGCTCCCGCGAGCGGGCGGAACACACACCGTTCGGGCGTCGGCCGGGCCGCATTTCACCCGCTCGGCAGCGTGGCGGGCTGGGAGCACGCGAGCGGGCGGATTCCGCCCGCTCCGCCGCGCGTGCCGGACCGGTTCCGCCCGCTCGCGGTGGGTGGGCTGCCGTGGTCGTGACTGCCTGGAGGCGCGGAGTCGGTCCCGGGACCGGCACCGCGCCTCCAGGCAGTCACCTCCACTTCGCGAACGGGCGAAATCTGGCGGGCTGGGGACCTGGGCGGGACGTGTTTCGCACGCTCGCGCGAGCGGGCCAGCGGGCGAGGGTGCGGGCGCGGGGGGCCGCGTTGAGGGAGCAGAAGCCGTCGGGTCCCGACGGCTTCTGCTCCCTCGACGTGCGCGGCGCTACGCCATCTCGCCGGCGCCGATGGCCTCGGCCTCGACGCGCTCCGGTTCGGCGCCGTCGTCGACCCGCTTCAGGACGCGAGTGGTGCACACCACGACGACGAACGCGACGGCGACGGACAGCCCGGCGAACACGTACGCGGCCGACGGGGCGTAGGCATCGGCGAGCAGGGTGGCGACGGGCGGGGCGATCGCGCCACCGATGAAGCGCACGGCGGAGTAGGCGCTCGAGGCGACGGAGCGGGGGAGGTCGGTGGCCTCCATGACGCACTCCGTGAGCACGGTGTTGAGGACCCCGAGCACGAGGCCGCCGATGATCACGCAGATGATCAGGCCGACCTGGCTGTTCACGACCACGGCTGCGGCGAACAGGTCGAGCGCGAGCAGCGGGAGGGCGATCTTGAGCACGGTCGTCCGGCGGAGGCGGGCGGTGAGCATCGGGGCGACCCACACCGAGGTGATCGCGAGGCCGACGCCCCAGCCGAAGAACGTGAAGCCGATGCCGAGCGCACCGAAGCCGAGCGGGAACGGTGTGTAGGCGAGCAGGACGAAGAAGCCGATGTTGTAGAACAGCGCGGTCGCGGCGAGGGCGGCGAGCGCCGGGCGGCCGAGCGCACGGAACGGTGCGGAGAGCTTCGTCGGGGTGGGCTTCTCGAGGTTCTTCGTCTTGAGGAGCGTGACGATGGCGATGAACGCGATCGCCATCAGCGTGGTGACGCCGAAGAACGGGCCACGCCAGCTCACCGATCCGAGCAGACCGCCGACGAGGGGGCCGACGGCGATGCCGAGCCCGAGTGCCGCCTCGTACAGGATGATCGCGGACGCGGTGCCGCCGGAGGCCGCCCCGACGATCGTCGCGAGTGCGGTGGAGATGAAGAGCGCGTTGCCGAGACCCCAGCCGGCGCGGAAGTCGATGATCGTCCAGACGCTGTTCGACGTCGCCGCGAGCACCGAGAACACCACGATCAGGGCGAGTCCGATGAGCAGGGTGTTCTTCGCGCCGATGCGGCTCGAGACCCAGCTGGTGAAGAACATCGCGACGCCCGTGACGGCGAGGTAGCTCGTGAAGAGGAGCTCGGTCTGCGCCGGGGTCGCCTTCAGTGAGACGGCGATCGCGGGGAGGATCGGGTCGACGAGGCCGATGCCCATGAAGGCGACGACGCAGGCGAAGGCGATCGCCCACACTGCTGACGACTGCTTGAGGATGCTGCCGGACTGGCCGGCTGGTGCGTGGGCGTTCACGCGTGGGTCTCCGTTCTGGTGGTGGTGGAGGTGCGCGAGGCGATGAGCGCGGCCGCGGTGTGCAGGGCGTCCCAGTCGTCGTCGTCGAGGTCGGCGAACATCGGGCCGACCGTGCGGGTCATGGTGGCGCGCCACTCGGCGAGTCGGGCGCGGCCGACTTCCGTGAGCTCGATGAGCTGCCCGCGGGAGTCGTCCGGGTCGACGGTGCGGGTGATGAGTCCGTCGGCGGTCATGCCGGTGACGAGTCGCGTCATGGTGGGCTGCGCGACGCGCGAGGCAGCGGCGAGTTCGCCGAGCCGGAGTGGCTGGTCGGTCTCGAGGATGCCGAGCGTGCGCCAGACGGCGGCGGACGTGGTGTTCCCCGTCGCCTGGGCTGCGCTGCGGATGAGACGGTTCACCGAGACGAGGAGTGTCTCGATGGTCTGCTCACGACTCGTTTCCATAGCAAAACTATATAGTGAAGCTATGAATGAGTCAACAGGCGCCGCCTGGTAGAAGGGATGCATGAGCGACATCACCATCCACGAAGGCGACGAGTACACCGCGATCTTCCACGGCGGACCCTTCGACGGCACGACCGACACCCGCACCGCGACGAGCGACGCGCTGGACGACGAGGTCACGGTGTTCGCCGACGTCGAGGGCCTGCAGACCGCGTTCACCTACCGCATGACGAAGTCCCGGCAGGTGCTCGACCAGACCTCCGCCGAGTTCGAGTACGTGCCGGGGGAGTCCGACCCGGTGGACGACCTCGCCGACCGCGGCGACCGCAGCGGCGAGTTCGACCGGGAGTAGATCTCCGCTCCGCCGCGTTGCAGCGTCACATGCAGCTCGATCTCTGGACGTCCTCGTTCTGCGCCCCGTGCGCCGCCGCCCGCCGGGTGTCGGCCGAGGCGTCGGAGCTCGTCCCCGGGCTGCAGGTGACCGAGCGCGACGTGGCGAACCACCCGGACCAGGCAGAGGACCTCGGCATCCGGTCGACCCCCACGATCATCGTGCGGCGGGACGACGGTGCCGAGGTCTTCCGTTCACCGGGGGTCCCGACCCGTGACCAACTGCTCCTCGCGATCGCCAAGGCGGTCTGACACGTCCGACTGGCGCGACACGACCGACCGGCGCGAGCCGTCCGACCGGCGCGGCCCGTCACGCTGACTGGTCGGGGCGAGCACGACCGGCGCCTCCGGCGGACGGACGACCCGCAGGACCCGCCGGCCGAAACGCTTCGCGGCACGGACCGGTGCTCCGATCGCGAGTGCGACGGTGCCGAGCACGCTGCGGTCGTCCGGCCCGAGGGCGTTCTTGCGCTCCCATGCCCGTCGCAGCTCGCCACCACGACTCCGCCGCGCTGCCGGTCGGTCGACGAGCTGTCCGGCATCGCGGAGCGCCATCAACGCCTCGGTCCGTGCTGCCCAGTCGTTCTCGGACTCCGGGTGGAAGTGGTTGTCGTGCATCCACTCCGCCCGCACGGTCCCGAAGCGGCCGTCGACCAGGTCGCGGGCGTCGCCCTCCAGGCCGCTGCCGACGAACACCTCGTTGATGAGGTGCCGTCCGGTGCCGAAGTCCGTCAGCGTCAGGGCGGGGACCCCGCGGGCGGCGGCCTCGAGCACGGCCGTCGAGCTGATCGTCACGAGGGCCACGGCTCGGTCGAGGTGCTCGGACATCGGGCCGCTCTCCACCACGAGGTTCGCCGGTGCACCAGCCGGCACGAGGTCCGGGTACGGGTCCTGCTCGCGGTGCGTCTGGTGCTCACCGGCGGCGGCACGGACCTTGATCACGACCCGCCACTCCGGGTGTCGACGGGCCGTCTCGACGAGCCACCCGACGACACGCTGCCGGTCGGTGCGTTCCGCGGGGACGCTCGGCTGGGCAGCGAACACGACCGAGTCACGCTGCACGGCACCCGGCGGGCTGGGTGCCACCGAACGGGCGAAAGGCAGCGTGGCGAGTGCGAAGTGGGGTTCGATTCCGCCCGCTCGCGCCAACGCCTCGTACGCGCGCACCTCGCGGTGGCTGTGCAGCACGAACAGGTCGGCGCGCGCCCGGAAGAACACGCCCTTCCACTTCGCCGGGAACGAGATGCCCGGCAGCCCCGTCACCAGCACCGGTCGCCGCCGGACCCGCCGGAGCACCTCGTCGATGACGAGTTCCGCGACCGGGCCGATCACCGACACGAGCACCGCGTCCGGCGGGTCCTGTCGGAACCGCTCGACGATCGCGTCGACGTGCAGCGGCGTCGGCGGGGCAGCGGCGAGGTGCGCCAGCCGGTCGTCGAGGCCCCGGAACGCGGACCGGAGCTGCGCACGACTCGCCGAGCGCGGGGTCGCCACGGTCACGAGCTCCAGGTCCCAGTGCGCGGGCGCGGTGGCGAGCAGGTGGGCACCCCACTTCGCGAACGAGTCGGTGTCGACCAGGCCGACCACGCGTCGGGCGCGTGGCGCCGTACCGGACTGGAGGCGCGCCTCCAGTCCGTCCGTCGGCTCGCCACCGTCAGCCGTCACGTCCAGACCGCCGCCGGTCACGCTCCGACGCGGCGCAGTTTCGCGAGCGGTGCCCGCTCGCCGGGCATGACCCGCTTGACGCCGTCGCCGAGCGCCGTCTCGATGATGCGCACGTCGCGCACCAGTGTCTGCAGCCCGTGCGGCTCGAGCGAGGCGGCGTGGTCGGAGCCCCACATCGTGCGGTCGAGGGTGATGTGCCGCTCCACCGCGGTGGCGCCGAGGGCGACCGCGGCGATCGAGATCTGCAGGCCGGGCTCGTGGCCCGAGTAGCCGACCGGCACGCCCGCGTATCGGTTCGCGAGGGTGTCGATCATGCGGAGGTTGGCCTCCTCGGGCGGGAGCGGGTACGTCGACGTGGCGTGCAGGAGCACGAGGCGCTCGGTACCGAGGGCCTCGACCGCGCGGTCGATCTGCTCGAGCGTCGACATGCCCGTCGACAGGATCACGGGCTTGCCGGTCGCGGCGACCGCGGCGAGCAGCCCGAGGTCGGTCACCGACGCCGAGGCGATCTTGTACGCGACGACGTTCAGGTCCTCGAGGAAGTCCACCGACGGCTCGTCCCACGGCGATGCGAACCAGTCGAGCCCGCGCATCGTGGCGTGGTCGCCGATCTCGATGTACTGGTCGCGGTCGAACTCCACGCGGTAGCGGTACTCCAGGTAGGTCATCTCACCCCACGGCGTCGACCGGGGCGTGTTCTTCATGTGCTCCGGCGTGGAGATCGCCGGCGTGCGCTTCTGGAACTTCACCGCCTGCAACCCGGCGTCGGCGACGACGTCGATGAGCCGCTTCGCGATGTCGACGTCGCCGTTGTGGTTGAGGCCGATCTCGCCGATCAGGTAGGCGGGGTGGCCCGCGCCGATCGTGGACGTACCGATGGTGACCGTCATGGTGCTCCGTTCAGGGCAGGGTCGAGGTGTGTGGCGAGTGCTTCGGCGAGGATCAGGTCGCCGGGGTCGTCGATGTCGATCGCGCCGCGGGGGTCGACGACGACGAGTTCGACCCGGCCGTGGAAACGGTGGCGGTGCTGCCGGAAGGCCCGCGAGCGGAAGGCGTAGAAGGCGCCGGTCTCGCGGTACTCGGGCTCACGGTCCTGGCGGCGGGGACGGACGGCGGCGTCGTGGTTCACTGCGCGGGCGGTGCCGTCCGCGGCGAGGCGCCAGAGGAAGGCGTGCGAGGGTGTCGCCGCGAGCACCGAGTCGGCGTGGCCGTCCCGCACGCGTGCGACGGCGGCGTCGAGGTCGGCGGGGTCGATGAACGGCGACGTGGCCTGCAGGAACACGACGACCTCGGGCTCCTCGCCCGCGGCCGCGAGTTCGTCGAGGACGTGGAGCAGCGCCGACTCCGATGAGGCCTCGTCACCCGCCAGCTCGCTCGGCCGGCGGACCACCCGGGCACCGGCGAGTGCGGCCTCGGCGGCGATCGCGTCACCGTCGGTCGAGACGACCACGGCGTCGATCGACGTCGTGTCCAGGGCTGCCTCCACCGCACGGCGTACTAGGGAACGTCCGGCGACCGCGCGGAGGTTCTTCCCCGGGATCCCCTTCGACCCGGCACGGGCGGGGACGACCGCGACGACGGAACCGGTGGAGCGCATGTCCGGACGCTACGAAGCGCCGGTGACCCGGAAGCGAACACCAGGCAGACGCGCGCCGAACCGTTCCGGAACCCGCCCTGCGGAGCCGACCCGTGCCTCCCGGCAGTTGCACAGCGGTACCAACGGATGCCGAAAGCCGACGCGGTGACCCTGGGACCATGAGTGTCACGTCCCACACACCCGTCGTCCAGCGCGCACGCTGGGAACGCCCGGCGTTCCTCGGGCTGCTCCTCGCCACCGGGGTGCTGTACATCGTGAACCTCGGGGCGAACGGGTACGCGAACGCGTTCTACTCCGCCGCTGTGCAGGCCGGCAGCACGAACTGGGAGGCGTTCTTCTACGGGTCCTCGGACGCCGGCAACTCGATCACCGTCGACAAGCCGCCCGCCTTCCTGTGGGTCATGGAGCTGTCCGTGCGGCTGTTCGGCCTGAACTCGTGGGCGATCCTCGTTCCTGAGGCGCTGATGGGCGTCGGCGCCGTCGCGCTGCTGTACGTCATCGTGCGGCGACGGTGCTCGGCCGGATCGGCCCTCGTCGCCGGCGCCGCCCTCGCGACCACCCCCGTCGCGACCCTGATGTTCCGGTTCAACAACCCGGACGCACTGCTCACCCTGCTGATGGTGCTGTCGCTCTGGCTCGTCCTGCGTGGGGTCGAGACCGGGCGGGTGCGGTGGGCCGTGCTCGCCGGGGTGGCCGTCGGGATCGCGTTCCTGACGAAGCAGCTCCAGGGGTTCCTCATCCTGCCGGTGCTCGTCGGCGTGTACCTGTACTGCTCGTCGCTGCCGTTCGTGAAGCGCGTCGTGCACCTGCTGTGGGCGGCGCTCGCCGTGGTCGTCGCCGGGGGCTGGTGGGTGGCGATCGTCGAGCTCGTGCCGACGTCGGCACGGCCCTACGTGGGCGGATCGCAGACGAACTCGTTCCTCGAGCTGACCTTCGGGTACAACGGCCTCGGCCGCGTCACCGGGGACGAGACCGGCAGCGTCACGGGCGGTGGTGGCGGCGGGACCGCGGGTGCCGGGTCGTGGGGCGCCACCGGGATCCTGCGGCTGTTCGGGTCGGAGTTCGCCGGGCAGATCACCTGGCTGCTGCCGACCGCGCTCGTCCTGCTCGTGGCGGCGCTCGTCGCGATCGGGTTCCGGCAGCGCACCTCGGCCCGGCTCGCCACGGTGCTCGCGCTCGGCGGTGCACTGCTGCTCACCGCACTGGTGTTCAGCTTCATGGGCGGGATCTTCCACCCGTACTACACGGTCGCCCTCGCCCCGTACATCGCCGGACTCGTGGGGATCGGGGCCGGACTGCTGTGGGAGCGACGCGGATCGTGGTGGTGGCGGGGGACAGCGGCGTTCGCGGTGGTCGTGACCGTGGTGTGGCAGTGGCACCTGCTGACGGCGGCGTCGGGGTGGCAGCCGTGGATCCGGTGGGTGGTGCTCGTCGTCGGCGTGGTGACGGCGGTGGCGGTGCTCGTGCCGGGGCGGCGGGCCGGGGGTTGGGCGGATGTCCCTCCGCTCGGTGTGGGCGGCGCTCGTCGGGGGTGGGGGCTGCCCACGCGCTGGGCCCGGCCCGTCGGCGGTGTGGTCGTCGTGGGCGCGCTCGTCACGGGACTGCTCGGTCCGACGGCGTACTCGATCGACACGGTGACGACGGCGCACACAGGCTCGTTGCCGTCGGCAGGGCCGAGTGTGGCGGGTGCGGGGTTCGGCGGCGCGGGCGGCCGGGGCGGCGGGCGGGGCGGCTTCGGAGGTCCCGGTGGTGCGGGCCGGGGCTTCGGCGGTGGCGGTGCGGCGGGCGGTGGCGCGGCCGGCGGTCCCGGCGGGTTCGATGGGCAGGGCGGTTTCGGTGGCGGCGGCGCCGGCAGCCTGCTGGGCGGGTCGACCGACGTGGCGTCCGCGCTGCGGAAGGCGCTGCTCGAGGACGCGAGCGACTACCGGTGGGTGGCAGCCGCGATCGGTTCGAACAGTGCGGCGACGTACCAGCTCGCCACGGGGGAGTCCGTGATGCCGATCGGCGGGTTCAACGGGTCCGACCCGTCACCGACCCTCGCAGAGTTCAAGGCGTACGTGGCTGCGGGCGAGATCCACTACTTCATCGCCGGGAGCGTCGGGCGGTCGAACGGTGGGAGCGACGCCGCCTCGGAGATCTCCGCCTGGGTCGAGTCGAACTTCACCGCGACGACGATCGGGGGCGTGACCGTCTACGACCTGACGGCCGGGTGACGCTGGGTGGGGCCGGGTGCCGGCGTCGAGGCGCCGCCGTGCTGCCGAGACGCCGCCGTGCTGCCGAGACGCCGCCGTACGGGGCGGTGTTTCGCGCCAGCGCCGGCGTCCGACGAGACGGGCGGCGTCGCCCCCGACTGAGACACCGCGGGCGACGCACGACGCCGGGTTAGGGTCGAGGGATGCTCGGCGCTGACGACCTCCTCGATCCGATCCCGCGGCGCATCCTGGTCGCCGGCACGACCGGCGTCGGGAAGACCACCACGGCCGCACGGATCGGCAGTGTGCTCGGCGTCCCGCACACCGAGATCGACGCGCTGTTCCACGGCCCGGACTGGGAACCGCGAGAGACGTTCGTCGCGGACGTCGAGGCGTACACGAGCGAACCGGCGTGGGTCACGGAGTGGCAGTACACACCGGTGCGGGCGCTGTTGGCCGAGCGGGCGGACACGCTGGTGTGGATCGACCTGCCGACACCAGTGGCGCTGTGGCGGCTGCTCCGCCGGACGCTCCGGCGACGACTGCGGCGCGTGGAGCTCTGGAACGGCAACGTCGAGCCGTCGCTCTGGACGTTCTTCACCGACGAGGGGCACATCCTGCGGTGGGGCATCCGGACCCGCAACGTCTCGCGGCGCCGCGTCCCCGAACTCGTCACGTCGGCGCCGCACCTGCGGATCGTGCACCTGCGCTCGCAACGGGATGTCGACCGGTTCGTGCAGCACCTCGGCGGAGGCCGCGGATAGAATCGTGGCCGTCCGCCTCCGTAGCTCAGTGGATAGAGCAGGTGGTTTCTACCCACCGTGCCGCGGGTTCGATTCCTGCCGGGGGCACACACGACGAAGGCCGCCGTCCCGAGGGGCGGCGGCCTTCGCGCTGGAGGCGGGGGACTACTCGTCGTCCTCCGCAGCACGACGACGGAGCTCGCTCGCGCTGATCGGCTGCGTGTACGGCGCCTCGGAGGTCTCGTTCGCGTCGGTCGGCTCCGCCGGAGCATCGGCGATGCGTGTCGGGACCGAGGTCGTGGTCGGAGCACTCGGGGCCTCGACCTTGCGGCCGTCAGCCGCAGGTGCACGGTTGACGTGCGCGTCGGCCGAGGTCGGCTTCGCGACGGGCGGCGGCACCGAACCGGGGGTACGGCTCGCCGGGGAGGTCGGAGCGGTCTGGTTCTGCTTCGCACCGCCGACGCGTGCGTCGTCCACTGTGTCCGCGTTGTCGGCGTCGGAGTCCTTGCCGATCGGTGAACCGAGCGTCGGGCGGACCGGTGCCCCGGACAGCGGCGTGGTCGCACCGTCGCCGTAGGCACGCGTCGTGTTGGCGTCCGAGATCGGCGTGGTGGCGTTCGTGCCGTTCGTGTCGGAGATCGGCGTGGTGGCGTTCGGGTCGACCGGAGTCGCGCCACGGTCGCCGCCGCCTCGGGTGACCGAGAAGCCGGCGCCGGCGCCCGCGGTGGTGGGCGCAGCAGGAGCAGCCGACCCGGCGCCGGCCGCAGCCGACGGGGCGGAGGAGGTCGTGCCTCCAGGTCGCTGCGGAGCAGGCCGGAGCGACGTCGTGGTCGGGGTGGGGCGCTCCGTTGCCGGCGCAGGCGTCGTCGTGGGCGCGGCCGTGTCGGACGTGGCGGCCTGGTCGGCGTTCCAGTCCTGCTGGCGCTTGATGAGGTCGGCGTCGGGGTCCGGGGAGTCGAACTTCCAGCGCTCGAGGTCACTCTTGAACAGCTTCCGGGCGCGGCCGGGGCGCGCCTGCCACTCGAGGAGCCGGTCACGGAACTCGGCGAGCGACTGGTCCGCCTGGAAGCTGAAGGTCGACGAGTTCTTCTTGATGTCGGCGATCTCGTGCTGCGTCCAGTTGGCCGCGAGCGGAGCGCCGGCGACCGGCAGCAGACGGAGGCGGATGTCGGCGTCCTCGGCCAGGTGGTCGGCGTAGGCGCGCTCGTCGTGCCCGAGTGATCCCCACGCCGCGGCCTTGCGCGCCGCGGAGACGATGCCCGCGACGGCGGCGTTGCGTGCCTCGCGCTCCTGCATCGCGACGACGCGCTTCGTCGCCCCGCGTCCGATGAGTGCCGCGATGACGCCGGCGACGATGATCGCGACGAAGGGGATGAGCGCTCCGGAGATCACTCGCCAGCCGTCGTCCGACGAGATCCAGTCGGTCAGGTCGTTCCACCAGTCCATGCGCGCACCATACTCACGAAACGGTCAGGCGTCGGGGAGGTCGGTCGGCGTTCCGCGCATCCGACCGGAGATGATTCCAATGTGGAACATCATCAGCCCCAGCGCAGGCAGTCCACGGCGTCGTCGGCGGACCACACGTTGGGGAGCTCGACGAACCGGCGTTCGGTCGACACGTACCGGCGGGCGCGGTACGCGGTCCCGCCCGCGACGTCGACCCGGTCCACGTAGCCGACGATCTCACCGTTCGCGCGGGTCACGCGGCTCAGGTCGTCGCGGACGTCGAGGATGCGGAGGTCGCCGCGCGACCGTGCGACGGGGACGGTGCGGAACCGCAGAGCGGGCTCGGTCGTCGTGTGCATCGTGGTGCCTCCGGTTCGTCGTGTGCTCGGTCGTCCTGGGATGGACGCTACGACGCACCACCGACACGCCGGGCGCGGGACCACCCCGTTGGGGAACGCAGTCGCCGCGAGGAGCGTTGTGGAGGAGGACGCCGCGCTCGCGGCTCGCTCGAAGCCCCGGAAGGTAGGTTCCGTCCATGACCACTCTCGTGCTCGCAGGTGGATGTTTCTGGTGTCTCGACGCCGTTTACCGCACGCTCCAGGGTGTGCAGGACGTGGTGTCCGGGTACATCGGCGGTGGGGTGGAGAACCCCTCGTACGAGCTGGTCTGCACCGGCACGACCGGTCACGCCGAGGCCGTCGCCGTCACCTTCGACGAGACGGTGATCCCCGCGGACGTGATCCTCGACGTCTTCTTCACGCTGCACGACCCGCGGCAGCTGAACCGGCAGGGTGCCGACGTCGGCACCCAGTACCGGTCGGCGGTGTTCCCGGCCGACGACGACCAGAAGGCCCTGTTCGAGCGCGCGATCGAGCGCGCTTCGGACGTCTGGGACGGTGGCATCGTGACCACGATCGAGCCGATGGGTACGTTCTACCGTGCGGAGGAGTACCACCAGGACTTCTTCGCGAAGAACCCCGGTCAGGGCTACTGCCTCGCGGTGGCACTGCCGAAGGTGAACAAGGTCCGCAAGGCCTACAGTCAGTACATCCTGGCGTCCTGACAGTCGGGCGTCGGGGCCACGAGGAGGTGGTCGAACGATGACGAACAACACCGGGACCTGGGTAGCGGTCGGACCGGCGGGAGCGGTGGGCAGCATCCACCGTGCCGACGGCGGCTTCCGGGTCGAGCTCTACGGCCACCGCGGCTCCGGCGGGACCTACCCGTCGCTCGAGTCCGCTAAGGGCGCGGTCCACGCGGCGCTCGGACCGCTCGCCGACCGGCCCGAGTTCCGAGCGCACTGACCGGTCCGGACTGGAGGCACGGGGGACTTCCCCTCCACAGCTCACCTGTCCGAGACATCCAGTAACAGATCGAGCCCCGGGGTGCTTCCGCACACCGGGGCTCGATGACGATCGACCCATGAACGACACCATCACCGTCTGCGGGATCATCGCCACCGAACCACGTCACCTCGTGACCGACACCGGCATCGCCATCACGAGCATGCGACTCGCGTCACCGTCGCGTCGCTGGGACCGCGCCACGTCCACGTGGACCAACGGCGCGACCAACTGGTACACCGTCACGGCCTTCCGCTCCCTCGCCGCGAACGTCCACAAGTCGTTGAAGAAGGGCGACCGCGTCGTCGTGACAGGCCGGGTCCGCATCCGGACGTGGGAACGCGACGGCCGCGGGGGCACCTCGGTCGAGATCGACGCCGAGGGGCTCGGCCACGACCTCGCTTGGGGGATCAGCAACTGGATCCGTGTGCCGCGTCATGCCGGCGAGGCGTCCGGTGGGCCGAGCACCGCGTCGTCGCTGGACCCGCGCACCGTCGTGGTCGACAGCTCCGTGGACCCGCACACCGGGGTCGTCGACGAGTCACTAGACGTCGATGCCGCAGTGGGCGAGGACCTGCCCGACGACTCGGACGCGGCGCTGCACGCGGCCGCGGTCCACCGGGGTGCGTTCGACCTCCCGGATCCGGACGACGTCGAGCACCCGCAGGAACGTGACGCCGCGTGAGCGCCGACGGCCCCGGCCGGCGGGGCGGGCTACCAGCGCTGCGTGATCATCGCGATGCCCGCGACTTCCTCCGTGTCCCAGTTCCCGCCCTTCGGCAGACCCGACACGCGTCCGTCGACCCAGAAGCTCGCGCCCTGGACCTTCGGGACGTTCGTCTGTCGCGCCTTGAGCCCACGGAACGTGAACGAGGTGTTCCAGGTCCCCTGGAGTCCGGTGACACCGGGACGGTTCCGCGTGATGATGTTCACGTTCTGGATCGACGAGTGCACGACGTCGCCGTTCAGACGCGCGTTGGCCTCGGCGTTGAAGAAGAGACGGCCCTTCAGGGTGAGGGGGACCGCGGCCACGGTGTGGTTGTTCGCCAGGAAGGTGCCGACGCCGTTCGGGTACCAGCGGAGCATGACAGGCGTCAGGCCGTGGGTCGCGGGTCCGAGGTAGCCGTACGTGAACTTGCCGTTCTGCACGCGCTCCCAGATGAACCGGGGAGCGCCCTTGCTCACCGTCGACCCCTTGTCGGACTGGATCCCGACGGAGAACGCGTTGTTGTACGCGTCGTGGACGTTGATGTAGGACGAGTACCCCGTGCCCGTCCCGGTCTCGGAGATGCTCGCCGAGTACTCGGCGAGCGGGGTGCCGTGCGGGGCGACCGTCGCCGCGGACGCCGTGGCGCCCGTGGGGACGACGAGTCCCGCGGCGAGGGCGAACGCTCCGATGACGGGGAGCGCGAGTCGGTGCAACCGTGTTCTGGCCATGTCCGTGATCCTGATCTGCTTGCGTTCGACGGATGCCTGTGGTTGAAGGCCAGGCCACGGTACGTCGAAGTCTGCGAGCGCAACAGCCCCCGTGCGGGTTCCGGCGAGCACGACGCACCAGGCGCAGCATCCGCGCACGATCAGTAGACTTGTCGCGATATGGCTGAGTACATCTACCAGATGGTCCGCGCCCGCAAGGCGGTCGGCGACAAGCTGATCCTCGACGACGTCACGATGTCGTTCCTCCCCGGCGCCAAGATCGGCGTCGTCGGACCGAACGGT
>Ga0308167_1001982_pt1 | contig 20725 bp, 15 predicted proteins | sample PhyCR1_2_FD_202138 | JGI IMG/M metagenome (GOLD analysis project Ga0308167, IMG submission 202138) | Phyllosphere microbial communities from UC Gill Tract Community Farm, Albany, California, United States - DLSLRC.R1 | ecosystem: Host-associated > Plants > Phyllosphere > Unclassified | place... | reverse complement strand
CGTCTGGCAGGGTCGAGGCATGGTCACGATCGATCCCGCCCTCGTCCGCTGGTCCGTCGAGGAGCCCGACCGGGCCGGGCGGCCGCTCGTCGTGCTGCTGCACGGCGTCGGCTCGCACGAGGGCGACCTGATCGGACTCGCCCCCTACCTGCCGCAGAACGTGGTGCTCGCGTCGCTGCGCGCCCCGCTGCCGCACGGCGACGGCTTCTCCTGGTACCCGCTCAGCACGCCGGGCGCACCGTCCGCCGGCGCGGTGGACGACGCCGCGGAGGCGGTGCTCGCCTGGCTCGACTCGCTCGGCGACGCACACCCCTCGGTCAGCCTGCTCGGCTTCTCGCAGGGCGGCTCGCTGTCGCTGCAGCTGCTGCGCCACGCTCCTCGCCGCTTCGAGTTCGCCGCGGTGCTGGCGGGCTTCGTCGTGCCGACCGCCCCCGACGCCGACCCCGACACCGCGGCCGCCTCCGCCGCCCGCGACGAGGCCCTCGCCGAGGTCCGGCCGCCCGTCTTCTACGGTCGGGGCGACGTCGACTCGATCATCCCGGTCGCCGCGGTCGAGCGCACCTCCGCCTGGCTCGAGGCGCACGCCGACGCCGAGCAGACCGTCTACCCGGGCCTCGCCCACGGCGTCTCGCAGGAGGAGCTCGCCGACCTCGTCGCCTTCATGTCGCGGGTCACGGCTCCCGCGGTGCTCGACGGCGCGGACGAGGCGCCCGTAGCCTGAGGCCCTCGCGAGAAGCCCTCGCCTGAGGAGGCACCATGACCACGATCGCCGTCACCGGTTCCGTCGTCCACCGGCACCGCGCCGAGCGGGGGGTCGTGCACCTGTCGCTCGTCGCCGAGGGCACCGACCGTGCGGCCGTCGTCGCCGAGGCCGAGACGCTGCACGCGCAGGTCTCCGAGCAGGCCACGGGGCACCGACGGCAGGGTGCCGCGACCTGGTGGAGCGCGCAGGACGTGACCGTGGGCCCCGTGGCCCCGCCGGTCCGCTGGGACGCGGACGGCACCTCCTCGGCTCCCGACCCCGACTTGCCCGCCCGCTTCCGGGCGCGATCGGTCGTCGTCGTGCGGTTCAGCGACTTCGCGGCGCTCTCGGCCTGGGTGTCCGAGCTGGCCCGCGTCGACGGCGTCTCGGTCGACGCGCTCGAGTGGTCGCTCGGCCACGACTCGCGGGCGGAGGCCGAGCGGGCGGCCCGCGTCGCCGCCGTGGCCGACGCGGTGACGCGAGCGGGCGACTACGCGGAGGCGGTCGGCCTGTCGCAGCCCGTGCTCGTCGCCGTCTTCGAGCCCGGCCTGCGCCCCGGGGCGGCGGGCGGGGCGGCGACGTTCGGCCTCGCCCGTGCCGCGATGTCGCCCGCAGGAGGCGCCGGCGGCTTCGACCTCGCCCCCGCCGACATCGAGGTGCACGCCGAGATCAGCGCCGACTTCACGGCGTAGGGCCGCCTCCCGCCCGCTTCCCCCCGCCGCACCTCGCCGCACCGCTCCGCTCCGCTCCGCTCCGCGCCTCCTCATACAGGAAGTCGGGTCCTGATCCGTGAAACGCGGGGTCGGATCTTCCTGAGTCGTGCACGGATCAGGACGCACGGGTGCTGAGTTCCTGAATCACGCATCCAGAGAGGGACGGCGCCGTGCCGGCTACAGCTTCTTGCTCCACGCCCCCTCGTGCTCGAACGGCACGAATCCCACGGCCTCGTTCACGTCGAGCATCGGCCGGTTCTCCTCGGCGTTGTAGGTGAACACCGCCGGGTGCCCGGGCCGCTCGGCCTGGAGCAGGTCGGTCGTGGCGACCTTGAGCAGCCAGCCGAGCCGGTGCCCGCGGTGCTCGCGCAGCACGAGGGTGTCCTGCTGGAACGCGGGCCGCGCGCGGTCGGCCGGCGCCTCGACTTGGCTGAACCCGACGAGCCTGCCGGAGGCGACGTGCTCGACCACCGCCGTGAACCGCGTGCGCGGACCGGAGAGCGAGCGCCCCTCCTCGTCGCGCCAGCGCTCGGCGGTCCAGACGTCCTCCGGCTCGTCGAGGCCGCCGGCGGGGGCGTCGGTGCTCATCCGCGTCTCGAGCGCGGCGAGGTCGTCGACCCAGCGCTCGGGCGAGCGGCCGACCCACGTGTGCAGGCGGTAGGCGTCGCCCGCGGCCGACCGGGCGCGATCCCGGACGGTGCCGAGCGCCTCCTCGTCCGGGGGCAGCGGCAGCCGGCTGCAGCGCATCACCTGGCCGAGCGCCCACCCCCGCGCGAGCAAGAACTGCACCTCGCCGTTCTCGCGCGGCACGGACCCGGCACCGGTGGGGGGAAGGAGGCGCGGCTCGGCCTCGCCCCGGGAGCGCACGTAGGCGATCACCTGCGTCCGCCCCTCGGCGCGGGCGAGCTGCTCGAGGTGCTCGGCCAGCAGCGTGCCGTGGCCGCGGCGGCGGGCCTCGGGCAGCACCGACACGTCGAGCCACGCGGTCGTCGCGGCGTCGCCCTCCCGTCGCGTCTCGTACCAGCCGACCGCGACGAGACGGCCCTGCTCGCGCACGCCGAAGAGCCGGTGGTCGCTGTGCAGCTCGTCGAGCAGGTGGGGGAGCTGCTCGTCGGGCTCCCACGAGAGCTCGTCGGAGCCGATCGCGGCGCGGCGGACGGCGTTCTCGAGGTCGACGGCGGCGACGTAGTCGGCGGCAGCGTCGTCTGTGTCGGGTGCGTCGGCTGCGTCAGCTGCGTCGGCCGCGTCGGCCGCGTCGGCCGCGTCGGGCGACGAGGACGCGGGGAAAGGGATCTGCTCGACGACGACGACGGCGTGCGTCGACGTCTCGGGGACGGGCTCGTGGCCAGGCTCGTGGCCGGGCTCGGCGGTGGAGGTCATCACGGTCTCTCGGGCCGCGGAGGCGTGCGGCGGCGACGCGCCGCCCGGTCCGGGCAGCCGACCAGATTAGCCGGTCCGGAGATGAACGCACCAGCCCCTGCCGACGGGCGTAGACCGGGACGATGACCGACGACGACCTGCTCTCCCGCCACGATCTCGACCGCTTCGTCGACGCCCAGGAGGCGGACGGCACCTACGACCACGCGCTGCGGGAGCTGCGCGCCGGTCGCAAGCGCGGCCACTGGATGTGGTTCGTGTTCCCGCAGGCGGCCGGGCTGGGCACCAGCGCGACCTCGCGGCACTTCGCCCTCGAGACGGTCGGTGCCGCCCGGGCGTTCCTCGCGCACCCGGTGCTCGGCCCGCGCCTCCTCGACTGCGTCGACGCCCTGCTCGAGCTGCCCGCCGGCACGGGCGAGGGCACGCGCGACGGCGCCGACGGGCCCTCTGCCGTCGACGTGCTCGGCGAGGTCGACGCGATGAAGCTGCACTCGTCGCTGACGCTCTTCGCCCAGGCGGACCCGTCCGAGCAGCGCTTCGCCCGCGCGCTCGGGCGGTTCTTCGACGGGACGCTCGACCCGGCGACGCTCGAACGGCTCTGAGCCGCCGTACGCGTCCCGAACTCGCTGCCGTCCGCCCGGGCACAGCTGTCGGCTGCTGACTGCTGACTGCTGACTGCTGACTGCTGGCCGCAAATGCCGACCACCTGACCTCGACACCGCATCCAGCGACCGGAAAAGCCGCTGTTGCGGGCTCTCCGGTCGGCTTGTGCAGCTTCCGGCGGCAACGGCGGGCAGGAGCCGCGGGGCGCCCTGTCCAGGCCGCACCGCACCTCCGTCGGTACGCTCGATCGATGAGCATCGTCATCGCCGGCTGCGGCGACCTGGGCACCGAGACCGGACTGCGGTTCGCCGCCGAGGGGCACCGGGTCGTGGGCCTGCGTCGACGCCCGGAGGTGCTGCCCGAGCAGCTCGAGGGCCGCGCCGTCGACCTGCGTACCGAGGTGCCCGTGATCGACGACGACGCGACGGTCGTCGTGGTCGCCCTCTCCGCGGGCAGCCGCGACCCGGACGAGTACCGGGCCACGTACGTCGACGGGCTGGCGCACGTGCTCGACGGGATCGAGCGCTCGGCGGCCGACCCGCGCCTCCTCGTGGTCTCGTCGACCGCGGTGTACGACGTCGAGGACGGCGGGCTCGTCACCGAGGAGACCCCCGCGACCGGCGGCACCCCGACGGCCGCGGTGCTGGTCGAGGCGGAGGCGCTGCTGCGCGCCCGTGCACCGCACGCGACCCTCGTGCGGCTCTCCGGCATCTACGGGCCGGGGCGCGAACGCCTCATCGAGCAGGTGCGGGGCGGGTCGGCGACCCTGGCCGAGACGCCCGGCACGTCGCCGCACACCAACCGGATCCACCGGGACGACGCCGCCGCCGCGCTCGTCCACCTCGCCGGGCTCGCGATGGTGGGGCCGGTCTACCTCGGCACCGACGACGAACCGGCGCGGCTCGACGACGTGCTGGTCTTCCTCGCCGTGGAGCTGGGCGTGCCTGCTCCTCAGCCCGCGCCTCCTGCAGGGCGGCAGGCGGGCGGCGACAAGCGGCTGTCGAACGCGCTGCTGCGCGGGACGGGCTTCACGTTCGCCTACCCGACGTTCCGCGAGGGGTACCGGGCCGTGCTCGCGGGCGAGGGCACGCGCTGGGCTTAGCGCAGCGGGTGCTGGCGCGGACGAGGGCTGGACAGAAGCCCGGACGCGGACGCGGAACATTCTCGAATTTGAGAGTGTCCCTGAGTCCAGGGCCGCAAGGAGGCGGCAACGCGGTCGCGCGACGGAGGATCCGTCTCGCATTGCGGGACGAGCCCCCGAACGACGAACGGCCCGCCCCGCAGCTGCAGGACGGGCCGTCGACCACCGCGGGAGGCGCGGCTCAGTGGATCGGCGTGCCGCCGGTCACCGCGATGGTCTCGCCGCTGATGTAGCTGGACTCCTGGCTCGCGAGGAACACGAAGGACGGGGCCAGCTCGACGGGCTGTCCGGGACGGCCGTAGGCGGCCTCCGACCCGAACGTCTCGATCTTCTCGTTCGGCACGAAAGCGGGCTGCAGCGGGGTCCAGACGGGCCCGGGGGCGACGCCGTTGACGCGGATGCCGCGCTCGGCGAGCTGCTGGGCCATGGCTCGCGTCCAGTTGGCGATGCCGGCCTTCGAGACGGCGTACTCGGCCAGCGAGGGCGACGGCTGGAAGCCCTGGATCGACGAGCACGTGAGGATCGACGCCCCCGGCTTCAGGTGCGGCGACGCCGCCTTGGTCAGCCAGAACAGCGGGTAGATGTTGGCCTTCAGGACGTGGTCGAGCGTCTTCGTCTCGAAGTCGTCGATGCTGTCGACGGTCGGCATGACCCCGGCGATGATCGCGAGGATGTCGAGCCCGCCGAGCTCCGCGACCGTCTTCTCGACGACCTCGGCGTTGGTCTGCTCGTCCTGGAGGTCGCCGGGCAGCAGCACCGCGGTGCGGCCGGCGTCGCGGACGAGCTGGGCGACCTCCTCGGCCTGGGCCTGCTCCTCGGGGAGGTAGCTGAGCGCGACGTCGGCACCCTCACGGGCGTACGCGATGGCGGTCGCACGGCCGATGCCGCTGTCGGCGCCGGTGACGAGCGCCTTGCGGCCAGCCAGACGGCCGCTGCCGACGTAGCTGGTCTCGCCGTGGTCGGGCTCGGGCTTCATCGCGTGGACGTCGCCGGGCGCGGACTGCTGCTGCGGCTCGAAGGGAGGCTGCGGGTACTGCTCGATGGGGTTCTGGGGCGTGTACATGTTGTCGGCCATGACCCCGGTCTACGCCCGGACGGCTGCCCGGCTGGTCAGGTCGCTGTACCCCGGCGCGAGCCCGACCGGGCCCGACCAGGCCCGACCGGGTCCGACGGCGGCCCGACGGCGGCCCGGTGCGAGCGCGACCGCGGCCCGACCGGGCGCACGAAGGGCCCGAGATCGACGTCGGCATGCGCGCCGTCGATCTCGGGCCCCTCACGAGGTCACCAGCGGGGGTGGACCGCGGCGCGGAAGTACTCGTCGTAGATGCGGACGACCTCGGAGTCGAGGCCCTCCTCGAGCTCGACGTCGCCGGCCGCCGCGTTGGCCTTCGCCTGCTCGACGTTGCGCGCCCCGGGGATCACGGTGCTGACGCCGGGCTGCTCGACGATCCAGGCGAGCGCCGCCTGGGGCACGGTGACGCCGTCGGGCACGGCCGCGGCGAACTCCTGCGCGGCACGGACGCCCTGCTCGAAGTCGACGCCGCTGAAGGTCTCGCCCTGGTCGAAGGCCTCGCCGTGGCGGTTGAAGGTGCGGTGGTCGTTCTCGGCGAACGTCGTCTCGCTCGTGTACTTGCCCGAGAGCAGCCCGCTGGCGAGCGGCACGCGGGCGATGATGCCGACCCCGGCCCGCTGAGCCGCCGGGAGCACCTCGTCGAGCGGCTTGAGCCGGAACGCGTTGAGGATGATCTGGACGGTCGCGACGCCGGGGCGGGCGATCGCGGTCAGCGCCTGCTGCGCCTCCTCGACGGACACCCCGTAGGAGGCGACGGCCCCGTTCTGCACGAGCTCGTCGAGCGCGTCGTAGACGGCATCGTCGTCGTACACGGCCGACGGCGGGCAGTGCAGCTGGACCAGGTCGAGGGTGTCGACGCCGAGGTTGCGACGCGAGCGGTCGGTCCAGGCGATGAAGTTCTCGCGCACGTAGTTGGACGGCACCTGGTCGAGGCGGCGGCCCATCTTGGTGGCGACGGTCAGCGGCACGTCAGGGTTCGCCGAGCGGAACGTGCTGATGACCTTCTCGCTGCGGCCGTCGCCGTAGACGTCGGCGGTGTCGAAGAAGGTGACGCCCGACTCGACGGAGGCGCCCAGCACCTCGAGCGCGTCGCTCTCGCTGACGTCGCCCCAGTCGGCGCCGAGCTGCCAGGTGCCGAGGCCGATGACGGATACTTCGCGGCCGGTGCGGCCCAGGGTGCGACTGTGCATGCTCCGACCCTAGGCGCTGCCGCCGACAGCGGGGCCGACGGCGTGCCCGCTCGCCGCCCCGGGCTCCTCCCCCGCCAGCGGGTTGGCGCTCGGCCCGCGAGACCGCCATCCTGGGGCCTCACCCCTATCGTCGAGAGGCCCTCATGTCGAGCGAGCTCGTCCCCGTCCCGCCCCGCCGGCCCACGCCTCCCCGTGCGCTCGTCCAGTACGGCGACATCACCCTCACCGAGCACGAGCTCGTGACCCCGTCGGGCACGCGTCCGCTGGCGGGCACGCAGCTCTTCGCCCAGGACATGTCGCGGACCGACCGCTACACGCCGGGCTGGGCGATCGCCCTCGGCGCCGTGCTGCTCGTGCTGTTCTTCTGGACGATCATCGGCCTGGGGGCCATCGCGTTCTTCTTCGTCAAGGCGGACCGCCGCTCGGGCTTCGTCCAGTTCACCGCGACGAACGGCTCGTTCACCCACCAGAGCTTCGAGCCCGCGCTGCCCGACGGCCAGGCGCAGCTGTTCGAGGCCCAGGCGCGCCTCAACTACGGCCGCGGACTCATCGCCCGGGCCGCCTGAGGCGGGAGCCGCGCCGCGGGCTGGGCCGGTCCGCGCTGCGTCGGTCCAGGCTGCGCCGATTGACGCTGCGCCGGTTCACGCTGCGGACGAAGGCGTACGCGATCGCGACGAGCACGAAGGCGGCGAGCAACAACAGGCCGCCCGCGCCGGGGCTGCCCTTGGCGAGCGTCACGACGCCGACGACGGCGAGCACGGCCGAGAGGTAGCCGAGCACCCGGGCCGCGACGATCTGCGCGCGGCGACCGAGGCGGCCGGCACGGCCGCTCACCCGAGTCGGCGGGCCGCGTCGGCGGCCGCCGCGAGCGCCTCGGCCAGCTCGCGCTCGGCTCGCTCGCGCGCCCCGTCGGGCATGGCGATCTGCCCGCTCAGCGTGAGGTTGACGGCGATCACCTCGACGACCATGCCGAGCGTCGACCCCAGGATCTGCTCGAGCACCGGCACCGCGTGGTCCCAGCCCTCGGTCGGCGAGCCGACGTCGTACGAGCCGCCCCGGCTGGTCGCGATCATCAGCGGACGACCGAACATCGGCTGCTGGTCGTCGCCGTCGAAGGGCGCGGTGACCCCGGGCAGGTGCACGTTGTCGAGCCAGGCCTTGAGCGTCGACGGCACCGTGTAGTTGTAGAGCGGGGCGCCGACGACGACCACGTCGGCGGCCGTCAGCTCGGCGATCAGCTCGGCCTGGAGCGCCTCGGCGGCGGGGTCGGGGGCGGCGCCGGGGAGCCGCAGCCGTGCGGGCCAGTGCAGGGCCGGGTCGCTGAGGTGCGGCAGCTGGTCGGCGTGCAGGTCGCGGCGCGTCACCGTGTGGTCGTCGCCGAGCGACCGCCAGGCGTCGGCGAAGGAGGCGGTGATCGCGCGCGACCGGCTGGTCGCCGTGTCGGCGGACGAGTCGAGGTGCAGCAGGTTCGGCATGCGCCCACCGTAGCGGCGGCCCCCGACGTCCGGAGCGCGGGGCCCGGGCAGCCGTCGTCGCACCGCGCTCTCGGCACAGTGTCGGTGGTCCGGAGCAGGATGGTCCTCACGATGACCGACATCCTCGAGCGCTTCTCCCCCGCGACCCGCGAGTGGTTCCGTGGCGCCTTCGCCGCGCCCACGCTCGCGCAGCTGGGGGCGTGGCAGGCGATCAGCGAGGGCGACGACGCCCTCGTCATCGCCCCGACCGGCTCGGGCAAGACCCTCGCGTCGTTCCTCTGGTCGATCGACACGCTCGCGAGCGGGCCGCCCCCCGAGGTGAAAGAGCACCGCACGCGGGTCCTCTACATCTCGCCGCTCAAGGCCCTCGGCGTCGACGTCGAGCGCAACCTGCGCTCGCCCCTCGTCGGCATCACCCAGACGGCCCGCCGGCTCGGCATCGACGCACCCGAGCTCACCGTCGGGGTGCGGTCGGGCGACACGTCGTCCGGCGACCGCCGCCTCCTGCAGCGCACCCCGCCCGACATCCTCATCACGACTCCCGAGTCGCTCTACCTGATGCTCACGTCGGCGGCGCGCGAGAACCTCAAGGGCGTGCACACGGTCATCGTCGACGAGGTGCACGCGGTCGCCGCCACGAAGCGCGGCGCCCACCTCGCCCTGTCGCTCGAGCGGCTCGACGCACTGCTCGAGAAGCCCGCACAGCGCATCGGGCTGTCGGCGACGGTGCGCCCGCCGACCGAGGTGGCCCGGTTCCTCTCCGGCCGCAAGCCCGTCACGATCGTGAACCCGCGCTCGGAGAAGACGTTCGACCTGCGCGTCGTCGTGCCCGTCGACGACATGACCGAGCTGGGCACGGCAGCGCCGCTCGAGGGCTCCGCCGCGGGCAGTGCCCCCCAGGGCTCGATCTGGCCCCACGTCGAGGAGGGGATCGTCGACCTGATCCTCGACCACCGCTCGACGATCGTCTTCTCGAACTCGCGGCGGCTGGCCGAGCGGCTCACCGCTCGCCTCAACGACATCTACCTCGAGCGCACGGGCGCCGACGTCGAGACCCGGGCCGCCGCGCTGCAGGCCGCCGACGAGGCGCGGGGCGAGCTGGTGCCCGCCGGCGCCGTCCCCGAGGGCGCGGCCGGCGCCTCCGGCAGCTCCGACACCTCGGACTCGTCCACCGTGGTCGACCCCTTCGCGCCGTCCGCGCCGGCGAGCCCGCCCCGCAACCCGATGGTGGGAGGCGGCGCCCCCGCGCAGCTGATCGGCGGCAGCGGGCAGACCCAGGGCAGCGAGCCGCTGCTCGCTCGAGCACACCACGGCTCCGTCTCGAAAGACCAACGAGCGATCATCGAGGACGACCTGAAGAGCGGACGCCTCCGCTGCGTCGTCGCGACCAGCTCGCTCGAGCTCGGCATCGACATGGGCGCGGTCGACCTCGTCGTCCAGGTCGAGTCGCCGCCGTCGGTCGCCAGCGGGCTGCAGCGCGTCGGGCGGGCCGGGCACCAGGTCGGCGAGATCAGCCGCGGCGTCATGTTCCCGAAGCACCGGGCCGACCTGATCCACTCGGCCGTCGCCGCCGAGCGGATGGTGGCGGGCCTGATCGAGGAGCTGCGCGTGCCGACGAACCCGCTCGACGTGCTCGCCCAGCAGACCGTCGCGGCCGTCGCCCTCGACGAGATCGACGCCGACGAGTGGTTCGAGACCGTGCGCCGCAGCGCGCCGTTCGCGACCCTGCCGCGCTCGGCCTACGACGCGACGCTCGACCTGCTGAGCGGCAAGTACCCCTCCGACGAGTTCGCCGAGCTGCGGCCCCGCATCGTCTGGGACCGCGTGCACGGCACGCTCACCGGCCGTCCCGGCGCCCAGCGGCTGGCGGTCACGAGCGGCGGCACCATCCCCGACCGCGGCCTGTTCGGCGTCTTCATGGTCGGCGAGAAGGCCGCCCGCGTCGGCGAGCTCGACGAAGAGATGGTCTACGAGTCCCGGGTCGGCGACGTCTTCGCCCTCGGCGCGACGAGCTGGCGCATCGAGGACATCACGCACGACCGCGTGCTCGTCTCCCCTGCCTACGGGCAGCCGGGTCGCGTCCCGTTCTGGAAGGGCGACGGGATCGGCCGTCCGGCCGAGCTGGGCCGCGCGATCGGGGGCTACATCCGCGAGCTCGCCAGCTCGTCGACGGACGACGCCACCCAGCGGGTCACGCAGGGCGGGCTCGACGAGCGCGCGGCCCGCAACCTGTTGGCCTTCGTCACCGAGCAGCGCGAGGCGACCGGGCACGTGCCGTCCGACACGACCCTCGTCGTCGAGCGCTTCCGGGACGAGCTCGGCGACTGGCGGCTCGTCCTGCACTCCCCCTACGGCATGCAGGTGCACGCGCCGTGGGCCCTCGCGATCTCGGCCCGCATCCGCGACCAGCTCGGCGTCGACGGCGGTGCCATGGCGGCCGACGACGGGATCGTCGTGCGCATCCCCGACACCGACGCCGAGCCTCCCGGGTCCGAGCTCTTCCGGTTCGAGGGCGACGACCTCGACGCGATCGTGACGGAGGAGGTGGGCGGCTCCGCCCTCTTCTCCTCCCGCTTCCGCGAGTGCGCGGCCCGCGCGTTGTTGCTGCCCCGGTACAACCCCGGCCGTCGCTCGCCGCTCTGGCAGCAGCGCCAGCGGGCCTCGCAGCTGCTCGACGTGGCGCGCAAGTACCCGCAGTTCCCGATCGTGCTCGAGGCCGTGCGCGAGGTCCTGCAAGACGTCTACGACCTGCCCGCGCTGATGAGCCTCACCCGCGAGCTCGAGACCCGAGCCGTGCGCGTCGTCGAGGTCGAGACCGAGGTGCCCTCGCCGTTCGCCCGGTCGCTGCTGTTCGGCTACGTCGCCGCGTTCATGTACGAGGGCGACTCGCCGCTGGCCGAGCGGCGCGCGGCCGCGCTCTCGCTCGACTCGACGCTGCTCCAAGAACTGCTCGGCCGAGCAGAGCTCCGCGAGCTGCTCGACGCCGACGTCATCGACCAGCACGAGCTCGAGCTGCAGCGCCTCGCTCCCGACCGCCGCGCCCGCGACATCGAGGGCGTCGTCGACCTGCTGCGCCTGCTCGGGCCGCTGACCACCTCCGAGATCGTCGACCGGAGCTGGCTGGCGACGACCGCGGGCAGCGCGGCGACCATCACTGTCAGCGGCGAGGCCGAGAGCAGTGCGGGCGACGATGCGGGTGTCCTCGCAGGGGACGCCCCGGCGGGCTACGCCGTTGCAGCCGAGTCCGAAGAAGCGGTGGAGGGGCGCACCAAGCTCGAGGCGGCCCTGACAGACCTCGTCCGCTCGAACCGCGTGCTGCGCTTCACCCACGGCGGCACGGAGCGCTGGGCCGGCATCGAGGACGCGTCGCGACTGCGCGACGCCCTCGGCGTCGCCCTGCCGATCGGCGTGCCCACGGCCTTCGTCGAGCCGGTCGACGACCCGCTCGGCGACCTCGTCGGCCGCTTCGCGCGCACCCACGCGCCGTTCACGCCGCAGATGGTCGCCGACCGGCTCGGGCTCGGCACGGCCGTCGTGCTCGACACCCTGCGCAAGCTCGGGGTGCAGCGGCGCGTCGTCGAGGGCGAGTTCCGACCGCAGCAGCAGGGCAGCGAGTGGTGCGACTCCGAGGTGCTCAAGCGGCTCCGCAGCAGGTCGCTCGCGGCCCTGCGGCACGAGGTCGAGCCGGTCGCGCCCGACACGCTCGGCCGGTTCCTCCCGGCCTGGCAGCACGTCGCCACCGGCACCAAGGGGTCGGGACTGCGCGGGCTCGACGGCGTGGTGCAGGTCGTCGACCAGCTCAGCGGGGTCGCGTTGCCTGCCTCCGCGTGGGAGACGCTGATCCTGCCCTCGCGCGTCACCGACTACGGCCCCGGCATGCTCGACGAGCTGACGGCGACCGGCGAGGTCATCTGGTCGGGCTCGGGCAGCCTCGCCGGGAACGACGGCTGGGTCAGCCTGCACCTCGCCGACGGCGCACAGGTGACGTTGCCCGAGCCGATCGGCACCGACACCGACGAGCTGCAGCGCGAGGTGCTCGGCGCGCTGGCCGGCGGCGGGGCGTACTTCTTCCGGCAGCTCTCCGACGCCGTGGGCAGCACCGACGACGCGGCGCTCGTCACCGCCATCTGGGACCTCGTCTGGGCCGGCCAGATCACCAACGACACGTTCGCTCCGCTGCGCACCCAGGTGAGCGGCAAGGCGTCCCGTCCCCGCACGCCGACCAGGTCGCGGTCGTCGTACCGCAGCCGAGGTCGTGTGACGATGCCGCGCCAGGCTGGGCCGCCGACGGTCGGCGGCCGCTGGTCGCTGCTGCCCCTGGCCGAGCCCGACGCCACCGTGCGCGCTGCGGCGCAGGCCGAGATCCTGCTCGAGCGCCACGGGGTCGTGACGCGCGGCGCCGTCATGAACGAGGGCGTCCGGGGCGGCTTCTCGACGGTCTACAAGGTGCTGAGCGGGTTCGAGGAGACGGGCCGGGCCCGCCGTGGCTACTTCGTCGAGGGCCTGGGCGCCGCCCAGTTCGCGACCGGCCCGACGGTCGACCGGCTGCGGTCGTTCGTCCGCGACGAGACCGACCGCCGCGACGACGACGCCCTCGCGTCGGCCGGTCGCGGGCGCGAGATCCCGGTCGTGACCCTGGCCGCGACCGACCCCGCGAACCCCTACGGAGCCGCCCTGCCCTGGCCCGGGCAACCCGCCGCGGCCGAGGGCGCCCCCGGTGACGGCGCCGTGGCCGCGGCGGCGGGGCTGACCCGTCCCGACGGAGCAGGGGGCGTCGCGGACCGGCCGACCACCGGCACCGACGCGAGCACGAGCACGGGGTCGGGCACCGGCACGTCGAAGAAGACCGGGCACCGTCCGGGCCGCAAGGCCGGCTCGCTCGTCGTGCTCGTCGACGGGCGCCTCACCGTCTACGTCGAGCGCGGCGGCAAGACCCTGCTCACCTTCGGCGAGCCCGACGACCGCGAGCTGGCCCTGGCCGCGGGCTCGCTCGCCTCGGTCGTGCGGACGAGGCTGGGCAAGCTCGCGGTCGAGCGCGTCGACGGCGAGTTCGTCCTCGGCACCCGTCTCGGCGACGCCCTGCGCGACGCCGGCTTCGCCCCCACCCCGAGCGGGATCCGGCTGCGGTCGTAGGCCACGCCCGGCACGTGCACCCACACCCACACCCACACCCACCCACCGCACCGCACCGCACCGCACCGCACCGACCAGGAGGAGCCCCCACCGTGCCCGAGGGAGACACCGTCTACCGCTCCGCCAAGAACCTGGACGCCGTGCTGCACGGCCAGGTGCTGACGGCGACCGACTTCCGCGTCCCGGCGTTCGCCACGGTCGACCTCAGCGGAGAGGTGGTCGACGACGTGATCGCCCGCGGCAAGCACCTCCTGCACCACATCGGCGACCACACCCTGCACACGCACCTCAAGATGGAGGGCTCGTGGCACGTGTACAAGCACGGCACGAAGTGGCGACGGCCCGCGTACCAGGCCCGGGTCGTGCTCGAGACGGAGGAGTGGGTCACCGTCGGCTTCGACCTCGGCATCGTCGAGCTCGTCGCCCGCGACCCGGAGGACTCGGTCACGGCGTACCTCGGCCCCGACCTGCTCGGCCCCGACTGGGACGCCGCGCTGGCCCTGAGCAACCTCGAGGCCGACCCCGCACGCGAGGTCGGGCTCGCCCTGCTCGACCAGCGCGTGCTCGCCGGCCTCGGCAACGTCTACCGGGCCGAGGTCTGCTTCCTGCGCGGGGTGCTCCCGACCCGTCCGGTCGGCGAGGTCGAGAACCGCCCGAAGATGATCGACCTCGCGCACCGGCTCATCGTCGCGAACAAGGACAGGATCGAGCGCACCACCACGGGCAACCTGCGCGGCACCACCGACTGGGTCTACGGGCGGGCAGGCAAGCCGTGCCTCCGCTGCGGTACGAAGATCGTCCGGGGCGAGCTCGGCGAGTCGGAGCTCGAGCTGCGCGACACCTACTGGTGCCCCCACTGCCAGAGCTGACGCGCCTCCCTCCTCATTCAGGAACTTCTGTCCTGCATCGCGCGACGGGGGGAATCGGAGTCCTGAGCCGTGCACCGTTCAGGAGGACCCGGGCCGCTGGTCCTGAGTCGTGGACGCACGCACGCGGCAGCGGCGACGACGGCGTTCGTGACGAACCGTGACGCACCTGGGAACGACCCCGAGGAGGTGCCCCTACAGTCGCACGCACCCGGCCCGCACCCGACGCGCGGCCTCACCGAGGAGCACGCCATGACGACCGACATCGCCACGCAGGTCAGCACGTTCAACGAGGGCTTCACGGCCCAGATCGGCCCCGAGCTCAGCGCCGTCTTCGACGCCGAGCAGCGCAGCCTCCGCGAGGCGGGCGTCCCCGACGACGCGATCGCCGTCGGCGACCAGGTCGTCGACGCCACGCTGCTCACCCCGGCGGGCGACGAGGTCTCCCTCGCCGAGACGATCGGCGAGTCGGCCGCGGTGCTCGTCTTCTACCGCGGCGCCTGGTGCCCCTACTGCAACCTGACCCTCAAGACCTACCAGGAGGAGCTGCTCCCGACCCTGCGCGAGCGCGGCGTCGCCCTGGTCGCCGTCAGCCCCCAGACCCCCGAGGGCAGCGACCTCGCCACGGCGAACGGCTCGCTGGAGTTCCCCGTGCTGTCCGACCCGGGCAACGTCCTCAGCCGCGCGCTCGGCATCGTGACCGAGCCCACCGCCGACGCCCGCGCGGCCCACGGCGAGCTGGGCTTCGACGTCGCCGACAGCAACGCGGACGCGACGGGCGACATCCCGTTCCCGACGGTGCTCGTGGTCGACCGCGACGGCCGGGTCGTCTTCGCCGACGTCCACGTCGACTACACGACCCGTACCGAGGTCGCCGAGATCGTCGCCGCCCTCGACCAGCTGGCCTGACCCGCCGCCTCAGCCGCCACCTCCGCGAGAACCTCCGCCAAAGCGACGAACCGACGCGATCTATCGCGTCGGTTCGTCGCTTTCGCGGAGCTACGCGCGCGCACGCGCAGCCGGCCGCAGCCCGCAGCGCACGCGCCCTACGGGCGGGGCGCCTCCTGCAGCTCGGCCGCCTGCTCGCGCCCGACGCGCGAGTGCCGCCGTCCGTACGCGAAGTACACGACCACGCCGATCACGAGCCACACGGCGAACCGCGCCCAGGTCAGCGTCGTGAGGTTGAGCATCAGCCAGATGCAGAGCACCGCCGAGAGGATCGGCAGGAACGGCACGAGCGGCACGCGGAACGCGCGCGGCAGGTCCGAGCGGGTGCGGCGCAGCACGATCACGCCGATGCTCACCAGCACGAACGCCGACAGGGTGCCGATGTTGATCATCTCCTCGAGCACGCCGACGTCGGTGAGCCCGGCGATCAGCGCGACGACGACGCCCGCGAGCACCTGCACGCGCACGGGCGTGCCGCGCTTCGCGGAGGTCTTCGAGAGGCCGCGGGGCAGCAGCCCGTCGCGGCTCATCGAGAAGACGATGCGGGCGAGGCCGAGCAGCAGCACCATGATCACGGTGGTGAGGCCGACGAGCGCCCCGACCGCGATGACCTTGGCGGCCCAGTCGACGCCGACGAGCTCGAACGCCGTGGCGAGGTTCGGCGTCTCGCTCGAGGCGAGGTCGCGGTACGACACCATGCCGGTCAGCACGACGGCGACGAGCACGTAGAGCAGCGTGACGATGCCGAGGCCGAGGAAGATGCCGCGGGGCATGGTCTTCTGCGGGTCCTTGACCTCTTCGGCGCTGGTGGCGACGATGTCGAACCCGATGAAGGCGAAGAAGACCAGGGAGGCGCCGGCCAGCAGGCCGAAGACGCCGTACTGGGCCGGGGCGGCCCCGCTCAGGAACGAGAACAGCGACTGCGTCCAGGCGTCGGTCGAGCCCTCGCCGGTGCGCGGCTGCGACTCCGGGATGAACGGCGTGTAGTTCGACGCCTTCACGAAGAAGAAGCCGACGACGATCACGAACAGCACGATGCCGACCTTGATCACCGTGAAGACGCTGCCGACCCGCGAGCTCAGCTGGGTGCCGAGCACGAGCAGCACCGTGAAGACGGCGACGATGAGGAACGGCCCCCAGCTCAGCTGGACCGGGCCGAGCGCGATCGTGTCGGGCAGCGGCACGCCGAACTGCTCGAACACGGTGCTGAGGTAGATGCCCCAGTACTTCGCGAGGACGGCCGCGCCGGTGAGGGTCTCGAGGATGAGGTCCCACCCGATGATCCAGGCGAGGAACTCGCCCATCGTCGCGTAGGTGAAGGTGTACGCGCTGCCGGCCACGGGGATGGTCGAGGCGAACTCGGCGTAGCACATGATGGCCAGGCCGCAGGTGACGGCCGCGAGGATGAACGAGATGATGACGCCGGGCCCGGCGAAGTTCGCGGCGGCGTTCGCGCCGACCGAGAAGATGCCGGCGCCGACGGCGACGGCGATGCCCATCAGGGTCAGGTCGGTGACGCCCAGCGAGCGCTTCAGCTTGCTCTCGCCCTCGAGCGAGTCCTGGATCGACGACTCGACGGACTTCGTGCGCATCAGGCCGCGGCGGGCGCTCGGGGGCGGGGTGGTCGCCATGGGTGACTCCTCGGTGGGCGGACGCGGCCCCCGGCCGGGGGCGACGCGCCAGCATACTGCGGGCTGTGCACGCGCGCGAGGCGGCTTCGAGGAGGCGGTCGTCGGCTCGACGACGGCGGTCGCGTGACCGGGCGGGCGGTCGCCGAGGGGCAGCGGAGGAGGCGCGGGCCGGCCCGGACGCCCCGGTCCCGACCTAGCATGGAACCGTGCGGGACGACGACGATCAGCCCTGGCGCCCGGCGGCTCCCGCCCGGGCGTCGGCCGTGTGGGAGGGGGCCCCGGCGCGGAGCGACGGCGGGCCCCGTGCCGCTGACGTCGACGACGCGGGCGACCTCGCCCCCGCGGCGCCGGACCCGGCCGTCTCGACGGCCGGTCCCCTCCGCCCTCCCGGTCGCGCCTCCTCGGCCCTGACCGGCGTCGCGCGTGCCGCGGCCGCCCGCTGGCGACGGCTGACCCCGACTCGGCGGGTGGCGGGCCTGCTCGGCGCGACCGCGCTCGTCGCCGTCCTGGTGGCGGTCGGGGGCGTCGCGGCGGGGCCCGAGTACGCCCCCGTGGCGAGGGCCTCCTTCGAGGTCGACGACCTGCGCACGGCTCCGACGACGACGGCGTGGAGCACCGACCTGCGATCGGCCCTCGCGCCCGGCACGGAGGCGGACTGCGTCGGGTTCGACGGCAGCACCCGGCTCGGCGACGACGACGTGCTCGTGACGACGTCGGCGCAGGGCTACGTGCCCGACTCCGGCTGCGAGGACGCTCCCGGCCGGCTGGCCCGGCTCGACGCCCGCACGGGCGAGGTGCTCTGGGTCGCCGACGTGGCCGAGGCGGTCGGCATCGACGCGATCGGGCTCCAGGTGAGCGTCGACCCGGCGACCGGGGACGCCCTCGCAGCGGTGCAGTCGATCGTCGGTTCCGGACTCGCCCGTCTCGACACGGAGACCGGAGAGGTGCAGGAGGTGCTGCGCGGACCGCCGGACGACGGCGCGACGGGCCAGGTGGACGGATCCGACGGATCGGACGGGTCCGACGGATCGGACGGATCGGACGGATCAGACGAGTCCGACGGGTCGGACGGGTCGGCTGCGGGCGGCACCGCCGACGGGAGCGACCCCGGCTACGACCCCGAGGGCTCCGGCCCGTCCACCGGCAGCAGCACCGGCACCGTCCTCCAGGTGGAGGGCCTCAGCACGACAGCCGTCGTCGTCTCCGAGCTGCCCGGCGACCGCTTCTCGGACGGAGGGGCCGTCGTCGCCCAGGGCGGCCGCTCGCTCTACCGCCTCTACCGGGCGGACGACCTGTCGGCGCCGACCTGGACGGGGAACGCCGGCGCCGGGCTCAGCGTGCGGCTCGTCGGCGACCTGCTCGTGATCGACGTGGGCGACGAGCCGCTCGTCGTCGACGCCCGCACCGGCGCGGTCGAGCCGCTGCCGGGCGGCCTGCGCAACGTCGAGTCGTGGGCCGCGTCGCTCGACGGGGTCGTGCTCAGCGGGCGCGCCGGGGGCGAGCCGACGATGGTGTCGCTCGACTCCGACGGCGTGCTGCGCTGGTCGGCCCGCCTCCCGTCGACGAGCTACCCCTCCGTGACGGACTCGTGCATCTCGGTCACCGTCCCCGGCGGCGAGGTCACCTGCCTCGACCCCCGCACCGGCTATGAGCTCTGGAGCCGCACCCTCCGGGCCCCCGGCGGCGGCGGCGACGGCGAGGGCGAGGGCGACGGGGCCGGGGGTCGCGGCAGCGGCGAGGCCGAGCAGGTGCAGGCGTACTTCGGCACGGCGACCGACGACGTGCTGGCGGCCGTCGTCGACGCGGACGAGCAGGGCGACCCGAGCGGTCTGGACCGAGGCAAGGAGGTGCACGCCCTGGCCGCGCTCTCCGGCGACGAGCGGTGGGTGACGGAGCTGCCGGTCGCCTCCTACGTCATCGCCACCTCGCGGACGACCGGCTACGCGGCGACGTTCTTCCCGAGCGGCCGCGACACCCCCACACTGATCGCGTTCGACCTGTCGGACGGCCGCACACTGTGGACGATCGAGCTCTCATCGGGCTCGTTCACGTCGGCGTTCTGGGGACCGACGCTCGTCCGCGTCGACCCCGACGGGGTCGTGCACGGGCTCACGACGGGAGTCGAGCTCGCCGGCTGAGCGCGTTCGTGCTCGCGCTCGCCCGCGCACGCGGCGCTCGAGTCGATCGAGGTGACGCGTCGAGGGGGTCCCGGCGCACGCGACCCCTCGGCAGCGTCACCTCGATGCACCGTCGAGCACTAGCGGACGAGCAGCGGGAAGACGAAGACCGCGAAGAGGAAGAAAGCCGCGGTCACGGCGAAGATCACGTAGGTGCCGCGCCCGACCGGGTCCTGGCCGGCGGCCTGGCGGCGGCGCATGACCCGGCGGCGGTACAGGACCTGCATCACGATGAGGACGACCGCCGCGACGGCGAGGATCGAGATGACCAGGGCTTCGATGAGGGAGTCCTTCGGGCTGGGGCGGCGGTGATCGGGCGAGACCAGCCTAAGGGCGGGCGGTTCCGGGCGAGCCGAGAGAGATCCGTCGCCGGACGACCGCGGCTCCGGCCTCCACAGGGCCGCACGGTGCGGATCACTCTCACATTGTGAGAGTGATCCGGCAGGAGGGGGCAGCAAGGGCAGGACGGGCGGCGGCCGTACGATCGCCGGAGGCGCGCAAGAGGGGACGAGCACCGTGACGGACCACGAGGACACGCACTCGGCCGGCGACGCCCGGGCCGACGAACGCCGAGCGGACGGCGACGCCCGGGCCGACGAACGCCGAGCAGACGGCGCCTCCCGGGCCCGCGCTGCGCTGCCGGGCGGACGAGGAGGCGCCCTGCGCGCCCGCTGGCAGCGCGCCTCCTCGGGTCGTCGAGCGGGCACGGCCGCCGCGGCGGGCGTCGTGGCGGTCGCCCTGGTCGTCTCTGCGGGGCTCGCCTCGCAGCCCGACTATCCGGAGGGCGCCCCGGCGGACGGGGTCGTCGTCGACGAGCTGCGGAGCGCTCCGGTGGCCGAGGGCTGGCGGATCGACCCGGCCGACCTCGGCGTGCCCGACGTGCAGCCGGGGTGCCTCGACCTGCGCGTGCTGGCCCGGGCGCGCGACGACGTGCTCGTCCTGACGACCACGCAGCTCGGCACGGCGAGGACGGGCTGCTCCGACCGCGGGGGCGGCGGGGGCAGCGAGGGCGCCGAGGGCAGCGGCGACCGCCTCGTCCGGGTCGACCCGCGCACGGGAGACGTGCGGTGGAGCACGGCGACCTCCGACGTGAGCGACGTCGTCTCCCCCGAGCAGCTCGGCGCCTGGGTCGACGACGACGCGGCGACGGCCGTCGTCGGCACCACGGCGACGGAACTCGGCTCGGACAGCACCACGGTGGCGCTGCTCGACCTCGCGACGGGCCTCGTCCTCGAGCGCCGCGTCTCGGCCGAGGGCCCGGTCACCGTGCTCGAGGCCGACGACGACTGGGTGCTCGTCACGACCCGCGCGGGCGGCGGCGGCGACCGCGGCACGGGCTTCGTCGACGGCCCCGCGCGCACCCGCGTCGCGACGCTGTCCCGCGACGAGATCGGCAGGTCGACGTGGCAGGCGGACCTCGGCACCGTGGGACGCGCCGAACTCGTCGAGGGTCGAGTCCTCGTCGTCACGGCGGGGGCGGCGTCGCTCGTCGACCCGGCGACCGGCGCCTCACGCGCGTGGGGCGAGACATGGGGGCGAGGCACGTCGAGCGTCGTCGACGACGACCTCGTCTTCGTCGACCTGCAGGCCGACGGCGACGACGGGTTCCCGGTCGAGCGCATCGCCTACGCGGCCGAGGGACGTGAGCTGTGGAGGC